>JAABUZ0100009629.1_pt1 | contig 10997 bp, 10 predicted proteins | sample 5562091 | NCBI WGS metagenome assembly JAABUZ01 (sample SAMN12813069, study PRJNA571459) | rock metagenome | isolation source: Antarctica rocks | place: Antarctica: Victoria Land, Linnaeus Terrace sud | collected 2015-12-21
GTCTGCAGAGGCGCTGGCTTCTTGCATAGCACCGTGATCGCGCAAGATGAAGGGCAAGAGGCGCATCCGTTAGGCGCTTTTTACCTTTTCGGTGCGTTGGGCAAAAATAGCCAACCATCCAGCGCCCGGACATCGGCTTCGATGCAGCAATGGTGCAGATCGGCAATCGTGTCTGACTCGCGCAAGATGTCATAGATCGTGGCGTCGAGACCCGCGTCGTCGCCATAGGTGAGCGTGAGAATGTAGTCATTCCTGGTAGCGTCGGGTTTGCGCAGCGCATAGCGCCGCAGCACGGTGTCTTCGATCCAGGCGCGCGCCTTGCTCTTCCCGCGCACGAATTTGCTGTTGTTCTCGACCCTGAGCCAGAGTTCGACGTCGATGCTGTGCAAGTTCTCCGGCTCAGTGCCCGGTCTCAGCTCCGTAGTGGATGTGTCCACCTGGGGCGGGGTGGCGGCTGAGGCATACGGCGCGGCGGGCGTGGCGATCTTGGGGAGGGTCGGGCGCAGTTGCGCAGTCAGGCTTCGCAGGACGGTGGCGAGGCGTCCCTCGGGAGGCGACAGTTCGTCCAGCCAGGTGACGAGGCGGCGGCGGTCGGCGGGGTTGAGGGCGAGGGTGACGATCTCGCCGGCGAGCAGCGCGTCGATGAGCCGGCTGGCGCTGCCCTCGCCTGTGTGCGGCCCGCGCGCGGCATAGAAGCCGTGACGCTCGGCGATGCCCCGCAGGGTCGCTTCGTCCTCGGCGGTGAGCGGGCGCATGCCTCTCTCCTCGTGCCTCGTCGTGACGAGGCTATGCACAAACTACCTAGTTTGGTAACACGATGTTCACGTCGGTGTCATGTTAAGTGCAGCGCTATCATGCACTACCATTGCAGGATTATGTTGCACCCAAATTGGATAGAGTGGCACCTATGACACATACATATGCCGACAGCGCACGCGAAGAGATCAATGGCTGTTCACTTCGTATGATGATGCATCGGGCTGCATGAAGATGCGCTGGCTACCGTGTCTCGTGGCAGCGTCTGTCGGCCCCGAGTGCAGCGTGACGACGCGCACGCACGGCGCGTATAGCGCGCGTACATAGGGTATGCATCGCGCCCGATGTTTACATGGAGACTTGGGCGCAAAGGTCACAGCGCGCGCCTCCATGGCACTGAAGGCCTTCGGCGAAACGACTACATGCCGGAGTGCATGACATGAACGACACTCCCGCTAACGTTGTGGTCCGCCCCGCTATGCCCGCTACCCTCTCAGAATAATCGGTGGCCCCTGTATGGGGAGCACATTGGCGGACACTGGGGGCTATTGACGATCGTGGCGCGGTGGTTATGCAGCGGGTCAGCCTCCCTCGCTACGCTCACCCCCATCATATACAGAGAAGGTATGCACCAGCGTCCCGACCGAGTAGGCAGCCTATTGACGGTGCTCAGTCCATTCTCGGCCAACCGTTAGAATATCTATGCGAGTGATGGGTGCCGATACCTCGCATGATCCTTTTCCTAATCGTACGTTATCGCATGTGCAGATTGCCGCAATCGAATCATTGCGCGGCCGGACTAATCGGCCAGCACAGGGAGTGGGGCTGCGGGGCGTCGTCGTCGCGATCTCTCGCGATGACGTGGCAGACGTGCGGTGCGACCCACCCCCGCGTCGGCGCACCACGTTAGCTGCGGTGGTGCGTATGGTGCTCGGGATGCTGCTCATGGAGCGAATGCTCTGGACCGTGGACGTGGGGCCGCTCACCCCCGAGATGGTGGTGGCGATGATGGTGGTGACCATGGTCGCCGTGTTGGTGCTTGTGACTGTGATGCCCATCGCCGTGATGCACGTACTCTAAATCGTCCGGCGTGGCGGATGACGGGGACATGAGTCGCCTCCTTTGTATCTGTCATCGGGCGTACCCGCCGCTGGGCAGCAGCGGCGTGGCATCGTGGATTAGTGCGATGCCCGTGTGTGCGTACTGGTGGTCGATCGTGATGGTAGCGCTGTTTAGGCTCTCCCTATCGGAGCTACAGCCATCCTCCTTGGTGTTGTCCTGACCGCTCGCCTTCGCGAGCGTCAGACCTCCTTGCCGCCTGATCCCGCGCTCGCCGTGGCTCTATGCATAGGCGCCAGCGCGGTATGTTGTCCAGACCCCGCCCATCTGCGCCAGGGCATCGTAGACGGGCTGGGCCTGGACAGCCGGGGGCTAGTACCGCTAGCTGGAAGTTTCTCCGCATATTCGGCACGCTACAACGCGCGTGATGACTCCTCGAAACGCTTACTGAACGTGCGGAACCATTTCCAGCGAAGGGTACTAGTGCGCTATTGCTGGTTCTCGCTCTCTGTGTCGCTTCCCCTATCCGTGCTCACGTCGCGCTGGCCGCCTCCGCCCAAGAGGCCCTTCGCCCTGCCGATCAAGCCTTCGGCCTGCTGGGCCCGTGGATCGGACGCCCCCCCGAGCATGCCTTCCGCTTGATTGAGGAGGCCGCCGGCCAGCCCTCCCGCGCCACCCGAGAGCCCCTGTCCCTGACCGAAGCCGCCCTGGCCACCTTGGTCTTGACCATAACCAGCCTGATCCTGACCGAAGCCGCCCTGGTTGCTCCGGCCCTGATCCTGGTCGTATCCGGCCTGATTGGACATCCCTTGATCCTGGCCGTAGCCGCCGTCTTGTGGGGCCATGCCCTGCGTCTGATCATAGCCTTGGTTACTCCGGCCCTGATCCTGGCCGTAGCCGCCGTCTTGGACGTTTTGCTCGTTACCAAAATCGGCGGACTGGGCCGCGCTGTCTCGCTCATAATCCGACATGCTAGACCTCCTTGCACGGTGCCCCTCCCGTGGAGGGGATCGTCCGTGTCCGAACTCGTGTGGCAGCGGACAAACCGCCGCCGCCTTGTCTTTGCACCGCCGCACGTTCCGTGCCCTCATACGAAGGCGCGGCGCCCCTCCCCAACAGCGGTCCAGGGGGGGATACAGGATAGGACGGCACGCCACACGAAAAGTCACAGGGCGTCCTGCCCGCGCCGAAACCGTGGAGTGTACGGCCCGCTACTACCCCGATATGGTGAGGCGTCCACCGGACGTTACAGGAGGCCGGATACGATCGGCGTGGCGTACCGGCTGCGCAAGAGAGGCGGGTGGAGGTGATGCTGTGATCAGTCGATCGCCGCGCCGCCATGATGACGCGCGTGTTCCCCGCCCCCTGGCCCCCTGTTACAGACGCAGGTGCCGTGGTCAGGCGCTTCACATAGGACATGCCGTGCATTGGACGTCGACTAGGTGGCCGCTTCGTCCACCGCGGGCTGCGGCTACGCCGCAGGGCCATCACCCCGCCCGTTGGCGGCGGCTGTACAGCCGCCGCGCCCCCTACCAGGTCTACAGGTACAGGACGCGCTGACACCACTGTGTGGCCACAGGGCGCCCGACCGTGACCAGCGAGAAGTACACACGCCACCATCGACCGCGCCATGCCCTCTTGGTGCAGCCTCTATGGAGGATGCGGCTCATGGAGCGTGCGGGATGGGGAGTCCGCGCATCGCAGGCGCCCTGTGGGCGACCAGAGCGACCCCATCGCCCATGATCCTGCCGATCACACCGATGATGGCGATGCCCGTCACCCGTGGCGCCCTACGACCAGGGTCATGGGGTGGGCGCGCGGCGCCGCCGCACGGTGGGCAGGCATCGAGGCGCGGCCGGTCGCTGGCCGGGCGGCACGACGCCACTCGTCAGGGGAGTAGATGACGCGCCACCAGTCCCAGCGGCGCGGCTGCCGCCGGCGATAGGGCGCGCGGCCGATGGGCCGTCGGGTGTGCCAACCCGCGGCGGCAGGGACTCACACTCCTGTCGCTCGTCCTGGCGCATCGGTCGCACGGCCTCACCCCTGTGTGATCATATGATAACAATCACGCCTCGTCGTCTGTCATCCAGCGAGCTTGATCCCATTTTACTGGGCTGGGGAGCCCTGAGCGGCTATGTGATGACGCATGTTGCCCATGTTGTCCGACCTGTGTCAATCGGCGGCAAGGGGCGGGCCTAGAGCGACCGATTGATCCGGCGGGCCGCCCCTGTGACTTCTCGACGCCGGGCGCCGTCTAGGAGGGTGGGATGCCCCGCTGGAGCGGGGGTATCCTCGCAGGCGCGAAACACCCCGCGCCGGACACGTCAGGGAGGATGGATGCGCATGGGAGACGGGTCGATGATCAGGCGGACGGTGCGGCGTGCGGTGTGGTCCCGTGGGGCCCCCTACGGCGTCATCGCGGCGCTGCATGTGCTGGTGCGGCGCGCGGCCTGGTCCCGCGCCTGGACGCCGACCGGGCGTCACCTCCGTCCGCTACGCGACCGGTCCGTGGCCCTGGGGCATCGGCCACGGCCGTGGGGGCTGTTGTTCGGACGCCACGCCCCCTACCGCGTGTACTGGACGCGCTGCCGCACCTGCCAGGCCGCCGGCCGCCTGACCGTCACGCAGGCCCTTCGCGGTCGTCCTCCGCGCGCCGTTGCGGCGGGGCCGCTCTTCGCCGCCGTTTGCCTTACCCTCCCGCGCACCGGGACGCCGCCTGGGGCCCCGGACGACCCGCGCGCCGGGGGCGCGCCTACGGATTGACGGATCTTGTTCACAAGGAGATTACCCCTATGCAACGTACGATCGACCAACTCACGGCCTCCGCCCCGCACCTGATTGGCGCGCTCGTCATCCTGATCGTCGGCTACCTCGTAGCCCGCATCGTCGCCGCCGTCGTCAGCGGCGCGCTGCGCCGCACCAGCCTCGACGCCCGCCTCGGTCGTCTGCTCGCCAGCCCTCGTGTGCCCGGCCCGGCTAGCGGGGACGGCGGGACGCGCCCCGTCGCGGCCGCCCCGGCCATCGGCCGCGTCGTCTTCTGGCTGCTCATGCTCTTCGTGCTCGTCGCGTTCTTCCAGGCCCTCGAGCTCACCATCATCACGCAGCCGCTCAACGCGCTGCTGGTCCTCGTGCTGGCCTACATCCCGCTCCTGATCGGCGCGGCGATCCTGGCCCTGATCGCCTGGGTCGTGGCCACCGTGGTGCGCCGCCTGCTGCTCGCCGCGCTGCCCGCCCTGCGGCTCGACGAGCGCCTCGGCGCCCAGGGGGAGGGCGGCGCCCCCGGCGGCCGGCCGCTCACGCGCGCCATCGCCGAGGCCGTCTACTATCTCATCTTCCTGCTGTTCCTGCCCGCCATCCTGGGTGCGCTCGGCCTGTACGGGCTGCTCGGCCCGGTGCAGCGGCTTGTCGACGGCCTGCTCGGCTTCCTGCCCAACCTGTTCGCCGCCGTCCTCCTGCTGGTCATCGGCCTGTTCGTGGCGCGCCTGGTGCGCCGCGTCGTCACCGACCTGCTCGTCGCGGCTGGCCTGGACCGCTTTGCCGCACGCGTCGGGCTGGCCGCCGCGCTGGGGCGGCCGGGCCTCTCCGGCCTGATCGGGCTGGTCGTCTACCTGCTGATCCTCTTGCCCGTGGTCATCGGCGTCCTCCAGGCGCTGCAACTCGCCGCCATCACGGCGCCGGCCGCGGCCATGCTCTACGCCTTCCTGGCGGCGGTCCCGCGGCTGGTCGCGGCCGGCCTGACCCTGGTCATCGCCTACGTCATTGCGCGGGTGCTCGCCCCGCTCGTGGCGAGCCTGCTGACCGGCCTGGGCGTCAACACCTGGCCGGCGCGCCTGGGATTCGCGCGGCCGGCCACGACCCAGCCGACGCTGGCGGTCCTCGGCGGCCGCTTGGTGCTGGTGGCGATCATGCTCTTCGCCGTGATCGAGGCGCTGCAGGCGTTGGGCTTCGTCCTGGTGGCGGCGCTGGCGGTCGAGCTCGCGCGGCTGGCGGGGCACATCCTGCTCGGCCTGGCCCTCTTCGCGCTCGGGCTCTACCTGGCCCGCCTGGCCGCGGGAGCGATTCGGGGCAGTGGCACGGCCAACGCTGGACTGCTCGCCGCGGTGGCCCAGGGGGCCATCCTGGTCCTGGCGGGGGCGATGGCGCTGCGCGAGATGGGGTTGGCTCCCGAGATCATCACGTTAGCCTTCGGCCTGACGCTGGGGGCGCTCGCGGTCGCCGCGGCCATCGCCTTCGGGGTGGGCGGCCGGCAGGTGGCGGGGCGCGAGTTGGAGCGCTTCGTGGACGCGCGGCGCGCACGGGGCACGCTCCCCGTAGCCGCGGCGGGTGCGGCGGCGCCCGCTGCTCCGGAGCCGCCACGTCTCCCGTAACGCGGGATGAACCGCGTCCCGCCCACGGGGTCAGCCCTGTGGGCCCACGGCGCCTCCCCGTGGGCCGCCGGCGGGTATCCTGAGGCATGCGTCGTGTCCATCCGCTCCGCGCGGCCGTCTGGTTCATCGGGGGGATCGTTGTCTTGCTCGCCTGGGCCGTGGGGTGGGTCGCGCTGGTCCACCCCATGGGGCGGCGCGTGGTGGTCGGGCTCCTGGTCCTGCTGCTCGTGTCCGACGTCGGTCACAGGACCAGGAGCCCGCGTGGGGGCGTGGTCGTGGGACGCCCGCCCCCATCCCTGGCCGCCCCGCACGCGCCGACGCACACCATCGGGCACTGCGGGGCGGGGATCGGCCCACGGAGCCGCCCGTCGCGCGTCGATCTCCCTCCTCCGGCCGGCCCGTGCGGCGACCCGTGGCGGCGGGCCCTCCGGGCGAACCCGCGGGGGGCTATCCTGGCGCCGCCCAGCGCCGCGGTGGCCGCGCTCCAGCAGGCCCTTGCTGGGGTCGGCTCACCGCTGGCGGACACGCGCCCGCGGCGGGGAGGCGACACCTACGCCGAGTATCTGTGGGACGCGGGGCGGCGCACGGGCGTCGATCCGGCCGTGGTCCTGGCCTTCTTCTGGGTCGAGTCGCATGATGGGACGCAAGGCGTCGCGGTGCAGACGCACAGCCTCTCCAACGCGCGGCCGGTCGGCCACGAGCCGGTGGTCTGCACGTCCGACGGCTGCTACGCCGCGGAGCCGGACTGGTTCACCGGCATCGACCGGATGGTCGCCCTGCTTGCCGCCTACGCCCACGGGGGGGTATCCACGGCCGATCAAGCCATCCCGGTATGGGCGCCCGCGAGCGACTATAATAGCGTAGAGGCCTTCAGCGCCAGCGTCCACCAGACGCTGGCGGAGTTGTGGGCGGCCAGCCAGCCCGGCGCACCGACCCCGCCCTGAGCGCCGGCAGAGGCGCGCGTGACGGGAGAACAGGCGGACGATGGGGGCGACGGAGACGACGGAGGCGACCGACCCAGGCGCGTTGGCGCGTCGCTGCCAGCAGACCCTGCCCGACGACACCCGCGCCTTCGAGCAGCTCGTCGCGCTGTACAAAGGGCGCGTCTACGCGACCGCCTATCGCTTGATGGGCGACCGCCAGGACGCCGATGACCTGGCCCAGGAGGTCTTCCTCAAGGTGTACCGCACCATCGCGACGCTGGATGAACCGGCCACGCTGACCGCCTGGATCTACCGCATCACCACCAACACCTGCCTGGACGCGCTGACCGCCCGCCGGCGTCGCCCGCGGACAACGCCGTTCGCGCCGCCGGAGGGAGACGATGGCGCGCGCGGGGCGGCGGACGATCCGGAGCTGCCCGACCACGCGACCCCCTCCCCCGAGGAGGCGGCGCTCGGGATGGAGGTGCGCCGGTGCATTGACGAGACGCTGACCCGCCTCGAACCGGTGGAGCGGGCCGTGCTCGTGCTGCGCGAGATCGAGGAGCGCTCCTACCAGGAGATCGCGGAGAGCGTGGCCGTGGGCCTCTCCGCGGTCAAGATGCGCATCCACCGCGCGCGCGTGGCGTTTGGCCGCGTGCTGGCCGAGATCTGCCCCGATACCTGGCGCCGCTACGCCGCCGAGGCCGACGGCGATGCGGAGGAGCAACGTCTGCGTCGCCCCACCGATCACCACGCCCCCAGAGGCACGACCCCAGAGGAGAGACCATCATGACCGACGATCCCGACGACGACGCGATCCTGGCCGAATTGGCCGATGACGCACTGACCGGACCCGCATGGGACGCCTGGCTAGCCGCGCGGCCCGCGGCCGCCGTTGAGCTAGCGACCGCGCGGCGCGTCCGCCTGGTCCTCGCCGCGCTGGAAGCCGAGGCTATCGTCGTCCCCGCTGACTTCGAGGCGCGGCTGCGCCAGCGGCTACGCGAGGATGCGACGCTGGTCGCGCTGCTCGACCTGGGGCTGGCCAACCTCGGTCGGGCCCTGCTTGAGGTGCTCGAGGCGCTCCTGGCCCTACTGCCGGCGGCCCCACCGGCGGGGATCACCCCGCGGGCCGCGGGGTAGACGCAGACGCGGAAAGGAGAAACGGTCACCCTATGGATACCCACGTCGTGGTCCAGTCGCTCACGCGCATCATGACCAATATCATCGAGTTCATCCCCAACCTGGTCAACGGGCTGATCATCCTGGTGGTTGGGTACCTCATCTCGGCCCTGATCCGCTGGCTGCTGCGCACGGTCCTGCGTCGCACGGGGTTCGATCCCCTCGTCGAACGGACAGGGATCACCGGCTCGCTGCGCGGGTTGGGGGTGCGGACGCCGCTCTCGGCCATCGTGGCCCAGGGTGTCTTCATCCTGTTGCTGCTCTCGTTCCTGATCCAGGCCACGCAGTTGATGGGGCTCGCCGCCGTGGCGCAACTGCTACAAAATCTGCTCACGTTCCTGCCGAGTGTGATCGCGGCCCTCATCATTTTCCTGCTCGGTGGGATCGTGGCCACCTTCGTGGGCACGCTCGTCACCACACTGGGCCTGGGCGCCGGCCTGGGCTATGCCGCGCGGTTGGGGCGACTGGCGCAATACCTGGTGAGCCTGTTCGTGGTCGTGCTGGCGCTGGGTACGCTCAAGATCGACACGGCGCTACTGGTGACGGCGCTGACGATCGCTATCGCGGCGTTCGGGCTGGCCATCGGCCTGGGCCTGGGTCTGGGCGCGCGGGGCATCGTGGCGCACATCCTGGCCGGCTATTACATCCGGCAGCGCTTCCCGGTGGGACGGCTGGTGGCGCTCAATGAGACGGTGCGCGGCGCGGTGAGCGGGGTCGGCGGGGTCAACACGGTGGTGACCACGGCGGACGGGGAGGACGTCGTGGTGCCCAACACGGTGCTGCTCGACGCGATCGTGCGCACGGGCCGCGCGGGACCGCCCGCGCCGGAGGCGGCGGCCCCCGGCGCTCCGCCTGCGTGAGTCCAACGTGGACGCACGCAGGCGATGTGCCTCGTCCTCGCCTACGACCGTCGTCTCGTGAGGCGTCCGTGCTGACCACAACGTACCTGCGCAGGGGCGATCGCCCCCATAATGCGTCGCACGGATGGTTGCGGAAGCCCCGATAGGTGCGCGGCGCGCCTCGCTGACGGCCATATCCTGCCGTTACCCAGGCGACGCACAGTCCATCCCAATGCCGCTGGGTGCAAGCCGTCCACGCATGCCTATGCACTGGCGCGCATACTCATCCGTTGGCAGAGTGGTCATCGGATCGTCACGGCTGCGGCGAGTCGGCTCAATCAGGGGCGACGATGTCGCTCACATGGCTGTCACGTGTCCCCTACACCAGCGAGGTGGCGCATGCATGCCGAACCATTCATGGTGCGCCTTCACGGCAGGTCATGAAGGGTTGCGCCGAATGCCTGCAACAGCCTCAAAGAATCCAATGCGATGCACTCCTGCGGGGCAAAGAGCAAACATACGGGGCAATGTTTACCCCGACGCCTCGTGAGATAGCGGCACCCCTCACGCGTAGGAGGCGCAAGAGGACGGGATAGATGAGGTGGGATGCGGAGCGACACGCGCACGATGTGCCGGTGGACGACGGTTGCATGGGTATGCAGTCTGACGCGCCAGAGAAGAGCCGGTAATCGTGCGCGCACGGAGACGGGATGTTGTGATCGGGATGTTGTGATGTGGTCGGCTGCGCAGGCACAAACACAAGACGGGGCGCCGATGGCGTCCTGATCGTACCCCATCATAACTGGACGAAATCAGCCCTTTTGTCCAACATGGGACCCGCGGCACAGGGCTGTGGCCACGCTGTACCCCTTGATGGCGGCCCAAGCGGGCTGCTATGCTGGACAATAGTTTCATCAGTCCAGTTTTTCGCGGTCGGCAGCACACGTCCCTCGGCCGGGTCCAGACCATCGCCCCCTACCTCACGCCCGAGCAATCGGCGTATCCTGATCGGCAAGCGTGCAGAACAGCGCTGCACGATCAGTGCAGTTTATCGTTGCACTTGACAGGTGTCAAGATGTTTGTCGCTGACGAAAATCTACAACGTTCCAGATAACTATTAGAGCGGGTGGTCAACCCCTAATGATCGCTGCGTAGATTCGGAGCCGCTCCATCAATTCATCTTCCGTCTTGGCGACGTGCTCCAATGTGTCACTTGGTTCGCTTTCTTGCATGGTTCTTTGGTCGATAATTTGCACCCTAGTGTGATCGTTTCACTAGACAGAACAGCCCTTCCGTGTAGTGAAGCGATGCCAATAGGCGGCAAACAGGCTGCGCGGCAGCCTGTTATCGCCCGATTTTCACTTCACGAAAGGTGAAGCTGCCCTCATGAAGGCAGCGACGACGGTGCAAATGATCGACCCAAAAACAGGGCAAAGAAGCGAGCAAAATGACAGAGGAGGGCTTGCTCGGCTACGGCCGGCTCATGCACGAGGCCATTGTCGCCCGCGAGCTGCCCGCCTATGTCCTGGGCGCGCCGGAGGGCGATGGGCGCTCGACGATACGCCGTCGCCGCTCCTCCAGGTCTGGCCGATGCCCAGCGAGGTGCGGCAGGTGACGCTCCGGGAGTGGGATAACCTTGTGGAGCAGTGGAGCCAGGCACACTGTCCTCGCTGAGCGTCGCCATCGCTCAGGCCGCCAGCAGGGCCTGGTGGACCGATCGCCGCCATCAACTGCGCTGTGTAACCATTGCCCTGCTTCGTTACCCGTGCCCCGAAGCATCTCACCATTGTAACCAGACGTGCCGCATGACATAGACCCTCGCACACGCCAGGGGCAAAACCTTAGAAGCGAGGGATCTGCCATCAGTCGGTCGG
>JAABUZ0100009632.1_pt1 | contig 10994 bp, 9 predicted proteins | sample 5562091 | NCBI WGS metagenome assembly JAABUZ01 (sample SAMN12813069, study PRJNA571459) | rock metagenome | isolation source: Antarctica rocks | place: Antarctica: Victoria Land, Linnaeus Terrace sud | collected 2015-12-21
ACGACGATCAGCGTGGCGCGGCTCCACGGCGCAACGAACATCGCCGCTGCCTGCCGCCGCTATGCCGCCCAACCCGCGCTCGCGCTCACTGCCCTCGGCCTCGCGCTCGACTTTGAATAAACCCTGAGGAGCGATCCTGCTGTTGCTTATTGTCAGCGTCGTTGCTGTATGGCTCAATTCGCGTGGCGACACACACGCGGCCGCTGGTGTCGCGCAGACCTTCGCCGCGCCGCGCGCCGGGAACAGCGGCAAGATCGTGTTGACCGCGAACGCCGCGACCGTCGGTATCCACCCGCTCGACACGGGCAACCTGAATCTCCTGCAAGGCTCGTTCACGCCGGGCAAGGATCGCGGGGATGCCCTTCTCCAACACAAAGGCGATGCCTGGATGTTGCAGGAGGAGCATGGGTCGAGCGACAGCCCCGATGCTGCCGCGTGGGATGTTGGTATCGCGCCGGGTATTGCGCTCGACCTCTCAATGACGCTCGACGCCACAAGCAGCGATGTGGATCTGAAATCCCTTAGCCTCACCGCGCTCGATGCTGAAGCAAATGCCAGCACCTTCCGACTGGTGCTACCCACGTCATATACCGGCGACGCTAAAGGCCGCATCAAGGCAGCAGCGGGCAATGTGCAAGTGACTGTGCCGCCTGGCGCGGCGGTGCGTATCATTATCGAAACGAAGGCCGGCAGTCGCGACGTGCCAAGCCGGTTCGTCCAGAAAAACGGTGGCTACGAAACACCCGAATACGCGGGCACGAAGAACCGGCTCACGCTGACGATCTCCGCGAATGCTGGGCGCGTCACCATCATCTAGAAGGGGATCGAACCGCTAGGACGCCAAAAACGCCAAAGGGAAACAGAGAATACTATGGTTCCGATCCTTTCTCTTTTCTTGGCGTCCTTGTCGTCTTGGCGGTTCAGTATTGATTGGTTTGCGGTCAAAACCGCGCCACCGCGTCAAGGTGCGCGGTGGTAAGGGGTATGTTATGCTGCGCGGAACCTGTCGTGATGCGACGGGCGATGACGGCCATGCGGGAGGCAGCGCATCCGGTCCGCGCGACGAATAGATCGGGCATGCTGGCGTGGACACCATACAAAGGCGCGACGCGCGGGAGACGGGGTATGATGAAGGAGCGGATCTTCCGCCGTGGTGCCCATAGTAGCCACGAACCGACGGTAAACGAGCAGGACGTACCGCAATCGAAGTTCAAACCTGAGCCGCGCTCAGTCGGTGATGAAGCGAACTCGTCCGCAATTATCGTCGCTTGCCCCTTCTGCAAAGAACCCCTCTACGTCAAGGAACTCGAAAATAACTTCCACGTTTGCCTGAAGTGCGGCGCACATCTACGGTTGAATGCCCGTCAGCGGCTCACCTACACCCTGGATGAAGGCTCGTTCACGGAGTGGGACACGAACGTCCGCCCGATTGATCCGCTTGGCTTCGCCATTGGCAGCGATCGGTATGACGCCAAACTTGGCGCGTCGCAGCAGAAGACCGATGAAGCCGAAGCGATGATCACCGGCCGGGGAACGATCAATGGCGAACCGGTCGTCATCGCCATCGCCGATTTCACCTTTATGGGTGCGACAATGGGCAGCGTCTATGGCGAGAAACTTACCCGCGCCGCCGAGCGTGCCACGCGGGAGCGGTTGCCGCTCGTCACCGTCAATGCCTCCGGCGGCGCGCGGATGCAGGAAGGGCTATTCTCGCTCATGCAAATGGCGAAGACGACCGCCGCTATCGCGCGCCTCGGTGACGCGGGCTTGCCACATATCGCCATCCTCACCGACCCGTGCTACGGCGGCGTCACGGCCTCCTACGCCACTGTCGCCGACGTGCTCCTCGCTGAGCCGGGCGCACGCATCGGCTTCGCAGGCAAGACGCTGATCGAGCAGAATATGCGCCAGAAACTCCCTGACGACGTGCAGACCGCCGAGTTCCAACTCAAGCATGGGATGATTGACGAGGTCATTCACCGGCGCGACCTCCGCCAGATACTCAGCGCCTTGCTCGCGCTCTATGGCACGCCACGGAAGCTGCTCGTTCCGATGCCCGAGATAACTGAAACGACACAGATGCCGAGCGGCGTCGCCGAACCCGTGCTGACCGCCGCCCATGCCTAGTAAACAACGCTCGGATCAGACGTGGGAACGCGTTACGCGTGCACGCCATGCGAACCGGCCGCGCACACTTGGGTACATTAGCGGCCTCTGCACCGAGTTCGTCCCGCTCCATGGTGATCGTCTCTTCGGTGACGACCAGGCGCTCGTCGGTGGCGTCGGACGCTTCAATGGCCGGAGCGTCATGCTGATCGGCCATCAGAGTGGCGCGGACACGAAAGAAAACCTCCGGCGCAACTTCGGCATGGCCAGGCCGGAGGGGTATCATAAGGCGAAGCGGCTGATGCTCCACGCGGAGAAGTTCGGTTTCCCGGTGATCGCCTTCATTGACACAATGGCGGCGGATCCCACGCTTCCCTCGGAAGAACGCGGGCAGGCCATCGCCATCGCCGAATCCATCCTGACGATGCTCGGCCTGCGCGTGCCGACGATCTCCGTCGTCATCGGCCAGGGCGGGAGCGGCGGCGCGCTGGCGATTGGTGTCACCGACCGTATTTTGATGATGGAAAACGCGGTCTATTCGGTCGCGCCCCCGGAAGCGGCGGCACTGATCCTCAAACTCGATCCATCCACCAAGCAGGATATTGCGGCGGCGATGCGCATCACCGGCCCAGAGGCGCACATCTTCGGCGTCATTGACGAAGTCGTGCCGGAACCGACCCCCGCCCACGAAGACCCGCTCGACGCGATTGACGCCGTCGGCAACGCCATTGACCGGCATCTTTCGTCGCTCGATGCCACTTACGGGATCGGCGCGGACCTCGATGTCGCCCATCTGCTGCGCGACCGCTACGCGAAATACCGCAACGTCGGCCAGTGGATCGAGCAGACAGCGGATGAAACTGCTCTTTGACGTACCTTTCGTGCGGTAACACCGGGCTTATACGACGTGGCTCGCGGCATCATAACCCTCACAAGCAGCCCAGGCTTTGTTCAGTAGATCCAGCAACCTGCGCTGCTCGTCTGTCGTTAGGTACTGGAGCGGAGGCGTGTCGGCGGCCATGAGGCCGATCATACGCTCGCGCATCCGTCGGCCTTCGGCGGTGATCATCAGGGTTTTGATCCTCCGGTCGTTCCGGGCGACGCGTCGCTCAATCAGTCCTGCCTTTTCGAGCCGATCAACGAACGCAGTGACATTGGACGGGTCACAAGAGAGCCGCTCCGCGAGTACCTTGGTGGGTACGGGCGCGGCGGGGTCCAACTGTAGGAGGGCGCGCGCGCTGGCTGCAGTCAGCCCCATCTCTTCGAAACGGGCGTCGTAGTAGCGAGCCATCCAGACGAAAAGAGCCATCATTCGCGGGACTAGCTCGTCTCGCAACATGGGCTCGGTAGATTGGGGAACGGTCGACGTAGTAGCCATACTCTATTATAGCAGAGCAACCCGATAGTTGACAACCTCCGCTAAATCATCTATGATGTATCAACTCCACTATTGATCTAGTTCATAGTGAAGTCGAGAATCAAATAGGCCAAACGGTTCCATTGTAGCCGTCGGCTCGACTGTAGGAGGTATCTCGTCATGTCCGACTTGAGTTCGTCACGGTCAATGTCAACAACAAGTGTTTCCGCTACAAGTCGTGCTACTCGTCGGCGTACCCGCATGATCGCTGTCGCCGCCGCAACCGTCACTGCCCTGATTGTCTGGCTGATTGCCAAGCCGCTACTCGGGATCTCCCTCACGATTCCCATGGCGGGCGGGACTCAGGCGATGAAGGTCGGTTAGGGTTCCGTATTCGTCAGCAGCTTAGTCGCATCTCTGGTCGGCTGGGGATTGCTCACCATGCTGGAACGGTTCACGCCTCGCGCCCGTACTGCGTGGATAGTGATCGGGTTAGCCGCGCTACTGCTCTCCTTCGCTGGCCCGGTGTTGGTGGCAAGCGCTGCGAGCACGGCGACCAAGGTGACGCTCATTTTCATGCACACGGTCGTGGCTGCTGTGCTCATCTCGTCGCTTGCCCGGACATCTTCCAGCCGACCCGGCGCGGCCCGAAGCGAGTAGAAGCAGGCGATTGCCGGACGATGACAAGGAGTATCCATGAACGCATTCATCGAAGCCGAACTGATCTATTTGCGCGGCGAGCGGCGTCTCGCCCGCCTCGCCACTGTCGGACCCGACGGCACTCCCCACGTTGCCCCAGTCGGCTGGACGTACAACGCCGAGCATGACACGATTGACATTGGGGGCCATAGATTGGAAGAGACCAAGAAATATCGCGATGTCCTGCAGACTGGGCGAGCCGCCATCGTCATTGACGACGTACTCCCACCTTGGCAGCCACGCGGTATCGAGATCCGCGGGCGGGCCGAAGCCCTCATCAATCCCCAGCCCATCATCCGCATTTACCCCGAACGCATCATCGGCTGGGGCCTCGACGACACTGACCGCCGCAACGCCCGCGACATCCAATAAATCCTAACCGTCTAGAACCCGACGGCGCAGCCATCCGCACGCGGCTCACTACCGGCGACGTAGACGCCGTTCTTCAGGCGGCGGATGATCTGCCCCTTGCCAAAACTGCCACCGGCATACTGGACTTCCAGTTTGTGCCCGCGCAATGCGAGGCCGCTGAGGACATGCTGCGGGGCCGCCATCTCGACGGAGACAGTCTTATCCTTCATCCACTGCCAGCGCGGCGCGTCGAGGCTCGTCTGCGGGTTCATGCCGTAGTCCACCTGATTGACGACCATCTGGAGGTGGCCTTGCGGCTGCATGTAGCCGCCCATTACGCCAAACGGCCCGAGCGCCTCGCCGCCTTGTGTGAGGAACGCCGGGATGATCGTGTGATACGGACGTTTGCCGGGCGCGACACAGTTCAGATGATTACGATCGAGCCGGAAGCCTGCGCCCCGATTCTGCAAGGCGATGCCCGTTCCCCGCACGACGATGCCGCTGCCGAAGCCCTGATAGTTCGACTGAATCATCGAGATCATCATGCCGTCACCATCTACCGCGCAGAGGTAGACCGTGCCACCATGCGGCGGCTCGCCCGCCTCCGGCTGCATCGCGCGGTCGGTGATGAGGCGGCGACGTTGCGAGGCATATTCCTTATCTAAGAGCCCCGCCATCGGCACAGCGCTCTGCTCCATATCGGCGACATAGCGGTGCGCGTCGGCGAAACCGAGTTTCATCGCTTCGATTTGCAGGTGGTAACTCTCGGTCGTCTCGCGCGGGATCGTGCTGAGATCGAACCCTTCCAGAATATTCAGCGCGGAGAGCGCCGCGATCCCCTGGCCATTCGGTGGGATTTCCCAGACGTCATAGCCGCGATACGAAACGCTGATCGGATCCACCCATGTGCTCGTGTGCGCCGCGAGGTCTTGTCGCGTGATGTAGCCGTTCGTTTCGGCGGCGAAATCGGCGATCTGGCCCGCCAACTCGCCTTTGTAGAAGTCTTCCGCACCGCTCTCCGCGATTTTCTGGAGCGTGCGCGCATGATCGGGCAGTTCCCAGACTTCGCCCGCGCGTGGCGGCGTGCCGCCCTTCGTGAAGGTCTCGAACCACGGCTGGAACTCCGGGCCGATGTTTGTCTCCGCGTACCGCCGCGCCGACGCGCCCCAGCCTTCCGCGACGACGGGCGCGAGTGGGTAGCCACCGGAGGCGTAGCGGATGGCAGGCTCAAAGAGTTGCGCGAAGGGCAGTTTACCGAACTTGTCGTGCAAATCGCGCCATGCGGCAGGCGCGCCCGGCACCGTGACGGGCAGCCAGCCACTATTCGGGTACTCGGTGTGGCCGAGTTTCTCGAACAGTTCCGGCGTGTGCGTCGCGGGCGCGCGGCCCGACGCATTGAGGCCATGCAATTTCTTGCCATCCCAGACGAGCGCGAAGGCATCCGCGCCGATGCCATTGGAAGTCGGTTCCACGACGGTCAGGGTGATGGCGGTCGCGATGGCGGCGTCAACGGCGTTGCCGCCTCGCTGTAGCATCTCAAGACCAGCCTGCGCCGCGAGCGGTTCACTCGTGGCGACGATCCCGCGCGACGCGATAATCGGCATGCGCCGCGACGGGTATGCATAACTCTCTGAACGCAGGTTTTCCGCTGAATCTCGCGCCATGTGACATCTCCCGTACTGCGATTCGCACTCAGCATTTAGCATTAGTAAAGATGGTGCCGAAGGAGGGACTCGAACCCTCATGCCCTTACGGACAACGGTTTTTGAGACCGTCGCGTCTGCCATTCCGCCACTTCGGCACAGCACGGACGAGCATACCAGCCATTCCGCCACGGGTCAATTTCGGCAGTGTAGGCTTCAGCCTGCGTTCCCTGATTACTCGGACAATCAGGCTGCATCTCACCACAAGGGACGCAGGCTGAAGCTTACGCTACCGACGGTGTGTGCCCCGCGCACCTGTATACTGGCGGTGTTCCGGGCTGTGGGTACGAAGTGATTGCGATGGAGAAACTGAACGATGGGCTTCGCGTCTGTGCCGATCCTCGCGAGCGCGACCGGTGCCGCCGTGACGACGATCGTCTGGCTGCTCATCGCCGTTGCGCTCGTCGCCGTCCTGACGCACTTCGTCCGCGTCCCGTATACGATAGCGCTCGTCGTCGCCGGGCTGGCGCTCGGCGTGATCGGTGGCCCGTTCAGGGTGCCGCTCACGGAAGCCTTGATCCTCGATGTCTTCATCCCCGCGCTGCTCTTCGAGGCGGCCTACAACCTCTCGTGGCCGCGGCTCCGCGCGGAAATCCGCCCAATCACCGCCCTCGCGATTCCCGGCGTAATAGCGGGAACCTGTATTGTCGGTGCGATTGTCCATCTCGCGGGCCTTCGCTGGCCGGTCGCGCTCCTCTTTGGCGCGCTGATTTCCGCGACGGACCCCGTGTCGGTTCTCGCGACGTTTCGGCGGATCGGCGCGAATCGCCGCCTCTCGATCATCGTCGAGGGTGAGAGCCTCTTCAATGACGGCACCGCACTCGTTGTCTTCAAACTCATCCTCACGTTCGTCATCGCCGGTGGTGTGACCGCTTCGACGACGATTCTCGCCTTCATCGCGTCAATCGCGGGAGGCATCGCGGTTGGGCTTGCCATCGGCTATCTCGGGGCGCTGCTGCTACGGCAGATTGACGACTATCTGGTCGAGGTCACCGTCACACTCCTGATGGCATATGGCACCTTCATCGCCTGCGAGCATGGGCATCTGACGGTGCGTGGAAACGAGGTTGGCGCGTCGCCGGTCATCGCGGTCGTCGTGCTGGCGCTCGTCACCGGCAACTATGCGGTACGTTCGAGCATGTCCGCGCGCACGCGCCTTTCGATGCATGACACATGGGAACTGATCGGTTACTTCGCCAACTCGCTCATTTTCCTGCTGATCGGCCTTCAGGTCCATACGGCATCCGTCACGCGGGCGGAGATTCCGTTGATCCTCTGGGCAATTGTCGGCATTCTGGTCAGCCGTGCAATTGTCGTCTACGGCGTCGGCGTGTACACCAATTGGCGCAACGCGCCCGTCTTCCGTATTCCGCTCCGTTTTCAGCATGTCATCCTCTGGGGCGGGTTGCGCGGGGCGATCTCGCTTGCGGCGGCGCTCAGTATCCCCGGCGATGCCGTACCGGAACGCCCGACGATCATCGTGATGACCTTCGGCATTGTGGTCTTTACCCTCCTCGTGCAAGGGCTGACGATCCGGCCGCTCGTCGCGCGGCTCGGCTTGGGCGGCACGGATCACTCGGCGCATCTGCTCGCTTTCGAGCGATTGCAGGGGCAACTCGTCGCGACGCAAGCAGCCCGCCGCGCACTCAAGGACTTGTCAGATGGGGGAGAGATCGCGCCGAACGTTTTTGCGCAGGTCTCGCACGCGTACGAGGAGCGCGGTGTCCGGCTCCGCGAGGCATTGGAAGGGCTGAACATCTCGGCGAACGAAATCCGTGCTGAACAGGTGATCGTCGCACGGCGGAAGGCGTTGCAGGCGGAGAAAGACGCGCTGCTGTCGCTCCGGAAACGGGGCACGCTCACGGGATCGGTGTACCGCGCGCTCAACGCCGATATTGACCGCCGCCTGCTACAGATCGAAGAGGAGCCGGACGCGGAGAGCGAAGCAGAGCAGTCCGAGGGCAACCCCGACCCACACTCCGAAACCGCACAATGACGCATGGACTTTTGGTGGAGCAGGCTTCAGCCTGCCGTCCGGGATTGCAGGCTGAAGCCTGCTCCACCGATCCACTCTTACGCGACCGCACCATCCGCATGGAAGGCGGCAATCGCATCACCAGCGTAGCCCAGTTCCCGCAGGATCGCGTCTGTGTGTTCACCGAGGAGCGGCGGCGGCAGGGTCACTTCGAGGTCGGCGCGCCGCAGGTGATACGGCATGCCGGGCACGGTCAGTTCGCCAATCGTCGGATGCGTCACGGTGCGGGCCAGCCGCTCGTGCTGGACCTGCGGGTTCGCGAAGACCTCGTCAATGGTGTGGATCGGGCCGCACGGCACATTGACGGAGCCGAGCAGTTCGAGCAAGTCGGCGGTCGTCATCGTGCGGAACTTCTCGGTAATCATCGCCGTCACTTCCTCGTACCGCGCGAGGCGATCCTGATTGCGGGCATAGCGCGAGTCGTTCGCCCGTTCCGGCCAGCCGAGCACGCCGCAGAGGCGACCCCAGAGCGCGTCGTTGCCGATGGCGAGGCAGATGAAGCCGTCCGCTGTTGGGTAGGTGTCATACGGGCAGATCGTTTGATGCCGGTTGCCGACGCGCCTGGCGACGATGTTGTCCATGAAATAGTTGACGGTGTAGTAAACGAGCATCGAAGTCTGCGCGCCTAAGAGCGAGGCATCAATGAACTCGCCGCCGCCGCCGTTCGCTTTGCGGTAAAGCGCGGCGGCGATCGCGTATGCCGCGAACATCCCGGCGGTCATGTCCGCGATCGGGATGCCAACGCGCGTCGGCGGGCCGTCCTCCTGCCCGGTGAGGCTCATGATGCCACTCATCCCTTGCAGAATGAGGTCGTATGCCGTCCAGTTTCGCCCCGGCCCCGTCTGCCCGAACCCCGAGATAGAGCAATAAACGATTGCCGGCCGCCGCACCGCGACTGCATCGTAGTCGAAACCGAGGCGACCAATCGTGCCGGGGCTGAAGTTCTCGATCACGACATCCGCCGTCTCGATCATTTTCCAGAGAACCGCTTTGCCCTCCGCATGCTTCAAATCGAGAGCAATCGAGCGCTTGTTCCGGTTGATGCTCAAATAGTAGTTCGCCTCGCCCTCGGAGAAGGGCGGTCCCCAGGCGCGAGTATCATCCCCCTTGCCCGGCTGCTCGACTTTAATCACCTCCGCGCCCATGTCCGCGAGCATCATCGTGCAGTACGGCCCCGTCATCACCCGCGTCAAATCTACTACCCGCACACCCGCCAGTGGCAGCTTCGTTTCCATCATTTCCCTCCTCTTGAAAGACCCCGGGAGGCGTCCTATTTGCGCTTGTAAAGCGCGTAGGTAAACCCATTGTCTATCGCTGCTTGCACATTCGTATCGGGCATCAGAACCAGGACGAGGTTTGGTGAGACGACCGATGCGGTCATCTGCACGAGCGCGAGGCGTGTGTACTGCGCATCGAATCCGGGCAGATCGAGGCCGCGTCCCGGCCGGCCACCGCTCGTGATTTTACTCATCCCGACGGCAATATAGGTTGGATGCTGTGCGAGGATGTACGCGGGGTCCGTCTTCTCATGTCCCGGTAAACCGTCGCCGGTTGCCTTGACGGTATGCGCGATGTGGTAATCGCTTAACCCGAGCATGTCGAGTGTTGACAAGTGGCTGATGTAGGGCACGACACCGGCTGCGTCAATCGCCAGTGTGGCGTCCGGCGGCGCGGTCTCCTTCAGATACTCCCCGAGGGCAGTGAGGCCGGTAACGACGCGCATGTGCGTGCTTGCAACGCGCTGCTTCAGAAATGTATTGGGCGGCAAAAGGGGAAGAAAGAGCCAGAAGGCGATCAGCGCGACGGAAAACGCGGCGAGCGGCGAACCACGCTCATTCCAGCCCGATCCCGCACCCGTGAATCCGAAGCGATGCCAGAGGATGCGCACGAGCGACCGGATCCCCGCGACCGCAAGCACGATTATGAACGGGAAGATGTGGAAAAGAAATCGTGGCCCGATAAAATCTCCACCGATAAGGATAATGTATGCGGTGAAAACGGCACCGAGAAGTGCGACATACCGCGCGGCACGACTCCCGACCACGGCGGAAGGAATGAGCACGAGTAACACGACCAGAGCGGCAATGATGAAAGGGTGCAATTGCGGCACGCTATGCGCGACATAGCCGAGTCCGCGTCGTACTTGCTGCGTCGTCGAGCCGACCTTGTCATAAAAGGTGTTCGGTACCGGCTCGCCGTAATAGGAAAGTCGCCAGATCTCATGTACCCCGGCGATAGCGGCAAACGGCAAGACGAACGCCCCAAGGTCGCGCGTTCGGAGTGTCGGCATCGCATCGGTGGTTTGCGAGCACCCCAGTTCTCGCGCGGGCCGATGTGCTATCCACGCCTGCCCGATGAGCCATGCGAGCGTTACCCCCCAGAGTCCCGCCCCTTCCGGGCGCGTAAGGTATGCAAGGGCAAAGACCATCCCCGCCCACGGCCATTTCCCGCGCAAAACGAGGCACGCAGCCACTGTAGCCAGGAACGCGAACAAATGTGTTTCTAAACCGATTGCCGCGTAGTAGGCGAACCAGCCACACCCGGCCATAATCAGGCTTGGCGTTGCCCGGAGCAGTCCTGACGCACCGGGGAGTACGAGCGTTGTCAGCCAGTAGGTCGCAACGACCACGCCCATTGCCGCGCCGATCGAGACGATCTTCGCCATCGTCAGCAGTGGCAAACCGATCTTCGCACATCCCGCGAGGAAGACGGTGAGGAGGAAATTCGTATATCCCTCCACCGG
>JAABUZ0100009633.1_pt1 | contig 10993 bp, 5 predicted proteins | sample 5562091 | NCBI WGS metagenome assembly JAABUZ01 (sample SAMN12813069, study PRJNA571459) | rock metagenome | isolation source: Antarctica rocks | place: Antarctica: Victoria Land, Linnaeus Terrace sud | collected 2015-12-21
AGTGACAACCTTCAGGCCCAATATCATCTGTCCGGGCGCGGCGCCTTTTTGGCTCCAGAAGTAAGTAAAATAGGCGCATTGAAGCGCAATGCTGACGAAATAAAGGAGGCCGAGAAAGCCGAAATTGACTCCCGTGGATTGAACGGGTCTAAAACCGAAAATTCCTAAAACCATCTGAATCGGAAAATTCACGACCGCCAGGATAATACCGTCGAGAAAGACAGCCACAAAGCGACGCCAGAAACCCCCATAAACCATGGTCGAAGATCCGGGAACGCCTTCGCGCATTCTCTGCACGAAGCGCGGCTTGCACTCGGCGCACACTAAATTACTGCCGAACCGGACTAGATCATCGGGCGAATAGGGCCTTCCGCACTCTGTACAGAACGCCGTCGTTGTAGGTGTTTGCGCCGCATTTGTTCCCATAATGGTGTAACGATTCGACAGCGTATCATAAATTGAGTCGCTATACCATCTTTCTGACTGAAACTTGGACTAGTACCTGATAAAAAGGTGAACTTATTTGAAAGTAATCGTGCTTTCACCGCTGTATTTGTGATAGTCCCGGAATTCCACTTCGTTTTTAGAGCAGATGCTTGAGCCGCGCTGGCAGCTTAAGTTTTCGGCATGAATCGGCAACAGAAACTTTGCCGTGCCGAGACTGACGCTGTCGTAGTCAACCGCCCACTCCATGGAGTCGAGCGGAAAATCCTTCGGTATATTGTCGGCCTGCATCTCAATGCGGCGCACTTCGGCGGTGGCGCGGTCAATCCAGACGCTGCCGCTATAGGCCGGCCGCAAGCTCTGGCCTCCTACTCTAATCGTCCAATCTGAATTGGGCAGAGCAACCTTGAAGTCGTAGATGGCCGCCGCTGTCGGCCCCACGGTCGCGGAACGATAAAACTTAAATTGCGCGTGGCTGGCGGGCGAGAACAGGCTTTGCAGCGTTGAAGCGAACTCGCCGGTGGAGGTAGAGCCGCCTAGATCCAACATGCTCTTGTTTGTTCTCCTGCCCCCCACGGTGATTTCCTTGTAGTTTTCTTTCCCGTCCTCATAGATGACTTTGGCGCTAAGCACATCTTGCGCTTGCCATCCCGACGCTTTCGATTCCTGCATGTAACGAGTTGTCATCTGCTGACAAACAAAGTTCGGCAGACCGTTGGTGAAAGTTCCAGCCCATTCCGTGCTGCGAGAAATTAAGTCCGGAGCCCCGGAACTAAGCTTCTGGTGGTCGGCGGCGGTGTCGATCACAAAGTCAGTGGCATCGCCGTTTCTAGTGGCCTTCGCCTTTCTGCTGGCGGAGTCAGATGGCCGGGCAGCTACTTTGCTGTTAGGCGCTTTCACCTCGTCTGAACTGTCGCTTCCATCCGTTTTCGGTTTACCGCGCCGCAGGACAGGGCGATCAGGATCATCCGGCGCTTTGCCTAAGGCGGTCGGGTTAGGTATCGTTTCTTCGTCGCTTCCAGTGCTTGCGGGGGAGCTTGCTCTTGCCGTGGTAATCGTTGGCCTGCTGCCCTCCTCCTCATCCGAGGCTTCCTTGACTAACTCTACCTGCACGGCGGTCAGGTTGGCTTCACCGTCTTCCGCGGCTTCGAGATGTACAGTTGAGCGCGGGGCGACTTTGTTGGCCGTGATGTCGCTTCCTGCCTTGACCCACTTCGTTTGGGTGGTCAGCGATGCCGTGATAGTACGCCCGTCGTTTGTTGCTATGACCAATTGCTTGCCGTCGTTGGTCACTGTTCTGCCATCCGCAGCAAAGTTGGGGGTCGTCGAGGCTTGCGCTTTCTTCCCTTTTTTCTTGCCCCAAGGGGACGGAATCCCTCCTCCACCCAGCGGTCCTCGTCCAGTCTGGCCGGGGGGATACTGACCGGGAGGATATTGACCCGGCGGGTACTGTCCGGGCGGATATTGCCCTGAAGGAACTTGGCCGGGCCCGTACTGAGCATGGACAAGAACAGGTGCAAAGCCGACAGCGAACAATACGGCAAAAGCTGCTAGTTTTAACATCCGAAGTATTTAGATGAGCGTGGCCGGTAGGGAGGTTTCGACAACTACCACCTTAGTAGCACCAGCTCAGAACAAAAACCGGGACCCATGGCGGCCAGAACGCTCCAGGTGCCAGGGTCCGGTCTGCGGTTCTTCATCACTTCTTCCAGAACGAACAGCACGGATGCGGAAGAAAGATTGCCGGTCTTCCGCAGACAGCTCCAGGAGGCGTCGAGCGCTCCGTGAGGCAGATCCAGAGCTTGCTCGGTGGCTTCCAGCACCTTGGGGCCGCCCGTATGAATCACCCAGCAGCCGATATCCTGGCGAGTTAACTGGTGATCCGCCAGGAACCGATCAACATCCTGGCCCAGATTCTTGAGCACGACCTCCGGAACGTCGCGTGACAAAACGATGCGGAAACCCTTATCGGAGATGTCCCAGCCCATCACGTACTCTGTTTCGGGGTAAAAAGTGGAACGCGTCTCCAGGATTTTAGGGCCTTTGGGTACGTTCAGTTCCGAACCCGCGATGATGATTGCGGCGGCACCGTCCCCGAACAAGCCGGTGCTGATCAGGTTAGCCGCCGAGAGATCGTCCATTTGGATCGTCAGCGAACATAATTCCACGGAAAGCAACAAAGCAGCCTGTTTCGGATAGGCTTTCACGTAATCGGCGGCGCGGGCGATGCCTGCCGCTCCGGCGACGCAGCCGAGCCCGAAAATCGGCATGCGCTTGATATGCGGATTCAGTTGCATCCGGTTGATCAGCCGCGCATCGACCGACGGGCTGGCGATGCCTGTCACCGAGACAAAGAAGAAGGCGCCGATGTCTTCCGCTTTTACCTGCGCTTGCTCCATTGCTCGGCAAATGGCCTGCTGGCCTAATGCAACCGACGAATCGATCCAGTGATTATTGGCTTCACCCCAGTCACGTAGCGGATACTGCTCAATCGGCAGCGCCAGATAGCGTCCGTCCACTTGGGTCGCTGCGTGCAAGCGCTCCAAAATGCCGAACCGCTCCAGCCGGTTGCCCCAATACTTCCGGAACGCATTGAGGAGAACCTTTTGCGGATAGTAATAGGGAGGGAGAGCGCTGGCGGCGCTAGTAATTTCCATAGTGACGGGCAGTTTCAGTATCCCAATCCTTTTTGAGGGGATCGAAAAGCGAATCGTTCTGAGAGATAAGAGCGTTGAGTAACACGTACTGAACGTGCCCACGAGTGCGCCGACACAAGAAGAGACTCTGTACTGGCTGGCTTTGCGAATGGTGCCCGGTTTGGGCACGTTGGGGAGTTTGCGGCTGCTCGAAAAGATGAAGTCGCCCGCCATCGTTTTTCGCGCTTCGACTTCTGAATTGGAAGCCACCGGCCTGAGCGCGGCGCAAGCGCGCAATATCTCGAGCGGCTATTCGTTTGATGATGCTGTCGAGCAACAGCAGAAACTGCTTACTACGGGGGCGCAGTTGATCACGATTCATGATGACCGCTATCCCGCCCGGCTGCGCGAAATTTTTGATCCTCCTCTGCTCCTGTTCGCTTTGGGAAACCCGGAGTTGATGGCTTCGCACTCGATTGCCATGGTCGGCACCAGACGCCCGACTCCTTACGGCATGGCTGCTTCGGAGCGGTTAAGCACCGATCTGGCGAAAGCGGGCCTCACGATTGTCAGCGGCATGGCTCGGGGAATTGATACGGCTGCTCACAAAGCCGCCTTGTCGGAAGAGGGCGCGACCATCGCGGTTCTGGGCTGCGGGGTGGACGTTCTATATCCTTCAGAAAACCGGAAGCTTTACGGAGAAATCAGTCAAAAAGGTTTGCTGCTTTCTGAATTTCCCCTGGGCGCTCCCGCTTACCCGCAGAACTTTCCCATTCGAAACCGGATTGTAAGCGGGCTGTCATTAGGCGTGATCGTTGTCGAGGGGGCGCAGCATAGCGGTTCGGCCATTACCGCCAAGCTCGCCATGGATCAGGGCCGCGAGGTTTTTGCCGTTCCCGGAAACATCACGTCCAAGATGAGCTGGGGACCGAATCTGCTTATAAAGGACGGAGCAAAGCTGGTTCAGGAATGGACCGACATCACCAACGAACTTCCCGCTTCCGTCCGGCGTGACCTGGTTTCGAGGGCTCAACAAAAAATTTTAATAGACGTTTCTGAGGGGACCGCCTCCGAGGAGTCACAAGGGATCGAAGGGCCGCAAAAAATGTTAGCCCGGAAGCTGCTGCAGCACCTACAAGTCGATACCCCTCAACAACTTGACACTCTGCTTGAATCTTTTGAGGGAGTCTCCTCATCTGAGTTGATCGGCGCTCTCTTTGATCTACAGATGTCAGGGCTCGTCCGGCAATTGCCCGGAAGGAACTTTGTCAAGGTGTGGTAAAAGGGTAGCGTTCTCCTGAGGATTCTTCGGGATTGCTCATGTGGAACGGCAGGTAACAAGGCAGGTATGGCTAAATCACTCGTCATCGTGGAGTCTCCAGCGAAGGCGAAAACAATTGGAAAGTATCTCGGTAAACAGTACTTAGTTATGGCCTCATTAGGCCACGTTAAGGATTTGCCTAAGAAAGACTTAGCGGTGGACGTGGAAAGGGATTTCACGCCCAAATACGAGGTGATCGAGGGTAAAAAGAAGCTTATTTCCGAGCTGAAGCAGGCCGCCAAGGGCATGGACTCGATTTATTTGGCGGCTGACCCGGATCGCGAAGGCGAAGCGATCTGCTGGCACTTGCAGGAAGAGTTGGCGTCGAAAAAGTCGGAAAAGCCGGCCATTTTCCGCGTCATGTTCAATGAGATTACGGCCAATGCGGTGAAAAAGGCTTTTGATAAGCCTATGGCTGTTAATCTCCACCTGGTGGAGGCGCAGCAAGCGCGCCGGGTGCTCGACCGCTTGGTGGGTTATAAGATTTCGCCGCTGCTGTGGGACAAAGTTCGCCGCGGCTTGTCGGCGGGCCGGGTGCAAACCGTAGCTCTCCGCTTGATTGTGGAACGCGAGCGGGAAATTAATGCTTTTGAAAAGCAGGAATACTGGACGATTGACGTAGCGCTGAACGCGAAGAAGCCTCCGGTTTTAACGGCGCGGCTTCATAAGCGCAACGACGAAACTCCGAAAGTTGAAAACGAAGAAACCGCGACCGCTATTGTGAATGATGTCGACGGCGCGTCCTATGCCGTTCGCTCGGTAGGCACTCGCGAGAAGCGCCGCAATCCAGTGCCGCCGTTTATCACCTCCACTTTGCAGCAGGAATCATCGCGCAAACTGCGTTTCAGCGTGAAACGCACCATGATGCTGGCGCAGGGCTTGTACGAAGGCAAGGATCTGGGAAAAGAAGGGTCGGTTGGTCTGATTACGTACATGCGTACCGATTCAACTCGCGTGTCCGAGGACGCGATTGCCGAAGTTCGCGGGTTTGTGACCGAACGGTATGGCAAGGATGTTCCCAAGGGAACTGACTACAGTTACCTGCCGGAGAAGCCGAACGTTTATAAGACCAAAAAAGACGCACAGGATGCTCATGAGGCGATTCGTCCGACATCGGTTCTGCACACACCCGAATCGTTGGAAAAGTATCTGGCTGAAGATGAGTTGAAACTGTATCGTCTGATCTGGATGCGCTTTGTGGCATCGCAGATGACTCCCGCCGTCTTTGACCAGACCACCATCGATATCAACGCTAAGGGCAAGAGCGGCGTTGATTACCTGTTCCGCGCTACGGGAAGCGTGCTGAAGTTCGAAGGCTTCCTGAAAGTCTATGAAGAAGGCAAGGACGCGAAAGACGAGGATGACGACGAGCTGAAGCATAAGCTGCCCGCCGTTGCCGAAGGCGAAACGCTGAAGTTTAAGGAAATCACGCCGGAGCAGCACTTCACCGAGCCGCCGCCCCGCTATAACGAAGCGACGCTGGTAAAAAAGCTGGAGTCCGACGGCGTGGGCCGTCCGTCCACGTATGCTTCGATTTTGTCTACCATTCAGGATCGCGAGTATGTGAAGAAGGAAGGCGGCAAGTTTACGCCGACCGAGCTCGGCATGATTGTTACCGATCTCCTGATCGAGAGCTTTAATGATCTCTTCGATGTCAAGTACACCGCCCGCATGGAAGAGGAACTGGACGATATCGAAGAAGGCAAGGTAGAGTGGCGCACCGCCATGGCCGACTTCTACGACCGGTTTACCAAAGACCTGGATCATGCGGCCCGGACCATGACGGACATCAAGCGCATGGAGGAGCCGACTGATCTCCTTTGCGAGAAGTGCGGCAAGCCGCTAGTCATCAAGTGGGGCAAGCACGGACGCTTTATCGCTTGCACCGGCTATCCGGAATGCACCAATACGCGGGAGGTAGCGGTTGAACCTGCCGACGGGAGCAAGTCCGATTTCAGCGAGCAGGATGAAGTGGAGTATTGCGAAAACTGCGGTCGTCCGATGGTGCTGAAGAAGGGCCGTTTCGGGCAATTTTTCGCTTGCTCCGGTTATCCCGATTGCAAAACAACCAAGCAGATCGGCGGCGAGCAGCGCAAGGATGTGCCGCTCGAAGAAAAGTGTCCGCAGTGCGACAGCAACCTGGTGCAGAAGTTTGGACGCTACGGCGAGTTCGTCGCTTGCAGCAACTATCCGAAATGCAAGTACGTCAAGCAGAAAACGATTGGCGTTCCTTGCCCGAACTGTTCCGAAGGAGAAGTCGTCGAGCGCCGTTCCAAACGCGGCAAGACATTTTATGGCTGCAACCGTTATCCTGATTGCGACTTTGTGGCATGGGGCAGGCCCATTGCGGAAAAATGCCCGGAGTGCGGCAGCAGCTACCTGATTGAAAAGTATCTGAAGGGCAGCGTGATGGCGCAGTGTCCGAACGCGGAATGCAAATATAAGCATCCGATCGAAACGGCGGTCGAGGCCAGCGTGGCGTAATTTGTATAGCGGTTGAATAAAAGAGTTCACGGTTTGGGAATGGCTCTTAAACAAGGCTTCTATTTTGCAACTTCCCCATAGTGGGAGGCTAACGTAGACTCTTTAGAGCGGATGAGAACTTGGCTTCAAAGACACGGCTGATTTTCATTAGCCATAGCAGCTCAGACACTTGGGTCGCTAAGCAGATCGAAGCCCGAGGCGGCGCACCATTCTTAGACGAGGCTGAAGTCCATGCGGGAGCGGACTTCGAGGAGGACGTCCTAAAATTTCTTGAGCGAGCGCACGAACTGGTTGTCCTGCTTACTCCATGGGCGTCGAATCCCAATCGTGGCCCTGCTGCTGGGAATCACGTACACCGAACTGCAGACGAGACCTGGCGTACCAGTGCTCCTCAAAAAACGAGACCTCCTACAATTAAATGAGATTGAGATCTATGACGCTGATTGGGCGCGATCCTTTGCTCAAGCCCTAAAGCAACGCGGCGTATCCGTGTGGTTTGACGAGTTTGACGTGCAACCGGGTGAACCTTGGCGTGATGCGCTTGAAGCTGGCTTGCGTGGCCGTGACGTGCTTGTGGCGTTACTGGACTCAGAATCCTCATCAAGGCCCAAGGTTTTTTTGAACTTGGGGCGGCTATCGGCATGGGAAAACGAGTTGTATCCATAGTGCCCAAAGGCATGAACCCCAGGTATTCTTCCATTGGATGTCCGATTACGGCGATACCTAGTTCGCGAAACGCCTGAACAAACTGCCGAAGAACTTTCTCACACGCTGCAAGCTGCTTGATACCGTTTCGCTGTGGAGTATAAAGCCGCCTCACTCCTCCCCTTGCCCCGTCTATACTTCACGCTGAAAGCGGATCAGGCACCGCAGCCCGCCCCTTTGCGGCAAGTCTCTTCGCACTTCACCCAGGCGCGCAAATCCGTTCTTCTCCAGGACTCGCGTCGAAGGAAGGTTCTCGGCAAATACCTCAGCCCGGACATCTGGTCAGTTACGGGTCGGTTGTACACCGGCGTCGAAAACCAATCTGAGCTTGCCATGCTTACTGTAGGTTGGACGCAGGCACGGTACACTGAGCCTGCACCTGCATGTCCGCCACACTTCCTCAAACAAACTTAACGGCTGAACAGCAGCGCTTGGCGGAAGCTGAAGCGCGCACAAAGCATTGGCGGCGGTGGGGTCCGTACTTGGCGGAGCGCGCTTGGGGCACTGTTCGCGAAGACTATAGCGCCGATGGCGACGCTTGGAAGTATTTTCCGCACGATCACGCCCGCTCCCGCGCGTATCGCTGGACCGAAGACGGCATTCTCGGCATTTCGGACAATCATCAATATCTTTGCTTTGCCTTGGTGTTCTGGAACGGAAAAGATCCTATTTTGAAAGAGCGCCTGTTTGGAGTAACCAACCAGGAAGGCAACCATGGCGAGGATGTGAAAGAGCTGTATTACTACCTGGATGCCACGCCCACCGCTTCTTACCTAAAGGGCCTTTACAAGTACCCGCAAGCGGAATATCCGTATCAGCAACTGCTGGAGGAAAACGGGCGGCGAACGCACCAAGACCCGGAATTCAATCTTGAAGACACTGGCGTTTTCAAGAATAACCGCTACTTCGACATTTTCGCGGAATATGCCAAGCGCGACCTGGACGATGTTCTTATTCGAGTCACGATTGTCAATCGAGGACCGGAAGCGGCGGAATTGTCCTTTCTTCCCACTCTTTGGTTCCGCAACACCTGGAGTTGGGGAAGCACGGAAAGTCCGCGGGAAAAGCCCAATCTGCGGCTCCGATCCTCGGCGGAACTGGAGGCAAGTCATTCGCAGCTCGGAACGTTTCTCTTTACCTTTGCGGGAGAACCGTCCGTATTATTCACCGAAAACGAGACCAACACGGAGCGCCTCTGGTCAAGGCAGGGAGATAGCAAACTTTATAAAGACGGGTTCCATGAGTATCTGATCCACGGAAAGCAAAACGCGGCCAGCCTGGACGGGGGCGGAACGAAAGCTTGCTTTGTTTACAAAATGGCGATTGAGTCCGGTGAACAAACGGAACTTTATTTCCGGCTGGCTCGTGACGGTTCCTCTGAACTGCCTCGTGAGCAATGGCCGGGTATTTTTCAAGACCGGATTCGCGAGGCCGACGAGTTTTACTTGCCCTTCTCCACCGGTCTTGATGAAGCGGCGCGCGCCGTGCAGCGCCAAGCCTTTGCGGGATTGTTCTGGAGCAAGCAGTTCTATCACTACGTCATTGAGACTTGGCTGGATGGCGATCCCGACGCGCCTCCGCCGCCCGAAGAACGCAAGCATGGCCGCAACAGCAAATGGGTGCAGCTTTTCAACGAAGACATTATCTCCATGCCGGACAAGTGGGAGTACCCTTGGTATGCCGCTTGGGATTTGGCCTTTCACGCCGTTGCCATGGCGCCGGCGGACCCTGAATTTTCCAAAACACAGTTATTGTTGTTCTTGCGCGAATGGTACATGCACCCGAACGGCCAGCTCCCCGCCTATGAGTGGTCCTTTGGGGATGTGAATCCTCCCGTGCATGCCTGGGCTTGTTGGCGCGTGTTCCAGATCGACGCAAAACGGAGGGGCAAGCCGGATTTCGGGTTTCTGGAACGCGTCTTTCACAAACTGCTGATGAACTTTACCTGGTGGGTCAACCGGAAGGATGAAGGAGGCGCGAATATCTTCGAAGGCGGATTCCTGGGGCTTGACAACATCGGCATTTTCAACCGCAGCGCCCCCCTGCCGCCGGGGTGGTTGCTGGAGCAATCGGACGGGTCTAGTTGGATGGCCATGTATTGTCTGCAGATGCTGAAGATCGCGCTGCAGCTTTCCAACACTGACCGCGCTTACGAGGATGTCGCCAGCAAGTTTTTTGAACACTTTCTTTACATCGCTGACGCCATCAACCATCACGCCGGCATGGGGTTGTGGGACGAGAACGACGGCTTTTATTACGACCGCCTGCAATTTCCGAATGGAAGCTATGAGCTTCTGCAAGTTCATTCGCTGGTTGGCCTTGTTCCGCTCTTTGCGGCCGATACTCTCGAATTTCCCGTGGTGGACAAGCATCCGGGTTTTAAGAAACGAATGCAATGGTTTATCGACAACCGCAAGGATCTCATTGAGGGTCTTGCTCCCTTGGAGCAGGGAGGAGTCAACCAGCGCCGGCTTTTATCCGTTGCCAATCGCGGACGGCTAGAACGCATTCTGCGGCGCGTGTTCAGCGAGGATGAGTTCCTATCGCCTTACGGCATCCGCTCGGTGTCGCGTTACCACAAAGATCATCCCTATATTTTGCCGCTCGACGGGAAAGAATTTCGGGTTGATTATGAACCGGCTGAATCGCAAACGGGTATGTTCGGCGGAAATTCCAATTGGCGCGGGCCTGTTTGGTTTCCTATGAATTACCTGCTGATTGAGGCTCTGCAACGCTTGCATCACTACTATGGCGATAGTTTTCAGATGGAGTTTCCCACCGGTTCCGGACAGCGCGTGAATTTGAATGAAGCAGCGCGGCAATTGTCGCAACGGCTTATTTCCATTTTCCTGCCAGGCGCGGCGGGGCAGCGGCCCGTGTACGGAAACAATCAACTGTTTCAGAAAGATCCGAATTTTCGGGATTACATTCTTTTCCACGAATACTTTCATGGAGACAATGGAACGGGACTGGGCGCGAGCCATCAAACCGGCTGGACTGGGCTCGTGGCTAAACTTTTGCAGCAGAGCGGCAGTTTTGGCCTGCATGCTTGACGGGACGGATTTCGGCGCTTGCAGGAATCACTGCTAGGGTAAAGGCATGCTTCTGGACGATGAAGACAAAGCGCCAGTCAATGCCCCGGAATTAACCGAGAGACAGCAGCAGGAAGCGGAAGATCGTACTTCTGTCAGCGCTTTTGTTGTACACGAGACTGTCCGGTACGACGGCGAAGAAGAACTGAACCGTCCTGCGTCGGCTCTGGCGTGGTCGGCTCTGGCGGCTGGACTGTCCATGGGCTTCTCTTTCGTGACGCAAGCGCTGCTCCAATCGCGCTTGCCGGATACGTCCTGGCGTCCCTTGATAACGAGAGTAGGCTATTCGCTTGGATTCTTGATCGTTATCA
>JAABUZ0100009634.1_pt1 | contig 10993 bp, 10 predicted proteins | sample 5562091 | NCBI WGS metagenome assembly JAABUZ01 (sample SAMN12813069, study PRJNA571459) | rock metagenome | isolation source: Antarctica rocks | place: Antarctica: Victoria Land, Linnaeus Terrace sud | collected 2015-12-21
CCGATGAGTGGCCACCGTTGACCGCGAGGTGTTGCAAAGAGGTCCGTGCAACGGCCTCTTGCGCTTTGTCTATGATCGTCAGACCAATAACTTGCTGATCAAAGTATCCCATAAAGAACTTCACCAGCCTTAGGTTTATAAGAGCGTTAAAGCTGTCGTCAAAGAGCTCATTAAAAGAACCTAGCGCATTGCCGGCGCAAATTTACAGGATGATGCACAGGGAAGATGAGCTTGATAAGCATTGTATCGATGTATCAAAGCCACAATGAGATATGTTTGGCACAATCTAACCTCGCAAAATTGGGCTCGGAGATGAAGACCCCCTTAACTCAGCGACAAATTTACGCCTGCGAAGTAGACAACGGTGAAGTCTGTCGTTATGACACGTCCTGGATACAAACGGCTTTTTGATTGTTAATAAGGTCGCTACCAATAACCTGTCACGTCCAAGACTAGTGCGAGAGCTTACAGTGGATGCTACCTGTGGGACAAATTCAGCTGCATATAGCCTGTTTGCTGTTCTTGCGCAAATCGACGGTACCGGAATTCTGCTCAACCAAATGGGATAAGACCCGCAGTACAAGCGTCCCTCTGATGGCATATTTCTAGGATGGTGTGTTGGCATAGCGGGCTGGATAGAAAGCAGCCAAACATTTGAGGGCCGAAGATTAGCAACAGCAAAGTATTTATTTAATATTGATCCAAGTAACGCTATCAACGATCGATTAGTGGTACGATGAGGCAAAGGCCAAGTGATGTGTCCTCCTGATATGATACTTTGCATTCTAATTTAGACTTTGTTCAGACGACCTGATTGCATCTTATCGGTGTTCCCAAATCATTTGAAAAGTAGGACTCAACCCGTAAAAGCGCAAGTCGAGCTAGTTTTACGACTTTGTCATCCAAGCTTGAAGACCAATTTTGAAGCGAAATTAGGTACCTCTGAAGACATTCGTATACAGTAGTCGCAATAAGGTTTGTTGGGGCTTTAATGGAGAGATAAATCATAAAATTGGCAAGCAGTGCAAGATTGGTACGGGATGCTTTATATTAGCCTGATGCTTATGAAGAAGGCGTACGGTTCCCCCAGAACGTAGCAAGTTCAGGATATTGCAAATTGCCAACGAAAACAGTAAATTTCACACAGACTTCTGCAGCCATCTCGGAATCCAAAATCGACGTTTGGGGTAATTTGGACTCAAACAATGTGTAGGCTGACAGCACCCGTCGATACAATAGTGTGCGCAACACAAATGCACAAATATGAAGAGAAGCTATTCGTCAGAACTCCTCCAAAGTGAAGAACCTTTCTCGTTTAATAATCCCTTGCCAGTAACTGGGTCGCCACCTAAACAATGCGGCAAAAACATTTGCCATTCTTCTATTAAATCCATAATCCGCGCTGCTTCGGCCCGAACAACATCAACGTTATCATGCTGAAAGTCTGTCAAAGAAATATTGCTATTTGTAAGCAATTCATTCAATAAGAAAAAACATACTAAAGCTTAGCAAGGGTTTTGTCGAGAATCAATGTCAATTTTACTGTTTCTAAATACTGAATCAAACGATGTCGCTCAGGTGATTGACTCTCTTTGAATAAGTCGCCAGGTTCGTCTGCCACGTCTTCGTCGATCAGGAGCTCATCCATAGCGAGGTTCGTGGTTGTATAACTATCAACATTTATATGGCTCGGGCAGCCTTGAGATAAAGAAAACCTATATGTGAGCAATCTTACGAGCAATCATACCATTTGTCGGCTTGAAAAACAGACCACCACAGCTTCTTTCTCAATGCTTTTTCCCAATTTTCCAATCTCCAGGACATGGGATCCATATGTAATCCCAGGCTCTGTGCCACTGAAACCGCTTGACCAACACACGCCCAGAGTCTTGGACTTTCGATAATGCTTGTTGGCTGAGGCGTTTCGTGCAACATCAAAAGGCACGTTTGAAGCGATTCCAAATTTGGAGATTCGAGCTCGCGATCCAGAGCTGTACGTGAGATTGCGATAAGCGTACTTTCATCGAGCGCCGGCCGATCTCCGATCACATCGTCAAATGACAACCATCTTGCTCCTATACCGTAGATGCAACCTCGAAGCGCTGGCGATATTTTTCCTCGATTAGTTCTGAAGAGCTGAAGAAAACGTTTCTTTTGAAGGATGGGATATACAGGGTGTACAAATCGAAAATACAAGCGTACCAAATTAGTTGCAAGACCACCCACTTGCTTTTCAATAAGGGTTGAAGTGTCAACCTTTATAGATGTCTCACGCTCGATAAAAACGTCTTTTATAAGGGAAAGGCGGACCGGCAAATGATAATGTAGGTCATCACCAGCATCTATTTGACTGAGCATTCGCTCGCCCTTGGTCTTCTGATTGTTCGGAAGAAAAAAAGCTCTGTCTTGTTGACCATGTGCACCACTGAAAAGTACAGTCCTCCCCTCGCACACTTCTAGTGATATGTGCTGCTTTTCTTTCTGGCTTGATACACTAGATATTTGAAAAGAAGAAGGAGACCAGTTTTGATCAAGCTCACAGCTAGAACGTGCAGGAGATTGGCTTAAAATGGTTGAGTGATTAGATATTACGGATGGTGAAACAACGTGCTGGGGTGTCGAGGATAGTTCTGGGCTGATATTGGATGCTTCGTCATCAGAACGCTGCGAAACTCTCGGTAAAGGGCTTTCTAGGAATGTACACGGCTTGTTTCGAGATTTGCAAAATGCACCTTAACATCAGCGAGAGGATTTGTACAATCTTACACGGCGGCGAAGTCTCGATTCTACAAATCGATTTTCTCAAACGGCAGGTATCGCAAGGGCGCTCCTTACGACTCCCAACTTTTCTGCGGCCTCCGTGAGTAGTTGCCAGATGTATCTTGCGACCTGTAAGTTGCTTATTGATATTGCTATTTTCGCTCATAAGTCAATGAATGTTGCTAGTCGTGCTTTTTGATTAAGCACTGATGCTTTCGTCCCTCAGAGAGTATCAAAATATTCAGAGAACGAAGACAGTTTAGATGATTCAGTGTCTCTTTCAGTTTCAAGTGTTGTTGCTTCGTCGTGGGGGTAGGGGCTTTCTGGCAGTGTGGGGTTCGGTAAGGGTGCTCGAATTCTACAAAACACACCAGAACGCACCGAATTATGTTGAAACATAATACAGACTAAGTAGTTGCTATGAATGAAGTGACACCTACGATGAATGTAAACTATGGTCCCTAATTGATGACTCCTATCTGAGAGGAGATTCGTCGTGTTCTATAGGAATCACAACCGTTTTCTTTTTTGTTGATGCCTTTCGCGGGTTCTCGGCAGCGAAAACATCGTCAAGCTCTTCCAAACTAAAGCCGTTCGTTTCCACGATAAAAAGATAAACAATCAATGTTTCGAACGCCGTCCAGCACGTGAATACAATGTAAACCTTCCAACCGATATTTTTAAGTGCCACCGGTGTTCCAAATTGATTCACCAAGACCGCGGCATTGACGACGAGATTGGAAAACGCCATACCTTTCGCGCGCTGTTCATAGGACAAGACTTCGACAGGATACAAGGACTGAAGGGGTGTGAATCCAAATGAGAAAGGCCATCCCCAAATGAAGTTAAAAGCTATGCCTGTTCGTGCTGCCACCACCGACCCTGTGTTAGCATAACTCGCTGTTCCCGCCGTCGTCGCAATCCAACAGCAGGTAAGCAATACCAGCGTGATAAGAAGGAGTTTGCGGCGGCCAATTCGATCACAGAAACGTGCGCCGACGAACGCAATTGCAGTATTCAGACACGTACCTGCAAGGTTGATATCAAGAATGATGGCTGGGTCAGTTACTCCGGCAGTCGCATAGAATCCACCTAAGTAGTTTCCGACACCGCCACTCGTCCACTGGCCAAAGCAGGACACGAGAAGATTGCAGTAAAGACGGTATCTATCACTTTTTGTCTTGAACAACGCGCGATAATCCCACCAACGTTTATCTGCTCCATCCATTTCCAGATGGGCGCCAAACTCTCTCAGTTCCATTTGGACATATAAGCTGTCTGGTTGATTTGCTCCATGGTATTTGGTGATGAACTCCTTTGCCTTTTCCATTTTATTATGTGTGTAAAGCCATCGAGGCGTTTCCGGTACAAACATAACAAATACACAAACGAACGACGAACAGATCATCTGACACCACGTTGGAATGAGCCATGCAGCATTTGTATTGTAGACCAGTGACCCGCGCGTAGCGCTGTTCCCGATGATTCCTCCTACGTCAGACAAGCAATTGTAGAATCCGGTCATGGTACCACGATATGCAGGATGCGCCACCTCTACCACACTATCATCGTTAGTCGTGAGTACTTTCGGAGCACTTACTATACTGGGGCAGCCGAGTGCGCAATACTGACGCCAAATCCGAGTATAAAACGGCCAGCTAGGAATTGACCAAGCGAATGGGCACCCGATGACGTTCCTTGCAATATTGTGCCAATGATCACCAAAGCACAACCAATAAACATGCCCATTCGGCGTCCCCATTTGTCAGTAGATGGCCCTACAAAAGGTAGAGCAACGACGCCTCCAATAGAGTACATTGCATTGATGTAGGCCGCTTTGATGCCCACGACCCCGGAACCAAATTCTCGCTGGAACGGTTTCATCACAAGCATGCTACTCATCAGACTTGAATCATAGCCATTCATCGTAGAGCAAAAAAAGGCTAGCAAGCAGATTCCATAGAGCTGGAGCATCTCTTTGGATCTAGGGTTGGGCTTTTCCTTCAGGTATGCCTCGGCCAAGGCTTCGGAACCTTGGACAACTTTGATTTCCACCCCTTCCCCTTCCAGATCTGCTTTCTCGACATGGATGTTTCCGCTCTTCATTGCCATCTCGTTCTTCGACTCCATTTTTCTCTTGTCGATCGCCGTCAACGCCTACTGTAATGGTTTTGAATTGTTCGAGCAGAGTTAGTCAAAGTAAGACTCCACAACGGACAGTCGCTATGCTGGCTCTTAGTCCAAGAGGTGAAAAATGGAAGATGCCTTCCCTCCTTTTGAATCCCCGGAGCCGGGCGAAAAGCCAGCGCGCTCTCCGGGGTCGGGTGGGGGCGGCAATGATTTCCCGATAAATTGTCACGGCCCGAACATCGGCCAAGGTCTCGCAGTTCGGCCAACTTGCAGAACATACCGATTTTTTTTTTTAAAAAGGTGAAGATTGGCTTTTGCCACGGAGATACAGACAGACATCTATTTCAATCCGGCAAGTTGCACTGGCAATGCTAGATTGCCTTGCATCGTATGGTGTCGTGGGTGATGGATTGAAAAATGATACATCTGCTTTGCAAAATGCTGTCGACGATTGTGCAAGCAGTGGAGGTGGCAAAATCACCCTTCAAGGAGGCAAGACATATTTGGTTGGAACTCTTACGCTCAAATCACATATTGAGATTCATTTCGAAGCTGGTTCGATCCTCAAAGCTACCCCGAACAGCAGTGACTTCAATGTCTCATTCGGTGGTGTAGCTCTCAATGACAGTAACTTGGAGCATGGGGATACCGAGAAACCTACAGTTATGTTGAATGCGGAAAATGCGGAAAATATATCAATCACAGGCACGGGCACCTTGGACGGCAGCGGGCGAGATTATATTCTCAAAGATAGAGGGAGTATCTATGAAATGAGTCTCCGAAGACCATTTACAATTTACTTTCGTTCCTGCAATAGTATCACTTTCCGTGATGTGCGTATTATTGATGGAGCATTGTGGACCCTCCGTCTGAGTGTGTGTGAAGATGTCGTTATTAGTGGCGTACGCATCCACAATGATGTAAAAATCCCAAACAGTGACGCAATTGATTTGGACTGTTGCAGAAGAGTGAGAATATCCGACTGTGACCTCGTCGCCGGAGATGATGCGATTTGTCTCAAAGCATGCCTGGAGCACACCCGAGACTCGAAGGAGCGAGTATGCGAGGATGTGACCATCACGGGATGTACCATTACAACGACGTCAGCGGCGATCAAGGTCGGTACGGAGTGTCAGACTGCAATTAGAAATGTCACAATCTCCTCTTGTATTGTCCACAACTCATCGCGAGGGCTGTGTATACGGCTTGCTGAGGGAGGTCACATTGCCAACATCTTGTGCACCAACATAATCTTACAGTCGTCCTTTCCTGACCAACTATGGTGCCGCGTTCAAAAAGTATGGGAACCATTTCGAACTTGCGTTTCAGGGATATTTTGTGCCGATCCGAGAATGGAGTGTTTGTCTACACGGAACAGCCAGGTGCTATTCAGGGGCTTGTCATGGATAACGTTCGCATTGAAATTGATCGATGGAGTGGATGGGAAGGTGGCTTTGCAGATCTGCGGCCTTGCAAGGGTGATCCGTTCCGGGAAATGCCAACCAATGCCTTTCATTTTGAGAATGCAGATCGTATTATCGTCCGCAACTGTGAAGTTATATGGACAGTGAAACCAAAGGACGCAAAATATGCTGTTTATTCCAAAGCGTGTGGTGAGTTCAAAGTTGAAGGCACATGCTATACACCACTTGATAACACCTATGAGAGCATAAAAATTGAATGATTTGTGTCCTCTCTCATCCTTCCTCAATCTTGTGCATTAAGCGGGGCCTGCGTTCGCGGCTGTAGGAGGAGGCTAGCGCAGGGTGCTACAGTAAGGTTTGTGCTGCGGGCCGCAATAAGTAGACATACAGAACTATAAAGCGGGCAGATACCTATGCGTTTACGGAAAGTAGTGCCTTCTTGGTCTAGAGCCACCACCAAAATTCACGTATCGCTAAATACTGAAACCCGTGCTTGGCATCATCCACATGATGCAGTATAAATCGCTCGACTGCCCGCCTTCGAAGATCTTTCTAACAAGCAAGGCTCAGCCTGTTCCTGGCTTGGATACCCAGGGTTGAGCAGGCATCGAACAAGGCTGTGTTAGTCAAGCGGGAAAAGTATTTAGTCCGTTCGGCATACCGGATACTTTAACTTGGATCCTCCTCCTGGCATTGAGATGAGCGATGCATCGTCGGCTACAAGCTCGCCGTCGTGCTCCTGGACTCGAAGTAGTGTGGCTAGCAAACCCTGCGATATCCTACATAATTTCTTTGGTGTCTACTTTAGCTGCAAGAACAATTCCATTGCGTCCTGCGACGCAAGGAAGTCTCCCGTGAGAGTTCCGTCGTATATTGGTTAGGCAGCAGGTTTCCAGTTTCCCCTAATTTCTTAGCGTCACACGGACTGCCGTCTTGTGGATCGCGGCTATCGCTTCCCCGGGCATCTCTTTGGCCTATTTGGATTTCACGAATTTAACGTTGCTATACGTCGCCGATATTCGAGGGCTGTATATTCGTATTCATATTGCCTTGACGTCCATGATGGGATCGAACCTGTCTACTTTCTTCTAATCTTTGTGAGGATCTGACAGTACATCGAAATTGTGGGTTTCTACAGACAAATCGAAAATCTGCCCGGCGTTGAATGGAGAATTTGATCCACATCACGATATTTTAATAACCCACCAATTGCACAGGTAAATGCAAAACTCCATCGAACTCTACTCGGTCCAGAGCTACGCACTGTCATTTTGATCTCATGACACGAGGCAATATAGTCGTGTCTTTGATCTCAAGATTAAAGGTCCAGTAGGCGACACTGCTATCTATACAACAAATGGCTTTGCTATTGGTGGCACGTCAATATTCCTCGAGCAATGTACCATACAACATTCCTCTACGTGTGGCAAAGCCAATTTTGAATTCCCCGTCCATACAAGAATCGTTAATCAAGTCGTGGCACTTAGACCTATCTCGTACTCGTGTGTCGGAGATATGTCGGATGTCGCTCGCCGATTTCGCCGATATCGGCTCTTTGACGCGGAGAACCGCTGACGGAGAAAGACTAGTGTCAATCGAATTTCCAAGACAACCAGCCCTAGCACCTTGCACGCATTGGTTGACAAAAATGGCATACCCCAGGCGGAACTTTCTCATCATTGTTGCGGATGACCTTGGCTTCTCTGATGTGAGCTGCTTCGGCTCAGAGATTCAAACACCTAATATCGATTCTCTGGCAAAAGAAGGAATCAAGTTCACTGACTTTCACACAGCATCTGCATGCTCGCCTACTCGGTCGATGCTTATGAGTGGCACTGATCATCACTTGACAGGATTGGGCCAGATGGTGGAGCATTTGATGAATTCTCCTGCGCATCAGGGTAAGCCAGGCCACGAGGGTTATCTCAACGACAGTATTGCTACTTTGCCTGAAATACTGCGCAACCGAGGCTATCATACGATAATGTCTGGCAAGTGGCATCTTGGCCTAAAGCCTGAACACTCGCCTGCGGCACGTGGCTTCAATAGATCATTCTCCCTCCTCCCTCCAGCCGCGAATCACTTTGCATGGGACCCAGAGATAGAAAATGAAGCGAGTGAACCACGTTTTGGACAGCTCAATGTTGCTGCTTTGCATATTGAAGACGGCAAGTATATTGACAACTCCGATCTACCTGATGAATTTTACTCCTCTGACTACTACGTCACCAAGCTACTGGAGTACATGGACGAACGACCCAAAGAGGGACCTTTTTTTGCGTATTTACCGTTTTCAGCGCCCCACTGGCCATTGCAAGCGCCAAAAGAATCTATGGAGCTTTATCGAGGCAAATACTCGGATGGGCCTGATCTTTTGAGACTTCGCAGATTGAGCTCTAGGCCTAATAGCAAAAGACGTCAATCCCCATCCAGTTATGGCCCCAGAGGTGCTGGAATGGGACAAGATGACTGATGTGCAACGAGCCAAGTCAGCAAGGTCAATGGAGGCATATGCTGGTATGGTAGATCGCATGGATTACAACATTGGACGTGTTTTATCCTATCTGAAAGATCAAGATCTGTACGACAACACGGAGATTATTTTCATGTCGGACAATGGAGCTGAAGGGTTTTCATACGAAGCACAGCCCTTGACCGGAGGTGAGACATTAGCGTACATCGAAAGGTACTTTGACAACTCGCTGGAGAACATTGGCAGCGCAAACAGCTTTGTTTGGTACGGTGGCAGATGGGCACAAGCCGCTACAGCGCCTTCCAGGCTTTATAAAAAGTTTTCGACCGAAGGTGAAGTTCGCGTCCTGTTTATTCTTAAATCTGTGCGGCCTTCCTTATCGCAACCAATATGTCATCATTTTTGCACCGTGATGGATATCGTCCCGACGATTTTGGACCAAGCTCATGTAGAAAAGCCTGGAAAAGTGTACGGTGGGAGAGAGGTACAGCCAATCCGTGGTGCTTCATGGGTCCCTTTCCTTAGCGAACAAGCTTCTCGTCCTCATCCTGAAGACTACATTGCTGGGTGGCAGAGCTGGTGGGGGCTCTTCGGACAAGCTGCTCTTCGTAAAGGCCGTTGGAAGCTGAATTGGGTCGATCGACCTTTTGGCTCAGAATCATGGCAGCTATTTGACCTTGTTGAGGACCCTGGTGAGATAGATGACCTCTCATCAGTCGAGATAGGAAAGGCGGCGGAACTTTTGGCACACTGGGAGGACTATGCTCGCGAAACTGGTGTCATAGGTCTCACACCGGACATCAAAGCCCTGGCCACGCGAGATGATATGGAGATCCGTGCAACTGGATGACCTATGAAACGAGCCGAAGTATCACTAAGCGATTGAAAGAGCTAAGGCATGCCTGATCTCGTGTAGTTTTAGAAACAGCACCACGCTATGGGAATAAAGGACCCATCACGTGGATCACCTGGTAGAAAAGCGCGAGGCGAGTGGTGTTATACGTGCCGTTCCTGTAGGCATAGGTAAACGCAAACATTGTCCTTCAAACACCGAGCGCAGGCCGGTTTCTCGCCGCTACATTTCTGTTTACGCGAGCGGCAAAGTTCGCAGCTCAGTGAAGTCCTGACACGCTATAACCCAGCCTGATTCACATCTGCCCTCTGGGTTGCTACTTGACTCGGTTCCGAGCGAGAAAATGTCGAAAGACTATTTTCCTTAGAAGGCCCTGCTTTGCAAATTCAGCCGTTCACAGTTCCCCGCAGATGTCACCGCCTTTGTCACAGAAAATTTTCTGGTGCGGCACGTTAAACACCGAGCACGAGACCTGTGTCTGTCCATCTCATTCGCTTGGCGATACTCAGAAGCGGGAAAGTTTTGCGAGAGTGGGAGCTCGAGTCCCTGTGCCTTGCGCAGGACTCATTTGCAGCTTTCTCTGTGTTACCGTCGTACCGATCATGGGTATGTCGGGACCGATCGGGTTCTAAAGAAGTTGTCGGAGATTAAGCCGCTCTTTGCGGGTTCGCTCCGATAATGCGAATGCTGATTGGCTAAGGTGGGACGGCGAAACTGTTTTAGAGGCGAATGGCAATTACACAGTTATCCAATTGTTTCATTTAGTATTCTCAGTCTTTCTGATTGTCTCCATTAACAGTGTACTACTAAATCAATTCAGAAATTGGTGGTTAGATACACTTCCATCTTTTATTGGGAGTCAAGGTTACAGATCCAGCCAGACCCCAATACGAACAATTGAGTCATGCTGAATATTCCACGAGACACCGTCACCAAAGATTACTTTCAAACGGCTGTAAACTTCATTGAGTAGAAAGGCCTTAATGTGTTGTTTTATTTGCCAACGCTTGCCATGGGATACATTCAGCATTAAATCGCCCAAAAACAGAGTCGTCGTATTTGTAGCAGCTTGGCGAACGCAGTTGCCGTTATTCCCCTCAATATTTGCGATCTGGCTAACCAACGGCTGTACAAATCCATCCCAGGTCAAATCGAGGCTTTGCAAATACCCAACTCGGTATTCGCACTCAAAAAATCCTTCGTAACGAGGAACGGGGTGAACCTGCAGTCTTTCAACGGGATTAACAAACGGCTGGGTAACAAAATGGACTCCCAAAAAGACATTATATTTCGGAAGCGAAGCGCACTGTCGAATAAACTTTTTGAAGACAAGCGGAACCCCGTTTCCACTCG
>JAABUZ0100009635.1_pt1 | contig 10992 bp, 7 predicted proteins | sample 5562091 | NCBI WGS metagenome assembly JAABUZ01 (sample SAMN12813069, study PRJNA571459) | rock metagenome | isolation source: Antarctica rocks | place: Antarctica: Victoria Land, Linnaeus Terrace sud | collected 2015-12-21
GGGCCGTTGCCAGCCCGTATGACCTCCTAGGGTACTGCCGATGGGACGGCAGGTCCGGTCGTGTGACCACGCCGGACAATCATCGGGACGACTTCAGGTCGCACCCACTCGTAAAACGCGTCGGCAGGGATGATGCAGCGGCGCTTCTTGAACGGCTCCCGCCAGGTCCGAGCCGTCGTGATCGACTCCGCGCGCGCGTTGATCGTCGAGAGGCCCTTGATGTCCTTCAGATCCTTGGTGAAGAACGGTACCAGGCCCCACCGGGGCCAGGACCATCTCTCGCTCGCCCGATTCCCTGCTCTGCCGGATGATCGGCTGAAAGGTCGTCGGCGCGATGTTATAGTCCGCACTAGGCACCGGCAGCTCCGCAGGCTGCGGGTTCGCGTGGAAGAACTCCGCGATCTTCTGCTTGTCGCTGCGACGGACGTATCGGCCACACATCGTTTATTCTCCGTAGACCAGTAGAGTAATGATTGCAGATCGTCACTTCCAAACAGCCGTGCTGATTCCACATCCCACCTTACGGAAGACGGCGGGCTTCGGCGGGAGTGTTCCCCGCCCTGTCCCACATCTCGCTGAACTTCTTCTCGAAACGTTCCACCGCCTCGAATGACGATTCGTATCGAACGTCGTTGTCCTGGCGCTTAGCCGGATTTAGGCAGGAATGTGCTGACCTCAAGCATTCCTCACACCCGTTTCGCCGCGGGTGCGATGCAAAAGATAGCGGTACTCACCTTGCACTCCGCCGAACACGGCGCGGCTGACCACGTCGCCGTCCAGCTTGCGACGGATCTTTCCACCTGAATAGTGGCTGGTCATCGGCTTAAGCTAATCGCCCAAGGGGTTCCGTGGCGCTGAATTTGCATTGGCGTGGTCGCGCGTATAAACGAGATATGGGTGCGAATCTTTTACTGCCGTTAGAGATCGGGAATGCACTGGCACGTGGCGCGATGGTCGTGACGGCAAATCAGCGGGCCGCCCGGATGCTACACCGCGCATTCGACCGGAGCATGAAAGAACTAGGACGCGGGAGTTGGCAACCCGCGTCTATCCTGGCCTTCGACTCCTGGGCGACGGGGCTCTGGCATCGGATGCTGATTGAAGGCTCCGCCAGCCGTATGTTGCTGAACCGTACCCAGGAACATGCGATTTGGCGGGGGGTCATTGCGGGCGGTGAGGAAGCCGCGGGATTGCGGTCAACCGACTCGCTTGCGGAGATGGCCTCGGGCGCCTGGCTGTTGCTTGCGAATTACAGCGCTATAGGGCGGCTGAGGGAGATCGGCATCAGCACGGATACCAGAGCCTTTCAACGCTGGGCGCTGGCCTTCGGACATCGCTGTATTCGGGATGGGTATCTGAGCCAAGCCGAACTCGCGCTGGAGTTGGACACGGCAGCGAGACGAGGGGAGATGCCCATACCGACCTCGGGTCTGCTTCTCGTGGGCTTCGATCAGCTCGTCCCTGCGCAGAAGGCGCTGTTCGCGACCTTGCGCGGAGCAGGCTACACGGTCGAGGAAGCAAGTGGGCCTGGTCGGGCAATCGAAGAGAGACTTGTTGAGGCAAAAGATGAGCGCGACGAGATCAGTGCCGCGGCCAGGTGGGCTCGACAGCAACTCGAGAGGAATGGGAGCGCACAGCTCTCCGTTATCGTCCCGGGAATGGAAGCCCGGCGTGCAGAAATCGACAGGACCTTTCGAGAGGTCCTTGCGCCGGAGTTGCAGGATATCTCTGCTGATGCGGAGTCTGGGCCATACGAGTTTTCGCTTGGGAGGCCATTGGCCGCCACCGCGATGGGTATGGCGGCACTTGATCTGTTGCGCTGGCCCATGCAGCCCCTGCCCATGAATCGAGTGAGCGAGCTGCTTCTGTCACCGTACTTTGGGGGTGGTTCCCAGGTGCTGGCGGAGTTCGATGCATTCGTAGTGCGACGTGCCCGTCTTCTCCGACCGGAGATTAGATTGAACTGGATCATCGAAGCTATTGCGGAAGTCGATCCTCTGGAGGAGCTACGCGGACGCCTGGAGGCGATGCGTGATGTTGCAGCCGCGGAGCGGATGAGAATGGCTGATGTGCAGGAACGGTCTCACGCCGAATGGGCGGACGCTTTCCGAAAGCTGCTTCAAGCCGCCGGTTGGCCCGGCCAGGGACAGGTAGACTCGGTTGCGTTCCAGACGCATCGACGATGGGAGAGTGCTCTCGACGAGCTCGCAACGTTGGACTTCGATGGAACGCGTGCAACCTCCGTGCAAGCCTTTGCGGCATTCGAGCGAATCGTCACTGAGACGATCTTTGCAGCAGAGTCGCGGGAGGCGCCGGTGCAGTTGATGGGTCCGCTTGAGGCGGCAGGGCAACAGTTTGATGGCATCTGGTTTTTGGGTGCGAGTGATCTGGCGTGGCCTCCACAAGCTGCGACGACACCGTTATTGCCATGGCTCCTGCAAAAGGAGCTTGGGATGCCGGGTACGGATGCGGCTCGGGATGCAGGAGTGGCACGAGCCATCACAAGACGTCTTGCAGGGTCAGCGCCTTCGGTCGTCTTCAGCTATGCGGCGGAGTGTGGGGAAGGTAAGCAGCATGCTTCTGCTCTGGTCGCGGAGCTGCAATGCGAACGATGGGAGGATCTGGCTTCAGAGCGCCTCGTGCTTGGGTTGGAGACGGTGGAGGACGAAACTCCCTTGCCGGGGTTGCCGGACCGGCTGCATCCCGGCGGGGCAGCAGTGCTGCAACTGCAGGCAGCCTGCGGATTTCGCGCGTTCGCCGAGCAGAGACTGTGGGCGACTGAGCCGGACACGCGGGACTTGGGCATGGATGCCCGGGATAGGGGCAACGTCGTCCACAAGGTGATGGAGAGGTTTTGGATCGAGCTTGGCGATCAGCCGGCGCTCAGGCAGATGACGACCACCGATAGGGAACGATTACTCGATCAATGCATCGAGGCGGCTTTGGCTAAGACGGTGGAGGCTAACAGCTCTCGCTGGGACCTGGCCTACATCGAGACGCAAAGACAGCGTCTGCGCACACTGCTGCGTCCCTGGTTGATGCTCGAGCTTGGGCGGCCGGCGTTTTCAGTCCGTCACCATGAAAAGGAGTTGAAGGACGTCGCAGTCGGTCCGTTGCGCCTCAGCGTGCGGGTCGATCGTGTGGACGACACGGAAGGCGGCCCACTGATCCTCGACTACAAGACGGGCCAGGCCTCTCCGAACGACTGGCTTTCCGACCGTCCCGATGCGCCGCAGCTCCCGTTGTATGCCATCCTGTCGAACTCAGACCCGATTGGCGGTGTCGCCTTTGCAGTGTTGCGGGCGGGGGATGATCTCTGTATGAAGGGGTACGCCGTGGATACAAGTGTCCTGACCAAACCCACAAGCATGAGGTTTGCGACGCTCGAGGACCAGGTGGACGAATGGCGTCGGGTGCTGACGAGCCTTGCAGTTGACTTCTGCGCAGGCGATGCCAGGGTGGCGCCGAAGCGGTACCCGACTACGTGCTGCTTCTGCGCCCAGAGGATTCTTTGCAGACTGGATCCGTCGACGTTGCAGGACGAGGAAGAGGCCAACGGCTTGGCCGACGAGGAGATGGACCGTGGCTGAAGTTCTACTCTTTCCCTTCCCCAAAAGCGAACCCCCCCTGAGCAAACCGCCCGACTGGCTCGAACGTGAGAAGGCGCTCGAAATTCGCCAGTCATGGATCGTGGAGGCACCGGCGGGTTCAGGCAAGACGGGACTTCTGATTCAGCGTTATCTAAAGCTGCTGACCGACGAGAACGTCACCGATCCAGGGCAGGTCCTGGCCATCACCTTTACGACCAAAGCAACGGCCGAACTGCGGGAGCGGGTCATGGCGCAGCTCGATAGCTCGGCCCGTGGTTTGGAGGCACGTAATGCGTTCGATCGGGAGACGCGGCATTTGGCCGAAGCGGTGCTGAAGCGGGACCGGCTGCTTGGGTGGGATTTACTCACGCATCCGAGGAGACTGGCGATCCGGACGATTGATTCGGTGTGCTCGGCGATCGCTCACTCCTTGCCCGTGCTTTCAGGCTCGGGCGGCGGTCAAGCTCCTGTAGCCGATGCTACAGAGCTTTATCGGGAAGCTGCACGCCGGACCTTAATGCTGCTAGGCGGTGAAGATCTCACGCTCAGCAACGCCCTTGAGACCTTGCTCCTGCACCGAGACGGCAACCTGGTGGACTGCGAAAAGCTGTTGGCCGAGATGCTTGCCTGGCGTGATCAGTGGGGTGAGCTGATGCCGCTCGGCAAGAGCGAATTGGATGATACGTACCTTGAAAGTGTTGTTCTGCCCAAGCTGCAGAAGACACTGGAACAGGCGGTGTGTCGTGGCCTTACCCGGCTGGCCAGGGCCCTGCCAGGTCATATCCAGCATGAGCTCGCGGTACTCGCCGGTGATATGGCCACAGCCGATGGATACAAGGGAGCGGAGTCGCCACTCGCTATCTGCCGAGGTTTGAAGACCGCACCTGGCGAGGCAGCTGAGGATCTAGCGCATTGGCGTGCCCTCATTCATCTCCTGATTACGCCTTCGAGCAAGGACTGGAGAGGCGGATTCAACAAAAACCACGTGATGTTCGAGATCACCCCTGCCTACCGGACGGAGCTGAAGCGGATTGTGGAGCAGTTGCGTGGCCAGCCTGGGCTGCGGGAAGCCTTGTGCAATGTGATGTGTCTGCCGCCGACCACGTATCCGCTGGAACAGTGGGCGGTGACCAAGGCCCTCTTCCGCATCCTCAGCCAAGCACTTATCGAGCTGCAAATCGTCTTCGCCGCGCGCGACGAATGCGATTTTGCTGAGATGGGTCTGCTGGCGAAGGTTGCGCTACGGCAGAATGCAGCACTAGACGATCTGAAAGCAGCCTTGGGGATGGAGCTGAGGCATCTGCTCGTCGACGAAATGCAGGATACCTCGACCAGTCAGTACGAGCTGATAGAGCTGCTGACGCAAAGCTGGGACGGACAGAGCCAGACACTTTTCCTGGTCGGCGATCCGAAGCAGTCCATTTATCTCTTTCGCCAGGCGCGAGTCGAACGATTTGTGCGGACAATGCGGGTCGGGAAGCTCGGTGATGTCCCGATCGGCTGTCTACGACTGACCGCGAACTTCCGCTCGCAGCGGGGACTGGTGGAGGCCCTTAATCAAGACTTCTCCTTGCTCTTCCCGAAGTATCCAGATGGCGAGCGGCCGGAAGAGGTCCCCTATGTAGAGGCGGCGGCGGTCCGCGAAGTCACGGCTGCGAACGGACTAGTCTGGCACGCTCACGTCCTTCCCTACTCTGCGGACCCGCAGATCTACGCGGCTGAGAAGCGAGTGCAGAGGAAAGAGGATGCACGCGAGATTCGACGGATCGCCGAGCAATGGCGGTCCCGATCTCTTCCCCCTGAGCGCTCCGAACCCTGGCAGATCGCCGTCCTTGTCCGTTCGCGGGCGCATCTGGTCGAGGTCGTCGCTGGGCTAAAGCAGAAGGATGCGACCGGAGAGGCGGTTCCCTTTCGTGCAGTCGAAATCGAAGTGCTTGGCGAAAGACAGGAGATCCTGGATCTGTTTGCGCTCACGCGGGCGCTCCTGCATCCGGCGGACCGGGTAGCGTGGCTCGCGTTACTGCGTGCACCGTGGTGCGGTTTGACGCTAGTGGATTTGCACCTATTGGCAGGCCAGGATGATGTGCAATGGGCAAAACGCAGCCTCGTTGAGGTAATCGTCCAGCGTGGACACGAGTTGAGTTCTGATGGGTGTGCGCGGCTCGAGCGCCTATGGACGGTCATGCAAGCTGCTGCTGCACAACGCGGTCGATTGCCGGTGTCGCAATGGGTTGAGCGAACCTGGCGGTCCCTCGGGGCAGATGCGTTCGCGACCAATGAAGAAATGGGTAATGTGCAGCGGTATCTACGCTTGCTCGACGAACTCGAGGAGCCCGGGGGCGTAGTAAACGTTCCGATGCTGAAGCAGAGGCTGACCAAGTTGTACGCGGAGGCTTCAGTTCATCCGGGAGCCGTGGACCTGATGACAATCCACGGAGCTAAAGGATTGGAGTGGGACGTAGTGATCGTTCCCTCGCTTGAACGAACCGGGCAAAGCTCGCGCGGTAGGCTCCTTGCCTGGATGGAGATCGATGGTGGCAACGAGTTGTCGGACGATCAGGTAGCGCATGGCATCCTGGCTCCGATCGCAAGCAGGGGCGGAGCCAGCAATGACCTGAACCAATGGATGAAGAGTATAGAGGCCGAAAGAGACACGGCAGAACGGAAACGGCTCTTTTATGTCGCATGCACGCGAGCGCGAGAGGAGCTGCACCTGTTCGGTGCTCCGACCCTCAAGAAGGAAGGTGATATCAGCGTTCCCAGCAACACGCTGCTTTCGTCTGCATGGCCTGCCGTAAACGGCCATTTCACGTTCACACCATCTATTGATGTGCTCATAGCGGAGGAGCAAGGGAACCATAAGGATGTCGGGCAGACAGGGCCTGCATACAACCGTTCGTCGCAAGCCCGACCTCTGCAGCGACTTCCCCTCAAGCACGAACCTTCTGCTCGATGTGCTGGGAGCCTAAAATTGCCGTACGGGAATCGTGACGAGCAGCACGTGGGAGCGCGGTTTGAGCGGCCCGATGGTTCTTTCGCTTCGCGAGCATTCGGAAACGCTGTCCACGCGTTTCTCGATCTACTCGCGGCACGGGTCGCCGAGGGGAAATCATCAAGCGAACTCCTCGCCGAACTCCCTGCCTGGCAAGTACGAATCACGGCAGTACTCCGCGCCTCCGGATTATCCGCCGAACATGTCGATCGGTTTGCTACACGGGTGCTGCTAGCGCTGAGCAACACTCTGCGGGATAAGACCGGACAGTGGGTTATCCGGGCACACCCCGAAGCTGCAAGTGAGCTTGCCCTGGTCTCTTTTCGCGATTCCGGACGGAGCAGCATACGGCTCGACCGCACTTTCCATGCCGCGGAGGAGCCGCTCATGGACGGCACAGACTTTTTTTGGATTGTGGATTACAAAACAGCCACGCATGGCCGCGAAGGGGTAGAAAACTTTCTCGCCCACGAACGAGAAAAGTATGCGGGCCAGATGGAGAGCTACGCGCGGGAGCTAAGAACGGAAGGGCGTCCCATCAGAGTGGGACTTTATTACCCGCTCGTGCCCAGACTGGTTTGGTGGAAGCTCTAAGGTGAGTCATCCCCGAACATTCTTTGTGATGGCGCTCCCTGCGCGGACGCCTTCGCCAGAGGTCGTCCGGCCATCATTCGCGTCACGGGCGGCAACTTCCGCCTGCTCAGGCGGCTGCTGACGCAGATGGAGCGCGTCGTTGCGATCAACAACCTCAAGGAGCTCTCCGAAGCCGTCGTCGAGACCGCCCGCGAAAACCTCATCATCGGACATGCCTGATCCTTAGAGACCCAGGTTGTCATTGACCGCGGTGGCGATCTCCTGCTCGGAGCCGAGGTACCGCTCCGTGGTCTGGATGGAGCTGTGGCCGAGCAGGAACTTGATCTGTTCGAGGTCCCCGCCGGCCTTGCGGCAGAGTTTCGCGCAGGTGCGGCGGAGGTCGTGGGCGCCGAAGCGCTCGATCCCGATCTCTCGAGCGGATTCCATAACGACCGACCAAATCGCCCAATCGCTCAGGCTTGTCCCCACCTTGCCGCCCTTGCGGATGCGCCGGAGCAGGCGACCCTCTTCGATCGCGGCCGCGGTCATCCAGGCGTTGATCCCCTGCTTGACCCACACCGGGACAGCAACCGTGCGGACCCGTCTTCCCTTCCCTTCCATATCGGCCAGAACCCAGCGGCCTTCCCGCAGCTGGATAGTTTGGACGTCGAGCGAGGCGAGCTCCTGGCGGCGCAGGGCGCAGCCGACCAGCAGTGCCAGGATGACGTAGTCGCGCTTGCCCCCTAGAGTGGACCGGTCGGGAACCTGGAGCAGTTCCTTGGCCTGCTCCCGGGTGAGCCAGTTGCCGAGGCGGAGACCGGCTTGACGGACGTTGGGCACATCGGTGAGGCTGGCAGCCTCTTCCGCTCCCAGCATCCCGTCGCGCCGAGCTTCCTCTACGAGCTTGCGGGCGGCCGAGAGCCGGACGTTAATGGTGGACGGGGCCAGGCCGTCCATCGAGGCTCGCCACTCCTGCAGCAAGGCCCGGGAGAGCGGCCGGCCAGCAGAGAAAGTGAACAGGTGATCGAGGGCGTGGCCATAGGCCAGCTTCGAGCTCGCCGCGGGGACCGAATCGAGCACCATCTGGCGCAGCTCCCGCTGGGCCGGGGTCAGGCCGGGAGAAGGGCTCTCCAGGAGGGCCGGGGCTATCCCGCCGGCGATTCCGTCGACCGGAAGTACCTCCCCATCGATTTGCGCAGGAACGACCATAGCAGCAGTTTACCTTCGACAAGCAACATTGTCGTGGGTAATTCTGGGTCGAACCAAAGTGGATAAATGCGCGATCGCGCACTAATTCCCTTCCCTACGCGAAGCAGGATCTTCTATGCTTTTCCTGCAGATTCTCGATTCTCGACTCTGCCGAATGATGGGCTGATGTGTCTTCGGTGCCACGTTGTAATCCGCATCAGGCATCTGCAGCTCTGTCGGGTTCGGTTGCGCCCGGAAGTGTTCTGCGAGCTTCTGTTTGTCACCCTTCCGAACGTAGCGTCCACACATCAGCTTGCCCTCACATCTAGGGTAAAACGCTTGAAGAGTGGGCTCCCGCGTATGCAGCCATTTAGCAATCTGGACCACTAGGCCGCTAACCGTTTAGAGCAGGTTTGGGAAGGGCTGCGCCCTTCGCCCAGCTCCCCATCCCTACGGGGGTACCCCGTAACGCCCCAAACAGGTTTGCGCGTATCGCGCTAGTCGGGAACCAAGCCTCCTAAGGGGCTCTGCCCCTAGCGCCCGCAATAGCCACCTTTATCTTCCGCGCCTTCGGCTTGTGCAGACTTCGCGTCGCTCACCACTCGCTGCGCTCGGGAAAGGAATCCGGCTATTGCACTTGCTACCCCCGCTGGCGTGGGCCAGGGCCAAGGCGTGTTTGAGAACAAACACAGCCAAACCATTCAAAAGCGAGGCTTACCCCAAATGCAGTTCCTACACCAACTCACAACCATCAGCCGCGATCTCGTCACCCATATTGCCGCCACGGTGAAGATTTCAAATCCACCGTACATGACCCTTACGGTCGAGAACATCGGACCCGGCCCGAGGAACCTTCCCGCCCTGTCCATCTGCCACTACGGGGAGCAGAACGGCGATGCGATGCGTGACCCCGAGATGTGCTTCGAGATGGAGATTGAAGACGGCAAGGTGAAGGAATTCTATCCGTATTACTACCGCAACGATTACGCCGGAATTGAGCAGTTTGCTCAGGACGAAGAGACCGGGTCGATCAACGCCCATACCGTCCAGACCCAAAGAGAGTTTGCAGAGCTGTGGAGCCGAAACCTCACAGAACAGGGCTTTTTACGCGGATATAAGCCTACTAATATTTAGCAGTTTAGCATTCTAGATGGCTAACCATTTAGCGTGCTGAACATCTAAACTACTATAACCCGGATGGTGCAGGAACACTGTCCCCCCAACCCGCAAGTCAGGAGAAATCACCGTGATCAACAACCTCAATCGTTCCGTCTTTATGGGCCACCTTGGAGCCGATGCAAAGCAGGCCAATACCAATGCACCCGTCACCTTTTCTATCGCTGTCTCTTCGCATTGGACCGACAACGCAGGCGACCGGCAGACCCGCACCGACTGGCAGAACATCGTCGTCTTCGGAAACCTCCGCAAGTATGCCGCCAAGCTGAAAAAAGGCGACCGCGTGTACATCGAGGCCGAAGCCCGGAACAACAACTATGAACGGAAGATTGGCACCGAGACGGTCAAGTTCTATGAGACCGAGTTTCTTGCCGCAGCCATCGAGCGCGTCGCGGCCAAAGGCGATTCGGAGGCCGACGAGTAGCACCGGCAAAGGCTTAGGTGGGGCAGTGCAGGAACACTGCCCCCAATCATCCGCGATGCACAAACCCCAGTCAGGAGTGACAAGGCATGAACACCGCAGCGATTGAATCATTAGGATACAAGAACCTCCCACTCGCCATGCTGGACGAGTCCAGCACCAATCCCCGCCGCACTTTCGAGCCGACCAAGCTGGTCGAGCTTGCCCACAGCATCAGCATCCACGGCCTCATTCAGCCCATCACCGTTCGCCCCAAGGGGGATCGCTTCGAGGTAGTAGCAGGAGCACGGCGCTTCCGTGCCGCGCAGATAGCGGAGCTGGCCGACGTACCGACCCGCATCCTTGAGCTGTCTGACGAGCAGACCCTTGAGGTCCAGATCATCGAAAACAGCCAACGGCAGGACGTACACCCTTACGAAGAAGCGGCAGGATATCAGCGGCTCCTAGACCTCCCCGGCTATGACGTGACCGCGCTTGCGTCGAAATGCGGCAAGAGCCAGAGCCACATTTATGCACGGCTCTCGCTTCTTCAGCTCATCCCTGATGTTGCCGAAGCCTTTCAGCAGGAACGCATCACCGCCAGTCACGCCAACCTGATTGCGCGTCTCACCCCGGAGCAACAGGCCGAGGCGTTCAAGAACTGTTTCCGCAAGGATTGGCAGGACAAGGAGGGCCATCTTCTCCCGGCCAAGCACCTCGCCGCGTGGATCGACGCCAACCTTTATCTCGCACTAGCCGAGGCTCCCTTTTCGACAGAAGACCCCGCGTTGAACCCTGAGGCCGGCGCTTGCCTGTCCTGCCCCCGCCGCACTGGATACAACACACAGCTTTTCGCGGATGTTCAGGGCGACAACTGCCTCGACGTTTCCTGCTACCGCAGCAAGGTAGCAGCCTTGATTGCCCGAGAGACCGCAGCTCACCCCGGCCTCATCCAGATCAGCACCGAGTGGAGACCGGCGACCGACAGACCGACAGGGCAACTCCTTCCCAATGAGTACCGGCGCCTCCAGCCCAGCAACGAATCCGAAGCAGCGGAGCCAGTATGCCCCCAT
>JAABUZ0100009637.1_pt1 | contig 10990 bp, 9 predicted proteins | sample 5562091 | NCBI WGS metagenome assembly JAABUZ01 (sample SAMN12813069, study PRJNA571459) | rock metagenome | isolation source: Antarctica rocks | place: Antarctica: Victoria Land, Linnaeus Terrace sud | collected 2015-12-21
AGAACGTGGCCGGCTACGACCTGGCCAAGCTCTCGGTCGGCGCGCTGGGAACGCTCGGACTCATCGTCGAGCTCGTCGTTCGCCTCCATCCGCGCGCCGAGCGGACCGTGACCGCGATCGGCAGCGCCGACGACCCCGGCGCCCTCGCGGCCGCGCGGGATGGCGTCGCGCGGGCGCCGCTCGAGCTCGAGAGCTTCGACCTCGCGTGGGGCCATGGGCACGGCGCGCTGCTCGCGCGCGCCGGCGGTCCCGCCGCGGAGTCCCAAGCCCACCGGGTGCGCGAGCTCATGAGCTGCGCGGGCCTCGACGTACGCCTCGAGGAGGAGGACGAGGAGCTGTGGGAGGCTCAGCGCGCGCGCCAGCGATCCGTCGAGGGAGTGGTCGTCAAGGTGAGCGCGCTCCCCGGCGACCTCGCCCGCGTGGTCGCCTGCGCGGAGGCGCTCTCGGCCCGGGTGGTCGGCCGCGCGGGCCGCGGAATTCACTGGATCGGGCTTCCCGCCGCCGCCGATGCCGATCTCGTCACCGCCGTCGGGGAGCTGCGCGCGCGCCTGGCGCCGAGCCCGTGCGTCGTGCAGGACGCTCCCGCGGGCGTCCGGAGCGCGATCGATCCCTGGGGCGTGCCCGAGGGACCGGAGCTGGCCCTCATGCGCCGCGTCAAAGCGCGCTTCGACCCGCGCGCGACGTGCAACCCCGGGCGCTACGTGGGAGGCATCTGATGGGGACGACCGCGTGGGACCCGGAGCATCGCCCGCCGGCCCCCGAGCTGATCGAGGACTGCGTTCACTGCGGCTTCTGCCTCCCTACATGCCCGACCTACACGCTCTGGGGTGAGGAGATGGACTCGCCGCGCGGGCGGATCGCGCTCATGAAGCTCGGCCACGAGGAGGGGACCGAGCTCTCCGACGCGATGGTGAACCACTTCGACAACTGCCTCGGGTGCATGGCGTGCGTGACCGCGTGTCCCTCCGGGGTCCAGTACGACCTGCTCATCCAGGAGACGCGCGCTCAGGTCGAGCGCGTCCATGAGCGCACGGCGGCCGACCGCGCCTTCCGCCGGCTCATCTTCGAGACCTTCCCGCATCCGGCCCGCCTGCGCGCCCTTGCTCCGCTCCTCGCTCTACAGCGCCGGCTCGGGGTGGACGAGCTGGTGCGTCGACGGCGCGGCGGGCTCCTGGGCCGGGCGCCACGCCTGCGGTCGATGGCCGCGCTCGCTCCTCCCGTCCCCGTTCGCCGCGCGCTCGCGCGCGTGCCCGAAGTGACTCCGGCGGTAGGCGAGTGCCGCGCGCGCGTGGGGCTCCTCCAGGGCTGCGTCCAGCGCGTCTTCTTCGGAGACGTCAACGCGGCGACCGTGCGCGTTCTGGCCGCCGAGGGCTACGAGGTCCACGCGCCGCGAACCCCGCGCTGCTGCGGCTCGCTCCAGCTGCACACGGGCTACGAGGAGGCCGCCCAAGGGCTCGCGCGGGAGAACGTCGAGCGCTTCGAGGAGTTCGACCACGTGGTCGTCAACGCGGCGGGCTGCGGCTCGGGCATGAAGGACTACGCCCACCTGCTGGCCGAGGACCCGAAGTGGAGCGAGCGCGCCGAGCGCTTCGCGGCCAAGGTCCGCGACGTGTCCGAGCTCCTCGTCGGGGAGCCGCGTGCCGAGCGCCATCCCATGCCCATGAAGCTCGCCTACCACGACGCGTGCCATCTCGCGCACGCGCAGGGCATCCGCACCCAGCCGCGCGATCTCCTGCGCGCCATCCCGGGCGTCGAGCTCGTCGAGCCGGACGAGTGGGAGCTCTGCTGCGGCTCCGCCGGGGTCTACAACCTGCTCGAGCCCGAGCCCGCCCAGCAGCTCGGCGAGCGCAAGGCGCGCAACCTCCTGGCCACGGGCGCGGAGGCGATCGCCTCCGCGAACCCGGGGTGCGCACTGCAGATCGGCGCGCAGCTCGCGCGGATGGGAGCGCCGCGTCCGATCCTCCACCCGATCGAGCTGCTCGACCGGTCGATCGCGGGAAGGGCCTGACCGCGATCTTGATTGCGCCGAGACGACAGACGCCCCTCCGCGTGAGGCCGCCTCGCCCGGGGTAGACCTTCGCTCACGGCAGGCGAACGAGGGGAAAGAGGCGGCATGGCGTCAACGGCATCGGCGGGAGTGGCCATCACGGGCCCGATGGAGCAGGGCTTCGAGCGGATCCTGAGCCCAGACGCGCTCACCTTCGTCGCCGAGCTCGAGCGCACCTTCGGCCCGACTCGGCGCGAGCTCCTCGGTGCGCGCACCGCCCGCCGCGCGCGCATCGCCTCCGGCGAGGAGCAGCTCGACTTTCTCTCGGAGACCGCGCACATCCGCGAGGGCGAGTGGATGGTCGAGCCCGCGCCGCCCGACCTGCGCAACCGCCGGGTGGAGATCACCGGTCCGACGCAGCGCAAGCTCCTCATCAATGCCTTCAATTCGGGCGCCACCGGGTTCATGGCCGACTTCGAGGACTCCAACGCACCTACCTGGGCGAACATGGTCGAAGGGCACGTCAACCTCATCGAGGCAATCGAGGGGACGATCGAGCACGACTCGGCGGAGGGCAAGCACTACGCGCTGGCCGACGAGGTCGCCACGCTGCTCGTTCGCCCGCGTGGGTGGCACCTCCCGGAGAAGCACCTGCTCGTGGACGGCGAGCCCGTTGCCGGCGCCTTCTTCGACTTCGGGCTCTTCGCGTTTCACAACGCCCGCCGGCTCGTCGAGAAGGCAAGCGGCCCGTACTTCTACCTGCCGAAGATGGAGAGCCACCGCGAGGCACGGCTGTGGAACGACGTCTTCGTCCACGCGCAGGAGAGGCTCGGGATTCCGCGCGGGACGATCAAGGCCACCGTCCTCATCGAGACGATCCCGGCGGCCTTCGAGATGCACGAGATCCTGTATGAGCTGCGCGAGCACTCCGCGGGGCTGAACGCCGGGCGCTGGGACTACATCTTCTCGATGATCAAAACCTTTCGCGAGCGTCCCGAGTTCCTCCTGCCCGACCGCAACGACGTCAAGATGACCGTCCCCTTCATGCGCGCCTACGCCGAGCTGCTCGTGAAGACCTGCCACCGTCGCGGGGCTCACGCGATGGGCGGCATGGCGGCGCTCATCCCGAGCCGCAAGGACGCGCAGGCCAACGAGCAGGCGCTCGCCGGCGTGAAGGCCGACAAGGCGCGCGAGGCCGAGGCGGGGTTCGACGGGACGTGGGTCGCCCATCCGGACCTCGTGGAGACCGCCATGGCCGAGTTCGACGCCGTGCTCGGCGAGCGCCCAAACCAGCTTGAGAAGCAGCGCGACGACGTGTCGGTCACCGCCGCCGAGCTCCTCGACGCGCAGTCGACCCCGGGGGCGATCACCGAGGCCGGCCTGCGCAACGACGTCTCGGTCGGGATCCAGTATCTCTCGAACTGGCTCACGGGCAACGGCGCGGCGGCGATCAACAACCTCATGGAGGACGCGGCGACGGCGGAGATCTCCCGTTCCCAGGTCTGGCAGTGGCTCGACCAGGGCGCCGAGCTCGACACGGGGGAGCGCGTCACCGTCGAGCTCGTGCGCCGCATGGAGGACGAGGAGCTGGCCAAGGTCCGCCAGAGGGTCGGCGAGGAACTCTTCCTCGCGTCCTATCCCGAGGAGTCCAAGGCGATCTTCGACCGTGTCGCGACGAGCGAGAAGTTCGAGGAGTTCCTCACGCTGCCCGCCTACGAGCAGCTCGACTGAAGGGCGAGCCGAGGCCGAGCCGAGGCGACAGTCGGGAGGGTCAAGACGTCCTTGCCGCGCCAGCCCCAGCTCGCTGGCGCGAGGGCGAGAAGAAGGTCGTATTCGTCGACGCGACGGGAATTGCAACGCGGCGATCGTCTCCTCCGTCCCGATACAGCTCAGCTCCGCAGCTCCGCAGCTCCGCAGCTCCGCATGGGTCTGGGTCGTCTTGGCCACGAGGGCGCCGGTGCCACCTCGGAGCTCGGTCTCCACGACGATCCGAGTGCGCCCGACGTGCAGCGGTGAGGCGCGCGCGGTGACGGTGCCCGCGCGGACGGCGGCAAGCAGGTTGGTCTTCGACTCGATCGTGGTGGGAGCTCAGGTTGGTGCGCTTGCGGGCCGAAGTCGTCACCGTTGCCCGGCGGCCGTGAGTCGCGCGGCGATCGCGGTCGCCTGCTCGGCGAGCTCGGGCGGGTCGAGGACCTCGAGCTCGACGTCGAGCGTGGCCATCCACACCAGGAAGCTGGTCGACCAGCCGCGGACCGTGGTGACGAGGCAGGCGTCGGCCCCGTCGGAGTCGACGGTGGCGTAGCGGGCGGGGGTGCGGGGCGCCACGCGCTCGGCGGGCGCCCGGATGCGCACGCGACCAGGGACGGGGTCGGCATCCCGGGCGCGCATCGAGCGGGCCACGAACGCCGCCGGGTCACCGCCGGGAACGCTGCGGCGCGTGCCGCGGGCGCCGAGGGTCACGCGTCCGGTGATGCGGTCGACGCGGAAGGTGCGCCAGTCCTCGCGCTCGAGGTCGTAGGCCACGAGGTACCAGCGCCAGCCCGAGTGCACAACGGCGGACGGCTCGGCGTGGCGGCGGGTGACCGCGTCGTCACGGGCGACGTACCCGAAGCGCAGGCCCACGCCGTCGCGGCACGCGCCGGCGATCGTCGTGAGGACGTCGGCGTCGATGCGCGGGCCGTCGACGGCGAACGCCGAGGTCGCGTCGCCGAGCGCCCGGACCCGTCGGCGCAGCCGGTCGGGGACGACCTGCTCGAGCTTGGCGAGCGCGCGGACAGAGGTCTCCTCGATCCCGGCGTCGAGACGGCGGCGGCCGTACGTAGCCCGACCGCGATGGCGACCGCCTCGGCGTCGTCGAGCAGGAGCGGCGGCAGCTCGCCGCCCGCGCCCAGGCGGTAGCCGCCCGCGACGCCCGGCGCGGCCTCGACCATAGTTGACCGCAATGCGCTCGCCGCGCAGAGAACTAGGTCAGTAGGTGGCCGCGATACGCGGGAGTGTCCCGCTCGCCCTCGTGCTCGGCCGCCGTCACCTGCCCGACGGTGCGCCGCCGCCGGCCGGCGGATCGACGCGACGAGCGTCACCCTGACCGTCGCAGGTGGCGCGGCGCTCGTCTACCCGCGTCCTCTTCCAGGCCGGACTCGGGCGCTCGCCCCTGCACTCCGGGATCGCCACCGCGGCGGCGCCGGTCGCGGCCATCGCCGGAACGATCCTGTCCGCCGCGCTCATCGAGCGCCTCGGGCGAACCGTCCTGCATATCGGGCTGGCGACCATGGCCGACGGCCTCCTTGCCACCGATCTCGTCCTGCACGCCGCCGGCGCCGGACTGACGGCGTGCGACGTCACTGCGCCACTGGCGCTCACCGGCCTCGTTCCTGCTGCCACGCCACACGCGGCGGTAGGGCGATACCCGACCGGCCCGGGTCGCGTTCCCAGGCTCTAACCAGCGTCGGAGGGGCGCGCAGGCGCCACGAGTCGATGATCAGCTCTTGCGCCTCGTGCACACCGATCGCCTCGAGGCGGGCGAGGACTATGGGCTGCCCGTCGTAGTGCTGTGTCGTAAAGATGGCGTCGGGCTTCGCGCCGATCAGCGCCTTCTTGTCCTCCAGCGACTCGACCCACACGACCAGCGCATCGGGCTCGTCGCGAATCCAGGCGAACATCCGCGGCTGGGTTCGCCAGGAAGGACGACCGCCGTAGGACTCTTGCTCCCGAGCGCCCGGCAGACTGAGCGCCACTCGCCGCACATCCTCCTCGGTGACCACGATGGCATCACTCTGGCAACTCTTGGCCGCCACAAGGCCGAGCTGCGGTAGCTATCGGGGTTCGTAGGTCCCGAAGCTCCACGTGTGGCCCTCTGGGTCGCGGACGGCGAATTCGCGGTTGCCGTAGTCCTGGTCGACGAGCTCCATGCTGATCTCGCCGCCTGCCGCCTTGGCCTTGGCGTACGCGGCGTCGGGGTCTTCGCAGGTGACGTAGACCGTGACGGGGCTCTTGGGAAAAGCGCCCTTGGAGGGGCCGAACATGATCAGGTCCTCTCCCCAGCGCATCTCGGCATGCTCGATCGCGCCGTCCTTGCCCTCATGAACGGCGACGGCTCGAAGCCGATCACGCGTTGCAGCCAGTTATGGGCGGCGCGGGGATCGTCGTAGCGCAGCGTCGGGTAGAGCTTCATGACGAACAGCCTCTCACGCAGCCTCCAAACCCGTCTTGAACGAATGAGAACTCGCGCGGCGGGCAGCCAACGAACTCGCGAAAGTCGCGGTTGAAGTGCGGTTGGTCGGCGTACCCGGCGGCGTAGGCGACGTCGGCAAGTGACCGGCCGGCGCGCAGGAGGCGAGTCGCGTGCTCCACCCGTGCCAGCCGGGCGACCGTCTTGGGTGCCAGCCCGAGCTCCGAGCGAAAGCGAGCTGACAAGTGCCTGCGACTCCAGCCGACCTCGGCCGCAAGGGTCCCTACGCGCGCCGCGCCGTGAGAAGAGCTCAGTCCGCCGAGCACGTGTCTGACGTGCGGTCAGTCAGCGTCGACGGAGGTCAGGCGACGCGCGAGCAGCCGCTGCGCAATGGCATGGCGAGCCGAGGCGTTGGGGGCCTCGGCCAGCTGCTCGGTCAGCTCGCCGGCGAACGGCCCGAGCAGGTCTTCGAGGCGCACGAGCCGGTTGGCCAGCTCTGCTATCGGGACCCCGAGCAACCGGCGAGCGCCGAGCGGGTCGAGGTAGAGCTGGTAGCCAGCCTGCTCACCGAAGTGACCCGTCCTCACGGGCCGATCCCACAGACCCGCGACGAACGAACCCGTCCGCTCACCGGCCACTTCTATATCCGGGCCCAGCGAGACAAGCAACACGGCACCCAGCAGCCGGACCCTCCAACCGGCGCAGCGGCGCTTCGGAACGCTCGTGGAAATCCGCGGCGCGGATGATCACCCCGCGCAGAGCAGGATCGGGGTCGAGCTCGCGGATGACGAGGCCCACGCGCGCAGGTTAGACCCACACGGATGCTCCCGATCCAGCGCCGGACCAAGCGCCCATGCCGGCGCCATCCTCGCCGCGGCGCGTGACCGGCGAGGCGCGAACGGCATTTTAGGTCACTCGATGAGACGACGGGCAGCAGCCGTTCTCATTCGGGCACCGAGATTGAGGTTGTCTCGGGCGCTTACCTGTTCATAACACCCGCCCGGTGACGTGTCTCGATGACGAGGTCTACGCGCGACCGCTGTCGAGCAACCAGCGCCCGTTGCGTCCCGGTCGCGTCACTCGACAGCGCTCTAACAGGCAGCTCATTAGGCCTCGGCCGCTACCGGGGTCGGCGCGCCTTCCCCACGGGTGAGGGCCACGCCAGCGGTGAGAGCCCCGGCCAGCGCGAACGCGCCGCCGAGCAGAAAGGCGACGTGGAATCCGGCGGTCAGGGCCCCGGCGCTGACGCGGGCGCCGTGGGCGAGGCTCGCGGTGCGTTGGCCGGCCGCGGTCGCCAGGATCGCCAGCCCGAGCGATCCGCCGAACTGACGTGAGGTGTTCACGAGTCCGGCGGCGAGTCCCGCATCACCGCGATCCACGCCGGAGGTCGCGGCGATGGTCACCGGCACGAACGAAAGCCCGATGCCCAACGCGGTGAGCAGCGAGGGAAGCAGGACGTCTCCCGCATAGGAGCCGTCGGTGCGTAGCGCGGAGAACAGGAGCATCCCGATCGCGATCAGCGCCATGCCCACGCTGAGCACGCGGCCCGCTCCGAAGCGCGCCACCAGACGCCCGGCAAACGTCGAGGCCGCGATGATCGCCAGCGTCATCGGCAGAAACGCGAGCCCTGCCTCGATGGCCGAGAACCCCAAGACCTGCTGGAGGTAGAGCGAGACGAAGTACCACATCGCGAACACGGTGGAGCCCAGGAAGAAGACCACCACGTTGGCGGCGCTCAGCGCCCGCGAGGCGAAGATCCTCAGCGGCACGAGCGGCCGCCGGGCCAGGCGTCCCTCGATTAGGAGGAAGATCCCGAGGAGGGCGATGCCACCGGCCATTACCGCGAGCGTCGCGACCGAACCCCAGCCGTTGACGTTCGTCCTCACGATGGCGAAGGTCACGAGCACCAGCCCGACGGTGACGCTGAGCGCCCCGGCCAGGTCATAGTGGCGCCCGTGCGCGGGGCTCGGCCGGCCGGCCGCGATGACGCGGCGCGCGCCGAGGGCGATGCCGACGGCGATCGGCACGTTCACGAACAGGATCGACTGCCAGCCGAGCGTCTCGGTGAGGACCCCGCCGAGCAGTACTCCCGCCGCGCCGCCCGCCCCGCCCATCGCTCCCCACAATCCCAGGGCGCGATTGCGCTGCTTTCCCTCGGCGAAGTTCGTGGTGAGGATCGACAACGTCACCGGCGCGACGACTGCACCACCGACGCCCTGCACGGCGCGCGCGAGCACGAGCGCGAGCTGGCTGTGGGAGAACCCACCGGCCAGCGAGGCCAACGCGAACAGCAGCAGACCGGCGATGAACACCCGCCGGTGTCCCAGGAGGTCCGCCGCCCGGCCCCCCAGCAGCAGGAAGCCGGCGAAGGTCAGCGTGTACGCGTTGACGATCCACTGCAGATCGACGGGGGAGAAGCCGAGGTCGTTGCGAATCGACGGCAGGGCGACATTGACCACCGACACGTCGAGCACGACCATGAACTGCGCCAGGCAGCACAGGACCAGGATCCATCGGTCGCGCTGGGCTGAAGAAGGTCGTTGCAAGATCAATCAACCTACCAACGCGTCCTCGAGGGCTTGGCGGGGGCGAGCCGCGGAAGCCCATCCTCGGACCGATGAGTCTTGGCCGCGGGGGCGGTCTCTACCGTGATCGCTTGAAAGCCACCCCAGGAGCAAGATCTTCGATGAGCACAGATTCCGAACCGACACGACCCGACGACGATCGCGCACGCTGGATCGCCCTGTATGTCCTGTGCATGGGGATGCTGATGATCGTCCTCGACGTGACCGTGGTGAACGTCGCCCTGCCGCGCATCCAGGACGACCTTGGGTTCTCGACCTCCGGTCTCGCCTGGGTGGTGAACGCCTACCTCATCTCCTTCGGCGGCCTCCTTCTCCTCGCCGGGCGCCTCGGCGATCTCGTCGGGCGCCGGGCCATCTTCCTCGCCGGCCTGGGTCTCTTCACCGGCGCCTCGCTGCTCTGCGGCTTCGCGGGTAGCCAGGTGGTCCTCGTCGCCGCCCGCTTCCTCCAGGGCATCGGCGGCGCGATGACCTCGGCGGTCATCCTCGGGATGATCTTCACGATGTTTCCCGAGCCGCGGGAGCAGGCCAAGGCGATCGGCGTCTTCGCGTTCGTCGCCTCCGGGGGCGGGTCGGTCGGCCTCCTCGCCGGCGGCGTGCTCACCCAGTCCATCAACTGGCACTGGATCTTCTTCATCAACGTGCCGATCGGAGTCGCCACCGCGATCCTCGCCCGGCGCTACGTCGAGCGCGACGCAGGCCTCGGTCTCGGCGCGGGGACGGACATCCCGGGCGCCGCGCTCATCACGAGCTCCCTGATGGTCGGCGTCTACACGATCGTCAAGCCGGCGGCCGAGAACGGCTGGGGCGCGGGGCGGACGCTCCTGCTCGCCGCCGTCTCGCTCGCGCTGCTGGGAGCGTTCCTCGCCCGCGAGGCGACCGCGCGCACTCCCCTCATCCCGCTGCGGATCTTCCGCTCGCGCAACGTCACCGGGGCGAACGTCATCCAGATCCTGGGTGTCGCCGGCATGTTCGGCATGTTCTTCCTCGGCGCGCTCTACCTGCAGCGAGTCCTTCGCTACGACGCGCTGCAGACCGGTCTCGCCTTTCTGCCCGCGACGCTGGCCATGGGGACGCTGTCGGTCCGCTACACCGAGCGACTCGTGACGCGGTTCGGCGCGCGGACCATGCAGTTCCCCGGCCTGGGCGTCATGGCCGCCGGTCTCGTGCTCTTCACCCAGGCCCCGGTGGGAGGCGGCTACGTCCTCCATGTCCTGCCGTCGATGCTCCTCCTCGGAACAGGAGCCGGGCTGTGCTTCCCGGCGCTCATGACGCTGGCCATGTCGGGTGCGACCCCGAGCGAGGCGGGGCTCGCCTCGGGCCTCGTCAACACCGCGGCCCAAGTCGGCGGTGCGCTCGGCCTCGCCGTGCTCGCGACGCTCTCGACGACACGCAGCGCCGGCCTCGTCAAGTCCGGCACGCCGGCGCCGCAGGCGCTCACGAGCGGGTACCACTTCGCGTTCTGGATCGCCGCCGGGCTCCTCGTAGCGGCGATCGGCGTGGCCGTTACGGTCGTTCGCCCGGAGGGTGGGGCCGCGGAGCATCCCGCGCCGGCCGTCGAGCTCGGGCGGGGCGAGCCGGCGTTCGCCGAGAGCGCATGAGCCACGGTCCGACGCACGCGCTCGAGACTGCGGCGCCCGCCCCCGACCTCAAGGCCGGCTCGGCCATCAGCCTCCGCGGATTCGTCAAGCGGTTCGGGCCGCTCACCGCGGTCGACGGCCTCGACCTGGACGTTCCCTTCGGCGCGTGCGTGGGCCTGCTCGGCCCCAACGGCGCCGGCAAGTCCACGACGATAAAGGCGCTCACCGCGCAGGTCATCGCCGACGAGGGCGAGCTCGACGTCCTCGGCTACCGGCTGCCGGAGGATTCCAAGCAGGCCCGCGCGCAGATGGGCGTCGTGCCCCAGCTCGACAACCTCGACGTCTCGCTCACCGTCGAGCAGAACCTGCTCGTCTTCGCCCACCTGTACCGCGTGCCGGCCGGCGAGCGCAAGCCGGCGATCGACCGGGCGCTGGGCATGGCCAACCTCGGCGAGCGCCGAGCCTCCAAGGTCGACGAGCTCAGCGGCGGGATGCGGCGCCGGCTGCTGATCGCCCGGGCGCTGCTCCACCAGCCGCGGCTCGTCCTGCTCGACGAGCCGACAGTGGGCCTCGATCCGCAGGTCCGCCAGGAGCTCTGGGCGCTGATCGACCTGCTGCGCTCCGAAGGCGTCTCCATCCTCATGAGCACCCACTACATCGAGGAGGCCGAGCG
>JAABUZ0100009639.1_pt1 | contig 10989 bp, 8 predicted proteins | sample 5562091 | NCBI WGS metagenome assembly JAABUZ01 (sample SAMN12813069, study PRJNA571459) | rock metagenome | isolation source: Antarctica rocks | place: Antarctica: Victoria Land, Linnaeus Terrace sud | collected 2015-12-21
TCGGGAGCAACGTTGGTCAGAACCGTGGGTGGGTAGAAGAACCCAGGCCCGTCCGGGGTTGAACCGCCCGTGGCGACGTGAGCGCCGGCGTTGACGGCGTCCTCGACCAGTGCTGAGACTTTGTCGCGGGTGGCTGCGTTCACTAACGGTCCCAACGTCGTTCCCTGGTCATACCCGGCGCCCATGGTCATGGCACTCATCGCGGACGCCAGCCGGGAGGTAAATTGCTCGGCGATCCCTTCGGCGACGAAGAACCGGTTGGCCGCGGTGCAGGCTTCACCCCCGTTGCGCATCTTCGCGATCAGAGCGCCCTCGATGACCGCGTCGACGTCGGCGTCGTCGAACACCAGGAGTGGGGCGTTACCGCCGAGCTCCATGGAGCAGTTCATGATGTGCTGGTTCGCCAGGTTGAGCAGCGTCCGCCCGACCTCGGTCGACCCGGTGAAGGACAGCTTGCGGACCCGGCGTTCGGACAGCATGGCTGAGACGACCGGCCCGGACTGCTTGGACGGGAGGACGTTGACGACCCCGGCCGGCAACCCGGCCTCTTCCATCAGCGCGGCCAGGGCGAGTGCGGTGAGCGGTGTCTCGCTCGCCGGCTTCAAGATGGTGGAGCACCCAGCGGCTAGGGCGGGTGCGATCTTGCGGGCGGCCATCGCGGCCGGGAAGTTCCACGGGGTGACCAGGACGGCGATCCCGACAGGCTGGCGGAGCACGATAATCTTGTTGGCGCCGCCGGGCGGGGTCAGGATCTCCCTCCGGATGCGCACCGCCTCCTCGGCGAACCAGCGGAAGAACTCGGCCGAGTACAGCACCTCACCGCGCGCGTCAGGCAGCGCTTTGCCGTTCTCCGCGCTGATCAGTAGCGCGAGGTCGTCCGCGCGGTCCACCATCAGGTGGTAGGTCCGCTGCAGGATCTCGGCCCGCTTCTTCGGCGCGGTAGCCGCCCAGGCTGCGGCGGCCTCCTCCGCGGCCGTCACTGCGGACAACGCATCCTGCACGGTGCCGGCGGCGACCGTGGCCAGGACCGTCCCCGTTGCCGGGTCGAGGACGACGAGGGTCGACCCGTCGCTGGCCGGCACATGCTTACCGCCGATGATCAGCTGACTCGGTACCGCGCGGACCACGTCCGCTATGGCAGGGGACATGCCGGTGGTCGTGGTGGCGGTCACAGGTACAGCCTTTGGTCGGCCCGCTGCTCGTCGTACTCCTTGCGGGCCTGCTGGGTGCTCTCGAGGTCGGACACCTCCGGGACCGGCACGTCCCACCAGGCGCCGGACCCGCCGAACCGTCCCTTGGCGTCGACCTTGACGTAGATGACGGCGGTGTTGGCGGTGTTGGCGGCGTCCGCCAGGGCTTTGGTGAACTCGCTGGCGGTGGTGGCGGTGAACACGTCAGCGCCGTAGCTGGCGGCGTTGGCGGCCAGGTCGATGTCGATCCGGTTGTCGGAGAACTGGCCGTCGTCGCCGCGGTAGTTGAACCGGCAGGCGAAGCCTTGGGAACCGCGGGTCTCGGACAGGGCGGCGATGGAGCCGTACCCGTAGTTGTCGACCAGCAGGACGGTGATCTTCAGTCCCTCTTGGACGGCGGTCATAATTTCTTGGCTGGCGAGCAGGAACGTCCCGTCGCCGATGAAGCACCAGATGTTGCGGCTGGGGTCGGCCATCTTGGCGCCGACGGCGCCGGCGACCTCGTAGCCCATGCACGAGTTGCCGTACTCGAGGTCGTATCCCTTGGGGTCTCCGGGGCGCCACAGCCGGTGAAGGTCGCCGGGCATGGACCCTGCGGCGTTGACGACCACGTCGCGCGGTCCGGCGATGGAGTTGACGATGCCGATGGCTTCGGCCTGGGACAGGGTGGGTCCGTCCTGGACCTCGATGATCCGGTCGACTTCGGCGCGCCAGTCGTCGGCGGCCTTGTTGACCTCGGCGGCGTAGTCGGCGCTGACGTGGTGGCCTTGGAGGAGGTCGGTGAGCTCGGTTAGGGTCTCGCGGGCGTCGGCGACCAGGGGCAGGCCGGCCTCCTTGTGCGCGTCCAGCTCGGTGACGTTGATGTTGACGAACTGGACGTCGGGGTTGGTGAACAGGGTGTTGGAGGCGGTGGTGAAGTCGGTGTACCGGGTGCCGATGCCGATAATCAGGTCGGCCTGGTTGGCGAGGGCGTTGGCGAAGGCGGAGCCGCTGGCGCCGAGTGCGTTGACCATCTGGGGGTGGTCGTACGGGAGGCTGGCCTTGCCTGCCTGGGTGACCCCGACGGGGATGCCGGTCTTGGCAGCGAAGTCGGCGAGTTGGGTGGTGGCCTCGGAGTAGATCACCCCTCCGCCGGCGATGATCACCGGTCGCGCCGCGCCGGCGATGAGCTGGGCCGCGCGGGCGAGGGCGGTCCGATCGCCCCGGGCACGGGGGATCAGCCAGGTCCGTTGCCGGAACAGCAAGGTGGGAAAGTCCCAGGCTTCGGCCTGCACGTCTTGAGGCAGTGCCAGGGTGACGGCGCCGGTGTCGGCGGGGCTGGTCAGGGTGCGCATCGCCTCGAGTAGCGCCGTGGGCAGCTGGTCGGGCCGGTTGATGCGGTCCCAGTACTTGGAGACGGCTTTGAAGGCGTCGTTGACGGAGGAGTCCCAGGAGCCGGGCGACTCCACCTGCTGCAGGACCGGGCCGGTGCGCCGGCTGGCGAAGATGTCGCTGGGCAGGCAGAGTACCGGGAGCCGGTTGACGGTGGCGGTAGCGGCGCCGGTGACCATGTTGGTGGCACCCGGCCCGATCGAGGTGGAGCAGGCGAGGGCGCCGAGCCGGTTGCGCATCTTGGCGTATCCGGTTGCCATGTGGACCATGCCTTGCTCGTTGCGGGCCTGGTAGAGGCGGAAGTCTTTGCGGTACTGCAGGAGTGCTTGCCCGACGCCGGCGACGTTCCCGTGTCCAAAGATGCCGATGGCGCCGCCGAAGAACGGCTGGGTGTTGCCGTCGCGCTCGACGCGCTGGGCGCCTAGGAAGCGGACGACGGCCTGGCCAACGGTGAATCGTTCAGTCAGCTGAGTGGAGGTGGACACTGATCTTCCTTCCGGGGAAAGCGAGGGGTGCGACAGGTTGTAAGAGAAACGATGCGCGCTTACGCGGTTAGGTCGAGGCGGTGGCCGAGGCCGGTTCGGTGGGGTGCCGGGGGATGAGGGGTAGACGCGGGTCGATGCCGGCGGCTGGCCACTGGTCCTGCGTCGGCTTCAGGGACGGGTCCTGGAAGGCCTGCAGGGTTCGCTTCGGTGCAGGGCCGGCGAGGACGTTGAGGTAGTACAGGTCGTGTCCGTGGGCGGCGACGGTGGTGTGGTACCCCCACGGGATGAGGCACAGGTCGCCGTCGAAGACGGTCTGGGTCAGGTCGAAGTCGCGCTCTGGGCTGTAGACTCGTTGCACGGCCCAGCCGTGCTTGGGGTCGCGTAGCCGGTAGTAGTAGGTCTCCTCCAGCTCCGACTCGCCGTCGGTGTCTTGCTCGTGCTTGTGCGGCGGGAAGCTTGACCAGTTGCCGCCGGGAGTCCATACCTCGACCACGTGGAGCCGGTCCGCGGGGAAGTCGGGAAGCATCAGGCTGCCGACCTGCCGTGAGGCGTTGCCTCCGCCGCGCAGCTCGATGTCCACGTCGTCCGGGGTGACCTGGACAGCCGGGAAGGCCTGCGTGGCGGGGGCCTCGGCGACGGCGATCTCGAGGTCGGTGACCGCGGTGACCGTGACCTCGGTCTGGAACGGCAGGTAGAGGCACCAGCCGAGCCCGTCGAAGACAGACCGGCGCCCGCCGAACTGCCAGGTCTGCCCGTCCGCGGCCGCGGATGCTGTGCCTGCCAACGGGACGAGGGCACGCTCCTGTCCGCTGGATGGCAGGGTCAGCGTCTGCCCGGCCTGCAGCGTATGGACGCCGAACGAGACGTAGGTCCAGCCCGCGTCTGCGGGCACGACCGGGTCCCATCCGGCGGACAGGATCTGCGGGGTGCTCATCAGTGAGGGGTTCCCTTCATTGGGATCTTCCGTGGCGCCACCCGGACAATCCCGACATCAGACGGTCGTCGGCTGGCCGAGGCGTCGGCGTGGCAGCACAAACGTATCGCGAGATAGACAAGTTGTCCACGTGGTGATAGAACTTTCCTTATAGGCTTCTTCACCACTGGCTGGGCCGACGCAGGCCCTGAGATGCGGAGTCACCGATGACCCTCCACGACGTCACCCGTGAGGTGCCGGAACTTGGTATCGCCATGATTGGCAGTGGCCTGATGGCCAAGTCGCACACGATGGGTTACCGAAACGTCGAAAGCGTCTACGGCACAACGCCGTTCCGTCCCCGGTTCCGGGTTCTGGCCGACGCGAAAGAGGATCTTGCTCGCAGTGGCGCAGAGTCGCTCGGGTACGAGGCCTGGACGGTCGACTGGCGCGAGGCGGTCACCGACCCCGCCGTCGACGTGGTTGACATCGTCACCCCCAACTTTCTGCACAAAGAGATCGCACTGGCCGCGATCGCCGCCGGCAAACACGTGTATTGCGAGAAGCCGCTCGCGGTCACGGCCGTGGACGCCAAGGAGATGTACGAGGCGGCAGAGGCGGCCGGGGTGAAGACATTGGTAGGCTTCAATTACCTGCGCAACCCCGCGATCGCCGAGGCCCGGAGGCTGATCGCCGGCGGTGCCCTGGGCGACATCTGGACCTTCAGCGGGCAGTTCGTCCTCGACGCCTGCACCGACCCTGACGTGGCGTTCACCTGGCGGTTCGACCGCAAGCTGTCCGGGTCCGGCGCACTCGGGGATCTCGGCGCCCACATCGTCTCGTTGGCTCACGTCCTGGTCGGGCCCATCTCGTCGGTGGCAGGGCTCTCACGCACCTTCGTGACGTCCCGTCCCGAACCGATCGGTGCGTTCGGTTACAGCAGCGGCGCGGACCTGCAGGCACCGCGGCACGAGGTGGAGAACGACGACGCCACCACCTTCCTGATCGAGTTCGCCTCCGGAGCCAGCGGGCACATCGAGGCCTCTCGTGTCTCGACCGGCCGCACCTGGCACCAGAGGGTCGAGGTCGTCGGCAGCAAGGGTGCGCTGCAGTTCGTCCAGCAGGACATCCACACCCTGCGGCTCTACCTGACCGGCGATCCCGTCGAACGAAAGGGGTACCGGGAGATCGAGCTCGGCCCCGCGCACGGTGACTACGGCGCGTTCTGGCCCTTCGCCGGCGTCCCGCTCGGCGTCCACGAGCTGAAGACCATCGAGGTCCACGAGTGGCTGGACGCCCTGTCCACCGGCCGCCGCCCCGACGGCGACTTCTATGAGGGCTGGCAGGTCTGCGAGGTCCTCGACGCCGTTGAGCGATCCGCCAGCGAACGCCGCTGGGTCGACATCACCCCACCACCACCCCATGACGAGGCCGCGTTGACACGGCGGCGCAGGATGCGTCTCAACCAGGCAGAAGCAACGAGCAGCAGACCAAGCGGCAGAGTTGGAACGAGGTAACGATATGACAACCGAGACGGCCACACCACCGGCGGTGAGCGATCTGCCGGCCATTGCCCGGCAGGCCCGCTGGGAGGTGATCAAGACAGTCACCAGCAGCAAGGCCGGACATATCGGCGGCCCACTGTCCATGATGGACCTGCTGGTCAATCTTTACTTCGGTGAGCTCAACATCCGCCCCGAGGACCCGAGATGGCCGGACCGGGACAGGTTCATCCTGTCCAAGGGACACGCCGCGATCGGTCTCTACTCCGTCCTGGCCCTGCGCGGCTTTCTGCCACTGGACGAGCTTGCCACCTTCGACAAGGGCGACTCACGGCTGCAAGGACACCCTGACGTCACCCGGCTCCCCGGCCTCGACGCGTCCACCGGCTCACTGGGACAAGGCCTGTCGGTCGGCGTGGGCATGGCGCTCGGAGCGCAGCGATCCGGGAGGGACTTCCACACCTGGGTGATGCTGGGCGACGGGGAGATTCAAGAGGGCATGGTGTGGGAGGCAGTCCAGGTCGCCGCCCGATACAAGCTCAGCAACCTGACCGCCATCGTGGACCGCAACGGGCTGCAGCAGTTCGGCCTGCCGTCGAGCACAGAGACCACCCAGACCGACCGCGGCGACCGGCGCGACCCCTGGTTCGGCGTCGACCTCGCCGCCGTGTTCCACGCATTCGGCTGGAGAGTCATCGAGCTGAACGGTCACGACCATGACCAGATCCGGCACGCCTACCAGCTCGCCAGGGCGGGCGACCACGGTGGCCGGCCCACCGTCCTGCTGGCGCACACCGTCAAGGGCAAGGGCCTGTCCCTCGCCGAGGGCATGCACACCTGGCACAGCATCGTGCCGTCGCAGGAGGATTTTGAGAAGGCACGAGAAGAGCTGGAACCGGACGAGATCGACCTGCTGGACTCATACGCCCATCCCGTCAGCCCCGCCGCAGCAGCCGGAGCCGACGGAACCCACGGGGCCGACGGAGCCACGTCATGAAGGCCATGCGAGACGTCTGGGGCGACAAGCTCGTCGAGCTGGGCAACGCCGACCCCCACACCGTCGTCCTCGACGGCGACCTCGCCAACTCCACGAAGGCCGATAAGTTCGCCTGCGCCCACCCAGACCGGTTCTTCCAGATGGGGATCGCCGAGCAGAACCTGATCGGCGTCGCCGCCGGCATGGCCGCCGTCGGATACGTGCCCTGGACCTCCTCGTTCACGGTCTTCTTCACCCACCGGGCCCTCGACCCCATCCGGATGCTCGTCGCCCAAAGCCACGCCAACGTCAAGATCGCCGGCTCCTACTCCGGCCTGCTCATCGGCGCGATCGGGAAGACACACCTCGACATACAGGACTTGGCAATCATGCGCGCCATGCCCGGCATGGTCGTGCTCGCCCCAGCGGACGAGCACGAGCTGCTGGCCATGATGGACTGGGCTAACGCTTACGACGGGCCTGTCTACCTTCGGCTGGTGCGCGACGCGGTCCCGGACGTGTTCGACGGCGGCTACATCTTCACGCCCGGAACGGTTCACACCGTGGCCACCGGATCCCGCGTCGCACTTGTCTCGACCGGCCCGCAAACCTCACGTGTCCTCGACGCGCGGAATCAGCTGTCGTCACACGGCATCGAGGCCACGGTTGTGCACGTGCCGTCGCTGAAGCCGCTCAACACTGACACGTTGGTCGCCGCACTCGACGGCCATGAGCTGGTGGTCACCGTCGAGGAGCACTCCATCTACGGCGGCCTCGGCGGCCTGGTCGCCGAAGTCCTCACCGAGGCCGGTCCCGCACCACGGATCCACCGCATCGGGATCGACGACACCTGGGGCGAGTCCGCCGGCAACGACTTCATGCTCGACAAACACGGACTATCCCCCGACCGGATCACCCAACAGGTCCGCCGCCTGATACCGGCGCCTGCACCCGTCGCCGGCTAACCCGCCGAACATTGCACCTCCGTCCCAGGCCCGGTCCCATTAAGCCGGAGCCCGTTCCCGTCCGACCCGCTTCACCGGTGCCGTCCGACCTTGACGGACCGCAGCATCTATCGAAGGAGCTCCACGCATGCGACTAGGCTTGATCGGACTGGGCAGGATCGGCGCATTCCACGCCGCCACCTTGTCGGCCCTGCCGAACGTCACCGAGCTGGTCGTCTACGACGCTATCCCTGCGCTCACCGCAAGCGTCGTCTCCCAGCTCGGCGCGACCCCGGCACGAAGCCTGCAAGAACTCGTGGCCCAGGGCATCGACGGGGTCGTCATCGCCGCCGCGACCGATGCCCACAGCGAGCTCATCCTGGCTGCCCTTGCCATGAACGTCCCGGTGTTCTGCGAGAAGCCCGTCACCAAGGACCCCGCAGACAGCGCCGAAGTCCTGCGCGCCTCCCAGGCCAGCTCAGCCCCGGTCCAGATCGGCTACCCACGCCGGTTCGACCCTGCCTTCCTTGCCGCCCGCACGGCCGTGGAAAATGGTGAGCTCGGCTGGCTGAACACGGTCCGATCAACCACCCTCGACCCCGCACCCCCACCGCCGGGCTACATCCGCGCCTCGGGTGGCATCTTCCGCGACTGCAGCGTCCACGACTTCGACGCGATCCGGTTCGTCACCGGACAGGAAGTCACCGAGGTGTACGCGGTCGGCGCCAACCAAGGGGATCCCCTGTTCGCCGAGCTCGGCGACGTCGACACGGCCGCCATCGTTCTCACCCTCGACAGCGGCACGCTGGCCGTCGTCTCCAACACCCGCTACAACCCGCGCGGCTACGACGTCCGGCTTGAGCTGCACGGCTCAAAGGACTCCGTGGCCGCCGGCATCGACGAGCAGTGGCCCATCCGATCCACCGAACCCGGCACCACCTTCCCCGCCGGCGAACCGCACCGCTTCTTCATGGACCGGCTGGCGTACGCCTTCCGGGCCGAGCTGCAGGCGTTCACCGAGGTCGCCGCCGGAACCCGACCCTCACCGTGCACCGTCGCTGACGCCGTCGAGGTCGGCTGGATCGCCGAAGCGGCCGCTCTGTCGCAACACGAACACCGCTCGGTCGCCATGACCGAGGTCCGAGCAGCCGAAAGGGTTTCACCATGACCACAGCAGCAGTCGACCGCGTCGCCGGCGCGCCCATCTCCTGGGGGGTCTGTGAGGTACCCGGTTGGGGCTACCAGATGACCCCCAGCCGCGTCCTGACCGAGATGCGGGACATCGGACTGTCCGCCACCGAGCTTGGCTCCATAGGGTTCCTTCCCGACTCCCCCGAAGGCAAGGCGCAGACCCTAGCCGAGTACGGGCTGCACGGCCTCGGGAACTTCACCCCGGTACTGCTGCACGACCCCAACCACGACCCCAGCGACGAGATCAACACCGTCGTCGACGGGTTCGAAGCGGTCGGCGCCGACGTGCTCGTCCTTTCCGCCATCACCGGACTACGCGGATACGACACCCGCCCCGAGCTCGACGCCACTGGCTGGTCGACCCTGCTCGGCAACCTCGACAAGCTCAGCACGCTGGCCGCTTCTCGAGGGATCCGCGCGGTCCTTCACCCGCATGTGGGCACCATGGTCGAGACCGGCGACGACGTCCAGAGAGTGCTTGAGGGCTCGCAGATGTCACTCTGCCTCGACACCGGCCACATGCTCATCGGCGGCTCCGACCCTGTCGCCGTCACCCGGCAGGTCCCTGAGCGGATCGCCCATACGCACCTCAAGGATGTCGACCGCGCCCTCGCCAAGAAGGTCCAGGACGGGTCACTCACCTACACCGACGCGTGCCGCAAAGGCATGTACCAGCCCCTCGGCCAAGGCGACGTCGACATCGCCGGCGTGGTCACCGTGCTGGAGAAGAACGGCTACACCGGCTGGTACGTCCTGGAACAGGACGCCGTCCTCGACGAGGAGCCCACCGGGGTCGGCCCGGCTGCGGACGTGCAAGCCAGCGCCGACTACATCCGCTCCGTCATGAGATTCCTCGAAACCGCATGAGCAGTCACCGCCCGCAGCTCCTGGCGGCCTGCTGGACGTCGGCGGGAGATGTGATGCCGGCCCGAGGCCCGGCCACCAGCCCCGTCGACATCCGCGAACGAGTCAAGGCGGTCGGTGACGCCGGTTACACCGGTTTCGGCCTGAACCACGCCGACCTTGTCGTAGCCCGAGAGACGATCGGTCTGCCCACCCTCGCCCAGCTTCTGGACGACAACGGGATCAGTACCGTCCAGCTGGAGTGGATCACCAACTGGTGGTGTACCGGGGAACGCCGGCGCCAGTCGGACGCGGTACGCCAGGACCTGTTCGACGCCAGCGAGACCCTGCCTGTGGACCACATCAAGGTCGGCGCGGACGACGACGGTAACCCGGTCCCCTACGAGCAGCTGCGCCAAGGGTTCTACGACCTCGCCGAAGCCGGACAGCAGACTGGAGTCAAGATCGCTTTCGAGAACACCCCCTTCTCCCACCACATCCGCACCACCGGACAAGCCATCGACTTCGTCACCCAGGTCGGACACCCCAACGGTGGCCTCATGCTCGATATCTGGCACGCCTACCGTGGCCGGACTCCCTACGCCGAGGTCACCCGCCTGCTCCCGCTGCAGTACCTCTTCGGAGTCGAGCTCGATGACGGCCTCGAGACGGTGACTGGTACCGACATGGAAGACACCTTCGACAACCGGCTGCTGTGCGGCGAAGGCCAGTTCGACCTCCCCCAGTTCATCGCGGCAGTCCGAGCCATCGGATGGACCGGCCTCTGGGGAGTCGAGCACATGTCCAGCCAGTTCCGTCAGATCCCCATCCAGGACGCGCTAGTCCAAGCACGCGACGCGGCCCTGACCTGCTTCGCCGCCGCTGATGACCTCGAACACGGCCCCGCCGGGACCCCCGTCAGGGCCGCCGTCCTTCGAGACGCCTGATGGAACCACTTCGCCTCGGGATCCTCGGCGCCGCCAGGGTCAGCTCTTTGTCCATCGCCGATCCTGCTCACGCGACGGGTGCACGCCTTGTCGCTGTCGCCGCCCGCAACCGCGAACGGGCGCACGAGTTCGCCGACAGGCACCGTGTCGAGCAGGTCGCCGCCAGCTACCTGGACGTGATCAATAACCCCGAGGTGGAGGCGATCTACAACCCCCTCCCGAACAGCATGCACGCACCCTGGAACCTGGCCGCGATCGCTGCCGGCAAACACGTCCTCAGCGAAAAGCCCTTCGCCAGCAACGCCGCCGAAGCACTCGAAGTTCACGACGCGGCTCAGCGGTCACCAGTAGTGGTGTTCGAGGGCTTCCACTACCGCTACCACCCCCTGCTCAACAGGCTCCTGAGCATCATCGAAAACGGGACCATCGGCGAGCTGCGGGAACTTGACGTGATGATGGCGATGCCCGCGCCGGAGCCGGGCGACCTGCGCTGGTCGCTGCCGCTCGCCGGGGGGGGGGCGCTGATGGATCTCGGCTGTTACAGCCTGCACGTCACGCGCACCGTCGCCGGCCTTTGGAACGACGAACCCACCACCTTGCTCGCCGCAACCGTCACCACACGTGAGG
>JAABUZ0100009033.1_pt1 | contig 10988 bp, 5 predicted proteins | sample 5562091 | NCBI WGS metagenome assembly JAABUZ01 (sample SAMN12813069, study PRJNA571459) | rock metagenome | isolation source: Antarctica rocks | place: Antarctica: Victoria Land, Linnaeus Terrace sud | collected 2015-12-21
CCATCGCTACTCTGCGCCGCCACATCGGTACCCACCTCGCTCGATCTCTGCCCCGCTGTCCGTGCTGCCTACGTGGCTTTTTGTAACACAGTAGTACTAGAAGCCTGATGAGCAAGTCCTCCGGACTAAAACGACTGCTCTGGCGGGAGTTGCACCCCAGGGTCATGAACAGAGAGCCCTAGACTGAAAGGCCCATTTGATAGAACCCTGTGAGGGTGGAAACTTTCAGCTGTACATCTTCACAGGACGCTTTCTTATCTCTCTAATAGAACCGAAAGGATGAAGCAGCCGATGTCCGAGCACCACGACGTCCCTAAAGCTCACGAACCGCACGCCCTTCACGAAGAGCACGCTAAGGGCCCTCACAATCTCAAAGAGATCAATCCCAAAATGGCCTCCGACGTCGCGTACTGGTCAAAAGAGTTTGGCGTTACAGGCGACCAGCTCCACGAAGCCATCCGCAGCCATGGAACCCACGTTGAGAAGGTCCGTGCCGCCCTTTCCACTCACAAAGGTGCCTGAGGCGCTGTATTGGCTCCACAGTGCGGATGCGGCGCAGGTTTTCGGCGAGAATCTCCAGCAAACCCCTCATCGCCCGCCTCGCACCAAGCGGCCGCGCACAATCAACGACGTGTTTACCGCCGCTTCTTATGGAAAGTGAGAGAGTTTACGAGAGCGGCAAAGGCCAGTGTTTATCTATTCGCTACATGGACAGCATCATGCTCTCAGCAGATCGGCCTCTCAAATATTCTTTGAGAGCGAGCGGCTCGAGGACCGTTTATCCACGCCCCCGTGGCGGATCGCTTGAGAAGCGCGTGGTCATGACACCCAAAGCAAAGAGCTTGCTTGTTGAGATTCGAAAGCCCTTTGTTGCAGAGAAGATTAGCGCAAAGGCGGCGCACTTTGGTGAAGGTGTGCGGCATCAAAAATAGATCGGTCATTTGAGCTCGTCCCACCTGGGGAGGTTAGAGGCTGGCATTCGCCTATTCCTTGTGGTACCCAAGGATACCAGCTGGGTGAGTTTGCCGGTTGCGAGCCTTCGCCAAGTCTCCGATCAATCGGCTCTGTGTGGCTACTTGCAACGATGAAGGAATGATAGCAATACACCCTACCAGACTTATCTTGAGCGCCCGACAGCATCAGCGAAGGACATGCAAGACTGCCGTTGGACAGACTCAACTCAGGTTGTATTGTTCCGTTCGGAGTCACCTGGATGAGGCAGGAACAAGGTGAACACGGTGCCGCTTGCACCAGGTCGTTGACTGCTTCGTACACCAAGTCTGCCTTCGTTGTGCTCCACAAGTTCGCAGCAGATCCAAAGTCCTAGGCCGGCTCCGCCGAGTCCCTTCGTCGAAAAGAACGCCTCGAAGATCTTTGCTCGGGTTTCGGGACTCATGCCAGTTCCTATATCGGCGATAGTCAGGACCACGCCCGCCCTGCCGCTCTTCCAGTCTGTGGCGTTCCGGCTTCGAATCAGTATTCGCCCGTCTTGGGGCGGAAGTGCATCAACAGCGTTTCCGATCAGATTGTTCAACACTTGCCTGATCTCCCCTTCAACACAGAGAGCCAATTGTGTGGCACGGTGCCGCTGGTCTATGCGTATATTTGCGTTGACCAGGCGCCCTTGGTAAAGAATCAGCGAGCCGGAGATCATTTCCTCGCAGCGCACGGCGACTGATGTCCGTGACTGCTTGTGGAACTGCAGGGTCTGATTGGTAATGAGCGAAATACGTTGGACTTCCCTGTCCGCAATCTTCAGATAGTCTTTGATCTCCGGGAGATCACTGCTGGCACGGCAGAGGTAGAGCAGGTTTGTGACAGCCTCCAGCGGGTTGTTAATTTCATGAGCAATTGAGCTGGCGAGGCGCCCAACGGCGGCCAGCTTTTCATTTTGCATCAACGCAGCTTCAGCCTTCCGACGATCCGAGATGTCACGTATAAATCCGGTGAATCGTTGCTCGCCCCCTGCTGCTGTGTAGGAGCCGAACGAGATCTCAAGCGGGACCTCCTCACCATCTTTTCGACGACCGGGAAGCTGAATCCCAGTCCATGGAATGTGGCGAACTCCGGTGGTCAGATAGCGGGCAATGCCGCCCTTGTGCGCTGTCCGATACTTCTCAGGCATAAGGATCAGCATTTCCTCGCCGATCAGTTCGGACGGATCGTAGCCGAACAGCGCCTTAACCGCTGGATTAATGGTCAGGATGCGACTTTGGCTGTCTATTGTGATCACCACGTCCGAAGCGGTTTCGGTGACACTGCGGTAATGCATCTCGCTCGTTCTGAGCGCCGACACGGCACGGTTCCGCTGACTCACCAGGTTGGCGATCATCAAGGCAATCAGATCGAAGGCGAGGGTTTGGGCAAAACTGGTCGGATCGCGTGAAAGGCGGCTTGCAGGTGCGAGGATGAGGGCATAGATCCCCAAAGTCGTGACAAGCACTGCAAGCAGGGCCGGGAACACTCCCCCGATCCATGCAACCAATGCCACCGCCAATAAAGATAAAGTCCAGGGGATGTGGCTAAACAAAACAATACGATAGGTAAGCCCTACTGCGAGAAGGCTTAGGAGAAGGGCTGCGCCATACCTTGTGGAGGCCCGATTGATGCGGGAAGTGGATGCTCCGAACACGTATTGAGGCTACTACAGGCAAACCGGGCAAGAGGAAGTGGATAGGGGCGGGTCCAGGACGGTATGTTCAGCCAAATTCGTTGGCCAGCGTGTTCTTCAGGATCCCGCTGCAGAACCGCTTACGCGGCTGATCGAGCTCGGCTTCGTGGAAGCTGTCCGAAACGGCGTCGTGCACGGAAGCGAGATGCTGTTTCTGAAAGGAAACGTTCGGGGTCGGTGAAACACGGAATGCAAAGGTTCATGCCCTGCCGCTGCGGGCGCGAACGAGTCCTGGCAAACGCCCTCTGTGCGACCTGCTACACCGCTTAAGCGGCAGGACGAGGAGTATTTCGGAGGTCTACGGGAAGTGGTCCTGGAGCGAGACGGCTACTGCTGCCGGGTCTGCGGAACCTCGGGCCGCCATAAGCGCTCGATCACCGTCCATCGTCGAGTTCCCGGTAAGTCAGTCCTGCACTTGATGATCTCGCTATGCCCGGCTGCCATGCCAAGGTGCATGAACCAAGATGGTCCTGACGCAACTTCCACCGCTGCTTCTGGAGCTATGGCGAGAGCAGCACCCGGAAGGCCATGAGCAAACCGTTCTGAACTTCAAAGCGCGAAAGTCCGTCACACCGTCGGGACGCTCGAATCTATCGATAAAGTGTTGGACTGAGAAGCAGGATAGTAGCGAGCGGCGTACGGCGCGGGTGCTCCTGATGATGGCTGAGATTGAGAAGGCCGGGCGGCGCGGAGACTCGAATCCCGAAGATCAGCAGGCTACCCTCGCGGAGACGGGATATGCTGTGCCTCCAGTCTGGTACCGCTTTCGTTACTGCAACTAAAGTTGCACCCTGTTCAAATTGGGTGCCATATCTTTTCGCGCCAATGTATACCTTTCACTGGGTACCTAAGTGCGTCCTAGCGGTTACCGCCGCGCACTCGGGGCTTAAAGTTGGCCTCAGAGGCTGACTCTTACTTAGATCGGTCACGGGAGATACATGCGCGCATACAGGGTCGGGTTGGTTGGGTTCTTCCTCAGTTTCTTGATGGTTTTCGTCATTGGATGCGGAAAGGAGTCGATCAATGTTCCCGATACGGCGCCTTTTGTGCTTTCCACGACCCCAACTCAGGGGGCCACGGGCGTCACCTTGACAGCGCCCATTACCGCCACCTTCAACAAACCTGTAAGTGCCTCGACGGTGAATGGCTCATCGTTCACCGTGACGGCGTCCGGTGTGCCGGTCGCCGGTGCAGTCACCTTGAGCGGGAACACAGCTACCTTTACCCCAACCAACGCCCTACAGCCTGACACGCTTTACAGTGCAACCATCACCACCGCAGTGACCGACGCCGCGGGTTTGGCTTTGGTTCAGAATTATGTATGGTCCTTTGAGGCCATTGAGGTGCCTTCACTGGTTTCGACCAACCCCGCGAGCAACGCGGTCGGCGTACCGGTCAATCAAGTGATTACGGCCAGCTTCCTGCTCGATTCCGATAGCCCCGCCGGTGCACTGAACTGCTCCACCGTGACCTCTGGAACGTTCACCCTCGCCAGTCCCGCCGGGGCGGTTGCCGGAACGGTGACTTGCTCGGGCGCGACCGCGACCTTCACGCCCTCCGCGCAATTGATGCCCAACACGACTTACACAGCCACACTTGGCGCTGGTGTGCAAAATACTGCCGGGTCCGGCCTTGCAAGCCCGTATGTGTGGACGTTCAGCACCGGCACGCAGCCCACTGTTGTGTCCGTCGTGCCGCAAAATGGTGCCACCGGGGTGCTGCTGGATCAGAATGTCGTGGTCACCTTCAGCCGCGTGATGAACTGTGCAACGCTCTACTCACCAGCGAAAAGTTTCGTCCTGTCGGGGCCCGGGGGCGCAGTAGTTCCGGGAACCGTCGCATGCACGGGAACCGGCGCCATCTTTACTCCGCAGGCACCGCTGGCGACGAACACAATTTACACAGTAACCATCACCACCGCCGCCACGGATCAACAGGGAGAACCGCTTGCGAGCGTCTTCACCTCGACCTTCCGGACCGTTCCCGCACCGACAGCGCCGACTGTGATTGCGACCACTCCGACCAATAACGCAACCAATGTGGCGCTCAACCAGAAGATAGCGGCGACCTTCAGTGAGGCCGTCAACCCGGCGACTGTCAGTAGTCAGACATTCCTGCTGACCGGTCCAGGGGGCGTTGCCGTGAGCGGTGCCGTGACCTATGTTGCTGCGGGATCAATCGCAACATTCACCCCATCGAGCAATCTGGCGCCCAGCACCACTTACGTTGCAACCATCACGACGGGGGTGCAGGACCTTGCTGCCACTCCGAACGGCCTCACCTCGAACTTTACCTGGACATTTACTACCGGAGCCATCGTCAGCGTCACCCGACCCACAGTCATCTCGACCGCGCCAGGGAATCAGGCGACAGGCGTACCAATCAATCAGGCCATCAGCGCAACGTTCAGTACCGCGATGGATCCAAGCACGATCGTTGCAGCCAACTTTACCGTCACGGGCCCAGGCGGCGCAGCTGTCGCTGGGACCGTCACTTACGCGGCGGTCGGCAACACCGCGACCTTCACTCCTACGGCCAACCTTGCAGCGAATACGAAGTATTCCGCAACGATCACCACGGGTGCCAAGGACCTCGGCGGCAATGCGCTGGTCAGCAACTATGTGTGGACGTTCACCACGGCGGCGGCAACCACTACAGCGGCCCCATTTGTGGTGCTAACCAACCCGGCTAATGGAGCCACCAGCGTCCCGGTCAATCAGGCGATCAGCGCAACCTTCAATAAGGCAATGGATCCGCTGACCATCACCACCGCAACCTTCCAGCTGAGCGGACCTAACGGCGCATTGGCCGGGACGGTGACGTACGATGCAGTCAATTTCATCGCAACCTTCACTCCGCTGGCCAACCTTACTGCCAGTTCCCAATTCACCGCTACGGTGACCGCTGGCGCAACGGATCTTGCGGGCAATCCCCTAGGTGCCGGCACCGCTCCCGACCCTTGGACGTTCACCACTGGGACTGTGGTGGTTTCTCCACCTGTCCCGCTGGGGACAGCTGCGGCCTTCGGCGGCTTCGGCGGGGGCGCCGGGATGACCAATCAGGGTACCTCGACGGTCATCAATGGAGACATTGGAACCACCGGTGTTTCTACGAAGATCACAGGCTTCCATGACGGCACCCCGGGCTGCACCTATACGGAGACGCCACTCAATATGGGCCTGGTAAACGGATCCATCGATACCGCACCTCCACCTCCCACAGTAGGCTGCCCGTCGGAAGGGACCGCCATAACCGGCGCAATTGCAGCGAAGGCGGCAGCCGATGCCCTGACTGCGTATAACGATCTCGTCGCATTCCCAAATGGGATGGATGTTTCGACCTGTCCTGGATGTGGCGGTGGGTCCGCGGGCGAACTTGGAAATCGCACCCTCGCCCCTGGCATCTACAAGTCCGCACCGGGAAGTTACGCTATCTCGCAAGGCAATCTTACGCTCGATGCTAAGGGTGATCCAAACGCCTTCTGGGTCTTTCAAATGGCAACTACGCTGACGGTCGGCACGCCACAAACGCCGCGCACTGTGCTTCTGGTCAACGGTGCTCAGGCAAAGAACGTCTTCTGGCAGGTGGGTACAGCCGCAACGATCAACGGCATTGTGGGAGGAGGAACGATGTCCGGCACCATCATCTCTCAAGCCGGAGTATCGGTCTCAACGGCCGGTGTCGCCGCAATCACAACCATCAATGGCAGACTGCTGGTTCTGTCAGGGCCGGTCACGCTGGTAAACACCGTGATCAACGTACCAGCGCCATAAGCAGTCAGAGCTCGATTGCGGTTCCTCCTCAGAGGCGGGTTGATAACGCAAGGCGTTATGAACCCGTTTCCAAGCCGCACTAATCCCAACGATCCACCACTCAAGTCATCGCTCCGCAGAGCAGATGACGGGTGAGGCGCACTCAAGGAGCATGATGATGAGACTATCGGCGCAGATCGCCACAACGGCCGCTGCATTTCTACTGTCGCCCGTTCTCCTGCTTTGTCAGGACAACGCGCCGGAGAGTGCTCCAGCCACCGCGCAGGCTTATGGTCCCACGATTACTCAGCACCCGGCGGCGAGAAGCGTTCCCAGGGCAGAGATTTCTCTTGGCTACTCAGGTATCCGGGCAACTCCGACAGATAGGCCCGGGAACCGCCTCGTGTGGCTTTCCGGAGGCAGTGCATCTGGCGTGCTGAATTTGAATCGCTATCTGGGTATCGTCGCCGATGTCGGCGGCTATGGCGACACTAGATTACGTCTGAAAGGCACGGCTGGGAATGCCTCCAGTACGGCGGATTCCAGCGGTTCGGCCGTCACCTATCTCCTGGGACCGCGCCTCTCCTACAGGAAATATGAAAGGGTTACACCCTTTGCCCAGGCTCTCTTCGGGGCCGTCCATGCGAGCGAAGTGACTCAGTCGCAATGTTCCGGCGCCTCCTGTGTCAAGCTGCCTTCGGAGAATGCTTTTGCAATGACAGCGGGAGGTGGGGCCGATCTCAGGGTCCATCGAAGGATCTCCATTCGTCTGTTTCAGGGCGAGTATATGATGACCCGCTTTGCTGATCTGACCACAGGCGACAGGCAGACTCAGAATGATGTACGCCTCTCATCCGGACTTGTCTTTGGACTCGGCTCGATCACACTTCCGGTGCCTGTCACTTACAGCTGTTTGGCCACGCCCACATCTGTTTATTCGGGCGAGCCAGTCACAGTAACAGGGACTGCGCTCAATTTGAACCCGAAGAAAACGGCAACCTACAACTGGACAATGGATGGAGGAAAGGTCAGCGGCAGCTACCCCACGTTCACTGTCGATACGAGTAACACGCCTCCTGGCACCTATAAAGTAGTCGGCCATGTGATTGAAGGGAGTAAAGCCGGTGAGTCTGCTGACTGCACTTCATCCTATACAGTGCTTGCCGTCCAGCCGCCAACGATCAGCTGCACGGCCGATCCTTCCACTGTTCGACCGGGAGATTCAGCAACAATCGAGTCGCAAGGAATTAGTCCACAGCAACGACCTTTGACGTATAGCTTCTCGGCTTCTGAGGGCTTCGTCACTGGTTCAACATCTACCGGTGCACTGAGCACTGTGGGAGTTAGCCCTGGGACGATTACTGTCACATGCAACGTCGCCGATGACAAGGGTCAGTCCGCTTCTTCGAGCGCAACCGTAACTGTGGAAGCCCCTGCGGCGGCACCTGCACCTGCGCCCTCCACGGCACAACTCTGCATAATTGACTTCGCCCGGGACACAACGCGACCGACCCGTGTCAACAACGAGGCCAAGGCTTGTCTCGATGACATTGCGTTGAATCTACAGCGCTCCTCCGATGCAAGGCTGGCCATGGTCGGTCATCGCGACCCAAGTGAGGCGGGATCAAAGAAGAGCAGTAAACCCGGTGAAGCTGCCCAACGCGCAATTAATGCGAAGGCTTATCTGGTCACCGATAAAGGTATCGATCCTTCTCGGATATCGGTCTACACAGGGACGGCGGCCAATAAGGCTGTGGAAAGCATTTTGATCCCCTCAGGCGCGACACTTGACACCACGGAACTTGCTCCCGTGGATGAGACGATTCCGGTCATCCCAAGGAACGCCTATATCAAGCATCGGAAAGGAAAGAGAAAACACTAGCCACGTAAAAACTCGATTCACCCTCTGAGCGATACCAAAGCACGCTCGTCGTCGCCAATAGGAAATTAGGCCCGTCACTGACAGGAGATCCATGATCGTTGGAAACAGGCAAGAATAGACCAACCTCTAACAACGCGGTCGGAGGAAAACTTGATTTCTCTCATTGTGGCATGAAGAAGGCCCCAGAGAAGATCCCGTAAATCACGGCTTCGGTTGCCGATCATCGATTGAGCGACCATCAGCGGTTCCTCATCCGGCATGCGCTTCGTCACCGGGATTTCTTAGATGAGGAGGTAACGATCAACGACCGCATGATCGCTGGTGAAGCGGGTGCGCACGACTATCGGGCCTACTACTACCCTCCGGGGATGCCGAAAGCGGACGAGGAAGTGCTGGAAAAGGCAGGGATCGACTTCCCCAAAGCGGAGTTGGAGTCCACTCACGTGAAGTTTGTAAAGAAGCGATGAGTTGAGCCATATCCACTCCCGAATCACCGACTCTTGTCGGTCCGGCTAACTCCCTTCCCCCATCTTTGCCGCAAACCGCAAGCCAAGAAGCGAATGCGGGACTTTTTCAACTCCCCCATCCGCAACAAGAACACCCGCGCGTACATGGAAGCGGTTCTGCGGTTCTCCGCGTTCCGTGCGTTAGCCGGTGAGTGAACCGTCTTATTCTCAGAGCAATTACTCTTTATCTTCTTACAGGAAAGATGTTTGTGACTTTCTTGTTGCTGCCGATCCGTCCAGACCCGCGCGGTAAAATGGGGAGATGGCGACCACTCTTCACGTCTGCAATCAAGCCCCGGATGGCAGCAGCCATCCGCGCCACATGACGATCAGCAACGCTGAACATTTCCCAGCCGTGGGTGACCTGATGGAGACCCCGGAGGGAAGGTTTGTAGTGAAAGAACGATTGTTCAGCTTTCAGGTTGCAGGAGATTTAGACGTTCTACTTACGATTGCCCCTGCTTTCAAGTAGCTCTGGGCAACACAGCACCCCACGGGAAAACAATGTCCTGTGCCACTCGCCTGAGCCGTGTGGCTCTGCTTAGAAGAAGTCTTCATCCGTCCGCGCGAAGAGCGGCACCGGAAGAGCAATAAGGCCGACATCCTCAAATCTCAGGCTCGTCTGTTCGTGTCCGGGTCTGTTCCCCCAACAATTCTGAGAGGAGTGCTGGCATGTGGCGGCGCACCACGCATGTGCGGCTGCGGATCGCCCTGCTTGGTGATATGCAACTGAGGCTGAGAATTTCCTGAGTTGCGGCGTGCAGGCTGTAGCCCGATGTAGCAGCGGCGTCCCGGCTCTTAGCGAAGCGATCAGGATCTTTAAGCATGAGGACATACATCAACGCAACATGTGGGCCGACACCATGCACTTGAGTCAGCAGAGAAACTTCAGGTAAGAACTCTTTCCGAGATCAATGATCCTGCGGTTGTACTCGCGAATCTGAAGCGTAAGCGCCTTGATGCTTGCCAAGACCGGCGCCAATGAGCTGCAGAAGCTCCGTGCCTTGCGGACATGGAAGCCCTTCGTCTGACCGAAACAAGCTCACCAACATCTCATCGGAAACCGGAACACGAACGGCCATGTACTCTGCGCCTCAGAGCCTCATCTTTTCACACTCGCTTTAGCTTCGCCTATAGCTCAGGACATGAACTTCGATCCAGCGTCAACATCTCTGATGGGGGAACCGGGAGCCTGGTTTTAGCGGCTCGGCGTTTTGTCAGACCGCTTCATCCACTCAGCAAGAGCATTTTGAATCGCAGGGGTCGGGTCCTCGTCTTCACACATCACAATGCGCCACTCATCCTGATGCCGCGCAAATGCCAGCCCATGCAGCGCCATCATCTCGCGCACTAGCTGTGAGGTTTCAATAGGTTGTTGTCCATTCGATCGAGAACTGGGAAGCTGAAGTTGCGAACAAGCAACATCTCAGGAGATCGAATGGGCTATCACCATCATGCCCGACTGACGATTCATGGTCGAGAGCAGCTTGCAAAAAGAGTTGTGGAGGGCCGGCTGAGCTTGTGCGAGGCGGCAGCCGAGCACAGGCTCAGCCGGCAGACCGCGGCCAAGTGGGTCCGGCGATACCGTGAGCGCGGGCTGGCCGGGCTGAGCGACCGCAGCTCGCGTCCCTGCCGGCTGCGCCAGCCCACGCCGGCCGAGCTGGTGGACCGTGTCCAAGCGCTTCGCAGGGAGCGTTGGACGGGACAGCGGATCGCGCAGCAGACGGGGCTTAGCCGGGCCACCGTGAGCCGGATCCTGCGCCTGAAGCTGAGGCGCATCCCCGATCTGGAGCCCCGCCCGCCGGTCCAACGCTACGAGCATGCCCATGCCGGCGACCTGCTGCACCTCGATATCAAGAAGCTGGGCCGCATCGTGCGGCCATCGCACCGCGTCACCGGCGACCGCCGCGACTCGGTCGACTGCGCCGGCTGGGAGTATGTCCACGTGGCCATCGACGATCACTCCCGCATCGCCTTCTCGGCCATCTATCCGGATGAAAAGCAGGTCTCCGTGCTGGCCTTCCTGCACGCGGCGCTCGCCTACTACGCGCGGCTCGGCATCCACTTCAAGGCCATCCTCACCGACAACGGGCCGGCGTACCGCTCGCGCGCCATGGCCCAAACCTGCCGTGCGCTGGGGCTCAAGCATCGCTTCACCCGGCCCTACACCCCGCGCA
>JAABUZ0100009640.1_pt1 | contig 10988 bp, 14 predicted proteins | sample 5562091 | NCBI WGS metagenome assembly JAABUZ01 (sample SAMN12813069, study PRJNA571459) | rock metagenome | isolation source: Antarctica rocks | place: Antarctica: Victoria Land, Linnaeus Terrace sud | collected 2015-12-21
GCCGGCGCCGCGCCCGCCGACGCGGCCGCGGCCGTCAGCGGCGGGGCCGGGGTGCGCGCGCGCGCGCGGGACCCGCGCTCCCTGGCCAGTCACAGCGCCCGGCCTGTTGTCGTCGCGGCCTGCCTTCTGTCCCGCGCCCATCATGCACTCGCGTGTGAGGCACGTGCCGCCAGGCCTGCTCAGGCTTGACCTGCTGCAGCCTGAGCAGGGGCTGCGGCCACGCGGCAGGCCTGCCAGGTGCAGGTCTACAAATATGTACAGGCGATCCATCACATGTTTTTATGTGTAAGAGTGTCGTGTGTGCAGTCATTTCGGTCGTCGAAGACTGCTCGGCACTTTGCATGGAGTGAGTGCGTACTGCTGCGGCTCAGGCGAGCGGCAACAAGGCGAGCAGCGCTGGCGCAACGCGCGCCCCGCAGACGTCGGTCGCAGGGAAGGAGGAATGACGCCCGGCCAACGGCAGATGCGCATGCTCCGGGGCGTTTGGGGGCTTTGGACAGAGCACTCCGCAGGCGCCGGCGACACTTTTGGTAGGCAGGCAGTGAGCTCTGTGCAGCCGGCGGTGAGCCGCTGGCGCTCGGATGTTGCGGGCGCGGGCGTGCGGCGGGCGGCCGCAGGAGTGGCAAACTTGCGCGGGCATGGAGCAGGGCAGCGTAAGGCATGCGCTCGGCGACAGGGTCGACGGCTGGTCGCCTGTGGGGCCCTTGCTTGGTGCAATATAGCAGCCCGCTGAAGGTTTTTCAAGATCTTTGCGCGAGGGGCTTGCAGGCCTGTGTACAGGTTATACAGCCAGCTTTCCCTCCTCATTTTTTGCCTGCGTGTGCTTGCCGCTCGGGCGCGGGGTGTGCGCCATGCCGCGCCTGAAGACCTGGCCTGCACTTGTGCATGCTGTACCTCAATGTCTCTACTCGGGCTCATGGCAACCCAGCTGTTGGTCTGTCGATATGCCTGTACCCTGCCCACGTTCTGTGGATGTATTGCAGTGGTTGCATTTGTCGGAGGTGAGCTGCTACCATTTTGCTGCAGCCCTGGGCAGGGCGTGAGGTTTGAAAGTGCAGAGCAGGTGGCGGGGATTTTGTGCTTAAGGGCTGATGGTCAGTTTATGGGGGTTGTGGCGTGTGCTGAGGCCGCCGTTTACAGCGTGCAGGGCTAGCATGAGCACTCATTTAGGAGCACGGGGCAGTCCTAGGAGCTGCCCACTCTGTGTACTTGCGAAGCTTCACTTGCTCGGTGGTTGATAGTTTGGCATGGTTGTAGGCATTGTGCAGTGTGCTTGTGGCAAGCACTGGAGAGCAAGCGCTCCTGTCGTAGCCACCACAATTGGTTTATAATGAGGCTTGGAGGGACACTCTCGCCAAGCACAGTACTTGCACAGTGATTGCTGCCAAACGAAAGAACACACCGGTTGAAAAGGTCGTTAAGCCTATGCGAACATATTTTGCACTCGCACACGCCAAGCTCTGTCTGCCTTGCCACTCAGTACAACATAAACAAGAGGTGGGAAGTCTGGCATCACAGAAATCCAGCAGTGGGCCAAGTGCTCTGCCCCTAGGTGAGCAACCAGCACCTGTGACAGCAGCGCTGTCACAGGTGTCTCAGCATTCCTCCAAAGAGCGTAATAAGGATGCTCTTACAGCCGCCGCCCAAGCAGGGCTGCTCTGGCTGCCAGCCCCGCTCCCGTACTGGCACCTCTGTGCAAAATCTGCCTGCAGGTACCCTGTTCACTCCCGTAACCCCTCAGGGCTTGTAGCACTGGAACCCCTGCTGACTTTATCACACATCCTGGATACCAAAGCAGCCTTGGATCCTGAAGCCTGCTGGTGGCACACGCCTGCTTGGGCACGCTTCCGTGACATGGCTTCAGTGGCTGGCAGCATGGACTCTCGCCGCCGCTCGCTGGACGGGTGAGCCCCGGGCGCTGAAGCTGTTGCGTGTGCTCTATCACTCTCAGTGCCAGGTATATGGACTGCTGGCGCGTTGTGGTGCCCGGTGGGGGTGCCGGAAGTGACATCTTGTTATGTTGCCGTTGATGTCTGTCCGCAGCACTGGCTGCTAGTCACTGCTATAGTGGGCACAGCACAGCCTTCATGCACCAATCGCTGCACACCAGACACCCCCGCACGGCGGTGCGGCCCGCCGTGGTGGCAATCCCGCGGCATGGGCGCCACAGCCGTCAGGGTCCTGCCTCGCACTCACTGGACATGCCCCGCTGGCGCAGGTGCGCGGACGGGTGGAAGACGGTCGACATAGAGCGCCTCCGCTTCGATAGGTGCGCGGGCCGCACTCAATGCTTGTGGCATCGTTCCGGCCGGCACTCGTCAGGAACGGCATGCTTGCGGACGTCAGGTTGCAGCAGAGCGTCACAGGCGGTGCTTGCAGGGGTGGTAAGGCGCTGTGGCTGCAGGCCTGACCCAGCTGTGCAAGTACATGTTTTCTGAGCCCATGTGCGGCTTTGCGCAGCGGCAAGGCTGTCAAGTTCATGTACAGCTTCGAGGCTCATGACAATGGCAAGGTGCTGCTGCTTGTCCCGTCCGCCCTTGTTGCCTGGGTGCAGTGCACTTTGTCCTCTGCTCGCAGCAATGTCTGTCAGACGCAGCGAGCCCACGCCGTGCGCAACCAGCGCTGCTTGGGTGCTTCACCTGAGACCTCGCTGCTGATGTCAGCCGTGTGCGTCCAGTCACGTTTGCTTAGCGGCGTGCGTGCGGGTTTGCGCAGGGCCTGACCTGGCGCGAGGTGCCCGCGCCGGCTCCGCAGCCGGGCCGGCCGCCGCTGCTGGATGCGGCGACGCTCATCAAGTACGCGTACCACAAGTCCCTGGAGGTGCGGCCACCATATTCATCGTGTTTACAGGCTGGAGGTGTATGCTTGTGCTCGAGTGGCAGGAGCTGTTATAACGAGGCAGTCCTGCAGAGGCTCTTGCCGGCAAAGTGCGCAGCAACAGGCCCAAGGCCACCCTCAGCAGGCAGGTACGCATGCTCAGGACACGGCACTGACACCCTGCGCCGTATTTGCTGCAGGCCCCGCGCGCCTCCACGGCCGACGCCGCTGACGTCGCTGCGGTTCGCGCAACGCCCGACGCAGCACCTGCGGTCGTGCCAGCCACCGACCTGGCAACGGACGTGGCGGAGGTGACGGCCAGCCCTCCTGTCGGCCGCCCGCCGCGGCCGCCTGCAGCCGCGGCCAAAGAGAGCGCAGACAAGGAGAGCGCTGCCGCGCGCTCATTCCCGGAGTGGGCGCTCGCCCCCGCGGCGCGCCTGCTCAAGGCGGCGCTGCCCGCGCCTGCAGCGGCCGCAGGGGGCAGCAGCAGCACCCCCGCCGCACCCGCAAGCAGCGCAGCGTCGAGCACGGCGCGCGACGGGGCGTCCCCAGCCGCGACAACCGTGGCGGCAGGCGCGGCGACGCCGCCCGCGCCTACGGCGGATGCGGGCAGCAGCGGTGGCGGGAGCGGCTTTGAGCCGCACGTCCTTGCGAAGCTGCAGCAGCTGCTGCGTGCGGCGCCGGCGGTGGCGGCCACAACTGCTCCAGCCGCAAGCCTGGAGACAGCCGCGGCTGCCACGGGCCCAGGCAATGTCGCGGCGGCGGAGGTGCCCCGCAGCAAGCTGCGGGCAGAGGCGCCGCCGTTTGTGCCGCGGGCTGCGCTTGCCGCGGCGCCCAAGCGCAGCAGCGGTCTGCGCACTGACGCTCCGCCGTTCGTACCGCGGGCGAGAGCGCTCGCATGAACATGCAGTGCAGGGCGATGCGGGTGAGCCCTGGCCATGGCAAAGTGATGTGCATCACTGTGCCTTACATCTCCCCTGTTGTAATGAAACAAGTCCAAGGAGTTGGCATGCCACATCCTCATACGTGCACTGCGCTTGATATGCGCACAGGGCGGGTGTGCACATGCGGGTGACATCGGGTGACATCAGCTGCACAGCTGCGCTTTCCCAAAAATTACAGAATCTGCAATTTGCAGATCAGCATAGCAGCAGCTGCTCACCTCCTGCAGAAGGCGTGAACAGAAGGGTGAATGCCTGTTTGCGTGTGCAGGGTGTCCCGAGGTGGCACGGCCTCTTGGATGAGCTTACCACTTGTCAAGCCGTGCTGCTGCAACTACTCTGGCGCACCGGGAACCGCTCGTAGTTTCCTGGGTTTTCATGCCGCGCGACATAGGATGCGGGTTGTCCTTGCCAGTTTCAGGACACGCCTTTCCTTCGAGTCAGGGGCCTGGGTGTGGCAAGCGCAGGCAGCGCGCAGCACGTTTTTCCACCCATTCTGCTTTACCATGCCTTTGTCAGCGCGCACATACCTAGCGCGACGGGGCGCGCTCTGCGCTGTAACACAGACCCACCAGGTCCGTCAGCCAGCACACATGCGTAGACGAAGGTGCATGCGCGAGCTCTAAAACTCCCCCTAGTTCATCAGGGCACACGTGTCTGCTCGTCCCGCTCCGCGCCAACAGCCCCACCGCCCAGCTTCCCACGCGCCAGCAGACCCTCCCATCACGCCAGCGCTGTCAGCGTGATCCCCAGCAGTGCGACCGCGCTCACCCCCGCCCGGCGGCGCCGCCCGGCTCGCGGCTGGAGCGCAGCGCCAGGAACTCCTGCATGCGGCTGACCATCCGCGGCGGCCACCTGCGCAAGCGCCCAGCCTCGGCGCCCGCCCGAGCCGGTGCCCAGGCTCACCCGCCAACAGCAGGGGGCAGTGCCTCATACACGTTGCCTGGTGTGTTGGAACGCTGAGCGCAATCACGCCTGCAAGCCAGGATGATGACCGTCAAGGTTGGCAACATCGTGTGCCATGACATGAAAGCGTGCATGGCTGAGCGCGTGTTGCGGCGCAGCATGCGGCCTTCTGGCTGCGGTTGGTGTGCATCTTCTGCCTGTTTGGAGCAGCCCTGGATGGGCCCATGCGCAGTCCCAGGCAAGCCAGGCGCCGCGCCTGCGGATGCGGCGCAGCCAGTCCGCATCCTGGTAGCGCGCACAGCCGACGGTGATCCTGTCGCAGGCTGTGTTCCACTCGCCCTCCGCTGCCGCCTCGTTGCCCTGCCGAGGCCGGGTGTGTTGGTGAGAGTGCCACTCACTGCAGAGCTGCATGCACAGCCGCTGTGAATGCCCTGCACAGACCTGCAGGGACTTGGCTTGCACAGTGTCGAACACGCATCGACGGCATTCAGCGCATGCACACGCAGCCCGCTCCACACACACGCCTGCACGCCCTCGACTGTGTGCCGAAGCAGGCGCACGTGATGCAGACAGATCGCGGCATGCGCCAGCCCCTTCACTCTGAGCCTGGCGGCGGCAGCGGCGAGCACAGGCGCTGCTCGGAACAGGTTTGGGGGGGGGGCGGCGCCGCGCCTGCGCCCAGTACAGCGCGGCGAGCGCGGCGCGCATGTCGGCCGAGCCCGGCGCGCGGCGCGCCACGCGCTGCATCTCGCGCACGGCCGCGCCCGGCGCCGCCTCCAGCTCCGCCAGCATCAGCGCTGCGTTGGACGCCGCAAATACGGCGCCTGGCGGGCGCGCGCGCGCGCGTGAAACCCAGGCATGAAGGCTGATCATAGATGCTGGCGGAGTAGTCCTGAACATCAGGCTCCACCCTCAGTGGCCCTCTGCAGCAGCCTCGGCGCGCCACATGCAGGCTTCAGCACACCCTGCCGCTCAGGGACTGGTGCCGCGGGGGAAAGAAAAAAGCAGTGGCCTGCGACGCCATGCCGCGCGCGGCGGCAAGCAGTCCGTGCTGGCGCGGGCCCGCCTTCAGGCCGTGTCACCTGGTCTGCACCGGGCTCAGGGGCTCGAATTTAGGTGTAGGGTCAAAGCAGGACCCACCGTCGAGGCGCGCGGTCGTGGAGCCGCGCCGGCCGCGGAAGCCGGCCGCCGCCTGGAACCCGTCCGCGCTGCGCAGGTAGTCCTCCCGGGCCTCTGCGCGCAGCGGCCGGGGTGGGGTCGACCTAACCCTAGCCTTCGGTGCCGCTCGCCTCTCTCGCATGCTGCACCTGATTGCACGCAGCCTGCATGACTCGCACGTATTCATGCAGCTTTCCTTCATCTGTGAGAAACTTCTTGGGCACGCGCTGCCTGAGGCGGCAGCAGCTGTAGCTGTCGGTCAAGGGGGCGGGCGCACCTCGCCACTGGCCCAGCGAGGCGTGCGCGTTCCCGCGGCTGTTCAAGACGTAGGGGTCGGGCAGCCGCCTGCACTATCAACGTCAGCTCGCTGCCTTGTAGCTGATGCAGAGGTACGGCAATGAACATGGTGCCCCTCACCCGGCCGCCCGAGCGCGCTCCAAGGCTGCGTCGTAGTCCCGCAGCGCAGCCCGCCACTCAGACACGCCCTCCCAGGCCAGCGCGCGCCCCGCCAGCAGCCGCGCTTGCGCCACCAGGCTCCCGTCTGGGGACGGGCCAGGCACATGTTTGGCACGCGCACCAGGAGGCTCACGCCGCAGCTGGCTACTGCTCACTCTGCGGTCACACTGCGGTCACACAAAGGGGCCCACGTCTGGCCGCGCTGCTCGAAGGCGCACCGGGCGTCAGGCGCAGCGCCTCCTCATAGTCCTGCAGCGCTCCGCGAAAGTCCTTGCTGTCGACCAACACCTGTACGACGCGTGAAAAACGTCAGAAGGTCTTGTGCAGGTTTGGCTGGGCTCCTCAGAGCGTGGCGGGCGCGCACCTGGGCACGCATCTCGTGGAATCGCGCAGCATCTGGATCCTGCTTCACAAGCCCGTCGACAATATCCAGGGCCCCGTCAAAGTCCCTCTCAGCATACTTTAGAGCTGCGCCTGCCTCTTCCTGCACTCAGCCAGGCGTGAAGTGGAACAACTGGCGTTTGTGCACAGTGAGGTCCAGCAAACTATGGCAAGTTAGTTTCTGCAAAGCAGTGCATACTTTGTCCCAATTGCAGCGCTACGCACCTCCGCTGCCGCCTGTGCGCCTGTCGCCGCAGCACGCGCTGGTAGCATGGGAATAGTGAGCGCGCTTGCCAGCACAGCGACTCCAGTCAGCAGCTGCCGGCGCTGCATCATTACGTGGCAGTGAGCGTCCTTTACTCCAACAGACTCTTGTCTTGAGCCCAAGGCAAAGACATGCCGTTGAGCACATGCCTCCCTCCTGCAGGTGTCGCTTTGCCCGCTTTTATGTATGCTGGCGCACTGGGCCAGTACAGTGCTTGTGAGAGCCTGCATTGTTGACGCATATGAAATGTTCCGGATGAACAAGCAATCACAGTGTTGCCCTTCTTTAAGCCACGCTCTCGTGTACAGCGTCAGGTTTGAATTTGAACTTGCCAGTCAGCTCCCGCCAATTCCTGCATTCCGATGTTACAAGAGAGGGCAGTGTAACCCACAAGGAAGAGCACTGCCTACAGGCAGCATATCACTGCACTGGCCTGACCTTGCACTGCTACGAATGCCACACAAAATCTGGGCGACACTCAGACACTAACCATCCAAAAGAGACACTGCCAATCAAGCACAATGTCGCTGCACCTGGACTAGCCTGGCACAGCTGCGCCAGGACAAGCCTGGCACAGCTGCGCACGACACACAAACTCTGGCTCACTAACAGGACATGAACACAACAGGCCCAGCACTGGGCAAACCAAGCACAAGTTATGGCCCCTGTCAGTGTCAGACAAACCCCTTGCTCAAGAGCGCGCAGGTCTTGAACCTCAGGTGCGGTCCCATGGCACTGCATGCGCAGTCGCACCTGGGCTGCGCCTCCGCTTACGATCAGCCTGGCTGCATGCTGCAAAGCTCGGGACAGCGCACAACAAGCTGCCGCGTGGATGGCGCGCATGTCACATTCCTATGCAGGCGCGTGCTTAGCCTGCTCAAGCTCCCGCTCAACAGGACCACTCAGCCCGGCCCGCCCGGCCCAGTAAGCGTGCTGGGAGAACAAGGCAGCGCAGTCCTCACCTCTACCGATCCAAAATATGGTACTCCATACCTACCTACCATGTTTAGGTGTTTAGGATATATCATCGGCCGCTGAAGCGAGACCCACTCCACCTGCATGTGACTACATGCACCCCGCGCCCCGCACTGCAACAGGCTGGACATATTGCCGTAAACTGCATTTCATTGCAGGAGGCGGCACCCACATGCCCACAGCTGCTCACAGCCGCAGCCGCTGCATGCGAGGCGGATGGACGTGTTGCGGACACAACTGCTGGTCAGGATGCCCAAAAGCGGGGCAGGGGCACCCACTGGCGCGGGCACACACACCGCAATTAACGCGCCTTGACCCCGTGCAGGGGCCGCATGGCCCGGTCGCCGCAGCATCGAGCCACAGGCGCAGCGCGCGGACACAATGCGCGTCTGCGAGGGAGACCCTACAATACCCTATTTTGCACGCGGCGTGACGGACACGATGCGCATGCGCCGGCAGGACCCGGCGCCCGGCGCGGGCGCGGGCGCGGTGGCGTCGGCCTCCGTGCTGCCGCAGTCCGGCAGCGGGCGCGGGCGGAACGTTTCGCCATCACCCGTTGGCGGCACCCTGCGCCATGACCCCGTCAAAATGAACACACCAGAGCCTGGACTGTCCAGAGACCGCATGCGCGCCTCAGCGGCTGCAGCTGCACTGCCGCCCAGCTCTGCGTGGGCGCCCCACGCGAGCAGTCGAGCTCGACTGACTAGCACACGGAAAGAGAGCACAGCTTTTGTGCTTTATGAAGCAAGGGTTGGCGACAGCGCGCAGCTCATGCAGCAGCACATGCTCTACCCCATTTCCACCGGCGCAGATGCATTGCATGCTCACGATGTATGGAGGCCACGTGTTCGTGAAGGCCAGAGGCAGCTGCAGCGTTGCTGAAAGCATGCCAATATACAGCTTTAACACAGAATTTTGCAGCGTGCAGGCGGGAGGGGAGGCGGGCAGGCGGCAGGCGCGCGCACAGGCCGGCCAAGACGTCCGACGCATTGGAGCCGCTGTGCGTGGAGGCCTCCGACTGCGCCGGCTCGCTGTCCGACTCGCCGCTCGCCTGGCGGCACGCCACCAGCACGGCGCCTGCGCGGCGCCAGCAGGGTAGGGTTGGGCCATCAAGCACGCGCCTGCAAACTCGGCGGTAGAGACAGGCCGCCAAGCAGCGGGACACCAGGCGATCGGTAACTTGAAGTGGGCGCTCCTGCTTTTCACTTCACCACCCTCTTATCCGCCAGCAGCCCTTCTTCTGCTGCCCGCCAAAGGTGCATGGCGAAACGCACGGTGCTGCTGGGCCCGGTCGCTGCGTGCAGCGCGCGCGGGCGCAAGCGCGTGGGGGGCTGTGGCGCGCTGACGGCCAGGCGGGCGCACCCTCGGGCCCAGCCGTAAAGCGGATGGCCTGCGGGCGCAGCACGACCTCGCCGCCGCCGGCCACGGCCTCCCACAGCCAAAGCACCACGCTCGGCCCACGGTGCTCCACGTCCACCGCCCAGCGCCCGCCCGCCGCCTCGCCCTTGCCGCCGCGCGCAGCGCCGCCGTTGCCCTGGGGCCCCCCGCCCTGGGCGCCGCTGTTCCGCGCGCCGTCCCGCGCGCCGTCCGGCGCGCCATCCGCGGGCGCTGATGCAGCCGGGCGCGCGCCATCGGCGGGCGCCGCGGCGTCCGGCGGCAGCGCGCGCGAGTGCCCCGTCACCAGCAGCGTGCCCTTCAGCAGCACCTGCACGCGTGCCGCGCATTGGGCTGACTTCTTGGTGAGATTGATGCGTTAGGCACATTGAGAGCCCAAGCCCATGGCCGTCGGGGCGCCCAGCAACGCAGAAACGCCCAGCGGCTGATGTGCGCACGGCTCAACACCGGCCGCCTGCCCCCAGACGCCCACATGGAAGTCTGCTACAAGAGCGCGCCGCGCATTCCTACCAGTGTCACGCAGGCTTCCACTTGGGCGGGCGTCGAGTGCCGCCGGGGCGCTGCAGCCAGCTGTCAGCCCTGTCATTTGCCGGCAGCGCACTCTGGCCCCAAGAAGCCCGGGAAGGACTATTTGCGCAATCAAGCCGCCAAGAGTGCCGGGATAACCGCGCGCGTATGCAGGGGCGGCGGACCACACCAGGCTGGTCTGCTGGTCGTAGGTGGCGCCGGGCGCCAGCGTGACGAGCTCCGCATCGCGCAGGTCCTCGCGCAGCGTCGCCAGCGCTGCGCGGCGCGCAACCCGCCTCAGCCCAATAGGCTAGACCCTACCATAACCCTATGCAGGTCCTTGCGCAGCATCGCCGGCACTGGCGTGCGGCGCGCGATGCGCCTCGGCTAGTCAGGCATGCGGGGCGCTGGCACCAGGCGCCATCATGCAGGCGGGCTGATGACGCTGCGCCGCACCGACACTCACTAACCGCACACCATTTCTACTTACATTCCTTGTCACCGCTAACAATCACCCTAACCCCGCCCTAACCTATCCCTTGTCCGGAAGTGATCTGGGCAGCCAGGGACTGCGCGCACCGGTGGCCGCATGGTCGCGGATCTTGTGCCAGATGCGCTGCGGGTCCAGGCTGGCCATGACCTGCCGGTCGCTGGGGCCCGGCGCGCAGCCCAGGCCTGCCGCAGGCCCCGGGCGCCAGCAAGGTCAACGTGTCCTCCCATGACCTCACCCCAACTGCACCCTTAAATATGGCATGCTCTAATGCATGCATGCCCAAAGCCCTGCAGTCCGGGGACGCTGGGTGGGCAGCAGGCGCCCGCCGCAGCGCCTACAGACCTGTTTGAGGCATGCTATAACGCAAATGGATAAAGAATATCATTGCAGAGCACAGAACACACAGCCCCGAGGCTCGGCATGAGCAACTTGTTCTACTGTTGCATGGCTCGTTCAGGCTGGCAGCCGGACGTGCAGCACAGCACCTCGACAGTCTCTTATGACATGGCCCAGACACATGCAAATGCTTGGTAACACGCATACCTCCTGCGCATGCGCCGGGCGCACCGGCCAGGGCGCGCTCCAGGTCCAGCCCGCCGCCATCGTCGGCCGCCGCCCCGCCGCGGCCGCCGTCGGCGCCGCCATCGGCGCCACCGTCGCCATTGGGGCCGCCATTGGGGCCGCCGTTCGCGCC
>JAABUZ0100004831.1_pt1 | contig 10986 bp, 13 predicted proteins | sample 5562091 | NCBI WGS metagenome assembly JAABUZ01 (sample SAMN12813069, study PRJNA571459) | rock metagenome | isolation source: Antarctica rocks | place: Antarctica: Victoria Land, Linnaeus Terrace sud | collected 2015-12-21
GACGACCGTGTCCCCCTCACGCGCGAAGCGGAGCAGGGAGTCGAGTTGGGGGCGGGCGGTATCCTTGCCCGAGGCCTTGTCGGTGAAGGTGCGGTCCACGGGGATCTGTTCGAGTTGGCGGTCGGGGTTCTGGTCGAGCGAGCTGACCCGGACATAGCCGATCCGTTGTCCATTCATGATAGTACGTCCTCCATCTGTCAAGATAGAGTCTATAATGTTCGAGAACATCTGTCAAGAAAGAAGAATTGTAACTCTAAATTGACGCATGAGGGCAGGGGTGTCTGACATCAGTCTGGGGTGGACCCCAACCAGACACTCCGTCGCGCACCACTCGTCACGTCGCTCGGTGCGATTGACGCTTTGTCAATCGACCCCATCCTCGTCGCTCTGTGAGGGTCGCCGCTGCTCCAAGACGCCGCCACCCGGCGCGAGCTATTCACCCACGAGATCTGCGAGCGATGACGGGGCGGTTACCAGGAATGATAAAATCACTGCTATCTAACCGAGCGCGCTGCCCAACCTGCACGTATCATTCACTTGTCGTCCGATCGCTTCTCGCTGTGCGGAGTTCGTCCCAGTAGTCTTCCCACCGGTCGCGTACCTCGCCCTCGGTTAGGCCGCGATCATAGGCGGGCGATACCAGCGGCAGCGCCCGCTCAACCCGGATCAGGACGATCGATCGGATCGGATTGTCTACGCCATGCTGCCGGTAGAAGGTAACGATTTCCGCGAAGCGCTCTCCCTTGGTCAGGATCTCAGCGGTGCCCTTGAAGCGATACCCCTTGCGGACCATTGGATCGACGACATTGACCTCCAGCACGGGGTTGTGGCGCAGATTCGCGATCGTGCCGGGCGAGCAGATATCTGCGAAGACGAGATGGTCGTCATCCCAGACGGTCGTCGTCCCCTTCGGGGAGAGGTTTGGCGTGCCGTCCGGGCAGACGGTGGCAATGAATCCGAGCCGCTGTTCGCGGACCACGCGCTGCATGTCACCGGTGAGGATCCCCATTCTCGCGCCTCCTCCGCGTCTCTACTCGCACCCTTCCTCGTTGCCCGCGAACCGGCATTGGGATGGGCCGTCCGCCAAGTGTTACACCTCGCCAGCGAGGTGCACCGTTTTCAGTGCCGTCAGTTGCGCGACGAAGTCCGCTTCCATCGCACGCCGCCGTCCGGGTGGCAGGAAGGAGTGCCGGACGCCGTTGAGGAGCATCGCGTCTATCGCTTCCACGGCGAAGCCGAACGGGTCGGCAAGCAGCGCGACCTCGTCGTTCAGCGTCGTATTGAAGAGCGGCGGATCGTCCGTGTTAACGGTGAGAATGAGGCCCGCATCGTGCAGACAGCGAAGCGGATGCGCCGTGAGATCGGGATAGACGCCGAGGCGGATATTACTCGTCGGGCTGACTTCCAGCGGGACGCGCTGTTCCGCGAGGTAGGCGACGAGCGCCGGGTCCTCAATTGCCCGGACGCCATGCCCGATCCGCTCCGCGCCGAGCGCCCGCAGCGCGCCCCAGATGCTCGCCGGCCCGACGGTCTCACCCGCGTGCGGATCGCTGTGTAGCCCCGCCACTCGCGCCCGGTCAAACCACGGCGCGAACGGCTCGGGCGGGCGGCCAACCTCCGAGCCGCCCAAACCGAGCGCGACGACGCCCTCCGCCATCCCCTCGATCGCGACACTCGTCGTGTAATCCGCCGTTGGCACGGTGCGCGTCTCGTCCCTCCAACTACGCACGATGTTGAAGACCCAGTTGATCGTCACGCCGAAATCCGCCAGCACCCGTGCGCGTCCTGCCGTCAGACCGGGAAACCAGACCTCCTGCGGAACGCCGAAGACCCAATTGGTGCTCGGTGAGAAGGTCACTTCGGCGTAGCGGCAGTGCTGCCGCGCCATCTCCGCGCCGAACTCATAAACGACGAGGGCATAATCCTCCATCGTCCGCAGGCATTGCGTGCACAGTACGTAGGTTTCGATGAAGTGGTCGAAGTCGCGGTATCGGAACCAGTCGCGTAGCCCGATTTCCGTCGTCGCGGGCAAGGGAACGTGGTTACGTTCGGCCAATGTGAGGAGGGTTGCGGGCCGGATGGAGCCTTCGAGATGGACGTGCAGTTCGACCTTTGGTGCGGCGCGGAGGTAGATATCGAGGGACATTGGTCACTCCTTGTGTCTCGCGGCAATCGCGCCAGCCGGGCCGCGCGGCGCGCAGAGCGGCGGGGCGGCCACGCGGCTTACAGGCCGACCGCCGGGGGTACGTCCCGGACATGGCGCACCGGGGAGAAGAAGGCGAGCAGGAGCGCGGCGACAAACCCCAGCGCGCCCACGAAGAGCGTCGGGCGCAGCCCGATCACGCCGCCGAGCCAACCGCCGATCCCCGCCCCGAGCGGCAGCGTGCTGAACACAAGGAAGCGCCGCGCCGCGTTGACCCGGCCGAGTAGCGGTGGCGGGGTGAGGAGTTGTCGCAGGCTCAGTTGATTGACGCTGTAGATCGCCGCGCCGAGGCCCGCGACCCACCGACCCGCGACGACGAGCGCGAGGCCCGGCGTGCTGCCGCCCGCGCAGGGTACGAGCAGGCCGCCGACGCTGCCGAGGAAGGTGCCGAGGATCACCGCACGCCCGGGACCGATGCGACGCGCGACCGGGGCCGCGCACGCCGCGCCGAGCAGGGAGCCGCCGCCGGTGGACGCGAAGGCGAGGCCGATGACCGCCGGCGCGAAGGCGAGATCGCGGGTGAGGAAGAGGACGAGGACCGTGTTCTGCACGCCGAGGAAGAGGCTGCCGGCGCTGGATGAGAGCGTCAGCGCCCGGAGGAGCGGCGTGCGCACCAACGCGCGAACCCCCGCGCCGATCTCCGTTCGGACACCCGCGCGGGCGGCGGGGGGGCGCGGTTTCGTCTCGGCTTTCCCGATTCCTCCCAGCGAGAGCGCGGATAGGACGTATGAGACGGCATCCGCGATGATCGCTTTCGGCGCGCTCAGCAGCTGGATGAACCCGCCCGCCGCAGCGGGCCCTGTGATCGCGAGCACCGCGTCGCCGATCGCGAGCCGACTGTTCGCCTCAAGCAGCTGGTGCCGGGCGACGAGCGCGGGGAGCACGGAGGTCGCGGCGACCTCGAAGAAAACGGTGAGGCTCCCTGCGGCGAAGCCAACGACACAGAGATGCAGGAACGTGAGACGGCCGAGCAACGCCGCGATGGGGATGGAGCCGAGGAGCACCGCCCGCCCCAAGTCCGCGCCGACAAGGACGGGGCGGCGGCGCGCGCGATCCACGCAGACGCCCGCGAACAGCCCGAACACCAGGTTCGGCAGATAGGTAGCCACACCGAGGACCCCCATCTGTCCGGGCGTGACGCCGAGCAGGAGGACGGCCGTGAGGGGCAGCGCGACGGCCGTGATCTGCGAGCCGACCCCGGAGACCAGCTGCGCGATCCACAGGCGCAGGAAGGCGCGGTTCTGCCAGAGACGTGCCGGTGCCCCGCCATTCGCCGCGGACTCCTCCATTACTCCACTCCTCATCTCGGTGGCGACGGGCCCGCCATCGCCATGTGCAGGTCGGCGCAACGCCCGTTTGCCGCGACACACCCGGGATGATTCTCCCACAGGATACGTTCCCCTACGGAATGTGTTGCCCGGCCTGCTCATCCTCTGTTGCGTGGCGGCGGACGGATTGGATGATGGCGAAGACGAGCGGCGATCCGTATGCTGATCGCAGGATCGGGATCCATCGAAGTGATTGCCGGTCCGTCGCCCGCCGCCAAGCCGAGGATGTGGCTCTGCCCCGTCACGACGTGCCGCACAATCTGGGCGATCGAGTTCGTCTCCGCGATGGTAGGCTGCCATGTCAGCGCATCCTCGGGCATCGCCTCTACCGCTTGACGCAGGCGTGCCGAGGTGTCCGCGAGATTCCGCCGGGCGAATTGCGTGATGAGGTGCATCGGAACCCCCCGTGGAGATGTGGACAGCAGAACATGGACACCGATCAGTATACCGACGACGAGAAGAGATTCACCGTGATTGCTAGTCAGCGTTGACGCAGAAGAGGGCGAACACGCAGGCCAGCACCTTGCCCAGCCAGCCCTCGTGCGTCCTCGCCTGCAGCCGTTGTGCTCCCCATGCCTCCAGTTGGCTGTTCACCGTCTCCACCCGCCCCCGATACCGCCGCAGCCCGAACCACTCACCGAGCGTGTTCGGCTCCATGTTCTTCTTGCGCCGCGGCACCAGCCGGATGCCCGTCTCCCCTTCGATCCACGCTTCGTCCTCGCCGCTGTTGTACCCCTTGTCCGCGTAGACCGTCGCCCCCGTCGGCAGCCGCTCCATCAACTCGTGCAGCGGCGTCAGGTCGTGGAAGGAAGCGGGCAAGAGGTCGAACGAGACCGGCAGACCCTGCGGCGTCACCACGAGATGAAGCCGCCAGCCGAAGACCCGCTCTTCCTTCGCCGCGCAGTAGCCGCAATATTCCGCCCCGCGTACCTTCTTGCACCGCCCTGCGCGGGCGCGGCGGCAGACTGGCAGCGGCACGCTGTCGATGACGAAGATCGTCCCCGCCGTCAGCGCCGCTGCGAGCAGGTCGATGGCATCGCTCAAGCGATGGGCGAGGGCATGGAAGCGGCGATTGAAGCGCGAGAGGGAGAGCGGCCCCGACAGGTAGCCCATGCCCCGCAGGATGCACAAGGCGCGTTCGTGATGGTTCTGGAACTGACACGCGGCGATCACCCCGACCGTGAGCACCTCACTGTCACTGGTACGAGCGCGGGGGTCGGTACGATGCCCCATGGCACGCAGCAGGTCGTCAAGTACGACGTAGACGGTTACAATCAGCGTGTCGTTCATCGGTCGCTCCTCCAAGAATGGTCGGTGTCAGCGACCCCATTCTCGGCTCGTGCGCCGATGAACGTCTACTAGCAATCACGGTGATTCACCAAACGACCGATGGAGGATAACGAATGGCCCAGGACCGCACAGGCGCGCTCTACCGTGTCACGACGGCGCGCACAACCGCTTATCCCGACCCCATCATCTCTTCATAAGGGTGACGTTGTCCAGGTCGGGCAGGCCGATACGACGTGGCCGAGCTTTGATTGGTGCACGACCAGCATGGGTACAAGCGGATGGGTGCCCGACGTCTACCTCCAACGGGAGGGGAGTCGCGCGCGCGCCCGCCGAGATTATGACGCCACGGAACTCACTGTTTCTGTCGGCGAGGAACTCGCCATTGAGGACGAGATCGGTGGCTGGCTCTGGTGTCGTAATTGCCGGGGAGAGTATGGCTGGGTCCCCGCCGAGAATGTCCAACCAATCAGCCCCCGGACCTAACATCCTCCGACTCAATCCCCTTTGCGGTGGCCTAGTCCCTTGGTTGTACTCAACGCGTTCATCACTAACTCTACGGGTGAAGAGCATAGGTTCTCCCGTGATCGTGGTGACGCCGTCACCCCCGCCACACCACCCGCTACTGACCCTGTGGAGAGAGCATTCATAATGGAGAGGAAATCCATGAACACCACGTCTACGGTCGGACGCATGACGACGTGATCCTCGTCCACCTGTACTGTCACCAACAGATACACCGCCAGAAGGAGAGAAGCAAGGCAGCAGCCTGACGACTTGCTTGAGCCGGATGCGTTGAAAGACGCACGTCCGGTTCTGAGGGGGGAGGGGAGCAGTGATGCCTCCCTCCTACCCGACCGAGACGACCTTCAACGTCCAGCGCCGCATGGCGGACTGGCATTTCGCGAAGGCGACGACGTGGGCGGAACTGCTCGCCGTCCACGACCAGTCATATCCCGGGAGAACACCCCTTCCCCGCGACCGCCCCCGCTGCTATGCTCCTCACGCGGTTGCGCCGGGCAGCCAGTCATGAAGGAGCAGCGATGAGCACCAACGCCACAAGGGGTATCCCCGCCAAACCCGTCGCCCACCCCCCGAGTGCGCAAAACGACTGGTTCGCCCGCAACCGCGGCACGGCGATCCGCGTGCGCTTCACCGACGGCACGGAGCTCGTCGGCACCCTCCTGGCTTGGGATACCTACACGATCGTCGTCGCCGTGTCCGGGGAGGCGGAACCCCTGCTCGTGCAGAAGCACGCCGTCGCCTTCTTCGCCCGCGCCGCCGACCTGCCGGGAGCGGCCACCCGCAGCGAAGGGGGAGCGGGTGCGTGACACCCCTGAGCGGGGCGACGCGGGAGCCGTGCGCCGCTTCTCGCGCAGCATCCCGGCGCCGATCCCGACCCGCGCGGCTTTCCGCGCCAAGGAGCGGCCGCGCACGAAGCTGAGCACGACCGTGGACGCGGTGTTGCGCGAGCGGGAGCGCACCATCGAGGCGCAGTACGCCCCGCCCCGCTCGGCGCAGGAGCAGGAGGAGCACGCCGCCTGGCAGCAGCGGCGGCGAACGGCGGCCACGCGGCTCTTTCGCGCCCAGTGAGTGCCGGGACGCGCTGGCCTCGGCGCGGGGAGATTTGATGGGCGTTCACGCTCGGCCAGCCGGTGCGAGCATGCTCTTCTGCGAGGAGATCACGGCGGCCGCTGGTGCCGGAGAGATTGCGCCAGCGCGCCTTCGCCTTGGTGACATAGTTACGGATTCGGCGGCGGCGATGCGGTCACGGCGACGGTGTGCGGCGGGTACGGCACCGACGTGGGTCGATTCCGCACCCGGGAGAGATCGACCGGCGTCCCGTGCGGCGTTGGGAGCACGGGGAGTGTCTCGGTAGGGCGCTCGTGCTGCAGAGGATTGCAGCCCATCGCGAACGCATCCCCCGTGTTCGCATCGAGGACGATGCTGATCTGCCGATAGACGAGCGGTGTGGATGCCGCCAGACCGATAGGCGCGATCGTCCCGCGCAGCACGACCACCCAGACAGGACGCGCCGGATTGCCCGGTGGACTGCTGGCGGGGAACAGCAGCTGTGCGGCCTCCCCGTCGGTCAGCCGCGCGCCGCGGATCTCGGTCGGCACCCCGATCAGTCGGCAGCCGTCCGGGCCACCCGCCTGCGCGCGCTGGACGGCGAGCGACGCGGCGATCGCCGGGGTCACGACGAAGGGGGCGGGGCGGCGGGAGAGGACGGCGATCCCGGCACCGCACGCGACGAGGGCGACGAGCAGGAAGCAGAGCGCGGTCCGCCGCTGCAGCATCATCGCGCGATGCCACCTTCGAGCAGGATCTCCCCCGTGCGCGCATCGAAGACCGCGATCCCCGTGGGGAAGGTACCGAGCCGCCCGGGAGCGGGGCCGTCGCTAAAGGTGAACACCCCTTGCATCTCCACCGTGTAGACGAGCGTCGCTTCGGGCGGCGTGAGCCGCGTGCCGTACGCCCGATCGACCTCTCCCACCGTGGTGCGCCGGATGCTCATGATCGTATAGTCCGGCGCGGTGGCGATCGTGATCCCCATCCCCCGCAGCGGGTGCGTGCGGGCGAAGGCGCACACGTCCTCTTCACGGTAGGTCGGCATGTCGGGCGGGGCGGCGGCAGCGCGCGGCGTGATGCCAGGAACACCCGCACCGCCGTTGCCCATGCTGATGAAGAGGCGGCGGGACGGCACCCCCACGCGCGTCGCGGTCGGACTTGATGGGGGTGGGCCGGGTGTGGCAGTGAGAGCGACCGTGGGTGGCACCGGGCCAGTTCCCGCTGGGCGCATCGGGGTCGGTGGTGGCCCACCAGCGACGATCCGGGGAGGGGCGGAGGGCCGATCAGGTGGGCGGTCGCGCGTCGGGGTTACGAGGGCAATCGCCGTCGCGGTGGGAGGCGGCGGGCCGCTGGCGGTCGGCGACGGCGGCGCGGTTGGCTCCGGAATGGAGCGCGCGGGCGGCGTGCAGGGCGCGACAGTGGCGACGGTGGCGGTGGTGCGGCCACCCGTCGGTGCGACACAGCCCGTGACGAGGCCGGCGGCAAGGACCGTTGCGAGGGCGCGGCGCGCGAGGCGGGAGCGGCGGCGCACGGTCTTATCGCTCACCGCCCGCCCCTGTCTCCGCGCGTCTCCCCCCGGCGCTCCCGCACGTACCCGACCGACCATGCGAGATCGTCGTAGCGTGGGGGACGCCCGCAGGCGCGACAATAGGCCCGCAGATCGCCGATCCCCGTCTCCGCCGCCATCCGACCCCAGAACTCCCGTCGGGTGGCGAGACCGCCATCTGTCGCCCACACGGCACCTGCGAAATCGGCAGGCAGGCATGCGGAACGTGTCTTCGCCCCACCTCCCGCGCCCCCCTTCGCCACCGCTAACACGGAAACCTCGGGATATGTCTCATCATCTCCCCGCACTCCTGCCGGGGGGGTTTCCCGCAGCCCCAACCGATCCGCCAGCACCGCCAGCAGGTACGGCATCTTGTTCACTCCCCTCTCGTCCCGCCGCTTGATCGCCGACGTGCGCGCCTGCGTCGCCGCCCGCGCGCTGTAGACCGCCGCCGCGAACGTCTCCCACGACACGGTCGATTGCCGGTAGAGATTGAGCGCCCGGCTGGTCGTGCTGCCCAGCGTGGCGCGATCGCCCAGCTCGCGCCGGAAATCCCCGATCAGGGCCAGGATCGCGTCTCGTTCCGGATCAAGGGAGAGAGGCGGGCGTGATGTCCTTCGTAGCGCAGGAGCAGGAGGAGAGTGGGAGGGAGTAGGCTTTGGGGAGGATGGCTCGGGTGGTCTCTCAGGAAAATGCATGCATGGGAGGGAGGTCGAATGTTCGAATTCCCCCTCGTCTTCTTCAAATTCTTGTTCTTCTAGAGAGAACCCGCTGTCGACGGGTTCAAGAACCCGTGTCGGCCGGGTACTCAGCGGCGGGGTGACGAGGAGGCGGTAGGTGTTGACGAGGCCGCGCCCCCGACGCGTCTGTGCCACGAGGCCCGCCGCCACGAGCTCGCGCATCACGTGCCGCACGCGGTCTTCGCCGGCGTCCATCAGCGCGCAGAGGCGCGCGTACCCCACCCGGACGACATAGCCGGTGCGCGGGCGGGCATGTTGGAGGAGGAGCGTGTAGAGGAAGCGGGCATCGCGGGAGAGCGTGGGGTCGAGCAGGACGGTGTTCGGGACCTGCGTGAAGCCGACGACGGCGAGGGGCGAGGACGGGGACGGGGAGGGAACGAGAGCAGCGACCATACCGGCACTCCTGTCCAATGCACTGATTGCCCGCAGGATTTTCGGTTTGCCTGTTGACAAAGCGCACTAACATAGGGTACGGTGTGCCCAAGCGAATCGGGGTGCGCACCGCACCTGCCATAGTCGCCCGCGAACGCCAATTCGCGGGCGACTCTCGTTTGTGCCACAAGCGCCCCGGTGGTCACGGGGCTGCAGGATGGCTTCTTGGCACTATACGCGCCCCCCTGTCCGTTCACAAGCCCCCGTGCAAAGTGTGGCGTCGTTGCCGCTTGGCTACACGATCCCACCGCCGTCCAACCCGAGTATGACGCGCCACCAGGAGCGGCGTGGCGATGACTGTCCGCCCCCGTACGCTGCGTTCCTTGGCGAAACGGACGATTCCATCTCTGCACCCGTTCGCCCAGCGTGGAGGGTTTCTGGCATGATCGGGGCTGGGTCGCTATCGGCGACATCAGGTACCGCGAGGCGCGCTTCCAATGCGCCGACGCGTTCAAGGGCGCGGTCGCGCTCTCGTTCGGCAACCTGGCGATAGGTTCGCTCCCGCCCCAACGTCTCGCGCACCTCACCCAATTCCGCGATGAAGGGAGCGAGTGCTTCGCGGATCACGAGTGCGGCGGCTTGCTGTTGCACAGTCACCGACACGGGCGGGGTAGGTTGGGTACCCCACGACTCACCCGTGACCTGGGTCGCTGACCCACACCGGGGTACGTCATTCGGGCTAGGTCGCGGGTACGCCATCGGATCGTACCGAGAGACATCATCGTCCGGCAGTACGACACGCCACTCACCGGATATTGCCTTATAGGAGACGAGGCTGCCCCGTTTGACCCGCTTCCGCACCGCATTCGCGGTAATGCCGAGCGCTGCGGCAGCCTCGGCAATACCAACGCCATCCCCGTCTCTTACCATGCGGCCCTCCGATGACCTATGCCGGGATACCCGACCTACCCCTCTGATTCTTACCTTGATTGTAAGGGTGTACGTACATAGGTCAAGGGGTCCGCGGTGGGCACTATCGCTGCACAGGGCCGTGCCCTTCTATCCGTACGGCGCGGGGCCGACTCAGACCTTCCTGTTGGCATACAGCGTGGTTGCATTGGCGGTAATGCACGAGAAGAGTCCGTTACTGATCGCGGCGCACCGTCACATCCCCGACTTGCAGGCGGTAACGCGCACGGCTCGGGGGGCGTGGTACCCTGGGAGCAACGATCGGACACCCCGATGACGATGAACGGGGCGGCACTCGCACAAGACGGGGCCGATACTGGCTGCGGGGGTGTTCGCAGTGCTCAGTCGCCGGGCGGGGTCCTCGCCCACTCTCGCCGCTGTGATCGTCGGCGATCGCGTTGCCCGCGTGTTCGGGTGAGGAGGGGACGATGACGGTTGTCGGAATCACCTGGGTCGTGAAGGGCGATCCCGCTGGCGCTCGTCATCGCGCGCGTGATCGCCATGGCGCCGGTGCGCAGATGGTGCGACGCCGCCGACTCTAGGGCGTCACGCCCTGGGGGGTACGGGCCTGGGTAGCGAGGTGATCGGTGAGGTGCTCGGGGCGACGCTCGCCGTGATCGCCGGACTCTCTTACCTCCGGGGGCGGCTGGCGCGAGACACGACCGGGCTGCTGCGCGAGCCCTGGGCGGGCTGGTCACGCCTGCGGCGTGCGACGGTGACGCTAGCGGTGGCGATGGGCTTCGCGCTCCTCGAAGTGCTGCTCTTCCAGGCGTTCATCGGCGGGATGTCGCTGGGCGCGGTGATTTCGACGGTCAGCGCGAGCGGGGTCGTTGGTTCGCTGCTCGCCGCCGCCCTGCCGATGGGTCGTTCCTAGTGGGTCATGCCGCAAACAGATAGAATAAGCGGATCACGGAGGAGGTCTGTTGGCACCAAGGAGGATCAGCAATGGCACGCGCGCAGCACGAACCG
>JAABUZ0100009643.1_pt1 | contig 10982 bp, 16 predicted proteins | sample 5562091 | NCBI WGS metagenome assembly JAABUZ01 (sample SAMN12813069, study PRJNA571459) | rock metagenome | isolation source: Antarctica rocks | place: Antarctica: Victoria Land, Linnaeus Terrace sud | collected 2015-12-21
CTCGACGGTGTTGGATTTCAGCAAACTCTCGGACGCGGAACGTGGCGCATTTAAGGGCATCCCGCTCGATGAGGCGACGATCCCCAGCACGGAACTCGCCATGCACGCCCTGCCTGAACTCCCGGCTACCTACGTTGACCGGATCGACAAGGATTGGCAGGCCAACGTCCTCAAGAAGTAACGAGTGCGGAGTGCTATTGAGTGCATGAATGGGCGGTCGGAGAGAAGAGGCGTATGAGCAGGGCATCGGCACTCAGCACTCCCCCGCGCCGTCGGCGACCGACCGCATGGCTGCTCTTGCTGCCAATTCTCGTGGTGATTGCGCTCTTTTTGATCGGTGGAATGCCTCGCGTTCGCGGCAGCTGATTGGCGCAGCGGAAGTCGCGCATCCCCGATCCCGAAACGCGCCGCGAGGTGTGGCGTGAGGTCATGGAGGAACACGGCGAGAACGTGCGCGAGGAAGCCCGTACGCACTTCGTATGCGGGATAGGTCGAGGCGCAGCTTTCTCCCATGCGAGAAAACGGTTCTATCCTCGAAAGTCACCCTCCGCCCAGCCAGCGCCGCAGCCGCACGCGCCACGATGCCTCGGGTTCGCGTTGTGCGCCCCCAGGAGCGACGGGAGCGCTTTGCATGGGCGGATTATCCTCGGCCGCTGCGAGACGCGCCCGCAGTTCGTTGCGCTCGCGCTCGGCGTGTTCCCGTTGGTCCCGCTCGCCGCGCAGATCGGCACGCAACCCGCCGATCTCTTCCGCCTGTTCGGCGATCCGATCGACGAGGGGCCGGAGCCACTGGTCCATGACAATCGAGAGTTGGTCAGGGACAGCCGGGGACATCTGTCCCGGGACGTGTCCCTCCCCGCTGTCCCGGGACATGTCCCCGTCGGTTTCCCCCGCCGGGAGAACGACACGCCACGCGCCGGTTTCGTCTTTATAGGCGGGGATCGCACCTCGTTGTACACGCTTCTTCAGGGCATCACGGCTGATGCCGAGTATTGCTGCTGCCTCGGTCAGTGTCACCCCGCCTGTCCCCGGTCGTGTCCCTGGCTGTGCCCCCATACGGCTAGTCTGCCACAGGTGTACGTTCAGATGCAACAGCGGGATCATGCCACCGATGCGCGATTGCCTGTTATGCATGCATGCGCGATGATCCCACAATGTTGAGCAAGTACCAGCCGCTCGCTGACTACCTCACCGCACGCAAAGACGCGAGTCAGTTGGTGCTGGCGTTCAGCGCGATCGAGGCGATCATCGGCGTGCCGCTGCCGAAAACGATGCAGGTCGATACCTCAGCATGGAACAGTGCCCACCACGTCTATGTGCGCGCATGGGAGGCGGCAGGATGGGTGGCGACCCTCGACTAGCGCAATCGGCAGGTCGTCTTCATCCGCGATGCCGAGGAGGGGTGAGATGACCAGCAAGTACGATGGCCTCAGCGACCACCTCGTCGCCCTCGGCGCGGCGACGATCATCCTGACCTTCGCTGAGATCGAGGCGATCGTCGGCCCGCTCCCCGAGACGGCGCGTCGCTCGGTGGAATGGTGGGGCGTCACGGTCTCCGGGCGCTACAACAATGCGCATGCGCTCGGATGGTGGCACGCCGGGTACGTTGCCGACCGCCCCGACTTCGCCGCCCAAACCGTCACCTTCCGGCGGCTGACGGGGTGACCTTTCGCCGCGAGCTATCACCGCCACCATTGATCCCCCGTCATCGGGGACCTTCGTCTTCTGCCGCATGGTCTCCTCCTTCCACGCTGATACGGGAACACAGCGGCGCGCCCGCGCGAAAGGCTCGCGGCCCACATCATGTGGCAGCCGGGTGTTGGAGGGGGTGGCCGCGCGAGGGTGGCCGCGCGAGGGTGGCCGCGCGAGGGTGGCCGCGCGAGGGTGGCCGCGCGAGGGTGGCCGCGCGAGGGTGGCAGGGAGCAAGGCATGTGCGGCGCTTCGCTTGCACGACCTTGCCGCAGGTGTTCGCGGCCCCATCACGGCGTGCCGTCGGCGGGAGTAAGCGGATGGCGCAGAGCGGACACAAAGAGTGGCGGGTTGGGGCGACCCGCCACAGGAGGAAGGATAGGAGAGGGTGCGTGTGGGATCACACCCTCTGTGCCTCGGGCAGATCGCTGGTGGAGGGCAGAGGCGACCGGGATACCCGTGAAGCGCTCGCCAACCGGCTCGAAGCTGTCCTTGCACTGGTCTAACGGCGGCGCGGGCAAAAACGTGACGCGAAGGGGATGCATGGGTAAGAGATGCGGGCGCAGAAAGCCAGTGAGCGCCTTACTCACATAATTGACCAGCAGGGCGGTACGGCGTGGCGCGCTGGGATATGGCGCGATGTACCGGCTACAAACCTGATGAGAGATGAGAGCGGGTGCCCTTTGGGCGGCATGCACACAAACGCCCGCCGTGGATGCGACGAGCGCCTGTGTAAGAAGGGGTTGGTAGGAATAATCAGATTATACCGGGAGTATCAATCGGCGGCGCGAGAAACGCAAGGGAATCGCCAGACGTGAGCATGCCGCTCATTGATGGAATGAGCGGCATGTCGAGCAAAGGGGCCTTTTACCAGGATGCTACGGTTGCGGTGAGGATATGTCGGCACTGCGCTCAAGGAGAGACGCGAGAACCGTCTTTCTCCGCCGCTTGAGTCCGGGTGAGTTCGCCCAACTGGGCGAGCATCTCGAACCGCCCGCACAGACGGTTGACCGCCTGGATATAATTGCCGCCCTCGCTCGTGGGATGTTGGTCGAGGGCGAACAAGGCCTCCGCCAGATACCCGATCTCCTCGTAGGATAGATCCACCGTCACGCCGCGCTCGGTCGTCTTCAGCACTTCCATCGTCATGCCCTCCATGAACTATAGGGGCCGGAACATCCGGCCCCACGATTCCCTATCCTATGCCGCTGCCTCGCTCTCCAGTGCCAACCGCCCCATCGTCTCGCTCAGCGCCCGGTTGCTCCCGTGCCAGAAGTTCGTCCGCTCGCTCTTCGGCGTCTCCAGCGTGCGCACCCACCAGTCCGTCACCGCCGCGCCGTCAAGGTGCTCGCGCTCGACCCGGGCGATGACGTAGGTGTAGCCGCCGTCCCAGGTGCTTTTGTCTTTGCCGCTGCGGTAGACTTGCCGTGTGACCATGGGAACCACCTCCTCTGGTTGCCCGCCCTGTCGGTCTTACTCACCGGCGGGGCATCTTTATCAGTGGACCGTTCCATCTGATACCATAAGAATACCAGATCGCCACCGATCTGTCAATACCTTTATGGTGCTTGCGTAATACCAAAAAAGTGATATGCTACAGGAGAAAGGAGGCTGCGCATGGCCAAGTTCACGCTCCGGTTGCCAGACGACCTACAGGAAATTATCCAGACGCGCGCAGACCACGAGGAACGCTCGCTCCACGCGCAAATCATCTACACGCTTCGCGAGGCGGTGCAACGGACTGGGGCGCCAGCACGGTCCACTCACGCCGGGCACAAGGGGGCGGAGCCTGACGAACCACGACAAGGCGAGTGGACCCCGGTTAAGGTGATGCAGACGAACCGGGACGGGACGATCTCGCCATACGAGGGTCGTAAATAGCGGTGAGATAGGCAAAGTAGTGCCCCGGCGGTGGTTGAGACCGTTCGGGGCGGGCAAGGACGGTGGAGGTCCGTGCAAAAGCGATTGTACCACTATTGGCATAGTAGCCCTGAGCCATCCCGTCATCGGGATAGCTCAGGGTCTCTTTGCGTGCGGAGAGGTATGTGAGCGGGCCGCTCGTTGACGAAAGCGAACCCGAGCACCTTATCAACCGAGGAGCACCATCAGCGACGTGCTACACTCTTGCACAGACACCCCCGCGCCCGCCAGCGCGGCACAACCGGGTTCAGATCGCCCCAAAGGAACACGCATGGCGGTGCGTGTCTCCGGCGGGGCGGTTTGGTAGGTGATGATGACACGCAAGCAACAAAATCTACAGCGACGGGTGGAGACTGACGCATCCGTTCGGGACGTGGGCGACCTCCTCGGCGATAAAGTGCGGAAGCGCGCGGAGCACCACCGGGAGTTCAAAGCGCGGATCGAAAAGGACCGTCCTGTACAGGAAGCGCTCGTACACCTGAATCCTGCGGGAGCACGCCGGAAGCCATCTATCCTCGCTGAGGAGTATCGGCGAGAAGCGAATCAGCTTACCCCTTATGTGCAATACATCATGGATCGCCTTGCACATCACGATGAAACCCCATCGAGGAAGGGGTATGGGGTGCTCGTTTGGTGGGACACATACACACATCTTGAGGCGCACGCACGGCAGGTTGCCGAGCGCCTCACACAAGCGCCTGCGGGCGACGTGGAAGCGCTCCGTCAAGCACAGCGGGACCTTGACGAAGCGCTTATGCACTATCCGTTTCTTCAGCGGAATCGCATTGCTGACCCGCTTTTCACCGGGCAACCAGACATCATCACGCTCGACCTCGCCGGGCTTGTCGAGACAGGAGTGCAAACATGGGGCGAACTGCGAGACGCTTTAAGTAGTGGGGGCGCGAACCCCAAGGAAGAGAAGGTTCGCCAGTTACCCGCCGTGGTATACGAAAAGGCATACCGCACAAAGGGTGGCGAAACTTTTGAGGGTTTTGTCAGGCGCGTTGAGTACGCACTCCGCGCGCGTGGCTTCGCTGACACACCACGACGGAAGATCACGGTGCGGAAGGAAGACGATAACGGTAATCCGGTAAAGCGTCGGATTTTCGTTCCTCGTGAGGTGCCATTGAGTGACGACAATGACGAAGGAGGCGATGAAGACGCGCGGCCTCGTATGGTCCACCATGCCAAGCACTCGCCCACGCCCGTGGATACGACTTCCTCTCGCGTAATCCACGACCTTGTATTGCGTGATGTGTTTGAGCGGGCGAACCCCACGGCGCGGCAGTACGAGATCACGCTACGGAAAGAGATCGACAAGGAGCCCACGAAGCAGATCGCCGATGAGTACGGGGTATCGCCAAGCACCGTTTACAATACAGTCGCCCAGACGCAGCGCAAATTTCGCGCCGCGCTCGAGGAGGTGGAACGACCGAAAAAATGAGAGCCAAGTTGACTAGAGAAATCTAATCCATTGTACGCATAGAGAGTAGAGGCCCGTTTGTGGCCTCTACTTCTTTGCAAGGAGACGGAGATGACGACCATTTTGGCCGTGTATCGCGGCGACAGCATCGCGTCCGCGCGACTGATCGCGGCCACCACCGACCACGACATCGTGGCAGATGTCGCAACACGGCTCCTCTGCGAACCGGAAGGCGGCAGCGACGAGGAGGAGACGCCGGACATCGCGCTGATGCACCTCGAACGAGGGCGACGCCAAGCTCTGCGACGGATTCTTGAGGAGGCGAGCCGTGGCGCGTGAGGGGCATGAAAGGGTGGCTCGAACAGCAGGGAACAGGTTCGCGTGATGCAGACGAACGGACAGTCGCGCCCAATGCCACAAGCGCCCCGACAGGCGCTGGCAGCAGGCAAACTTGGAAAGGATGTCCCCATGATACCACATTGCCACGGACAGATGCAGGCATACCGCCTCGGGCAACACTGGAAGCGCCGCCGCGCCCATGGCATCGCGCTCACGCTGCTCGGCGGTGCCGCATGAAAACCCTCCCTATCGCCCAACACACCAGGCTCCAGGCGCTCCTCGACGAGGGCGATCGCCGGTTTTTCGCCACCCATCCGCGCGAGGGAGAACGTCGCAGATTTCATTTTCGCGGCGAGCAGATCGACGGCGCTGGCGAACCGAGCAGATACGTCGTCGTGACGCGCGATCCCGACGGCCGCCTCCTGCGGCGCTTCGAGCAGAACGGCGGTGAGGTATGAGCGCACCAACCGGAAATAACCTCGACATTCGGGCGTGGGAGAAACAGTTAAAGCGGAGCCTCGATTTTCTCGACAGGCGATTCCCCGAGGACTACGGACACGCCGTCCTCATGTTTCTCTGCAGTGGCGAGGCACCGATCCATTGCGCGATTAACCTGCAGCGCGCTGACCGACGGCAACAGGCAGAGCAGTATATCCGGTGGTACGGCACCCCGATTCATCGTCGGGATATCTACCTTGGCGTCGCGAACTACGCGGTAGCGCCCTCGGGCAAGGCTGGCGCGACGCGCACCAAGGCAATGGTCGGCCACGTGCGCGCCCTGTATTGCGAACGTGACGAGGCAATGCTCGGCGCAGAAGTCCCCAAGCCGTCGTATACCATTGCAACCTCCCTGAGTCGGTTCCAAGACTATTGGGAACTCGACCAACCAATTAGTGGTGCGGACGCAGAGCCCTATCTCCGCCGAATAGCGGCGGCGTGCGGGCTAGGCAACCAGGCTGTTGACTGTGCGCGTGTGTTGCGGCTACCTGGCACGCAGAACTTCAAGCCCGACCGCAATGGCGAGATCGTCACCGTCCTGCATGACAACAACATTGTCTACACGCTGGAAGACTTCGCGCATCTCCCCCAAGTTGCGACGGGCCACGCGTCGAGATCAGCGTCAAACGGCGCCAGCGACGAGCGAAAGATTCCGGAGGGCGCACGACATAGCGAACTCGTCCGCGCCGCCGGATCAATGCGGCACTTCGGCATCGGCAAAGAGCATATCTACGAAGCCCTGGCGGGGATGAACCTCGAACAGTGCGCTCCACCGCTCGAAGATGCCGAGGTGCGCCGCATCGCCGATAGCGCAACCTGGCAGCCTGAGCCGCCTCCGGCGATCCGGAAAAGCAAGGCGACGAACGGCATGCATTCCGACGAGAAGCCCGCAGTGGATCCCGAGACCGGCGAGATCCTGTCAGATCTCCCTTGCATCGACGCAGGGAATCACAACCTCCCAGTCGTCACACGGCAGGCGTGGGCGGCCCTCGAAGCCGCCAACGATCCGCCGCATCTGTTCCGCCACGCCGGCGGCGTTGCGCGCCTCGATGTCGACGAAGATGGGCATCCGGTTCTCCGCCCCGTCACGACACGGACGCTCCGTCACGAGGTCGCGCGGGCCGCAGATTGGTACGTCGTCAAGAAGCATGGGACGGAGCCGGCCGTGCCGCCGCAGCACGTCACCGAGAATATGCTCGAAGTGCCCACGCCGCCGGTGCCGCTCCTGGAGCGCATCGCGCACGCGCCCTTCTTCGCCCCCGACTGGACGCTCGTCATGGAGCCGGGTTATCACGCCGCGAGTCGGTCGTATCTGATCATGGACGATCTGCACCTCGCGCCGATTCCGGTCGCGCCGTCCCGAGACGAACTGCGCCAGGCGCGCGACCTCGTCTTGGACCAACTTTTCGTCGATTTCCCCTTCGTCGGCGACGCCGACCGCGCGAACGCGGTCGCGCTTGCGTTGTTGCCCTATGCGCGGCCGGCGATTCCCGGCGCGACGCCACTGCATTTGATCGAAGCGTCTACCCCCGGCACCGGCAAAGGGCTGCTCGCGGATGTCGCCACCCGGCCGGCGGTCGGTACGCACGTCGGCGTGATGACGCAGCCGCAAGACAACGATGAGATGCGCAAGCGCCTGACCGCGCGCTTGCGCGAGGGCGCGCCCGTCATCCTGCTCGACAACATCGTCCATACGCTCAACTCCGGCGACCTCGCAGCCGCGCTCACGGCAGACACCTGGACGGATCGGATACTCGGCAGCACCGAGACGATCAATGTCCCCGTCCGCTGCATCTGGGTGGGCAGCGGCAATAACGTGACGATGTCCACCGAACTCGCGCGGCGGCTGATCCGCATCCGCCTCGATGCCATGATTGACCGGCCATGGCAACGCACTGGGTTTCGTCACGAGAACCTGATCAAGTGGGCGGACGAGCACCGCGCCGATCTCATCCACGCCGCGCTCGTCCTGATCCAGGCATGGGTCGCCGCAGGCAAGCCGGAGGGGGCAACGACGCTCGGATCGTTCGAGCGCTGGGCGACGATCATGGGCGGCATCCTCGACAATGCCGGTGTCCACGGATTCTTGGACAACTGTGACGCGTTCTACGAGGAAGCCGATACCGAAGGCGCGATCTGGCGGCAGTTCACCGGGCTCTGGTGGGAGAAGTTCGGCGAGAAGGAAGTCACGGCCGCCGATCTCTACCCGCTCACCGACGCCGTCGAGGGGCTGGACGTCGGCAAGGGGAACGACAAGGCACAGCGCACCGCCTTCGGGATGCTGCTCGCCAAGCAGCGCGACCGCGTCTTCGGTGACTACCGCATCGTCTTCGCCCGCGTCGCACATAAAGCGAAGATGTGGCGGTTGGTGCCCACCGCGATCAAGCCGCTCATCCCGCCGGACTATCCCGCTCAGGGGGAACCTCGGGGGAAAGGTTCCCCGCCCGTTTCTCCTTGCGACACAAGGAGAAACGGGGAGGGCGGGGAACCTAGGGGAACCTATTCTAACGCCACGCACGAAGAGTTTTTATCTTTTTATTCACAGGAGGGTCAGGGACAAAAGGCTCCCCAAGGTTCCCCTAGCGCAGATTCAAGTACTGATTTTCCTTTGCCCCACAAGGAGAAATCGGGAGGGGAACCTTTTTCGGCAGGTACCGCCATGACATACCTCGCAATGGAGGCGTGGGCGAAGGACATTGAGAGCGACTGGGGATCATCGCCGGAGAATCTCGCCTGCGCTAAGGCGGCAGCGCAGGCGCATCTCCACCTGACGATCCCGGACGACGCGATGGAGATGATGACGGCGGACCTGATCGTCGCAGCGATGAAAGGGGGTCGCTGAGATGGCCTATCCGCCATATCCCACAGCGAAAGCCCCCATCCCGCCGCAGGTCGGCAGAGGCGAACATCGCGCCGACGGCGATGGCGCCGACCGGGTGGAACGCATCGTCGCCTCGCGGCGCTGGCAACGGAGCGCAACCGGCAACCCGACGCTGATGCACAACGGTCACCGCGTCGTGGTGGTCCGGCACGCGCCGACGGGCATGTACGGCTACGCGATCGATCGGCGCTGGGCGCGGGGGCGATGGGCCAGCGAGCGGGAGGCGAAACGGGCGGCGGCGGTGGCGCTGCTCGCCCTGCCGCGCAAACCGCGCCACCGCCCCGCGCGCGCCGATCGTGCGGGACTGACCGGGTGGCGCGCCGCCCGCGCCGAGAGCGGGGGTCGGGACGACGAGTTCTACGACAACAACGATGACGACGGAGATGCTGAAAGGAGTTTCTCATGATGACGAGCGCACCGACCGCGGAACCGACCGAGACCACGCCGGAAGCGCGGCTCGAAGCCGCCCGCGCCGTCGTGGGCGAACTGGAGACCGCCCTCGCCCGCATCCCGACCGAGTACGCGGCGGCGGTCCGACGCGGCGACGGTGGCGAGATGAAACGGCTCAGGCATGCGCGCGTCGATCTGGAGGAATCGCTGACTGCCGCGAAGATCCGCGCCGTCCGCGCCGAACTCGCGCAACTGACCAGCGCGGCCGGCGCCCTCCACGGCCGCGAACCGGGCATCGCCGAGGCCATCGCCACGGCGGAAGCGCGCTTGGTTGCCGCCCGCCTCCAATTCGATGAGGCGGCGCGGGCGCGCGATGTCGCGGAAAACACCGCCGCGATCCTGCGCTGGGAGCAACAGGATGCGCGCGCGCGGATCCTCGCCGCGCAAGACAAACTCGCGGCGCTCGTTGCCGCGCCGATGCCGGACTGAAGAAAGGAACCTACAATGACGAGGACAACACTCAATAAGTTGACAGAGACAGAGAAACTCCAGCTGGCCAACCGGCTGACGGGACACCTCGGTTTCGGCATCGACAGAATGTTCGACACGACATTGATCCCCGCCTCGCTGCACCAGGGACTGCTCAGGGAACTGCAAGCGGAAGGGTTCATCCGCGTCGAGGCGGGGCGGGTCTATGCGGGCCCGGAAATACCCAAGTCTCCCGAGGAACAAGCGGTACTAAACCGCAGGGATGCTCTTTTGCGCGCCTCACCGGTCGGCCGACGCATTTTGGGCCTCGACACCGGCACGTCGCCGGACGCGCGGGCGGGCGGGATGTCTGCGGAGCGTCGCGCGCAGTTGCTCGGCGCTTCCGGCCTCGGCCGGGGCATGCTGCGGACCGAAGCGAAGGCCTCTGAAGCCAAGAAGGCGTAGACGCGAGCGCGACCGGCGCGGTCAGTGTGTCGGTCGCATCGCTTGGATGAGGGATCATGAGCAGGACATGCACAATTTGCACACTCCCGGCGGACGAACGCCAGGCGATTGATACCGCACTCATCGGCGGCGAACCGGCTCGTTCTGTCGCGTCACGCTATGTCACGAATGGGCGACCGTTGGGGCGCATGGCGGTGCAGCGACACAAGGAGCATTTGCCCGCCACGCTCGTCAAGGCGGAAGCGGTCAAGGAGGCGACGCACGCCGACGATCTGGTCGAGCAGTTGAAGCAGCTGCGGGGCAAGGCGATTTCTCTCTTGCTCGCCGCCGAGCGCGCGGGCGACCTGCGGACGGCATTGGCGGGGGTGCGGGAGGCGCGGGCGACGATCGAATTGTTGCTCGAAGTCGAGGAACGGATCGACCGGCGGCCGGTCGTGAACATCCTGATAAGCGATGAGTGGCTCCGGGTGAGAGGAATCATCATCGCGGCGCTCGACGCGCACCCGGAGGCGCGCAACGCCGTCGTGTGGGCGCTGAGCGCGAACGGCGGCAGCGAGAGCGGAGCGAACCGATGAACATCGCCGACGACCTGTTGATGGCGATGGACCCGGTGCGGTTCTCACAGGCTGCGGGCATCACCCCCGACGATTGGCAGGCGTCGGTGCTGCGTTCGCGGGCGGCGCGGGTGCTGTTGAATGTGTCCCGCCAGGCGGGGAAGTCAACCGTCGCGAGCATCCTCGCGGTGCATGAAACGCTCTATCGTCCGGGTTCACTCGTGCTCTCGCTCAGCCCGTCCCTTCGCCAGTCGCAGTTGCTCTTCCACCGTTGCCTTGACATCTACCGGGCCGCCGGTCGCCCCGTGAGCGCAACGGCGGAATCAGCCCTCCGCCTCGAACTCGCCAATGGCAG
>JAABUZ0100009649.1_pt1 | contig 10977 bp, 14 predicted proteins | sample 5562091 | NCBI WGS metagenome assembly JAABUZ01 (sample SAMN12813069, study PRJNA571459) | rock metagenome | isolation source: Antarctica rocks | place: Antarctica: Victoria Land, Linnaeus Terrace sud | collected 2015-12-21
ATCGGAGCTTCACCAGGAGTTCCGGTTTGACACGCCACATTCGCTGGCTACACAACCGACCCGCACTCGCTCGTCCTCGCTGGTCAACGCCAAGATCAGCCCTCAGAGGGCTCGCAACTTCGGTCTAAGGGGCTACCCATCTCGGTGCGCGTTTGGGCGAGTCCGGTCAGCTCAAGCCCGCTGGATCGTCCGCGGAGGCCAGTTCGGCGCGACCGCTTACTTCGTGGCTGCCCTTGAGGCCTTCGAGCCCGGAGCCCATCCCAGTCAGGTCAGCGAAATTCCATTGGTCGGGTGCACTGAGATGAATAGCACGTTCGTCTTATGGGACGGCCTTGAGGAGTGCAACGGCCTACTGCTCGCTGTCGAGCATGGCCATCAGCGGAGGGGCGTATCGCTCGCCGGCCACCGCAGATCGAGGTACGGCCTGTTCGATGTCGGCCAGGTCCGTCTTGCTGAGCTTGAGGTGTGTTGCGGCGAGGGTGTCGGCGATGCGCTCGGGGCGGCCCGCGCCGACGACAGCGACGACGTCACCTCCGGCGGCGCCCTGAGCCAGAACCCAGGCGAGAACCAGTTGCGCGAGCGAAGCACCGGAACGGGCAGCGATGGGCTGCAATTGGCCGGCGAGGGCGAGGTTGGCGCGTCGGTTGTCGCCGTGCAGACGCGGTAGGTGCGGGGGTGCGCTCGCGTCATCTGCGCCCAACCGTCCGGTAAGCAGCCCGTGAGCGAGGACGCCGTACGCAGTGATCCCAATTCCGAGCTCGCGGCAGGTGGGGATGATCGTGTCTTCTGGCTTGCGGCTGAACAGCGAGTACTCGATCTGGACGTCGCTGATCGCGTGCACGGCATGGGCCCGGCGGATGGTCTGCGCGCTGACCTCGGACAGGCCGATCGCGCGGACGTACCCGGCCTGGACGAGCTCGGCGATCGCTCCGACCGTCTCCTCGACGGGAAGGGCGGGGTCGAGCCGGGCCGGGCGGTAGATGTCGACGTAGTCGGTGCGCAGGCGCTGCAAGGAGTAGGCGAGGAAGGTCTTCAGGGTCGCCGGTCGGCAGTCGGTTCCGAGAAAGGCGCCGGAGGGGTCTCGCAGACCGCCGAACTTGTCGCTCAGCAGGTACCGGTCCCGGGAAACGCCGGCCAGGGCGCGGGCGATCAGCGACTCGTTGTGCCCCAAACCGTAGAAGTCGGCAGTATCTATGAGGTCCATGCCCTGCTCGACGGCAGCGCGGATCGTCCCGGCCGCGACCTCGTCGTCGGCGCCCGCCCCGGTGAGCCCCGACATGGAACTGCATCCCAGCGCGAGGGCACCGACCACCGGACCGGTCTTGCCGAGCCTGCGACACGGCACCGGTCCGGTGTCCTCACTCACGCCGGACAGTGTGCCACCCCACGAAGGGCATGAACGAGGACAGCGCGCCTGCAGAATTACAGGCGTAGGCATCAGGAGAGGTAGCGGCAGACAGGCCAAGCCCACATCGACGGGCAGGTTAGGCAGGTGCGGGTGCGAGAAGCGCCACCGCGTCGATCGTGGCCTTCAGGCGGCGCCCTGCCATGCCCTTGCCGGCAGTGACTGCATGGCGTACCGGTCGATCGTGGCGGCGGCGCGCATGACGAGCACGCCGTCCTTCTGCTCGAGTACCTGGTGCTGTCAGGTCTGTCCGAGGCTCCTAAAGCAAACTCTGCGGATAAGCGAGCTGGCTGCCCGGACGAACGCCTCCCTGCCCAGGCTCTCGCACGGGGTGGCCCGGCTGGAGAAGCACGGCTGGGTCACGCGCGCGCCGTGGCCGCAGGACGGCAGGCACACGATCGCCACGCTGACGTCGTCCGGCGTCAGAAGGTCGAGGCAAGCGCACCTCGTCCTGTGCAGTCCGTGCGGACGCTCGTCGTCGACGCGCTGACGCGGGAACAGCTAGACCAGCTCGGCTCCATCACCGCGCAGGTGCTTGGGCGGCTGGACGCGGCTCGCGGAGGGCGTGGCCACGCCACTCCGTCGGAGGTGAGGATCGCCTGACGTAGAGACACGTCGCTCGCCAGGAACTGGGACGGTCCGTTGCCAGTGTCGGGCAGGCGGTCCACGGGAAGGGCGGCGGGCTGCTCGTCGCCCAGTTCGATGTCGGCGTGCCCGCTGGTGTCTGGCGGCCGCCCGGTGCCGTGTCTTGTTCCGCGTCCGCGTCCGCGTCCGCGTCCGGCCGTCGGCGAGGAAGGCGCCATCAGCACAGGCTTGGTGCGTCCAAGTCGGTTGCGTCGATCACCAAGGCAGCGCGATGCCACGGTTGGCACGCCGTGAAGTACAGCCGCTGTCCCGCGACGTAACGGACCAGACTGTGGTCTTCAGGGTCGGCGGGGGTGCCGTCGCGGGCCGCCAGTCGCGCCACTGATACCGGGAAGGGGACCTGCAGGAACACAGACAAGTCCCACGTGCCTACGAGCTCGTCGCGGTGCAGGAACAAACAGCCCATCGACCACCAGCACAGCTCCTGGCGGTGCCCTCTGGACCGCGGAGGGAGCCACCGGGGCCGAACGGATCCAAGGCCCGGGTTCGCAGCGCGGGGTAGTCGTAGCTGTCCAAGATCGCCTTTGCCTTCCGACGGGATCTTGTCCGCCTCCGGCATCACCACCGGCCGCGCGGCCAGCGCCTCGGCCTTGGCCTGCGCCCGGCGCAGCGCGCGCCGGGCGTTGCTCAGCAGCCGTTCGGCGTCGTTGGCGGCACGTTCGGCCAGGTCGGCCAGCTCCCCGGTAATCCGCTTCACGGCCGCATGGGCTTCGTCCTTGCCCTGCGCGCTGCGCATTCGCAGCTTTTCGGCGATCCCGTGGGTCCGCTTGCCCGCGGCCGGCTGCGGTCCCGGACCGAGGTGCGCGTCGCTCCTCCGGCAGCCTGGATCCGTCGGCCGGTGACCGCGATCCGCCGGATCGCCTTGGCCAACAATCCGGAGTCGGTCGGCTAGGTGACCGTACGCGAAGTCCCGTGGCCGCAGCCGGCGGGAGCGCGTCGCAGCCGGACGGGTCGCGGTTGAGAGCGCTACGCCGCGGCGGTGAACCGGGCGCATCGCCGCGGCGTGCTGTGCCCCTGGTCGCTGAGAACGACCAGTTCGGCAGCGCGTCTGGCAAGCGAGGCACGTACGACACGCCGAGCCGGGTCCCCACGGCTGCGCCGCTTGCGCGACAGGATGCGCTCATGCCAGTACCCGCCGGGACACGCCAGCGCTACAACCCCAACCCCGCCGGCGGACGCACGCCCGGCATCCCCCGACGAATCGCCGTCACGGGCCGCTTCCAAGTCGAGGAGCACGAGCGGCTCCACCAAGCCGCAGCCGCTGCTGATTGCACGCTCAGCGTGCTGCTGAGCGCACTGATCAACACCATCGAGTTCGACGAGGTTGGCCGCCCGACGGTTCACGGTCACCTGCTTATGCCCGACGCCCACGCCGGCCAGAGCCAGGCGCTACCGCTGGCCATGTAGCTCGACTGGGTCGGCGCCGCCGGAGCCCAGACACTACGAAGCCCCACACCCCAACGTCGTTTGGCCGCGCTGACGGGATGCAGGGCTTCGTCGATCTCTCGGAGGAGACATTACCCCGCCCACCCCGGGCGGTCACGTAGGACGCGCCATGTACTCGGCGCGCCTGCCTGACCCGCCCCTGCTTCACGCGCGTGGCCGGCGCCGCCTGAGGCGGTGACCGTCCCGGCGGCGGTCCTGCATGACCGCCGCTCCCCCACCACTGTCCCGACCCGACCGTTGTCGGCGCCGATGACCGCGCTGCTGCGTGACGGCGATACCCACGGCCGGTATCTGAGCCGGTCCGAGGCAGTTCTGGCGACTGCGCTCGCCTCGGCGAACGCGGGCTGGACTGAGACCGTTTGGCGGCAGGTCCTGGCCGGCAGCGCCTTGAGTGACTGGGCTGAGCAGCAGCACCGCAAGACTGGCACGTCCCGGCATCGCAACCCCCCCGACGTTGAGCACCGCCTGGGGGCTGCCTGGGCCAAGGCCACCCGCCGGGTGGCCACCCGGCCGCCGGTCGCGGACGCACCGTCGGTCCGGGCTGAACTCGCCGCGCTACTGGCCGCCGCGGAGCACAACCCCGCGGTGTGGTGCGGCGCAGCTGGTGTGACTGACCGGGCGGTCCTGGCCGCTCTGGTTGACATCGCCGTGGCGGCCGCGACCGTGACCCCGTCGGCCTCGACCCGGCAGTTGTCTGAGGCGGTGAACATCAGTCCGGCAACTGCCGCCATCGCGCTGCGGCGCCTGGCTGGCCGGGGTTGGCTGCGGCTGGAGTACCCCGCCGTGGGCACGCGGGCCGCGACCTGGCGGCTGCTGCGTCCGGAGCAGGTGGCGGACCCACCGGCGGCGGTCGAACAGGTGTTGGAGGCGTTGCCGCCGCGTCCCCTGACCCCGTCCGGCGGCAGCGCCCGAGCCCACGATGCGTTCAGTCACACGGTGCACGGCGGTCTGGGGCGGGTCGCGGCCCGGTTGTTCGATGTGCTGGACGACGGCGCCTACGGCGGGTTGAGCGTGGCTGAGCTGGCCGCGTTGACCGGGCTGCACCCCCGTACGGTGCTGCGGCACTTGGTCGGGTTGCAGGCCGCCGGCCTGGTCGCCGCTGGGGACGGTGGGCGCAGGTGGGCGCGGAGCCTGAGCGCCGGCGACCCCGGGCAGCTCCCGGCCGTGTTGGATGGGGCGGCGGTGTTGCTGGGCTGCGCGGGCAGTACTGGGCGGCGGCGGGAGCGGCACGCCGCGCAGCGCCAGGCGTTCGTCACGTTCTGGACGGACTTCGCGGCCCGCCGGGGTTGGGCGGTGCAACGCGGGCTGTACCGACCGGAGCAGCCACAGCTTCCCCTGCCCCAGGCCGCTTGAGCGCCCATTAGCCGCCCCGCACGACCACTGCCCCACCACCGTGCCCACAGCAGGCCCAGCGCGGCTGCCACCCGACGCATCCCGACCCCGACCACCGCCGCGGCCTGGCAAGTCTGGTCTGGGCTGAGCCGGACCTGGCCACCGCACCGGCCAGGTCCGCGCTGCGGCGGGTGGCGGGTGGCGGTACCGCCCCGGTTCTGGCCACCGACCGGAGCGGATCATGCTTGGTGGGACCAGAATGGTCACTAACCTCACGCCGAGTTCAAGACTCCTAGTGTCCGGCCTGGTCCTGCCCCAGTTCACCGAGGCGGATCGCGTCGCTGGGGCGGTGAGTGGACAGCGCGGCTGCTGTGCAGGGGAGAACAGCGGCAGGTGCGGCAGCAGTTCGATGGCAAGGCCCCTGGGGTTGGGGCCGCGGCAGCACAAGCACCGGAGGTGCGCGGGAGTTCAGGTTCGGCACCGCCGGTGCGTCGGCGAGCCTGGTGAGATGCCGCTCCTTGCGCAGAGCGATCACAGGCGGCGATAACTGGTCGATGGGCTGCAGGGAAGGCCAGTGGGTTTTCTCCGGTACAGGGGACGGCCGTGTCGGTGGTAGATGTGTTGTGATACTGGGTGTGAGCTGTACTGTGACGGTGGAGGTGACCAATCACGATGTCGACATCGGCGCGACCTGATTTGGCGGCGCATACCGCCGCGACTCGGCTGGAGCCGGCGGTATTGGTCAAGGAGCTCCGTGAGCTGCTCGGTGCCCGGCTGGTCGCCTACCTCGGTGGGGTGAGGGAGACCCGGGCGGTGCGGCAGTGGGCCGAAGGCACCCGCAGCATCGGTAGCGGCCGTGACCTGTCCCGGTTGCGGGTGGCCTACCAGGCCGCGGTCCTGCTGGCTGAGCGGGACCAGCCGGCGGTGGTGCAGGCCTGGTTCACCGGCCTGAACCCAGTGCTGGGTGACCGGTCCCCCGCCCGGCTGCTGCGCGAGGACGACCTGGACGAGGCCGGCCCCCAGGTGCTGGCCGCGGCCCGGCAGTTCGCCGCCGTTGGCTGACCCGACCACCAGCCGGCTCACTGACACCGACAGCGGCCCGCTGGCTGGCACTGACGCCAACGGCCGCCGGGTGCACCGGGTCGGCTACGCCCCGGACCCGTGGGCGTGGACACCGTGGCAGTACGCCACCGACGGGCGCTTCAGCGGTCGGTGGGACGACCCGGACGGGCTATGGCGGTCCCTGTACGTCGGCGGCAGCCGGTTGGCCTGCTATGTGGAGGTCCTGGCCGTCTTCCGGCCTGACCCGGTCCTGTCCGCCGAGTTCGCCAGCATCAACGAAACGCCGCAGGACGCCGCGGACCATCCGATGCTCGGGCTGGGGCAGCTGCCCCGGCCTGGCTCGAGCCCCGCCGCCTGGGCACCGCCATCCTGCGCGGCTGGTATGCCGTCCCCGGCGGAAGCCAGTCCCTGCCGACCCTGCGCGCCCGGTTCTGGCCTTGGCCCGCAGCCTGGGCCTACCCGATCTGGACGGCGCCGCGATCCGCCTAGCCGAGCCCCGCCGGTTGACCCAGCACCTCGCCGGCTGGCTGTACCAGCAGACCGGGCCGGACGGCTCGCCGCTGACGGGGGTCCAGTTCGCGTCCCGGCACGGCGACGAACTCGCGCTGTGGGCGGTGTTCGAACGCGCCGGCGACACCCCCAGCTCCGCCCAGCTGCACGACAGCACCAGCGGTCCGCTCGACCCGCGCGACCTCGAGCTCACCCAAGCCCTGCAGCTCCACCGACTCACCTGGACCGGCTGACCCGGCACGCGCCCCCGCTCCAAGCCGCTGCCTGCCCGGTTGCTGGCAAGGACACTGGACCTGCTCGAGCCGCGGGGGCGCGGGTGATGGCGCTCATCTGAAACTCCCCGGAGCATGAAGCTGACGTAGTGGGTCGCTACAGGTCTGGGTCGTCTTCCGGGCCGGAGTCGATGGGTACTGGACCGGGCAAATGCTCTGGCTGGTCGGTGGGGGTCATCTGCTGGCGGCACCAGGCTTGGAAGGACTCCAAGGTGCTGTGCCCGACCAAGGTCAGGGCGCGGGTGGTGAGTCGGTAGGCGTGGGGTCGTCCGGTAGCGGCCTGGTCGGTGCGTTGGGTCAGGAGGCCGCGGGCGGCGAGCCGATCGAGGACGCTGGTGCTGTCGGCGCCGCGCCGCTCGTCGACGTCGCGGCGGGTCGCCTCCCCCAAGTGCCCCACGATGACCAAGGTCATCACCGCCTCGGCGCTCAGAGTAGGGACGGCTTCCAGCGGCCGGCTGCGTTCCACGGCCTGGGCGGCGTGGGCGAGCACCGTCAGCTCGATGGTGACGCCGTCATCGACCGCAGCGACCCCGACCGCGGCGAGCCGCTCGGCCAGCTGGGCCACCGCGGTGCGCACGGCGGTAGCGTCGACCTGCAGCGCGGCGGCAGCGCCGGCGACCTCAACGCGGCCGGCGGTGATCAACATGGCTGCCAGCGTGGTCAGGAACTGTTCCGAGGGTGCGGCCGGTGCTGTGGTGGGCAGCAGCGCCAGCGAGCTCGCCAGGTCCAGCCCGAGGGCCCGCCGGAGCTTGTCGTAGGTCGGCAGCGACGGGCTGCGGCGGCCGTTCTCCACCTCGTTCACCACCGTGCGAGACACCCCACTGGCCCGGGCCAACCGGGACTGGGACCAACCCAGCTGCTCCCGGCGGGCGCGCACCGACCCCGCCAACTCCCCAGCGGACCCCAAACCCCGCTCCCCCGCCGACTCCGGCCGATCCGGTGGCATCAGGCCGCTCACCTGCACAAACCCGGCAGCAGCCCGCTCACCCGCGCAGACTATCGACCGGCCCTCGCCCAACTGTCGCGCCAACTGAACAGGGGAGGTCCACCTCCGTCGAACCCATCGCGATCCAGAGTCGCGGTGATCGCGGCGGGCAGGAACGAGGACGAATGTCAACGGCCAGTAGGAACGCCCGAACCCTCGGACAGGTGGCAGGGGGCTGGAGTGCAGTTACCGCGGCGCGCCCAGGTGCACGCGCAGGAGAGCAAGGACAAGGGCTGTGCGGGACGGCGCATGTAGGCGGGTGACCTGAGCGTCAAGCCAATGCAGCTGATGGCCGTCCAGCCGGAGCTGTACCTGGACACCGGGTTCGGGCAGACGACGAGCCGTCCGGGTCGGCATCCCCGCACTAGCCGGCGGAGCAGCGTCGAACACCGAGGGCAGCTCAGCTAAGTGAGCAGAGGCGGCCTCGACAAGAACGTCGGCGTAGGTCATCTCTCGGGAGCGAGCGGTGCGGCGGAACCGCTCCAGCAGCTCGACCGGCAAGTACACCGCGACGTTACGCACTCGCGCCAGGTCCCCGACCGGCACCGACGTCGAGCCGGCTAGCGATACCTGTGCTGGGGCGTCACCGCGCGCCGCCGACAAGGCACTCCCGCCCCCCTTGGGCAGGTCCCTGTCGGCGGTCGGTACGACAGACAGGCCACTACTGGGCGAGGTCCCAGGGTGCGTCCCCACTGCGACCCGGGGCGGTAGCAGTCCCCCGAGCGCGGCCGCCCTATCCGGCGGGGGCGCCGTCGGAGTGGCTGGCCGGAACGAGTCCGCCAGCGAGCGGCGCACCGGGCGAGTGCTCACGCTGACACCGCGGCTGACTCGAGGTCACCAATGCGGCTCATTACCTCGCGGGCCAAGGCCGCGTAGTCCGCGGCGAGCCCTGAGGCGTCTCGGGTCAGCAGGTCATCTTCCGGCCGCCGGCGGGCCCGTAGGGCCGCCAAGCGTCCCCGCCGTGCCGCTGTGGTGGCGGCCTCAAGCTCGTGCACCAACAGGCCCTGTCGCCGTGCGTCGACGGCGGCGGACTCCAGATGCCTGATTTGGGCATGGAAGACGGGCGCGGACCCTCCCAGGAGGTCTGTGACCGCCTCCCGGGCACCTTCGGTGAGGCGCCGCGACCGCGAGCCCACCCCAAACAAGCACACGCCGAGCAGCGTCAGTTGTGGGTTGCGGTGACGAGCGGCAGCACAACGCTCCGCGACCCGTTCCAGGCCATCCAAGCTGGCGTCATCTGGGCGGGTCGGGATGACTACGTACGACGCAACCGCTAATGCTGCTTCGACCAGCAATCGCTCCCCTGGCGGCGTATCGACTAGGACGAGGTCGTACTCCCCCACCACCGGTGCCAGGGCTGTCAGCAGTACATCAGCCAGGTCCTTGCCGCCGCGGCCAGACCGCGCGAAGGCGATGCCGAGCAAGTCGGCAACCGCCGGACCGCCTGGAACGACGTCCAGGCCCGGTCGGACATCCTTGAGAACGGGGACGGGGCGACCGCCAACGAACGCCTGGAGCAGCTGCTCACCATCACCTGGGTCATATCCCAGGTCACGAGCCAGGTTGCCCTGCTGGTCTAGGTCGACAGCGAGGACACGGTGGCCCGCAAGCGCGGCCAGCCCGGCGACGTTTGCGGTCAACGACGTCTTCCCAACACCCCCCTTGCCTTGAGCTACCACCACAACGCGTGCAAGACCCATGACACACCTCCAACACCACTCTGGGGCCTATGGCTCACTGCATCGCGTTACGACACGCAGTAACTGACGTGAGTTGGCATGCATGAGCACGTGCAGTTGCTCTTGCGCTTTGGCGTGCCAGTCATCCTGGGGGCGTGTTTGCCGGACCCCACGCAGTGCGTACCGCGGGCAGGCACACGCGAGGCACTGCGGGAGGATAAGCAGTGGTGCAAGCAGTGACGCCGGCCCAGCAGCAGGCAAGCATGTACGCCATACAGCTTGCCATAAGCCAAGCCATAAGAAGCGCGGGGAGGCGTGCACCAAGGGTGGTGATGGCATGGCCGACCCGCGACCGGGGCGTCTGCCAGGCTGGACCCCGACGGTTCAGGACACACCCGCCCCGGCCTCTCCATGTCAGGGCCGAAGGAGCGGCCCAGGTATGCCCACGACGAGCCGCTGGTGCCTCACGGGTCCAGGCCGGCGTGAGCGGAGGGCACAGGCCGCCCTGGTCGTCGGTGCTGGGCTCTACCGTGTGAGGCAAGGCAATGCGGGAGGAATTAGTGAAGGCCATTGACTTGACCTCGGTCGAACTGGGGCAGGCGCTGGCCCGGGCCGCGGGCGGGCTTTACGCAGCGGAGGCCGAGGTGCGGCTGCTGCTCGAGCACGGGGACTGGCCGGTGGAGCTGGGACCTGTGTTCGCCTGGCCGGCATGAGCAGCGGACCGACCGCCGCCGTCTAGGACGTGGACCGTGGTGACCGGGACCACTGGGCTACGGCTACCCCGTCGGCAACACTGCGCCCCCGCCTGGGAGCAGGTCGGCCGCACCGTCGAGCGCTATGCCCTGCTCGCCGGCGCGCCGCGGCTGCGGCGGTCACTGCTGTCAGGACGAGGCGCTCATCGGCACCGGGCTGGTGACTGCCGCAAGGGGGTTCAGATCGACGCGGAGCTGTGCAGCGGACCCGGCTCGCCAGCAACAGCTCAGCCGGTCTCAGCTGCCGACCGGCGACAGGTACACGGCGTCGATCCACGCCTCGACCAGCACCGCCTGCCCGCCGTCATCGACGATGTACACGACACGACCGCGCCACCCCGGCACCGACCAGCCAGGTGGCCCTTCGGCCCACTCCACCACCACGCCAGCGAAGCGCCCAGGGCAGTCCGGCAGCCCGCTGACCCAGCAGTGCCGGGTGATGACCGGCCGGCGCCGACCGGGCTCCGGACCCGGCGCCACCGACCCCGGAGCAGCTGGTGCCGACCTGGCTGCCGTGACTTGGCTGCGCTCGGCCAGCGACGGTCCAGACCGTCGACCCATCCCGCCTGCCACACCCGAGAGCATGACACCGCGAGCCGAACACCCGTTCGACTACCTGGGGAGACAACCCGCTGCGCCGTCCCGATGCCGTCCGCATCTCCCCGCCCCCGAACAGTCGGCCAACCGGGCGGCCCGGTCCGTTCAGGAAGGATGCAGCGCGGAGAGCTCGAGGGAACTGCCGCGGCAGACCTGCAGCCCGGGGACAGCGACATGGGGTGCCGGTAAGAATGCTGTCACCAGCCCCAAACCGCGGTGATCATCGTCGGCGGGTGATCGCGGCCGGTGGACGAAGCCACATGGCGGCAGGATGGGCTGAGGGGGGCGGTCG
>JAABUZ0100009653.1_pt1 | contig 10976 bp, 10 predicted proteins | sample 5562091 | NCBI WGS metagenome assembly JAABUZ01 (sample SAMN12813069, study PRJNA571459) | rock metagenome | isolation source: Antarctica rocks | place: Antarctica: Victoria Land, Linnaeus Terrace sud | collected 2015-12-21
ACAATAATCCCGCAACGTGCATATGTCGATTTACCGACGCAGATGGTCAACACATCGCGCGGAATCTTGAAGTACTCGATCGAACGCGCCAAAGCAAAGGAGTTCGGGGGAACAATAACGCTGGGCGCCTGCACAGTGACAAAGGATCGTTCGTCGAACGCCTTCGGATCTATGATGGCGCTGTTAACGTTGGTGAAGATCTTGAACTCGTCCGATACGCGCAGATCATATCCATAGGAGGAGAGCCCATAGGAGATCACGCCTTCCCTGACCTGCTTCTCGCTGAATGGTGTGATCATGCCGTGCTCGACGGCCTGTTCCCGTATCCACCGGTCGCTCTTAATAGCCACGGTTAACCCTTCTAAGTGCGAAAACCTGGCCACCGCAGACCACCCGTGAGGCGGAAAGGCAAGCGGTCTGTCTGATCTTCTTCGCCTTTATTTTTGACAATCTTACGGTACAGTTCTTTCGTTGACAATCAGGGCGTTAGTTCATACCATCACCCTACCAGACGACCGCTTCGCCTCCCCTGCAAGACTTCACACAAGGAATCGCTCAGATGATCAAGCAAGATCTCATTCAACGGGTTGTGGAGCGAACCGGTCTGCCCAGGACCAAGGCTGAGTCCGCCGTGGACGCGATCTTCGAAAGCATGAAGCAGTCCCTTGTCGCGGGCGACCGGATCGAGTTACGCGGCTTCGGTGTTTTCACCGTAAAGCCACGCAAAACAGGTATCGGACGCAATCCGCGGACCGGGGCCGAGGTCTCGATCGCCCCCGGAAAGGCAGTCCGCTTCAAGCCCGGCAAAGAGCTTCACCTCCTCACCTAAAATTGCAGGGCGATGCCAGCCCGGCGGTGGCCAGGTCAGCCGCTTCTCACTGTGCGCCTCCCAGATCCCGCAAATATCTACATCAGGTGAACCGCATCCACATCAAGGATGAGGTTGCGACGCGGGATCCGCTCCGCCTCTGCAAATACCAGAAGACGCCGCAGCGTCTCACCCAACAGCCTCCGCTCCTCCGACTTCAGGACGAAGTGGAAGCGATAGATCCGCTTCAGACGGACGATGGGAGCCGCCGCCGGCCCCAGCACGCGAACACCTCCGAGCGATGAACTTCCGAACCAGCCGCCCAGAGTCGCCGCCCACCCGGCCGCCTCTTCCATGCGCTCGCTCTGCACCACCACATTGGCCAGCACCGTGAACGGCGGGTAGTGCATCCACCGGCGATATCGCATCTCCTTCGCCACAAAGCCGGAGTAGTCGTGCCTCTGCGCAAACTGGATCGCGTAATGGTCGGGGTGGTAGGTCTGCACCAGCACCCGCCCGGGCAGATCGCCCCGGCCAGCGCGGCCAGAGACCTGCGTCAGCAGCTGAAACACCCGCTCCGCTGCCCGGAAGTCCGGCAGACCGAGCGCAAAGTCTGCACCCACCACGCCCACCAGCGTGACGCCGTGGATGTCATGGCCCTTGGCGATCATCTGCGTCCCGACGAGAAGGTTGATCTCGCCGGCATACAGCCGCGTGAGCAGCCGCTCCATGTCGCTCCGCCCCCGCACCGTGTCGCGGTCCATGCGCCCGATTCGAGCGTTGGGAAACAGCTCCTGAAGCCGCTCCTCGCCCTGCTGCGATCCGGCCCCCAAATAATAGAGGTGCTCGCCCTCGCACTTCGGGCATCGTGCCGGAACACCCCGCCGGAAGCCGCAGTAGTGGCACTCGAGCCGCTGCCCGGGCTGTGCCTGGAGATCCGTTCCGCTCACCGGCTTGTGAAACGTCATCGAGATCGCGCAGTTCTCGCACTCGATCTTCTCCCCACAGCTCCGGCACAGCACCACAAAGCTGTATCCGCGGCGATTCAGCAGGATGATCGCCTGCTCGCCGCGATCCAGCGTCCCCTGCGTCTCCTCGACCAGCCGGCGCGAAAAGATCTCCTCCCTGCCAACCTCGCGGAACTCCGCACGCATATCGATGAGGCCAACCTCAGGCAGCGGCCGGTCGGCAACGCGTGCCAGCATCTCGATCCGGCCATACCTCCCGCGTTCGGTGTTCTGCCAACTCTCCAGTGACGGCGTCGCCGATCCTAGCAGCACAACAGCCCCATTCAGCTTGGCGCGCATCACGGCAACATCCCGCCCGTGGTAGCGCGGCATCTCCTCCTGCTTATAGCTCGAGTCGTGCTCCTCATCCACGATCAGCAGGCCGAGCTCCGGCAAAGGCGCAAACACGGCCGATCGGGTTCCAATGACGACGCGAGCCTCACCGCGCCGAATCCGGTGCCACTGCTCGGCGCGTTCATCCGGGGTCAGCTGCGAGTGAAGCAGCGCGACATCGCCCGCAAAGGCCGCATGCATCTGCCCTGCCATCGCCGGTGTCAGCCCGATCTCCGGCACTAGCAGAAGCGCGCTCCGCCCCACCGCCAGAGCGCGTTGCATTGCCGCGACATACACTGCCGTCTTTCCGGAGCCGGTCACTCCGTAGAGCAGGTGCGGTTGGAAGCCGCCGCGCTCCATCGAAGCAACGATCGTCGCAAGAGCATCCGTCTGCGCCTCGTTCAGCGCATGCTCGTGCGCGTTCTTCTTCCCGCCCCCCGTACCTACGCCGCCGAGCGCAAAGCTCTCCTGCACCTGCTCCAACCGCAGCAGAGTGCGCCGCAGAAGCGTCTTCACCGTGGATTCGGGTATGCCTCCGTTCCGAAGTCGCCGCTGCAGCTCACGCATCGGCATGCGCCCGCCGGCAGCAGCCAGCTCGGCCAGAATCGCCGTCTGGTTGTCGTTGAGCTTCGGCAGCCGTGCATCGTCGACGAGCACCACGAGTTGCTCCAGACGGCGTGCATCCCTCTGTTCGGCGACCGCCTCCCGAACCAGCCAGCGCTTGCGGACCATGCCGTCCAGCAGCCCCTTCCCTGCCCCGGTCGCACTGCGCAGCGCACTCGCCTTGGCGGTCTCGCCATCTTCCATGTAGTTCAACACCGCATACTCGCGATTCTGTTCCTCGGCAGTCAGCCGCGAGCGCCGCGACGACCCCTTCGCCGCACCCTCATATAGTACTTTCCGGCCAGACTCGGAGATGCGATACACGAACTGCCGCCTCACCTCGGCGCTCAGCGGCAGCATGCCGCGCAGCACCTCCCCCAGGGGCGCGACGTAGTACTGCGCGATCCAGGAGGCAAGCTGCATCAGATCTGCGGGCAGAAGGGCATCGCGGTCAAGGACCACCTGAACCGGCTTGGCCTCCACCCCCTCCGGCAGCTCCTTGTCGTGGAGGCGAACGACCACCCCCATCAGCCGCTGGCCGCTAAACGGCACAAGCACCCTTCCCCCGATGGCCGGGAGTTCCGCCCCAATCCGATAGGTGAAGGTCTGATCCAGGGGAACTGGAAGCGCGACATCGCAGAACTGGGCCACAAACCCAGCTTATCGTCTCTAGATACGAATGGGCGACGGCAGCTTGGCTAGCTGGGCAGGGATACCCGGAAGGCCGTCCCCCGGCGTTCCGGGACAGTGCTGCTGCGGTGCCGTATGCGGCCATGGTGCCGTTCCACAAGCGTCTTCGACATCCACAGGCCCAAACCTGTGCCCTTTTCCTTGTTGCTGGTCGAGAAGGGCTGGAAGAGACGTTCCCGTTGTTCGGGCGGTATGCCGCAGCCGTTGTCGGCGATCAGGATGTGAAGGTGGTCGTGGGAGCGGGAAACTCGGACGTGGAGAACACCCTGATCATGAAGCGCCTGTACCGCATTTGCGATCAGGTTGGTAAACACCTGCAGAAGTTCACCGGCATTTGCCTTGATCCGAGCCGACTTCGGGTGATCCCGGCAGATATCAATATCCTTGGTCAGGATCTGCGGCCGCTGCATATGCAGTGCGGAATCGAGGACCTCAATAAGATCGATATGCTCGTGCCCGGAGCACGGACGGTAAAAAGAAAGCGTGCGGCGTGCGATCTGCTGGACATGCCTAAGCTGCTCCTCCGCCATGGAGAGATATCGGCGAACCTCGTCTGGACTCTCAGCCGAGTGGCTGGCGAGATAAACCAGATTCCCCACCGCCTCGAGCGGATTGTTCACCTCGTGCATCACGCCGCCGGCAAAACGCCCGGCCAGCGCAAGCTGCTCGGATCGAATCAGCGCCTCGTGAACCCAGGCGAGCCGTTCTTCACATTCTGTGTGGTCGTACATGTCCACAATAACTCCAGAAGAGGTGAGATGCTTGAAATGCCCTAAGGGAAGGATTGACGATGCTTCCCCGGGCTGGCATACTCGCCTCAACCTGCAGACGTTTTTCTCGGCCGCTGGTACGGAATCATGGAACAACACACTTCAACGCCAACCCGGTTGAGCAGCGCCCTTCTCGTAGGAAGCGATGAGGTGCTTCTTTATACACGGCAACATATTCTCGAAAAGCAGGGCTTTCGCGTCTCGCAGGTCGCGCCGACGGACGCCGTCGACAGGCTACTGAGTTCCCCTCCCGACGTCATCATCGCCTGCCACACGCTCACCACCCAGGAGGCGGATCTGCTGGTCGAGGCAGCACGAGGGATGTCTGCGTCGCCTGCCTTGATCGCCTTCACCATAGAGCTTGCTCCGCGACCCACCTCCCATCCCTTCGACGGCACGGTGTGGTCGCTCGCCAGCCCCGAAGTGTTTGTCAGCAAGGTGCACGAACTTCTGCAGCCCCGCTCCCGCGCAACATCGGCCTAACGCCCTCGCACGAGCAAACAGTCTTCTGTTGTGCGTCGGTCAGTGATCGACCGGCAGCGGGCCCACCTCTCCTCTAGCATCCCAGACCTATGCCATTCCCCTTTCGCCTGTTCACGACATCTCTGTGCCTCATGCTGGTCGCCTGCACTCCGCCGCAGGGAAGCCGTCCTCCGTCCCAACAAGCGGATCCTTCCTTCGGGTCTAGGCCTTCGGAGTCCGCCCGGGGCAGGCGTTCGGAGGAGCGACATCCAAGAGGGGCCGTGGACGGCCGCGCGGGCTCTGACTTCTATCTACTCAATCTCTCCTGGTCCCCCGAGTTCTGCGCCACCCATCCCACGCAGCCGGAGTGTGCCCGGCACCTCGGCTTTGTGCTCCACGGGCTTTGGCCGCAAAACGCCGACGGCACCTACCCGCAGCACTGCAGCGAAGATCCACCTCCTCCGAACCCTGCGGACTTTCGCGATCTCTACCCGGATGCGGGTCTCCTGCGGCACGAGTGGCAGACGCATGGCACCTGCTCCGGCCTCGCTCCAGAGCGCTATTTCGAGACGGCACGCCAGGCCGTTCAGCAGGTACGCATCCCCCAGTAGCTCAGCGCTCTCGACCACCAGACATCCATGTCGCCGGACGCGATCCTCGCCCTGTTTATGGCGGCAAATCCCTCGCTGGAACGCGAGAGCCTCGCCCTGAGTTGCGGCAATAACTACCTGACCGCCGTCGAGGTCTGCCTGGGAAAGGATCTCCATCCCGTCGCCTGCCAGCAGGTGCGGTCGTGCCGCGCGAACTCAGTGCGGATCCCGCCTCCCGCAGCGCCATAGACCGGAGCGCCATACCTTCCGCGCAGCCCACCTCAGCTCTTTCGAGGCGCCGTAAGGCCGAGTTCCCGCATTGCCATCTGCAGATCCGCCCAGGCCTCGCCCTTCTGCCTCGGATCTCGCAAAAGAAACGCAGGGTGGTAGGTGACAGCCAGCTTTGCACCGCGAACCTCGTGCCAGCGGCCTCGTAGTGACGATAACGATTGCTTGGCGCCCAGCAGGTACGTCGCCGCAGTCGATCCAAGCGCCACTACTACCTCCGGCTGAACAATGTCCATCTGCCGGAGCAGAAGCTGCGAGCAGGTGTTCGCCTCCACCGGCTCCGGAACGCGGTTCTGCGGCGGCCGGCACTTCACGATGTTCGCGATGTAGACCTCCTCGCGCTTGAGCCCCATCGCCGCGATCATGTTGTTCAGCAGCTGCCCCGCCTTGCCGACGAACGGCACCCCGGAAACGTCCTCGTCGGCTCCCGGACCCTCGCCCACAAACATCAGCCGGGCATTGGGATCGCCGTCGCCGAAGACGACAGTGCGTCGACCGGCGTAGGCCAGCGGGCAACGTGTGCAGTCTCCAATTTCTTCTTGGAGCGCACGGAGCGCAGCAGCCTTGTCAGCAGGTACAACACGTACCTCCGGCAAGGCGGCTCGATCGTTGAACGAGATCAACTTCGCGATGGGAGGCTCCAGAGCGTGAGAGATAGTTGGGGCAGGGACAACCGGCGTCGAAGGGAAAGGCGCATTCGCCTCAGCCGCGCCAGCAGTCGCCGCATCCAGCTCAGGCGGCGAACCAAGCTCTTGCTCCATCTCGAGAGGAGCGCCCGACCCCGCGCTGCGATAGAAGTCATACACTCCGAGGTCGTGAAAATAATCAATATAGGCGCGCAGCTGCGCTGGATCGATCGACATCAGACGTCACACCCCTATTCTGGCGAGGGCTCTCCGGCCGGCTTTGCTTTCGAGACAGCCAGCGAGTAGGTGACGTGCCCTTGCCGGATCTCGTCCTGCGCCACGCGGCATGCCTTCATCGACTTGGCTACAATGGTCGGCGCAGCCCCGTTTTGCAGCTGCCGCGCTCGCCGCGCCGCGCCCTTCACCAGGCTGTACTTGTTCTGCAGAGCATCTTCCATCGTCATAGGTCACCTCTCGCCTTCGACTCTACCGCAGCCCGGGCGCTTCACCAAGAGCCTCGGTCGCCTCCGGCCTGGTTCAACGCTGCCCAAAGGCCTCAAGCACCGCGCGCAACCTCTCCGATGCCACGTCCGTACGGCAGCTCTGCGCGGTCTCAGCCGCCCCGTCCCCGGCTCCGCGCTCACTCAGCACGATTGCCTTCATCTCGCTCACCGCGTGATCGAGCACATCGTTGATCAGCGCGTAGCGGTAGTCCCAAATTTGCCTGAGCTCGTTTCTGGCCTGGGAAAGCCGTCGCTCGATCACGGTCTCGGACGTCATGTTCTCCGCCTCGCTCCGGTTCCGCAGGCGCATCTCCAACACCTCCGGGCCCGGCGGCAGAATAAAGATCGACACCGCAGGCGGCAGCTTCTGCATCACTTGCAGAGCGCCTTGCACGTCGATATCCAGCAACAGATCCTTGCCGAGTGAGCGCGCATGTTCTAGTGCAGAGACCGCCGTGCCGTAGTAGTTGCCAAAGACCTCAGCCCATTCCAGAAACTCGCCGTGCGCGATCATGCGCTCGAACTCCGCTCGGGTGGTGAAGTGGTACTCGCGGCCGTCCTCCTCCGATCCCCGGGGTGCACGCGTCGTGTAGGAGATAGAAAAGTCTAGTCCCTCCACCAGTGTGCGCAGCTGGTTTACCAGCGTCGATTTTCCCGAGCCCGAGGGCGCCGAGATGATGAAGAGTATGCCCGCCATGCGCTCCTTCCGTGCTGCTTTCGTGCCCCTGCTCTTGTCCGCCGGTCGTGTGTCGCTGTGTGTGCCGGGCGTTCACCACAGCTCCACTCACTCGATGTTCTGCACCTGCTCGCGCGCCCGTTCCAGCTCCATCTTCAGCGCCAGACCGATCTCCGTGATGCGGTGACCCGGTTCCCCAGCGGCGCCTCCTGTCTTTGAAAGCATGGTGTTGGCCTCGCGGTTCAGCTCCTGAAGCAGAAAGTCGAGGCGCTTTCCCAGCTCGCCGCCCTCCTCTAGCATCGCCGTGAACCGCTCCACATGCGTCATCAAACGGACGTTCTCCTCTTCAATGTCGCTACGTTCGGCGAGCACGGCCGCCTCCGTAAGCAGCCGGTCGCCATCCACCTCCACGCCCTCCAGGAGCTTGGCAAGCCGGCTCCGCAACCGCTCAAACTGCGTATCGCGGACACCGGCGCGAAGCTGGCCAACCTCGGCCGACAACGCACGCAGCCGGTCCATGGAGGCGCCAAGCTCCGCAGCCAGCGCCGCACCCTCCTCCGCCCGCGCCTGCTGCAATGCATCCACCAGTTGAGCCGCACATTCGAGGACAGCAAGCTCGATCCCAGGCACATCCTTCGCCAGACCGTCATGCTGCACCGTCATGACACCCGGAAGCCGCAAAAGAACGTTGAGGTCCGGCTCGCCTCGGAGACCGTGCTTCGACGCGGCCGTCTCGAATGCTTCAAGCGCCGTGTTCAGCAGCGCGTCGTTCACCCGCAGCTCTCCCTCGCCCGACCGATCTAGGCCGAGGGCGACATCCACATGCCCGCGACGCAAACGTTCCTTGAGCATCTGTCGCAGCCTCATCTCGAGCGCATCCAGACCCGCGGGCAAACGGAACTGCAGATCGAGGAAGCGATGGTTGACGCTCTTCGCCGACAACGTAAAGCCGAGACCTCCCGGCGTTGACCCTTGTAGCGAAGCGAAGCCGGTCATGGAATAGATGGGATTCACGACGTGCCCTCCATCACCAGTGCAGGAAGATCAGAACTTCCGGTCTCCGCGGCGGCGGCGCCTTCGAACTGCAGATTGTAGAGCCGCTGGTACGTGCCGGAGTGGCGCATCAACTCCTCGTGCGTTCCGATCTCCGTCATGCGCCCAGCTTCAATGACGGCGATTCGGCTTGCGCGGCGCACGGTCGAGAGACGATGAGCAATCACGAACACCGTGCGGCCCTGCATAAGATTCGCCAGCGCTGCCTGCACATACCTTTCACTCTCGACGTCCAGCGCGGAGGTCGCTTCGTCCAGAATCAGGATGGGTGCGTTCTTGAGAATGGCACGCGCAATCGCAATGCGCTGCCGCTCTCCTCCACTCAGCCTCGCGCCCTTCTCGCCGATGACGGTGTTATAGCCGTCCGGCAGCCGGGCGATGAACTCGTGCGCCAGCGCCATCCGTGCGGCCTCCTCCACCTTCGCGGCGGGCACGTCCGGTCTGCCATACGCAATGTTGTTCCGCACCGTATCGTTGAACAGCACCGTCTCCTGCGTCACCTTGCCGATCTGCCTGCGCAGGGAGGCAATCGTGACATCGCGGAGGTCGTGCCCGTCGATCAGGATCCGCCCCTGGTTCACATCGAAGAATCGTGGAATGAGATTGACCAGCGTCGACTTCCCTGCTCCGCTCGGCCCCACAAACGCAATGATCTCGCCTCGCGAGACGAGGAGGTTGATCCCCTCCAGCGCCTGCTTCGTCTCGCCCTCCTCCGCATACGCAAACCCTACGTCCTCGAAGCGAATCTGCTCGCAAAACTCTTCCAGAACAAACGCCCGCTTCTTCTCGCGAACATCGTCCTGCGCATCCATAAAGCGGAAGATCTCTTCGCTCGCGCCCAGCGCCTGCTGAAAGCTGTTGTAGAACAACGCAAACTTCCTCACCGGGTCATACAGCGTAAACACAGCCACCAGAAACGCAATAAATGATCCAGTCGTCATGGCATGGTGCAGGATCCGCTCCCGACCGATGCGCAGCAGAAGCGCAATCGCGACCGCGCCCAACGCGTCCATCAGCGGCGAGCTGATCGCCTGTACGCTGACCGACCGGAGATTGGCCCGAAACAGCCGCCGCGCCGCCGTTCGGAAGCGGGTCATCTCCCACAACTCCATGCCGAATGCCTTCACAATGCGATTGCCCGTGATCGTCTCGTGCAGAATATTCTGGATCTCGGCCAGCTTGTCCTGACCCTTGCGCGTCGTCTGCCGCACCCTTTTGCCGATGCGGCGCGCCGAAGAGATCACCACCGGCACAAACAGCAGCAGCAACCAGGCCATCCTTCCGCCGTACAGAATCACCACTCCGGTCAGGAACACCAGCGTAAACGTCTGCTGCAGAAAGTCGCCAAGCACGCTCGAAAGCGCAAACTGCACCTTTTCAATATCGTTGATCAGCGTCGAAAGCAGCGTCCCAGTCGAGTGCTTCTGAAAAAACGCGACCGACCGCCGCAGCACCGCCTCGTAAAGATCGTTGCGCAGGTCGGTGATCATACCGAAGCCCGCATAGTTCACCAGATACGTGCCCACGTAATCGCACGCCGACTTCACCACCGCGGACATCACCAGCGCATACGCAATCACGTTCCACGCGTTGTGGAGATGGCTCGGAACCAGAAAACGAAGATCAAGCGGATGGGCAAAGTGCGCCACGCGAAAGACCAGGATGTCCCTGGCCTGCGACTCGGGCGACAGCACCTTGTCGAAGATCGGCTTCACCAGAAGCACGCGGAACGCGGCCATCGCGCCCACCGCGGCCATCAGCACAACCGATCCCAGCGAGTAGAGGAGGTACGGCCGCGCGTACGCGAGAAGCCTGTAGATGCGCCTCACTCCAGACCACTCCACACCCTGTTCGCATCGCCATACATCCGTTTATTGTAGCCGCCGGCTCCGCGCACCCATGCCCTATCGCGGCATATCCCGGTGCGCCGTCTTTACCCTGTACCCTTCGCCAGAGAGCCGCTTTTTGATCTCCTCTGCGATAAACACCGACCGGTGCTGGCCGCCCGTGCATCCGAACGCAACCGTCAGGTAGCTCTTTCCTTCCTTGATGTAGTGCGGCAGAAGGAAGTTGAGCAGGTCGGTGATCTTGTCCAGGAACTCAGCCGTCTGCGGAAAGTGCCGCACGTACCGGGCGACCTTTGGGTGTCGGCCGGTCAGCTTGCGAAACTCGGGAATGAAGTGGGGGTTCGGCAGAAATCGAACGTCAAAGACGAGGTCCGCGTCAGTGGGCACGCCGTTCTTAAACCCGAAGCTTATGCAAGAGACCGTCAGATTCGGCTGGCCGCCCTGGTCTGTTCGTTCGAACTGGGCATTAATGTGTGCTCGCAGCTCGTGGACGTTGAACCTGGTGGTGTCCAGAAGGATATCGGCAACGTTGCGAATAGGATCGAGCCGCTTTCGCTCCGCCCGAATCGAGTCGACGACGGTCTCGCTGCGACCCAACGGATGGGGCCGCCGCGTCTCCGAAAAACGGCGGATCAGCGCCTCTTCCGACGCCTCGAGAAACACGACCCGCGTCGGCAGAACACGCCGTACCTTCTTGAGAATCGCTGGAAACTCATCCAG
>JAABUZ0100009654.1_pt1 | contig 10975 bp, 13 predicted proteins | sample 5562091 | NCBI WGS metagenome assembly JAABUZ01 (sample SAMN12813069, study PRJNA571459) | rock metagenome | isolation source: Antarctica rocks | place: Antarctica: Victoria Land, Linnaeus Terrace sud | collected 2015-12-21
GCCAGAAATTATCCAGAGTTGGCAAAAGCAATTGAAGAAGCTTTTAATAAAGTGTCTTTAAAAGATATTCAAAACTGGTTTACTCACTGTTGTTACTGTACCTCAGTAGATTAGGAAACGCTATAAGAGCATTGGTGTTTCCTGGCGCTTGAGTAACTTGAGCCAGTCCCGGAATTTAACATCGCATCTGTGTGCATTGTCCACCACCAGAAATGCTGTGTTCTCCCGTAACCGTTGAGCGATCATAACCTTCAGCTCGTGGACTGGAATCACCCTTCTCTCTAAGAACGTGTCAACGCCTAGCTGCTGAGCGATCTCAGTCAACATGTGTTTCGGAGTTGACGGATCATTGATGCTGGCTACAACAAACCCCTCATCCTTCAGTGTCGTTACCACAGTATCTGCCAGCGCGGTTTTGCCTGATCCCTCCCTGCCGATGACCAGGATGGGGTTATCCGACCTGAGCGCAGCGAGAATCCGCTCTAGCTCTTGAGAACGATACAGCCTGAATTTATTTGCCACTGGTGGCGGAGGGGAATCTAGTGTATCTGACTGTGGGGTACTACACTGTTCATCTGACAACTGCTCGGGCTGGCTAGGCTCTTGCTGAAGATCCAAGGCTGTTGCTACCACAAAGATTGCTGCTGCTGCACCAGGGATGAGTACCCGTGAAGGAACGGTGATACAGGCGATCGCAGCCACAGTGGCAATTCCAGCGAACCAGATTACGCGCCAAGAGGCTCGCTGCTTGGGCGTGAATCTTGCCCAGATGTTGCTCCAACTGTTGCCTTTTGCTTGGCCTTCTGAATCAACACCTGGGATAGGGCGTTTGGGTCCGCATTCCGATGGGCCTGTTCCCACTGGGAAGAAGTCTGCGCTCGCCGCTGCCGTATACGCTCGATCACTTCTGGATCGGTAAAACTGCCAGTGTGGGTATAGTAATCGGCTAGTTCCTGTGTCGCAACGTAGCGACGGGATGCAATGTATTGAGCCTGCCGATCCATAGCCTCCAGTTCTTGATCTGTAATGTGGGGGGATACTGATTCAACCGGCAGGGGCTCGACCAGTATCACCTCCTGCTTAGGAGATTGAGTCAGTGCTTGGGTTTGTTCCTGAGTCACGAGGGCGCTTGATTCAGCCTCTTCCCCAGCCTCTGGTTCGTTCGCCTCATCTATCCTAGGAAGGACAATTCTACCATCGGCTATTCGCTCCTGCACAAAATCTTCCGTCTTGCCACCAGTTTTCAAATGGGCGTTGAGATCGTCCATGAGCTGCAACTGTTCGGCGTTAATAAGGAAGTTTCTGCCCTGCCTAATAGGTTTAATGTACAGCGCTTTTAGGCGTTCGTTTTTTGCTGTCTTCCTAATTCCATATTTTTCGTCCAGTTCGCTCGTTAGAAAAAGTCTTTCTTCCGGTTCGTTCGCCAGAAAATTTTCATTTTTATCTATTTTTTCTATAGCATTTTCTGAAAAATTTTCCATGCTTTTTACTCTGCTCCTTGGGTAAGTGCTAATTGTTCGGTGAACGAGTCCAATCTGTTCAGCGAACGAGTGCAATGTGTTCAGTGAACAAGTCTTAATTGTTCGGTGAACGAGTGCAATGCGTTCAGCGGACATAACTCTAGAGTTGCGTAGTTTTCCGCCTAAGTAAAGGTATAGATATGAACATCAGTTAAAGTTTCAGTGAATTTTGGCTAATAGACGCTGCTTGATAAATTTGCACCTACCTTGGAAGCGGAAAAATAAGAAGTGTAGCAGGCAATCTTTAAACATGAAGAATTATTATCGAACCCAAATTGGTTTTCTACCGATAGTTGCTATTGCCCTAGTAGGAATAATTGCTTATAAAGTGTGGATGCGATCGCACGCTCCCGCCGCAGCGGACACCTACCAGGTTGGCCAACCTAGAATGGCAAATCCAGACCCAAACATACCAGATGCAGACCGACCATACTTGCCTAATCCGAAGCTGACGCCAGGCTCGATTTTTTCTGGAGTGACTGCGGCCCAGGTGTGTGTTCGTGGGTATGCGCGTAGTGTCCGTCACGTACCACACGAGGAAAAGCTTGAAGTCTACCGTGCCTATGGCATCCCGCACCACAGACCCAGGGAGTACGAGGTGGATCACCTTGTGCCATTGGAGTTGGGTGGCGACAATACACCTACCAATTTGTGGCCACAGCCCTATGAGGGTCAGTGGAATGCCTACCATAAGGATAGGTTAGAAGACGAACTTCACCGGCGCGTCTGTAATGGCTCAATGCCACTGGCTGAGGCACAGAGGGAAATCGCCTCAGATTGGGTTGCTGCATATCGCCAATATTTTGGCGGGGGGCAGTAGGCGATCGCTCTCGTGCGTGCATGTCCTGTGAAAACCTCACAGTATTCTTGGGATGCCCGTTTTTAACTCCATGGCGGAATCATATCGCTATGTTTGAACCTTGTGGGAGTGTTAGATTAAGGTTACGGAAAGGACCATTATCGTAACCTTAAGGACGGTAAATCTCAACGGCACAGCATACAATGAATTTTCCAGGAGGGCCTGTGACCTCTTACGAGCTTTTGAACGCTCAATTATGGCTAAGGAATCACTTCGACAAGTTGACCCAGGAAGAAATGGCAAAAGCTATTGAACAGCTTAGACCATACATTGAAGACACAATAGCTGACGATGACCGAGCCTTTCTTCAACAGTGGGATGGATTACTCAGGGACAACTGGCACTCACTAAGGCTGATTCACCTGCAGGCAACAGCATTAGTCAAACCGTATCAGGATGAACTCAATGGCAGATACACAAGGCTGCTTGAGTTATTAACCCACGTCGAGTTTGCTGTCAACAATTTTGATTTAGGCACCTCCCAGACGAGACAGCAATTGAATATCACTTCTGGGCAGTTTCGAGCTATCCGGCTGACAGCGATTGAGCTTAAGGACACCTTGAGAAAAATCAAACCTTGGGTGCAGGGTAGAGGGTGGGTATATCCTTATGAGTAATGCTTCTCCCGGATCTGCATTTTCATTTAACGGATTTCGGCACAACCCCCAGAACAAATGAGTAGCCTGAGTACAAAACCAGCGGCTTTCACCTTCGCCATTGACCGGGATATCTTGGCCGAACTGCTGGCAGACAAGCGCAGTGTCAACACTCGACTCGCTTACGCCAAAGACCTGAAAGATTTTTTCCAAGCGGCTACTGGGAGGGAGCCTGACTCGACATTGGTGGCTCAGTTTCTCCAATTGGACAGATTCAACGCGATCGCTCTAGTGCTGAAGTACAAGGCAGGGCTGATTGAACAGGGACTGAAGGAAGCGACTATCAATCGTCGTTTAGCTGCAATCAAGTCATTGGTTAACTTCGCCCGTAAGGTTGGCAAGTGCGAATGGAGTTTAGAGGATGTCAAAGGCGAAAAGATTCAAGCTTACCAGGATACCACTGGCATTGATGCTGATGCTTTTAAACGGATATTAGCCATCCCCGACCGTAGCACTCTCAAGGGGAAACGCGATTACGCAATTCTGAGATTGCTCTGGGAGTGCTGCCTGCGACGCGCAGAGGTGAGCCAGTGTGATATCAAAGACTTTGACGTGGAGTCGAAAAGGCTGTGGATTCTAGGTAAGGGTAAGGGTTCACAGAAGACGGCAATCTCCCTCAGTCCCAAGACTGTGTTAGCCCTGCAGGATTGGCTGCTTGAGAGAAAAGACTTGAAGATCAATCAGCCGCTTTTTATCTCGTTAGACCGTGCAAGCTATGGCCATCGCCTCAGTTGTACATCTATATATAAGGTGGTAAACGCAGCAGCTATTAGCGCTGGCATCACCAAAAAGCTGTCACCTCACCGCATTCGACACTCAGGGATAACGGCGGCGCTCGATGCTACAGGCGGCGATGTTCGCCGAGTGCAGAAACTCAGCCGCCATGCCAAGCTGGACACGCTGATGATTTACGACGATAATCGAACCAATCACCAAGGTGATTTGACAGAACTGTTGTCTAGCATGGTGTGAGCAGATATTGGGGTTGCGCCGAGATATTGAATTGTATCCATATTGCCTCAATGAGTTGACAGCTTTGTAGTGTTTGTGTAGTATAAAAAAATGGCATTCAGATTATAAAACTTCAATGACTTCCTCACCTTTCTCGAACTTCCACAGCACAGATCACCGCCGGTACCACACTTTGGTAGCGGGAGTCATGCTGTTGGCGTTTGGAGGAATTCATGAACTCGTCAGCGGAGTAGCCATAGCCGTGGAGAGCAAGTTAGACGCCGAGCAGGGCTGGTTCAATTGGTATCTGGTGAGAGAGAGCGGGATGTGCACATCGTAATTTGCACCGACATAAGGCAACAACCAAAGCAGTAAAGCTTGTTGACCACCCCCGCTCCTCTCGAACCAGAGGCGGGGGTAATTTTTTGAGGAGTGTTTCAAGCCATGCCAACTCGACAATGCAGCCAAACATCGGTTCTCCAAAATTCAGTGATAGTGTTCTCCAAAAACTACTTACCTATGAGCCGGGTCAATATCAGACGGGCTGTAACCTTGCTGGTCGCTGGTCATGCAGAACCACTTGACTTTACCAGCACTGCGGGTTGGTCTATCCGTTCTCCCAGTGTCGTACTACAAGTGCCAGAACACATCCGTCTGACCATCGGTAACACCGAGCGGCTTTGGAAGGTACCCCCGGTCAATCGGGGGGAAGTGCTGCGGCGGGACGGTCATACTTGCCAATACTGCGGCAGCACCAAGAACTTAACAATTGATCACGTCATTCCCCGTTCTAAGGGAGGCTCACACAGATGGGAAAACGTGGTTACTGCCTGCTCTGGGTGCAACTCCAATAAGGGAGATCGCACTCCGACTGAAGCCAGGATGACCCTCGACACTCCTCCCAAAGCACCCGTCCACCCTGCTGTTGCCTTTGCCGAACAGTTCTGGAAAGAGCAGCAATCCGCTATGCACCTGGGCGACTGAGTGTCCCTTTAGAGGATCTGTTACAACAGTGGGTGCTTCTAGTACTGTGAGCGGGGCAGCAGGGTAAAACCTAGGGGTTTGATTGTCCATCTTCCTCCAGATATCCACCCACCAAAGGCCGAAAAGTGAGGCACCGTGCTGATAACGCAGCTATAGGAGGGGCAGTACCTCCTTGGTGGACTTCCCTCTGCCAATGAATATGGCACTGACGCTACGAACGTCAGATGTGTGTGAATTCCATCTAGAGGGGCTGTGACCAAGTTTAACTCTTGGGCGGGGAGTCAGATAGTCACAAGCTCTCAGTTCAAACAAAAACGTCATCAGTTGTCCTGACTTGTCGCGTACGATTCTTCTAAAGCAGTAGACAACATAGCAGATATGATTACCAGATTTATGGTTCAAACCGAAGATGGCGATCGCCGCTCCTGTCGGGAAGCCTTTATTGATGGCGGCAATGGGATGCCCCAAGACCAAGGTCAGTGATACTATGCCCCGGAACTGGGCGTTACCCGCCAGACCCTGTACCGGCACGTTGAGCCGGATGGCTCTCTAGGTGTTAATGGACAGAAACTTCTCGATTGTCAGCGTTGAACTCAAGCGGTTCAATTTTTCCAATACTTACGGGACGAACGGATGAGCGACTCATTTCCGGATGCGGCAACACACTACCCAATTTCGACACAGCCCCGGCTTGGCTTTCTGAAAAACCACATTACACGACCGAGCATCATTGTCGGCGACTACACGTACTACGACGATCCGGCGGGTATGAGCGAATTCGAACGCAATGTGCTCTACCACTTCGATTTCATCGGTGATCGACTCCTGATCGGAAAATTTTGCTCGATCGCCACCGGCGTCAAATTCATTATGAACGGTGGAAATCACCGAACCGACTGGTTAACCAACTACCCGTTCCCCGTGTTTGGTCATGGGTGGGCCGCAGCCATGCCAGACAACTGGCCAAACAAAGGCGATACGGTAATCGGCAACGACGTCTGGATAGGACATGGAGTGACGTTTATGCCAGGGGTTCGAGTCGGTGATGGAGCCATCATTGCGAGTACCTCCGTGGTGACTGCCGACGTACCACCCTATGCGGTAGTGGGCGGCAATCCTGCCAAAATTATTCGGTATCGCTTTGACGAAGCAACTATTAACTTGTTACTAGCGGTCAAATGGTGGGACTGGCCGCTAGATAAAATCACTCGCAACGTACGTGCGATCTGCGGGGCTGATATTACTGTCCTGGTTGCTGCTATTTGAGTTTCGCTCGCCCTTATGAGTGCGGACTGTCTCCGGCTAATTCGGCGATCTGTTTGTTTTTTACCAGAATCCTTACCGCCCACCAAGAAGGCAAATTCCGTGCTGAATGACGATCTCAACCCGATGGAGTTAGTGACCAAGAAGCAGATTCACTAAGCCAGGAAAAGGAGCTAGGGCTTTAGTCTAATGGTACTAAGATTTGGTAAAACTTATGATTAGCAAGAGCTACGGCCTGACTGACAGGAAATGAAATAGGATGTAACTATGCTGAAATCTTAGATGAAAAAGACACTGTCGATGCGATATGGTGAGTTTCCAATCTTTTGAGCCACAACCTAAACCTACAGCATTGGCTGTGCCAACCCACATTACGTTCCGAGCTGCCACTGCAACGAAGTCGGTTTACCTCTCTGCTTACTGCAATGCTCCTGAACCTGTTGTCAGTATCATCCAGCGCATGGTTCAACAGGCTGGAGGAATGAGCGTTTGTCAGCCCATCGAATCGGAGGGCTTCTGCCAACAACTGCTCATCGGGGCACAACTACCTAGTCTTTCTAGTTCTGATCTGTCTCGGATTCGTGCTGCCGTTCAGAGAGTTGGTGGTATGGTCGAAAGGGTACGCGTTAACTATCAGATTTGCCGCCCACAGAGCAGTTCTCCCCAGCGACCCCAATCATGCGTAGGCTGCCACTACTACTACGGTAAGCACCACGGCAATGCCCAACTCATCTGTGCGATGCATCCCTATGGTCCTAGAGATGTCTCTTGCCAAGACTGGGAAGCTCTAGGCGGAATGTCACCAAATTAAAGGGAGATTGGGCAAGTTAAGCTATCAGCCTGCTCGGGTTTCGCGGCAAGACTTGTGCGAAACTGTGCGTGCCATTCATCTAAAGTCCACAAAGCAGGGGTTATCTTCCAAGGGGCTCATCCCCCAGCCTCAGCTCAATTTCGTTGTTTATTATCTGACCCTTGCGCCGAGAGATCGCGCCCCGTAACCGCTCTAGCAATTCGCTCGTGCCTATCGTGTAATCACCCTCGGTGTGATTTGGTGAGAGATGCCAGAGAGCATTTTCTAGAATCTCCAAAGTGTCTGCCTCGTCGGCTTTAATCAGGGTGTCCAGCCAGTCGATGGCATCGCCAATGTCATTGGTAGGGTGGTTGTTTCCACCTGCTGCCACATTATACTTTGATGGATTTTCAGTCATGGCGATCACTCCTTACGGGGTTATGTCGTTCGCTGTTTCCTCTGGCATAACATCAGGCAATGCCAAGTCTAGTATCTGGTTAATTTCCCTAGTAGCTCTGTCAATTCTCGTAAGCCGTCTACGGTTAGCCTCTGCCTGGTAAGCAACTTCAACCTCTGGTTCCATGCCCAGTCCTGTATTGCTGCCTACACGCCCAATATATTGATGGTTGGTGAATTCTGGGTCTTTCCCTGTTTTGATTGGGGGCTTTCTCTTGGGGCGTTGCGATCGCCTGAAAATTGCCTCATGCGCCTGCCACTTGCCATAAATATACTCTCCCACGAACCCACTTTTAAACTCCCGATAAATTGAATATGTGTGAATCCATGCCCCATCTGGTGCGATGTTACCAGTGGCTAGAAGCTTCTGCCTGTGCTCGTATAACCGATTGATTTTGGCGATCAGCTCGTCTTGCTCCATGATACCCACCTGAAAAATCCGGGAATGTGGGAGCCACGCTTTTAAAAGCGTGGAGGAAACACGACTCGGGGAATTTATTCCCCGTCAAATATTGTTTTGGTGCCGCTACCGCCTTGGAATTACTAAATGCTGTGTACTTTTGTAATGTACTTTCAACCAGACAGTTATGGTTTAACATCGTTTGTCCTGTACGCATAGCGGCTTCCCTATTACTAGGGATCGCTTCCCTCGCGGGAGTTAGGTTTGCCTCGACGGGCGTTAGCGGTCGGCACTTCCAAACAGCACTGGTTTTTCCCTATAGCCTGTTTAACTGTTCGGTTCTAGAGCCTGGAACTGGCACGCATTCTAGGGTAGGTATTTAACTCTTGCCGCTAACGTAGTACTTTGAGTACTTAGTCTGGTCAACACGACTCTTTCAAGCCGCCACCATACCGCCTAAGCGGTTGGTGGGGGTAGTTGACTTGAGCCAGCCGATATCATGCTGCTCTGCCCCCAGGCAGACTTCCTCATGGGGAGCAAAGGAACCGAAGGTTTCGTTTCCCCATGCCCGTGCCAATTGTCCAGAAACCCAAGCATGGGTTGGCTGGGTGATACAAATTAATTCCTCGCTAATGGCACGATAAAGCATGACTGGTTCTGGTTAAACAATCGGTAATGTTTTAAACTTGTTACTCTATCCTAAATTGGTTAACCAAATTCATAACGATTAATAAATAGTCCAATTACTAGGCGTAGCAGCCTGCAAACAGAAACGCTCCGACCTGCGCTCCAAGAGGATTTTCGGCCAGGATTAAGGGTCTTGGCAGCTGAGGGCGATGATAGAAAGAATGGCATGGTTCATATGTTTATTGCCATGCTGGAGTTTATTCTGATGGCTTACGTCAGCGCCATTTGTCCACCATCGAGATAGAGCGTTGAACCTGTCAAAAACAGCGACAAATCACACGCGCAAAATAGAACAGCACGGGCAATATCATCCGGTACGGCAGCACGACCTAAGGGAATTCTTTGCTCAAACTGCTGGCGCATGTCTTCGCTCACCCCTTCTGTTCCCGGTGTTTCGACTAAAGTCGGGGCAACGTTCAATACGCGAATTCCCTGTGGCGCAAATTCTGCAGATAAGCTTTTCGTCAGGCCCTCTACCCCGTGTTTCGCGGCGACATAAGCGGCAGTGTTGACATCTCCACGCGATCCCGCTAGAGAGGAAATATTAATAATCACGCCGCCATTGCCGGAAGGCAGCATGCGTCGGGCTGCTTCCCGCGAGGCAAAGAAAACCCCAGACAGATCGAGGTCGATCACCTGCCGCCACTCATCATCTGTTACCTCCAGCGTCGGCTTGAACGGGTAGATTCCGGCGTTATTAATCCACAAGTCAAGTCGCCCAAACTCTTTGACAGCACGATCGCACAATGCAGTCAAAGAGGCGGAATCGCTTGCGTCCACTTGTGCCCCGATTGCCTTACCGCTGGTAATCGTCGCGGCGGCTTCATCTGCGCTCTGCTGGTCGCGACCTGCCATCAGCACTGTTGCCCCTGCCTCAGCTAGCCGAGCCGCGATCGCCAATCCAATGCCCTTCGTCCCGCCGGTGACAACCGCAACTTTGCCTTGCAGCGAAATTAAGTCATTCAAAGATTTGTCTGAAACTTCTGCAATTGCCATTCCATGTTCTCCAGTATTTGTGCTTGTGTTTTTCAGGACTGACGCACGACCGTAGGTTGTCTGGACATGGCACTGCCATGACCCTAAGACCAAATTTCAACATTCTTACTCGAACTGAACAACTGCATTTGAAATGCGAACGAAGACTTGTTTCATCAACACATCATAGTGAAAAAAGCTTTCTTTTTCAGCCACCTCCAGTGAGGCACGCGCGGTTGACGTGACTGTAAAAGGCTCGGTACAATTTTCTAGTTCGCACCTGCCGCCTATCCCGGCAACCGCATGAACCGGATTATCGAAGGCGAACGTGCACGCTCTAACGTGATTTTTTCAAGACCGTTGCCATCCCAGAAAGGAAACGGAAGATGAACACACCCACTGCCTTCAAGATCGATATTCCACAGGCGAAGCTGGATAAAATTCGAGAGCGAGTTCGGACTTACCCGTGGGATGAGATGCATATGCCCATCGACAGTGGGTGGAAGTATGGTACCCCCTTGCCATATGTGAAACAACTTGCCAACTACTGGGCAACGAAATACGACTGGCGCGATTCTGAGCGGCAGATGAACCGCTTCGACCACTTCAAGGTTACGGTGGACGGTCAGGAACTGCATTTCATCCACGAGAAAGGTTCGGGTAAAAACCCGCAACCGCTTCTGATGCTGCACGGTTGGCCGTACTCATTCTACAGCTTCATTGATTTGATCGAGCCCCTGGCTCACCCAGAGCGCTGTGGTGGGGAGCCTGATGACGGGTTTGATGTGGTCGTAGCGTCACTGCCGGGCTACGGCTTCTCCAGCAAGCCCACTCAGCCGGTCGGACCGCAGCGGATAGCCGGCTACATGGATCGCCTGATGACAGACGTTCTCGGATACGACCGATACCTCGCCCAAGGTGGCGATTGGGGCGGGGATATTGCCTCCCGTTTGGGTTTTGACCATGCGACCCATGTCTTGGGTGTACACTCCCACTCCTTCATGGTCCGCCACGCTGGCGCTGTCCTTGGTAGCGGTCAGACCGGCCTAGGTCCGGTGACGGAGGAAGAGAGCGCCTTCGTCCAGCGGGAGCAGGATGTTTTCCTTGATGAAGGGGGCTACTCGATAATCCAAGGGACGCGACCGCTGAGCCTAAGCTATGCCATGATGGACAGCCCCGTTGGCGCGGCTGCGTGGATGATCGAGAAGTTCTACGCCTGGTCAGAACGGCGCTCGCGAGCGTTCGAGGCGATCTTCACGAAGGATCAGTTGCTGACGGAGGTCATGGTATACCTGGTAACGGACACCTTTAAGTAGTTAAACAAAATTAATTACATAATTTCTGCCAAATTCTCTTAAAATTTTCTCGACAGATGCCACAAAAGTTGACCAGGATTTATAAGCCTCTATCTCAATCCATTCATACTTAATAAAT
>JAABUZ0100009655.1_pt1 | contig 10975 bp, 9 predicted proteins | sample 5562091 | NCBI WGS metagenome assembly JAABUZ01 (sample SAMN12813069, study PRJNA571459) | rock metagenome | isolation source: Antarctica rocks | place: Antarctica: Victoria Land, Linnaeus Terrace sud | collected 2015-12-21
AGGCTCCAGTAGTCTGCCTCGTGCATAGCCCCGAAACCGCGATCGTGAACGCTATGAGACAGAAACCGTCCTCGCCCGTTGTCGAGTCCGATGCGAAGTGGGATACCCAGCAATGACGACAGGAGTACCCACCTTGCCGTGCCCTGCCACGTTGTCAGATGGTGCATGAGGATCATGCCCTCATACTGTTGCCTTCTGAGAGATGCCAGCGCCCTTATGTCCTCGCGTCTTCGTCGATTGTCATGCCACTCAAGAGGATTCAGATGTGCTCTCTGGTCCGTCGTCACGATACGGCGTACAAATGGCGCCCGCTGGAGGATCGGCACGCAATGCGGGCGCACCAGCATGTCCACCTGCCCGATCGTCGCGTGTAGCGCCTGCAATGCCGGGGTGGTGAGCAGGACGTCACCCGGGTCGCCTAGCTTGATCGCAAGGACCGTCATTCGCTCGGCCTATTCGTGATCCAGATATCCTCGACAGCGGCAAGGACATCCTCGACGCCAACGGCGCTCATGCAGGGCGCAGGTGTGACTCGCCAGGGACACTCAGCGGTGGCGAGCAGGTTATAGCAAGGACTGCATGGGAGACCAGCCCGAACCACGTGGTGGGGCTGGCTGTACGGGCCGTAGACACGGGGGTCTGTGGGACCATAGATGCCGACGACCGGGGTCCCGAGTGCCGATGCCAGGTGTACCGGCACGGAGTCGCCAGTAATGACGACATCAACAGTGCTCAAGAGTGCCTTCAGGGACTTTAGGTCCGTATGTCCAGCCATATTCGTGGATGGCTGCCGCATCTGTCTCTGAACTCGGCAGACGAGGGAGTGGTCCCGCGCGGCGCCACTGAAGATCACCGTAGCGCCATACTTTGCAACCAGTTGGTCGGCCAAACGTGCCCACGAGTCCATCCGCCAGCGCTTCGCGTTCCCATTGTTTGAGCCGACGTGTAGCACCACGCGAGGGCGCTGGCCGGTGACTCTCTCGGTCAACTGTTGCTCGATGTCTGCGATGGCGCGGGGCGAAGCCGTCATTCTGGGGGTGTTGTCACGTACCGTGGCTCCCGCTGCCCGTGCCAGGCGTAGGACATATGCAACTTCGTGATGGGGGGTGTCGTACCGTCGGCCGGGCAATGCCAGTGTGAGCGTGCCGGGATACGCTTCCGACGCGTAGCCCACACGCGTGGGTGCGCCGCTGATGAAGGCGAAGAGACAGGCGAACTGCCCAAACAGACTGACCGCAATATCTGGTTGAAAGGCGCGCAACTCATGGATGAGAAAAAAGAGCGAGCGATATTTCCTCACATGAAACCAGTTGCGGGGTCTTCGCACCGCATTAGGGTCAATAACGAACACACGGTCGACGGAGGGTACATCTTCCAAAAGCGGGGCCGTGTACGGCGTCACCAGCATTGCCACCACCGCATTCGGGTACGACTCCTTGAATGCCTGCACAACCGGGAGTGACATAACGACGTCGCCCAGAAGATCCAGACGGATGACGAGGATAGCGCGCGGTGGCTCCCGGTGTTCGCGGCGAATCAGGTGTGCTTCCAGCCGTGGGACGGCAAGACCCACGACTCGAGCAGCGGCTCTTTGTGCCATCCGTTTGAAGGCCGACCGGATCGATGCACGCCGCAGGAGCGGGATTCTGTTGGTCATCGGCCTATGTCGTGCCACTCATGTATGCAGCGCTCGTTGCTCGGCTGCTCGCAAGTAGGCAAGCCCACGGCGGGCGATCTGTTCGGGACCGCTGCTGTAGTCAAAGACCTCGATGGACATCCAGTCGTCATAGCCACCGTCTCGAAGCGCCCGGAAGATGGGAACGAAATCCACATCACCGGAGCCGGGTTCCCGGAGATTGGCATCGTTGGCGTGGACATACCGTGCGCAGGATATCGCCCGGCCGATGGTCTCGGAAATTGGTCGTGGTTCGGATGCCATGCTTTTCACGTCCAGCATGCTTTGAAAGCCAGGGCATCCTACTTCCTCGACCATCTTGATGCAGTCGTCAATGCGCGTAAAGATATTGCTCTCGGGCAACGCTTCGAGGCAAAAGACGACACCACAATCCTCTGCGGTGGCGCCACACGCACGAAACGTCTCTCGTGCCCACTCCCAGGCGAGTCGAGCATCAACGCCCTGGGGGACGTTTCGTTGCTGTGGAGAGCCGAATACGAGCCTGCGCGCGCCAACGTCCGCGGCGAATGAGATGAGCGCTTGCAAGTATTGCGCGGTGGCAAGGCGGGTCGCCACCTCGGGGCTCGTCAGGTGCAAGCCTTTGGTTTTCGCAAGAAGCCAGTGAAGCCCGCTGATCTCCAGGCCGCAGGACGCCGCCCCGTCGCGTATGCGGGCACGCGCCACCGCGTCCACATCGGTCACGTGAGTACAGAAGGTAAATGGAGCAAGTTCCACCCCTTCGTAGCCTGCCCGTCCACACAACTCAAAAACCTGTTGGAGCTGCCATCCTTCGAAGGTTTCGTTGCAGATGGCGTACCTCACATTTCCCGCTCCTGGGATACTTTTGGTGGATTGATATAGTCGTGGTAGAGTTCCGCCACGACTGCCTCCTCCGCGTCGCCATCTCGCAGCACGATGCGATATCGGAACGACAGGGACTGGGCAGGCTCTAGCGTGTAGCGACCGTTGAGGGCAGCGTTTCCGGTGAACGTCTCGCCACCAAAAGGATTGGCGGTCATCAGCCCGTATTCACGGACGTGCCAGTAGGTTGGGGCTCGGAAATTGTCCGGGTGATCCATCACGCATATCCCCACCAACCGGCCATCGACCTCGCCAGAATAGTCGCACCATTGCGCTCGCTTCCCCCAGGTTTCGGCTTCACCAACGCCACCGTAGGCGTTCTGGATGACGCCGCCGCGTTTGCCGTCCATACTGCTTGCGACACGAATCGAAACGATGCCACCTTCTTTGGTGTCACCGAAGGTGACTGGCGTGTCTCCGCAGGTGAGGACGACAGACAGGTCGATACTGCGGTTTGTATCGGGCTGACGGTAAAACGTCATGCTCCTCCGTTCGGTGAGGAGCGGCAGTCCCGCGTTGGTCGTCCAGGTGGAGCGAGCAGTAAAGGCGCCGAGCACGGGACCCGACTGGATCATCTCGAAGGCGTCGTGGCGAGTGAAGCCGTGCTGATCCTGCTCGCTCCAATTGTCGGTCTCGTTTACTTCTCCGTAAGCGACCCAGAGCGAACGATGATGCGGATGATCAGACGTTTCGCCCGGCACTTTCGTTCGCATAGGAAACTGCCGCGTCATATGCACGCCATCGGGCCCGAGCAGGGGGTAACAGTACGGGCGGACCGTGCCCGACTTCGTTGCGACGTATGTCGTCAGTGGCTGTCCGTCCACTGTGACGGCAATTCCATCTGGCACCTCCCGTAGTTGGACACGTTCCAGTTCCGGGTAGCCCTGATCGTCAGTCGTGAGGGCGTATGTTTCGTCCGTTCCCGCAGCCATGGCCGGAATCAGCACATGGAATCGCCGCTCACCGTTTATCTCCGTAACCTGAACGGGAAGGGTCTCACCGCTGAGATCCTCGAGCCAGACCGATCGGCGGAGCACAAAGTCGGGCGGGCACGGCCAGGAAACTGGCGTGTCCTCTCGATCATGGGGCCCCGCCTCGACTTTGATGATATGTGTGGACATGCGTGCTACCGTTCCTTTCTACATTCCGGCGGACGAAGCGATCCGATTCTGCATGCGTTCATTGCCGAGTTCGGAGGGCTCGACGCGTGCACCGGGTGTCGGTTGTGGGCGGATAATGCGTTCAGCACCGGCGGCCGTAAGATGCTGCGCCAGTCGCTCGGGTTCGAGGTGAAGCGCGATGGTCGTGCCACCATTGCCGGCTCCGGCCAGCTTCGCACCTAGCGCCCCGCCCTCGAGTGCAGCTTCGATCATCATCTCATTATCAGGTCCCGACCCACCGAGCTGGCGCTGGATTCGGTGGTTTTCGTTCATGAGCTGCCCGAGTCGGGGCCAGTCAGCCAGCAGCAGCGCCTTTTTGCCTTCTCGCGCGAGTGCACCGATACGAAGGTATGCGTCCACAACGTCCTTATCGCCTTCGAGCCATCGCTCACGGATCGGCTTATGCACCACTCCAGAGGCGGCGCGTACTCCTTTCTTCGCGCAGACAAAGGGAAGTCCCGGGACGAAGGCATCGAGCCTTTCCACCGTGCCGTAATGTTCGAGTGACACTTCGCGGTAGAACTGCTTATCCCGGAAGTCCATGTAGTTGATGCCGCCGAATGCACACATGTAGAAATCCTGATAGCCGCACACATTTTGCATCCGGTTGAGTTCAATTGATCGGGCAACTTCAGCCAGGTGGTAGGTCGTATGCTGTTCCCCGCGATAGGTCCAGAGTGCCAGCAATATACTGACAACGAGCGCTGCTGATCCAGACATACCGGCCTGGAACGGTATCTCGCTGGAGATGCTCAGGCGAATCGGGGCATCATATATGTGGAGGTGCCCGAGCACCGCCTTCGGGATATCGAACAGGTCACGTTTCAACGTGAGATCATCACGACCATGTACGTGAAGTTCCTGGCCGCCAGCTACCAGTGTCAGCGTCGCGGCATCATCAATAGTCACCAGCGCCCGTTCCTGGCTGCTGCACGAAAGGACGCTACCTCCGTACATATCGGTCGGATTGCCGATAATACCGACGCGACCGGGTGCCGAGATATAGAGTGGGAGCATAGCGTGACCTCCTCAACCCGCGTCGGCGTTATTCCATGAAGGGATACGCGGTGCCTTCACACCGGTCATGTCGACGCGACTCCCTATCCGATGCGCTGCTGCAAATGCTGCCGCAAGAGGTAGCCGTACCGCTCGTCAGCCAGTGCGAAATCTACAAATGCTTTAAAGTAGCTTTCGAAGTTGCCGATGTCGTAACGCTTTTCACCTGCTGCCAGGCGCACACAGCACACTTTTTTGCTTTGCCGCATGAGGACGCGGATGGAGTCGGCGAGCCAGATCTCTCCGCCTTTTCCAGGCATCGTGAGTTCAATAGCCGGGAACACGTCGGGAGAAAAAAGATACCGCGCGGCGATTGCCAAGTTACTCGGCGCCAGGCCCGGTGCTGGCTTTTCCACCAAATCGTCTATTTCGAACCAATCCCCAACGTCGCCTTTTGGTCGCACGACACCATATTTATAGGCGTCTTCAGGGGCTACCTCCTCGACCGCCAGGACACAACTAGCGTGCTCCGCTTCCATGACATGGTGCATTCGTGACAGCAGCGTCTGCGGACCCGGTGTAAAAATGATGCTATCGCCAAAGGCGACGATGAACGGATCACCGCCAATAAAGTCGCGACCCAGACGGACAGCGTCGCCATTGCCACGAGGGGTGCTCTGTCGAGTGTAAAAGAATGTTGACCCGGTCTCCAGGTACTGCATGGCGTCAATGAGTTCGGCATTCCCGCTTTCGCTGAGGCGTTGAATCAGGTCGGGATCAGGGTCGAAATGATCTTCAATCGAGCTTTTTTTTCGACCGGTGACCAGCAAGATCTGATCGATCCCCGCATGTTCCATCTCCTCAACGATATACTGGACGGTGGGCTTCCGGCCAACAGGAAGCATTTCCTTCGGTTGCGATTTGGTGACGGGCAACAGTCGGGTTCCCAGGCCAGCCACCGGTATGATTGCTTTCCGAACCGCTGTCATGCCTCGTCTCCTCTGTTCAACGCGTTGGGATCACTGGCATTATAGGGCACGCTGCTTCACCAACCCGTCCGTACCCAGATATGTTCTCCATCTTCGCGCACCGCATAGCGATGAACACCACCGGTGGGGACGGGCTGCATGGTTTTGCCGGGGATGCCGCAGTCCCCCACCAGTTCCTGGCACTGTGCCTCCCGCTCAGTTTTTCCAGTCGCTACATTAAACTGTGCTCCATGGAGCGCGCATGTGAGCACTGATCCCCGTAATGCGCCGTCCACGAGATGGGCGCGCATATGGGGGCAATGCGCTGGCACCACTTTGAGTGTTCCATCGTCAAGACGGATAAGGAGCAGGTTTCTGGGACCCACCTGTACTTCGCGCATGCCGCCACGGGGAAGATTCGCGCAGGTAGCGACGCGCTCCCACTCGCCTTCGAGGTACCGCTGGGTCTCGGGGTCGAAATAGGTGACGGCGGGTGCCTCGTCCTGGCCCGTGATGGTGAATCGGCTCATCGATCCTCGCGCGGGGTCGTGCTGACGTGCGGTATGGCCGTTGGCGGCCCACCCTTGCGCACAGAGAATGGCAAACTTGATAGGATCACCATGACTCACGCCGACGACGGTTTGTCCGGGGAAGCGAGCAGCGGCTGTGCGGATGAAGCGCCGCATGCGAGCGGCGACCTGGCTGGCCGACTCGTCTTTTGGTTCTCTGCGATGCTCAAAGGCGGTGAAGTCAGGTTCGAAGTCTTCGAACCTGGTGCCTTGCCACGAACTGCCGAGTTCTGCCAGGAGCCAGGAGCGCGTCACCGGCACCTCTGGAAACTTTGCGCTGATGTACGATGCCGTCTGCCGGGCACGCAACATCGGGCTGGTGAAAATGTGTGCGATGGGAGTACCCGCAAGCGCGTCAGCGGTACGTCGTGCTTGCTCCACGCCCTTGTCGCTCAGGCGAAAGCGAGGTAAGCGACCGTACAGCACATTATCGGGGTTGTGTACTTCCGTATGTCGTACCAGAATTACCACGCTTGGTTGTACCGCGCTCCCGACGCTGGAGTCGCGTTGTGCCATCCCAGGTCTGTCTGTCATCACTCCGTCCTTATGATCAGCTATGATCGCCGCCGACAATCCATGACGGCCTCATAGACGCCAAGCGTCTGAGCCGCCGTCTTTTCCCACGTGAACGTCCCTGCCTGCCTGATACCCGCGTTGCGTGCGCTTGCTCGGAGTAATGGGTCGCCCGCAAGACGGAGCATCGCATCGGACAGGGCACCGACCTCCCCGGGTGGGAACAGGAGGGCCGCATTGCCTACGACCTCGGGTACCGAAGATGCCGCAGCGGCAATCACCGGTGCGCCACTTGCCATTGCCTCCAGTGGAGGAAGCCCGAATCCCTCATACAGCGAAGGAAACACGAACGCATCACACGCCGAGAGGAGTGCTCGGTGCCCTTCATCATCGACGGCCCCGATAAAGCGGACGCGGTGCGAGACGCGTAACTCCTCGGCCATCCGTGGCAGGTCGGGGTACAGTGGGCCGCTGTGCGGCGGCGTGCTGCCCCCGAGCACCAGGAGATGCCCCGGAAGTCGTACACTGGTCTGCTGCCAGGCCCGGAGCAACGTCGGAATATCTTTTCGCCGGTCGGTCGCGCCGATATAGACGAAGAATGGCTGATCAATACTCCACCGTCTCCGAACGATCTCCCGTGCGTCCACAGCCGGCATGGGATAAAACCGTTCACCTGGGGCAAGATGGATGGTATGGACGCGGCTGGCAGGAATCCTCAGAACGCGAACGATATCGCGGCGCGTGCAGTCCGAATCCGCAATGATGGCGTCGGCGCGACGGGCGCTGAGCGCGACGAGTGAGGTGTATGTTCGGGTCAATATCCTGCCACGGTATGCCGGGAGGAGTGCGGGGATGACGTCGTGAATGGTGACCACCGTGCGCTGCAACGAGCACACCGGTGACGCCCAGTAGGGGTTATGGAGAATATCGGCCCCCGACGATGCAGCGTGCAGAGGAAGTCCCAGTTGCTCCCACAGAACTTTCTGGAGGTCATGGTACCTGCCATCCATACGCGGACTGGCGCCACGCGAGTGGAAGCCAGCGACGAACGCGTTTTGCCTGCTCTGCGCGGATCCGCCCAGAAGGGTATAGCGATGACTCTTCCCCAACCGCGGGAGTTCTGACAGAAGCCTGATGGTGTATTGCCCTGTTCCGGTGAAAGGACGCTGAAGAAACAGGCCGTTGATGGCGATATGCACGTCCCGACGTCCCTAACTCGCATTACGGGCGTGCGGATCAGGCGCGAACTGGTCGTACAACGACGCCAGGCGTTCAGCGGCTGCGTCCCAGGTAAAGAGAGCGGCACGCGCCTTACCCGTACGTATGAGTGCGTCACGCCGCCCACGATCTGTCAGCACCAGGCACATCGCATCGCTCATTGCATCGATATTGTACGGGTCAACCAGGATTCCGGCACTGCCGACGCTCTCAGGGACGGAGGAGACATTTGATGCGACGACTGGAGTGCCGCATGCCATGGCTTCCAGCGGTGGTATGCCGAACCCTTCGTAGAGTGAGGGATAGACAAAAAGGTCGGCGGCTGTATAGAGGGCAGGGAGATCCTCGTCGGCGATGAACTCCACGACGTGGACGCGCTCCTCGATCCCGAGCGCCGTGACCTGGCGGGCGATACCGCCATACAGCCATCCTTTTCTGCCCGCAATCACCAGATGATGTGGAAAGCCAGATCGGGCGATGTTGGCGAACGCCGCAATGAGTCGCTCGTAATTTTTGCGCGGCTGGAGCGTCCCCACCGCCAGTACATAGGGGGCATGCACGCAAAGCCGGTCCCGGAGTGCTGTGAGCGAAACGCGATCAACCGGGCTAGCAAAACGTGCATCGACACCCGAGAGTATGACGGAGATTTTTCCCCCTGGTACGCCCAGTTCGCGTTCAACGTCGCGGCGGGTACTTTCTGAATCGGCTATGACGAGGTCAGCCCGGCAGATGCTGCGGGGCACGGTTCGTTCGAGGTACGACCGGAGACCTGGTGCGGCGGTCTCCGGCAACAGCCGGTAGGACAGGTCGTGAACCGTGAGGAAGACCGTTCCACGACGAACAGGAGGTACCACGAAACTCGGAAAGTGCCAGAGATCGTGCCTACCGAGGATAACGTCAATCGGCACAGGGAGTCGCGCACGGTGCCATGCGATCGTGGCCCAGCGCTCGGGAACGGGGAGGTGATACACGGGTGCCGGTGGTGTTCCCGCGGCGGGGAACACTCCTGGTCCACGTTCCCGACCGAGACAAAAGAGTGAATACGTATGTCCCCCCCTTCGGAGGAGGGCCGACATCAATTCCCTGGTATAGCGCCCGACTCCGGCCGTCTCACGGATCGCGGGCGTGACGTCCAGGCCGATCTTCACCGGGTCCGCTTGCTCAGTAGATAGACGCCCAGGCCCGAGATGACAAGCGCCCAGTAGGAAATGAGTCGGTCAAGCAAGGCAATACCGGTGGCCACGGCCATGGGCACGCCGAAAAAGTTCATGAGGAACGCGAGCACAAGCTCAGCGGCACCGAGGCCACCGGGCGTGGGGACGATGAGTGAAAAGGAGACGCCGGCGAGGGCGAAGAGGATGGCTGAGAGCGGAAGGTCCACGCCTACCGCTTTCGTAACGAGCCACAGACGGCCGATCTCGCCGCTCCACGCCAGGATCGTGAGCAGTGCAATTGCCGCGCGGTTGCCCTGAAAAGACGCGAACGTGCCGTGTGAGAAGCGATGATAGACGTCCTGCACTTTGCCTGAAAAGAGACCGACAATTCGTTTTCCGTGGAAACGCATAACGAGCAGCGTGACACCAAGCAGTGCGATAAAGACGAAACTGACGCCCATAATCTCACCAATTTGCGCCGTAAACTTGTGCTGTAATGCAAATGCTCCTGATACGAGTAAAATGAAAAAGAGGAAAGTAAAGTCGATGATCCGTTCGGAGAAAATCGTGCCGAGCGTGGCGGAGACGGGCAGATGCTCGTTCTTGCGCATTAAATAGGCGCGGTAAATATCCCCTAACTTTGCGGGAACGACGCAATTGACAAACCACGACAATAAAATCGTGATGGAGAGAGGCACGACACCCGCATCCATCCCGACATTATTCAACATCAGTTTCCACCGCAGACCGCGACACGGAAACGATGAGGCATAGACGGCAAGTGCCAGGAGAAAAATCCAGATATTCGTGCGCGCGAGCACCATACCCAGCTGCTCAGGCGTCACTTTCCATGATCGAACCGCCAAAAATACCATCGCGAACGCGAATGCGAACGAGATCAGCGTCCTTTTTTGAAAAAATCGTTTCCCGATCCCTGGAGGTGCGTCGACCTGAACCGGCTCGCCTGGCTCCGGGTGTTCGGGTGGCAGCGCGCTAACCAGGACACTGTCTCTAGCCACGGAGGGTACTTCCCAGTGCCGCACCACCCGCGTACCCCGCCTTCTGGCGCGCTATCTCCTCCCGGAACCATTCGATCGTGTAGCCCAGGCCCTCATCGAGCGTGACCCGGGGCTGCCAGCCGAGCAGCCGCTGTGCTTTTCGTATGTCAGGCTGTCGCCTCACGGGATCATCCGGAGGCATGGGGCCGTGGGTAATTGCGAGGTTGGTACCGGTGATTGCCTGGATACGAGAAATGAGAGTCACCATATCAATTTCGCTGGGGTTGCCAAGATTGACCACTTCACCCGTAGTGCGGTCGCTCTCCATCATCGCCCGTATGCCACGAACAAGATCACTGACATAACAAAAGCTCCGTGTCTGCCGTCCATCGCCGTAGAGCGTGAAGGGCTCCCCGTTGAGCGACTGCGCCACGAAGTTTGGCAACGCGCGGCCATCCTCGGGCTGGAGCCGTGGTCCGTAGGTATTGAAAATACGAATGATCCGCACATCGACGTGTCGGGCGCGATGAAACGCCATCGACAATGCTTCGGCGTACCGCTTTCCTTCGTCGTAACAGCTTCGAATCCCCGTGGAACTGACGTTTCCCCAGTATGTTTCCACCTGCGGGTGCTCCAGCGGGTTCCCGTACACTTCAGATGTCGAAGCGAGCAGAAAGCGAGCGTTGCATCCAGCGGCACGCTCCAGCAGCTTCTGCGTTCCGGTTGAATTGGTGATAAGGGTCTCGATGGGCCGTTCGAGGTATCGTGGTGGGCTCGCGGGACTTGCCAGGTGATAAATCACGTCGCCAGCAACATCCGCTGGCAGTTCATCACTGATGTCACAGGACAGCATGGTGAAGTTC
>JAABUZ0100009656.1_pt1 | contig 10975 bp, 13 predicted proteins | sample 5562091 | NCBI WGS metagenome assembly JAABUZ01 (sample SAMN12813069, study PRJNA571459) | rock metagenome | isolation source: Antarctica rocks | place: Antarctica: Victoria Land, Linnaeus Terrace sud | collected 2015-12-21
CGGTATTTCCAGAAACAAACCGATTTCGCCAAGAACATATTCTGGCTTGGCACTGCTCTTGTCCGCCTCTATCTGTGCGAGCGTCCACAGTTTTTCTAAAGAAGTGTTCGCCATAATTACTTTAAGTTCTTCTGTCCCCTGGACAGGTGGCGTTTCTGAACGCCTTCCAGCGAGTGAGTTTACTCACTCGTCTACTCGCAAGGCTTGACGCAAGGGAATGGCTTACTCTGCGAACATCTCTGCGAGGCTTACAAGAACGGCCTCTTGCTCCTCAGTGGTTATCCGGCCTAAATATTTAATAAGGCGGGTTTTGTCTGCAACACGAATTTGATCCAAAATGATCGTGCCATCTTTGTCCCGGAAGCGGCAGGCAACATGAGATGGATACCGATAGCCGCCGCTGGTCATGGGAGCGATAAGAACAGTGGCAATGCGGCGGTTTGCTTCATCCGGGGAGACGACAAGGCAAGGACGAGTTTTTTGCATCTCGCTGCCCACAGTTGGATCGAGGGTGGATAAGTAGACGTCAAAGCGCTTAACTACCATTCCCACTCCGTCTCGTCCCACTTTGTCATTGAGGGGATGTCGCCGTCCAGAAGCGCATCATCGCCATTCTCAGCCATACGCTGATATTGTTCTTCCCATCCCTGACGTGCGACACGCGCCGGACGAAGAATAAGATGATCCGCCTTTACTTCTAATTGTACAGCACCATTCAGCCCGACTTGCTCCAACAGTGGCTTTGGGATACGTATTCCCTGGGAGTTGCCGATTTTAATAATTTGTGTTGTAATGATGTTGTTCATGGGTCTGCTACCTTCTAAAAATCCTCGCTTCGTAAATACATTGTAGCCACAAGACCAATAAAAGTCAAGCGCCGTCAGCGGCCAAGCTCGGTACGGGCGACGGTGTTAGTGGGGTCGTCTTGAAGGACGCGGGTGAACTCGGCGTCGGCGTCGGTGTTCAGGCCGGCGGCGCGGAAGGTCAGCCCTAAGTTGGTGCGGGCTTCGGTGTACTTGGGGTTCAGGGCAAGCGCACGCTGGAACGCGGCGATGGCGTCGGCGTAGCGCTTTTGGGCGGTGAGGGCGACGGCCAGGGAGTTGTGCAGGTCGGCGTAGTCGGCCAGCGCCAGCGCTTTTTCAAATTCGGCGGCAGACTCGGCGTACATACCGCGCCGGTAGAGGTCTGCGCCGAGGCGGGAGTGGAACGTGACGTCGTCCATGTCGGTCTCGGCGATGCGGGTCAGCAGGGCCTGGGCCTGTGAATAATCCCCGGCCTGATGCGCGGCGATGGCCTCTTCATACGGCGCAGCGCCGAACACGGGGTCAACCGAGGCGGCGTCTTGAACGGCGGCCAGAGCCTCCGCAGGCCGGTCTAATGCATACAGCGTCAGGCCCCGGTAGAACAGCGCTTTGGCGTAGCGCGGGTTGACGGTCAGGGCCGCGCCGAACGCAACCAGCGCGGCAGGCGCATTGCCGAGTCCCCGCGCAGCGCGTCCCGCCTGGAAATGCAGGTCGGCGTAGTGCGGATTAATTGCCAGCGCTTCGGCGAACGCGACACGGGCGTCGTCGTAGCGCCCGGCTTCCAGTGCGGCGGTGCCGAGGCTGGCATGGCTTTCGGCGATATAAAACCAGGCCATCCGCTCGGTCAGCTCGTCCGGGTTCATCAGGCTGGCCTGCTTTAGCTCGGTGATCGCTTCGGCGAATAGCCCCTGGTCAAACAGGCGGATGCCTTTATCGTAGTGTTCGTTGCGGCCTAAGCCAAACATCCGGCCCAGCATGGACATTGCGTGATCTCCCGTAAGTTGGATTACTTTTGTGCGTGATGGCACACCTGCATCATAACATAGGGGACGGGAATGCGTCAAGTTTAGCGAGCAATCGGTACGAGTAGTTGACGAGTGACGAGTAGTTTTCAACTACTCGTACTCATCCGGCTTAGACTCATCCCATCTGCACAAAATGAAAGCGCGTCTCGTGCTGCAGCGCGGCTTGCAGCAGCGCTTGAATGGCCTCCAAATCGGCCAGAACGTCCGCAGGGCGCAGGCCGGGGTCGTAAATCGCGGCGGCGAGGCTTTCAGGAGTGTCGCGCACGGCAGCGATGGCGCGTTCGACGGCGGCGAGACCGGCGACCGGCTCGAACCATTCCATCGGCTCGAATTCAAGATCGTCGAGGTCCTCTAAGCCGCCTTCTTCATAGGGATAGACCATGCCGACTTCCACGGCGATTTGCAGAGGGTCCACGGCGCAGAAGTCCAGAAGCTGGGCTAATATGGGGTGCGCTTCGACGACACGCGCCAGCGCAAAGCCGACAGCGGGGTCGGCGGGAAGGCCGGGGATTGGAGTCTCAAGCACAGGGTAAATACGGGCAGGCATCAGGCGAAGTCCCAGGTGTAGCCGTCACCATTTTGTCCGATAGCACCAGCGGAGCTTTCGGGAAAGTGGCTGCTGAAGTAAATCGCCTGGGTTTCGGCGGCCCGCTTTAAAAGCAGGTGCCGGGAACGCCGGGCGGCGTCGGGAAACTCGCAGAACATCGAAACCAGCTCCGTGTCATGGACTTCCAGCGGATGGTGCAGCACGTCCCCGCCAAACAGCCCAATCTTTCCCTCCGAAACAATCTCGATAGCCGCGTGGTCAATGCTGTGGCCCGGCATCGGCAGGAAGCGAATGCCCGGCAGGACTTCGCTTCCGTCTACTTTGCTTCCGTCTACTTTGACCCGGCGCACCTTGCCGGCGGTTTCCAGCGGGATCATGCTGTCGGCGAACACGCCGGCGACCGGCACGCGAATCGGTTCGCTCAGTCCGGCTTCAGTCCTTGCCGCTTGAATGCCCGCTTCGTCCTCCTGCGCCAGCGCCGCGCCGTAGCGCCATTCCAGATCGGAGCAAATCACGGTAGCGTTCGGGAAGGTCGGCTCCCATTCCTGCCTTTCCAATCGCGTATTCCAGCCGACATGGTCAGCGTGAATGTGCGTCAGCAGGACGAAGTCAACGTCTTCCGGGCGGATGCCCGCCGCTTCCAAGCGCGGAAGAAACGGATTATGCAGATGGTCCAGCATCTTCATCGCCGGGCGCGTTTTGTCGTTGCCTGCCCCCATGTCCACGAGAATAACTTTGCCCTGATGCCGCACCAGCCAGGTGTGAACGCTGAGCGGAACGCGGCCTGTGGCTTTGTCATAAGTCGCGTCGCTGACCCAGTGAGGATGCGCTTGCAGCAAATCCGGGTTGAACCCAGGCAGAAGCTGCGTCACAGTAAACCCATTCAAGTCCAGTTCGGGGATTTTGACGACGCGGCTGCTGCCGACGGTATATTCACGCTCGCTCATTTAGGCTCCTTTATTCGCCGCTTCGCGCTGACCCAGCCGGGCTTGACGATCTGGCGGGCGCGGCCCAGCGCCAGAGCATCGGCGGGGACATCTTCAGTGATGGTGGAACCGGCGGCGGTGTATGCGCCGTCGCCGACTGTGACCGGAGCGACTAATGTAGAATGGGTGCCGATGAAGGCGTCGGAGCCGATGGAAGTCAGATTTTTGGTGGGCGTTAAGAACGGGTCATAGTTGCAGGTGATCGTTCCCGCGCCGATATTGGTCCGTGCGCCGACTTCCGCGTCGCCGAGATACGCCAGATGGCCTGCCGAAACGCCGTCTCCGAGCGTCGTGTTCTTCAGCTCCACGAAGTCGCCGACTTTGACGTTTTTGCCCAGCACGCTGCCGGGGCGAAGATTGGCAAAGGGGCCGATTTTGCAGCCGTCGCCGACTTCCGACGCGACAACGTAGGAGTCGCGGATGGAAACGCCGCTGCCGATCTTGGCGTCGCTGAGACGCGCCCCCGGCCCAATCTCGCAGTCTCCGCCAATGTCTGTCACGCCACTGAGTATCGTATACGGATGAATGGTCGTGTCCTGCCCAATCTGCACCGCCGCGTCAATATGCGTCGTCAGCGGGTCTACAATCGTGACTCCGGCCAGGCCAAGCGCCTGATGGACTCGGGCCTGCAAGATTTGGCGCAACTCGGACAGCTCCGGGCGCGTGTTGATGCCGCGCACGACGTCCGGGTCGCCGGAGACCAGCGCCTCGACCGAATGCCCTTCGGAGGCCAGCAGCGCGACCACATCGGTCAAGTAAAACTCGCCCTGCGCGTTCTGCGGCGTGATTTTTCGCAGCGCGGCGAACAGAGATTGAGGCTGGAAAACGTAGACCGACGTGCTGATTTCGCCGATGAGAAGCTGCGCCGGGGACGCATCGCCGGCCTCGACAATTCCTTCCACTTGATTGGTCACCGGGTCACGGACAATGCGCCCATACGCCCCGGCGTCTTCCAGCGTTGCCGTCAGCAGCGTTGCCGCCGCGCCCGTTTGGGCATGGTGCGCGACAAGGGACTCCAGCAGCGCCGCCGACAGCAGCGGGGCGTCGCCGGGCAGCACGAGCAGCGGGCCGTCCCAATCTTCAAGCAGCGCTTCGGCCATTTGGACCGCGTGGCCGGTCCCCTTCTGCTCGGCCTGCAAGACGTATTCCAGCTCCGGCCCCATCGCGTCCTGCACCATCGCGGCCTGATGGCCGACCACCAGCACGGTCCGGCCCGCCCCCGCCCCGGCGGCGGCTTCGACCGCCCAGCGCAGCAGCGGCTTTCCCAGAAGCTCGTGCAGGGCCTTTGGCCGGCGCGACTTCATGCGTGTGCTTTTGCCGGCGGCGAGTATCAGCGCGGCAACACCGCGCACGGACGGTGTGGAGTGAGAATTAACGGGATATAAAGTATCAGGCATAACAAAATCTCCTGCGATTTGGGTTATTATACCGGACACTGGGGGCAAAAAAAAGCCTGGAGCCGACGCTTAGAGCGTTTCGGTCCAGGCCCCGCCAAAAAGCGGTTGAGAAAAGGAGGACATGCGCCCTTTTTTACGCGCCAACCGCACCGATAGTTCCGCCTAGCCGTTTTGGAGGGATTGTAACCGGAGATTAACCGGCAGGCAGGGCCGCCGGTTGACTTGACACCCGGCAGCGGCTAGAATGAATGCAAAGGAGTCGGAACACGCACATGGAACGGTCGGCGCGGCCAAAATCTGTTCAGGCGAAATCTGTTCAGGATAAGGCCGGAAAAAAGAGAGCCGACACGCGAATGCCGCTCCTGATACTGGTCTTGCTGGTCGGGATTAATCTACTCTGGGCCGGATCGTCACTCGCCGCAAAAATCGCCCTGACATCCATCCCGCCGATGACGCTGGCCTTTACGCGCTTCTCGGCGGCGGCCCTGCTGATGTACGGGATTGCGCGGGTTCGCAAGGTAGACCTGCGCGTCGCTCGCCGCGATTGGGGCGCGTTCTGGGCGATGGGCGTTCTCGGTCTGGCGCTGACTTATCTGCTGGCGTATCAGGGCCTGCGGCTGACGACGGCTTCGAACTTCGCCCTGCTCCATGCCACGGAGAGCGTGTTTTTGTCCCTGCTGGCGTTCTTCTTTTTGGGAGAAGCCCTGCCCCGGACAAAGCTGCTGGGCATCGGTCTGGGGCTGACCGGCGTGTATTTGATTATTTCCAACGGCATCACGCTCCCCTCGCTTTCGCATTCCACCCTCGGCAATCTGTTGATTGCGCTGGCGCTGGCGTTTGAAGCGTCGTCGAGCATCGTCGGCAAGAATTTAGTCGCCCGCTATCCGCCGCTGTCGGTCGTCACCTACCAAATGCTGAGCGGCGCGGTCGCGCTGGCCCCGTTTGCGGCGTATGAGATGACCCGCCAAATCGCACTGGGCCACCCGCTGATCCTGCCGCCCGCTTCTGCGCTCTGGTCCCTGCTGTACCTCATCATTCCCTGCACCGTGCTGGGCTACTTGGTCTGGTTCAGCATTTTGGACAAACACAATGCCAGCGAGATGTCGGTCTTTTTGTTTATCCAGCCGGTGGCGGGTGCGGCGCTTGGCGCGTATTTTTTAGGCGACAAGATCACGCTGTTCACGGTTGTCGGCGCTTTGCTGGTCCTGCTCGCCGTCGGCCTTGTCAACCGCCCTCCGCCCGAGCCGCCGCCTGCCTAATTTCTTCGCTTCTATTGCCGGTTAAACGTGTTCATTGCCGGCTGAATTCCCTCAGCCAGCCACATTTCTAAAGCCGCGATGGAACGCTCGATGCCCTCATCCACGTCGGTCCGCTCGCTGCGCCCGAACTTACCCAGCACAAAGTCGATCTGCACCGACGGGTCACGCGGCGCACCGACCCCGAAGCGCAGGCGCGGGAACGCCTGCCCATGCAGGTGGGCAATCAGCGACTTCAGGCCGTTATGCCCGCCCGCCGACCCTTCCGCCCGCAGCCGCAGCCTGCCGAGCGGCAGGGCAATATCGTCCGTGACCACCAGAACATCCACCGTTTCCAGCGGCTTCATTCGCAGAAACGCCGCCACCGCCTGCCCCGACAGGTTCATAAACGTCTGCGGCTTCATCAAGAAAACCCGCGTCTCGCCCACAAGCCCATCGCCGAGCAGCGCCTGATGGTCTTTTTTCGTGACTGCGATGCCGTGCTGCCGCGCAAACGCATCCACCACCGCAAAGCCGATATTGTGCCGCGTGTCGTCATACTCTTTGCCTGGATTCCCCAGGCCAACAATCAGTTTCGTGGTGTTCATAGCTTAAGCAGTCAGCACTTGTATGAGAGTCTGGATCACTTGTTGCAATTTTTCAGGTTTCAGGCGATCTATTCGGCGCGAGATGAGCTGTTCATCCGGCGCGAACAGATACGTCGGACGCAGGTAGCATTTTTGCGATAGAGACCCGCCATAAGTGTCTGCTTGGGCGAGTTCCATTAGATAGGGGTCAGCCGCCGGCTGCATCGTAATAAGTACGGTCAGGTAGTCGGTGCCTCCAGCATAACTCCAGGAGGCCAGCACAAGGGCTGGCCGATGCTTGTAAGACTCTTCGCCCGAAAACGGGAATGGAACTAAAATGATGTCACCTTTTATAAATCGCGCCATGCGACCTCATCTTCCGGGCTGTTCCAAAACTTTGCCAGTGTTGTTTCGCTGGCAAGTGCCGTTGCACGGCCCAGATTTTCGGGCAGCGGCCCGGCGTAATCCAGCGCATCTTGGAGTGTCCAGTTTTCCGATCCGGGCGGGGCGACGATGACGTTGCGCTCGACCAGGCTGAGAAGATAGTTCTCAACAGAGACGCCTTTGGCCTGCGCGTTTGCCTGAACAGCTTCCTCAATCGCCGTTGGTAAGTCTAATGTTACAGTCATAGTGTCCTCGGTTTCCTTGCTATCCGACCTCGATTTGCGCCTTGACGGAAGCGGGCGGCAGATGGGAAGCGTAGTCAAACGCGGCAACACTGTCGGCGAACTTAAAGGTATCGGTGATGAGCGGCTTCACGTCAATCTTGCCGTCGCCCATCAGCGACAAGGCACGCCCAAAGACGTGAGCATAGCGGAAGACATGCTCGACGCGGGCTTCTTTGATCTGTGCGCTGACCACGTCGTAAGCAATCGGGCCGTCGGGCATCCCCACCAGCACGGCGCAGCCGCCGGGGCGCAGCGGCTCAAACACGCCTGCTAAAGCGCGTGCGCTGCCGCTGCATTCAAACACGATGTCCGCGCCCCAGCCGCCCGTGAGTTTATGAACGACTTCGGCGACGCTCTCCTGCGCGACATTGACCGGCGTAATCGCGCCCAGCGATGCGCCCAGCGTAAGCTTCGGCTGCTGCGTGTCCGTCAGAATGACCCGGCTGCACCCGCCCGCAAGCGCCGCCAGCGCCGTGACCATGCCGATGGGTCCCGCGCCCATGACGACGGCTAAATCTCCCGGCACAATCTGGGCTTTTTTCGCCGCCTGCATTCCCACCGCCAGCGGCTCGACCATCGCGGCTTCGGCAAACGAGACGCTATCGGGGATTTTGAACGTGTAGTCGGCGGGATGCACCACCGAAGGGCGCAGAACGCCATGCACCGGCGGAGTGGCCCAAAAGCGCACCGCAGGGTCCAAGTTATACAAGCCGAGCCGCGACGCCCGGCTATTCGGGTCAGGGATGCCCGGCTCCATGCACACCCGGTCGCCCGGTTTCAGCTCGGAGACCGCTCCGCCGACTTCGGACACGACGCCGGACGCTTCATGCCCCAGCACCATCGGCGCATTGACCACAAACGGCCCGATGCGCCCGTGCTGGTAGTAGTGGATGTCCGACCCGCAGATGCCGACGGTCTTGATGTCAATCCGCACGTCACGCGGTCCCAGCGGCTCGCTGATGGGGATTTCGCCGAGCCGGAGCTTGTGGGTTTCTTCTAAAACAAGGGCTTCCATAAAGGGTTTTCTTTCAGGGGACGTTTTGGAAAGAGTATAGCACATCGCATCCATTTGATATTGTAGGGGCGCAGCAAGCAGCGCCCTTACCCCGACGGGGAGGGTTCTTATTCCGGCGTGGCGACGCCGAGCGGCACAATCTCGCAGGCTCCGCCACTGTCGGCGGCGATCTGCTTCAGCAGGTTGGCGGCGTCAAAGCTGTTGTCCGAGCCATCCGGGTTCTTGCCGACCATGCCGACGGCAGAGATGCGGGCGTGGCTGCGGTTGCGGCGGCGAATGAGCTTCGCCAGCTTGCCGAAATCCTGTTCTCCAACTGTCGGAACGCCGTCCGTCAGCAGGAACACTTCATTGACATCCGGCATTTTAAGCGCGGCGATCATCGCGCCTTCCAAATTGGTGCCGTTGTTGACTTGCAATGTGCTGAGGAAAACCGACGCCTGATGGATCATATCCGGCGTGGCCGGCTCTAACCCATCCAAGTCAAAGGGGTGAACTTCATCGTTGAACGCAATAATATTAAACGTCTCGTCGGGCCGCAGCGCTGCCAGAGCTTTGCGGATTTCTTGATCGGCGCGGACAATGCGGCTCGTCATGCTGCCGGAAATGTCCAGAACATAGACGATATGGCGCGGGCCGCCGTCACCGGCCAGCCCTTTGCCGACGCCGAACGGCTCCCCGGCGTCGGCGCTGCTGCTGGCCCCGACGCCGCTGCCGGACCCCGCGCCTTCCCCTGCCCCGTTTCCTTTACCCGCGACGTCCGCGCCTGCCGCGCCGTGGCCGACATGCACAGTAGGCGTCGCTTTTGGGATGGGCGGAGCGGCGATGACGCCGGGGGCGAACGACGGCATCGGGAGCGGCGGCAGCGGGGCCTGAATGTTATGGACTTCAAGCGGTTTCGGCTGGTCGCTGGCGACGACGTGCAGGGGCGGCGCGGCGGGAACCGGCGGCGCGGCAGACCCGGCATCCGAGCCGCCCGCCATCTTCACCGGGGGCGCAGGCGACGACGATTTCACTTTCGCGCCGGGCCGGCGGTGTTTCGGCAGGCGTTTGGGCTTGAGGGGATGCGGCTTGGGGACAGGCGCGGGGGCCGGCTTTGCCAACGGGACGGGAACCGGCGCAGGCGGCTTCGGCAAGGCCAGCGCGACACGCACCAGCTTGATGCGGGGCAGGATTGGGGTGTCAGGCAGCGGCTGCCAGCGCCAGAACCAGGAAACGGCGAGCAGGACGGCGGCATTGACGAGAAGCGAGACAAAAAGGCTGAGCTGCAGGCGGCGGGCATCGGACATTTTCTAGAACATTCCTTGTTCTATTGGACGTAAACACGCCGCTCCGAGTTCCCGTCAAGCCGATTTTAGTTCGTAAGAAGCTAGGCCCGCAGCAGTTTTCGGTTTCGGAGCAGCATCCGCTGCTGCTCGAAGATGTACGCGACAATCTCTTCGCGGTCTTCTTCCGTCAAATCAGGCGGGCCGAGGAAGCGCAGACGGATGAGATAAATTCGGGCCAAACCCTGAGACGCGACCCGGCAGTCCAGAGCGTCGGACTCCACGTCCAGCAAGTCGCCCTGCTTTCCGGCGGGGACACGAACCAGCACGCGCAGGCCGCTTGGGACCGGCTTGCCGGACGCCAGCAGTGCGCCGCCGCCGGACAGGTTGACCAGGCGGGCGGGAACCGGGGACGTGCTGCCGGACTCGCCGCGCACCCGAAACGTCGTCGGGGACTGGAGCGGCAGGCGGTAAAACTGGCGGCGCTGGACTTTGGTGACAATCCGGGGCCGGGAAACGGTCAGCGTTCCGGCTTTTGCCGGGCCGACCACGCGGGTCTCGCACTGATAAAGGTTGTCATTGATGATAAACGACAGTGTCAGGGGCGTTCGGGGCGGCAGCGCCGAAGTCATCATGGCGCTGTCTTCCCGAGTGTCTTCCGGGTGGGCTGTGCTGGTTTCCCGGCTTTCCAGCAGGATGCGGCGGGGGCCGACGGCCCGGACACGGGCCTGGTAGACGCCCACTTCAAAGTCCCCGCTCGCATGGAGGCTGACCGTATCGCCGACCTGCGGCAGCGGGGCGCGGCCTGCGGCATCTTCTCCCTTGCCGCGCCGCCACTGGTTCCATAAAGGCATTTTGGGTTACTCTTTGCCGGGCTTTTCTTTCCAAAGCCCGAGTTTTTCTTCCGTCGCCTGCGCCGTCAGCATTTCCGTGGCCGCGCCGCGCTCCAACAGCGAAATGCTGTCGCTTTGCCGGCTGTCGCCGGTCTCAATAAAGGTCACCAGCATCGCCGCCTCCTGCGCCAGCAGATTGGTAGACAGCTTTCGGTGCAGGTGCGACAACTTGTACTGGTCCGGCGGCGACACTTCGGCGACAAACTCGGCCAGGGCCTGCGCTTGGGCACTCAGCTTTTTGGCGTCGTCGTAGAACTGCTCCCGCGTGCTTTTGCCGGCGGCAAATGTCTCGCGGGACGAGGCCAGCGTACTGCTGAGCGTATCGGCCCGGTTTTTGACGATCTGAATGGCAACCGCGTAGCTGTCTTTGCCGCCGGATTGCAGGATTGCCAGGCAGTCGCCGTACCGCGCTTCCGCCGCGTAAAGCTGGGCCAATTGGGCATCGGCCAGATGGCTTCCTGCCGGGGCGAGCGCCGACGCGGCTTTGTATTCCGCTTCCGCGCCGCCCAAATCGCCGTTGTTCCACAAAGCATCGGCCAGCACCGCGTGAGCGGCGG
>JAABUZ0100009659.1_pt1 | contig 10972 bp, 11 predicted proteins | sample 5562091 | NCBI WGS metagenome assembly JAABUZ01 (sample SAMN12813069, study PRJNA571459) | rock metagenome | isolation source: Antarctica rocks | place: Antarctica: Victoria Land, Linnaeus Terrace sud | collected 2015-12-21
TGATGATATAAACGGGAGGTTCGCATGGTTTATCTGTAAGGTGTGGTAACTTGTACAGTAAACCGAAAATGCCCTTCTACAAAGGGCTGAGCCTCCATCCTTTTTCAGTTTTGTCAGTCAATCAGCCTCGCGGGTCAACCACAACATTCCACATTCTCCCTGTGGGGGTACTGGCATTTATCCCACCCTTTTTATTTCTACCTTCAACCCAGACAGACTTCACCAGCAAGCAATCCAAAATAAAAGCAGTCTTAGCAATCTCATGAAGCTTTTCATGGATTGGTAAATCAGTTCGTTTATCCCAGCCCAGGTACTTTGCTACATCACTAGCCTTCAGGCTGAATTTACTCTCCCAAGGTATGGATTGATTCATGGTATGAGCCGCAAAAATTAGATGCAGCTTCACAGTAGTGAAGCCGAATTTGTCTATAATTTGCTCAGCTTGTGACCAGGGGAGTATTTCAATATCACCTGGGTTAGTTATGTAGTGTTCTATGTAGTTATTCGGGTTGCCCTTTGCTTGATGTCTAAAGTAAGCTATGCCCTGAAGATCTTCGCGCCATAAATCTTTTCTAATCTGGGCATTAATGCTACTGACAATAGCTGAGCTAGTTGGAATGGGTAAGGAATTATCATTTAATTGAGGATCTGTAACTGGTATGGGCTTTTGGCGATTGCCAATAGCTGGAGCCTCAGGGCTTAAAATCTCAGATAGCCGAGCTTTGAGAGAGTCTAAGGCTTCTTCATTTAATTCGACCTCAGCTTGGTCCCAACTCTCAGCGGATAAATAAGTCAGTAGCTCTTTGTCCAGCTCCGACCAAGTTGTCAATAGCTCAAATCTAGAGCCCAGTATTTTTTTAAATTGAACAACTATCTGGTCAACATCTTGCTTCAAGTCATCAAGTTGTCTTGTCATGTTTTCTAGGCTGATAAAACTTGTGCTGCTGTTAGAATTAACTCTGGGAAAGTAGGAGAGATAATCGGATCACTGCCTCTAAACTCTGTGTCCTCATAGAGTCCCTCTACCAGCAACAGGACAGTAACCAAAGACGAGCGTGGGTCTACGATCCAATACTCTGGGATCTCCCGTGCCGCATATTCAGAGCGTTTGTAGCGGTAATCAGTTTCGGGATTTCCTGAACTTACAACCTCGACTGCTAACAGAGGTGGCGACTGGAGGACAGCTGAAATATCCCGAATAGCTTGCCGCTGGGCCTCTGTGATCACAACTAGATCGGGGAGTCGTGATTTGACATCAGTGGTACGAACCCCAACATTACCGGGTCTGACTGCCCAATCTAGGTTGAGGCGCATGCTTTCTGCCTTAAAAGTATCCTGTAGGAAGTCAACAATATCGGCGTGTCTCCCAGTTGGAGGTGGCATCAGAACCAAATCTCCGTCAACAAGCTCATAACGGTTGTCTGTCCCGTCATCGTAAGCAAGATACTCCTCAAAAGTGAATCGTTGTTTTGTGGGTGTCTGAGTCATGGCGAGAGTTCCTTGACTAGGGCAGGTAGAGGGCAGAACTATCCGAGGGACGGGCATGAAGATAACGCCCAGTAGTTGCTACCGTTGCGTGACCCAGCGTCGCCTGTACCAAATGAATCGGAGCGCCGCGCTCCAGGGAGTGTGAGGCGTGGGCATGACGTAGCCAGTGAGGACTAACTTGACCCTGGATGCCAGCTCCTTTGGCAGCTGCTGAGACTATCTGGTAGACACGCACCCGGTCTAAGTGTCCATCGTTGTTACCCTTGCGGCTCTGGAACACCGGGGCATCATTGGCAGCATCGCCGCGTAGCTGGGACAGTTCAACCCATAGAGACGCTGGTAGCAATACCGTGCGAGTCTTACCGCCCTTTCCATAGACTGTGACCTGGCACTGGTTGCCACGCACTTGGAGGTCACGCCATTTGAGCTGGCATAGCTCACTGACTCGCAATCCGCCCAGATAGAGAAGCCGCAGGACAGCCCGGTTCCTAAAGTTAGTTTCCAGAGCTATCATCGTCTGGACTTCCAGCTCGTCTAGGATTCGCTCATTCAGGGTGTCCTTAGCTTTGGGAGGATTCACCGGCGCTCCCACATTCACGGGTAGCACTCCGATCTTATTCCCGAAACTCAGCAGGGACTTGATGGCTGAAATGATGGTGCGTTGGGTACTGGCAGATAGACCGCACTCGGTGAGACTAGAGGCAAACGCCTGGACTTCTGCCAAAGTGACTAGATGGAGGGGCTTGCCCACGAACGTCAGAAATCTCCCGGCTGCCATCCGGTAAGCTGACTGAGTATGTGGCGATTTCCCATGCACCCAGATCTCAATCAGCTGGGTCTGGGCATCCTTAGGTGACAGCTCAGTAGAGGGAGAAATTTGTCGCTTTCGCGTCACAATGGTTTCAAGCCTTTTTAGGCATGAATTAAACAATAGTTGCCAAGAGCGAATTTATCATAAGTTATCCTATGTTAAATTCGCGCTGCTCTCGGTTGACCAAAGATTCCCAGCGCTGTTGTGAGCAGACAAACGGAACTATTCCGGTGTAGAGGCGGAAAAGCCTTAACTGCTCAAAGATAGTGTAGAGCCTCTAACCCTTGATTCTCCGTTGCCCTTTGAGTCGGGGTGACAGCTACTCCACACGATTAACCAAAGCTTATCAATCAGTCGCCACCCCTTTCCACGAAATCATCAGGGTTACAGCCAATTTTGAGGATTTTTGCTTATGTCTGAGCGTGACGGCACTGATTTGAGGTAAAATTTATTGCCTTGATGTAGTTGGGATACTTCAGGCGACCACACATAATTGGCCCTTTGAAGGTATCCGGTTCTAGGGGATAGTATCGTGAGCGGGGTTAGCTTGCCTAGAAAAGGCTTATAGGTTATAAACGGTTAACCGTTTTCTTTTGAGTTAGGTATGCCAAGATCGCCCACAGGGAGAACTACTACGCATATTAGAGTACCTATTGAGTACAAAGATTTAATTCAAGAAGCCGTAGAACAAATAAACCAAACAAAGCTACCACCACTACCACTACACATAATAAAGGCCATAGTACGTGCTTCTTTGCTCCGGGAGCTTAAGCTTACTGAAGCAGGAAAACAAAGGCTAGTAGCAGCACTGGCTCCTTGGAAACAAAAAGCGATTAAGCGTTTAGGTAGGTTGGGTGCAATAACACAAGTAAAAAAATTTTACGGAGATGAATTGGCAGCCTTACTTTTCCCTAACCCTCCGGTTTCTGGGTATTGGTGGCAGGTGCTTGGGGTTAGTGTTGATTCACCAGCTAGTACAGTAAAAGCCGCATATAAAAAATTAGCGATTGAATGGCACCCCGACTACAATCCAGATTGTATATCATCAGCAACAGAAATTATGAAAGCGGTTAATCAGGCATGGTCAGAATTTCAAGCATCATCAAAATCTGGGTTTTAATTACTACTTGATGGCTGATAACTAAACCGACAGAGTTAGATAGCTAATTCCAAAGTGCGCTGCTCGTCAGCAATCACTTTATTTGTCGGATGGTAGTAGCGGATTCACCGTAACTTAAGTAAACCGCATTCATCATAATTCCTCCCGCTTATTGTCTTGACACAAGACAATAAGCTCCGCTCTCACGCCCGACCAGTGCCGTTCGCTCGGACAATCGCCGCAAGCGGTGCCTGAGATTAAATCGCCGCTATTGTCTTGTGTCTAGTCAAAAATCGCTACTCTCGACTGGTGGGTGCGATTACTGACTTGATGCCCGTGACTCATAAGTAATCCCCTAGTAATGTCTTGTGTCAGGACAATAGGAGCGGAAAACTATCTTTAATAAAGTCTTGTTGACTAGATTAATTACTCTCTAAGACCAACTGGTCTTAGTCGCCTGACGATACCAGCAGCGCCAGGGCTTGTTCAACCAGCCGCTTGATTCCCGTGGCGTTATTGGCGGCGTAACTCCCGCCTTTACTCTTGGGGGTGATGGCGTTCTGGAGTAGGGCGATCGCTTCCAACTGTTTGGCGAGGAGCTGCGACCAATCTGTCATATTGTCTTGTGTCACGTCAATTAATTGACTGCTCCCCTCCTCTTTGTTGTCCTGTGTCACTTCAATTGACTGACCGGGTTCATTAGCCCCATTGTCTTGTGTCAAGTCTAATGATTCACCGTCATCTAGCCTGTGGGCAATCTCCAGCAATTGAGAGGCCATTGCTACAGGGACTCGGATTGTCCGAGTCCTTCCCTGTTTCCACTTAGGCTTGAGCAGATGGTCAGTAGAGCCGTCTGTGCGGCGGGGGCGTATTCCACCTCTAGGCATTGCTAAAATCCTCAAGAAGTTTTTGAATCAATGGGTCGTACTTAGTCTTGTGTCACGACTAAACAAGTGGCAGTTTACTTAATTATATTGTGCTGTGTCAAGTCAAATTGGTGATATTTAGTCTTGAAACAAGTCTAAATAGCTTCAAAGAGGTTTAAAGCTCGGAGTCAGTTAGAGTCTAGAGTAGGTCATCTAGAAAATTTGTCTTGTGTCAGCACATAATGATTGGGGACGGGAGGACGCGCTTTCTTCAGGCTGGGCAGATAGCCTTTGCCTCTGACCAACAGGCTAGAGCCCCAGCCTGACCCGTGCTCTGCGGCCTCCCGTCCCTACCCAACGAATCAGCAACAATTTAGACTTATTGTCGTGACACAAGACTAATAGACCCAATGACAACGTTGGTGCCACCTTAGGTGGGACGGGAAATTTTGGGAACCCGACCTAGCCCAGGTGTAGGCCAATCAAACAGGGCAAACGCATCTAAATTTTATGCGGAACACGATGTGGTATTCTGGACAAGTACTCTTTGTTATTAATCAAGATACTAATCCTACCACGTCTGATAAAAATTAAGCCAAACATAACGATTTTTGACCAGTTTTGTGAGATGGATGACCCCAGAGTCGAGCGGACAAAACAGCAGAAATTAATCGAGATTATTACAATTGCCATCTGGGCCGTGATTTGTGGTGCTGATACTTGGATTATTACCATCTTTGAGTTGCCTGACTATTCCCCTCAGTTAAATTTGATGGAAATTTTATGGCGATTTGTTAAGGATGAATGGAGGGAAATAGATGCTGACAAGTCTTGGAAAAGTTTTGTGGCATCTGGGGAAACAATCCTGAGAAAATTTGGTGAGATTTATGTAATTATTTTTTTCTAAACACTTATGAATATTCCGGTTTCTCCCTGGGCGTTGATGTCAGAAACCTACTTCAAGGTTTTTCCAGCAGTTCGGAATTACTTAAATCACTGGAAGATTCAAGCGCAGCAAATTCCAAATTTAGAACTTCGGAAACAAGCCTGTTCAAGTATTGAATCCAAACAATTTCACTGTGAAGGTGGTTCAATCTACGGATTGCTTGCCAGAAGGCATTGGCAGTCAGCGATCAAATTTATCGTCGCTTATCAAACCATTAGTGATTACTTAGATAATTTGTGCGATCGCAGCAACTCGCTCGATCCCGAAGATTTTCGCGCCCTGCATGAATCGCTCGTTCATGCGCTCACGCTAGATTCAAAATCCACCAACTATTATCGGGTTCGGGGTGATCAAGCAGATGGTGGCTATCTCCAAAAATTGGTTAGAACTTGCCAGTCAGTCTTGCGTAAAGTATCGAATTATTCAAAGATTGCTCCGGCTCTGCATGAACTAGCAAATTATTACTGCGATTTGCAAGTCCATAAGCATGTCAAGGTTGACGAGCGAGTTCCACGATTAAAGACCTGGTTTTCTTCACACCAGAAACACCTTCCTCCACTTCGCTGGTATGAATTTTCTGCTTGTGCCGGCTCAACCCTAGGAATTTTTTGTTTGGTGGCTTATGCATTCGAGCAGGATTTATCTGATGAACTCACTCGGCAGGTCAAGAATAGTTACTTTCCCTGGGTTCAAGGATTACATATCTTGCTGGATTACTTAATTGACCAGGAGGAGGATCGCATTAATGGAGATTTAAACTTTTGTGTTTATTACAAAAACAACGAGGAAATAATTGAACGATTCCAGTATTTTTTTCAAAATGCAACTTCAAGCGTTGCTCAATTACCTCATCCTCGGTTTCATCAATTGCTCAATCAGGCACTATTAGGGGTTTACCTCTCAAACAAGAAAGTGAAGAAGCAACAGGATGTTCAGAACGTAGCAAAACAATTGATCCATTTGGGTGGTAGTCCAGCATCCTTTTTCTTTCGGAGTCGTTTACTTATGTCTCATTGAGGTTGAACTATGTCTAAAATTGCGGTGGTTGGTGCAGGACCAGCAGGATGTTCAGCCGGATATCACCTAGCGAGAAGTGGGCATCATGTTACCCTGATAGACAAAAAATGTTTTCCTAAAGACAAGGTATGCGGCGATGGCATTAGCATTGAATCCATCCAGGCAGTATCGATGATGGGAATTTACCCGCAGGATATTAGAAAATTGACTGAGGAGTATGCGCCAATTCACCGTTTTTTTCTGGGAGTCTCTAATCAAATTTCTCATAGTGAAACGACAAAACTTGAAGCCTATTGCATTCCTAGATTTGTGTTCGATCAACTCCTTTATAAGAGAGCAATTGATGCAGGATGTAATTTTCTGACTCAGACTGTTAACAAAAATGATTGGCATCATCAGGGGTTGTATGATGCATTTGACACCATCATTGATGCGCGTGGCGTTTATGCAGGCGAGGTGAATGCGATCGCCATTCGTGCTTATTGGACTCTCAAGCGGCAAGATTTATCTGCGCCGGAGTTAACTGAAGCTCAAATTCACTTTGATCGCAGCTTGGGAGTGAATGGCTATGGTTGGATTTTTCCAGTTTCTACGCAGCACGAATCGATCAAATTGAATGTTGGGGTTGGAGTTTGGTTAGATGAATACCAGAAAATAAACACCAATATTATTCAACTTTTTAAGCAGTTTATCCAGAGCAACGAAACTACACGACAGATGCTCAGTAAGGTGGTGAGCCAACAACCTCCAAAGGTATTCCCTCTGGCGACTGCTAAGAAAGGAAACAAGGTTGCTGATGGAAAAATTCTCAGGATTGGAGATGCCGCGAATCTAACTGATCCGTTAACAGGTGAGGGAATTGCGAATGCGGTCAAGAGTGGTTTTCATGTCGCACAAGCCATTAACATGGGCAACGCTCCTGATGCCGCAGCAGACAACTGGCAGTATCTTTACGAATCTCACTTTGAAGCAGATCTGCGTGCGGGTCTACGCATCAAAGCGTTGCGAAAATTTTCCTTCATGAATTACCTGCTGATCTGGCTGATGAAACAGAACCCTCGCGTTGCTCAACAAATCAGTCATGCAGTCGCTGGTGTCGTCCCTTATAACGAAGTTCTAGCTTCTCTTAGATACTGAAACAATTGCAAAAAAAAGCAGTCCTTGTGGGACTACTTGGGGTACAGCCTCAAGCCGTGTAAAATAGTGCCACATCTGGCTGAAACGTGCTAAGAATCGGAGTTTCAGCTATACTACATAGCTGGCCTGTGTCATGTCTGCTAACTGGTATTAGCAGATGTAGATTGGACAAAATTAGGGGGTTTATGTCTGCTAATGCGACTCAAAACCCCTTTTTTTGATGTCAGAAGAATGTCTATCAGCCCACTTTTACTGCTATCTGAACTATCAGTGAAGTAGTACAGCTATAAGCTAAACACAGTAAGGACTTCCGCTCCATGTGGCACTATTTTACACGGCTTGAGGTCGTACCCCAATCCCTAATAAGTTAGCGCCTAAAGTAGGGGTTAAGCCGAGATAGATGAAAAAAAGTGCAATCTGGTCTGAAAAGGCTGACAATGAATCTATGTAAATCTGGGCAACCTTTAAACACCCCACTTGCTGATCGCGGTAAACAAAGGGGGTGTTTAAAGGTTGCCCAGATTTACACAGGTTCTCCTCTCGGCTCTGTGGTGCAGCAAGGGTTATCTGTGTTGACGGTTCGCTGTTTATTTGCGCCGAGGTGCTTAGACCTTGGCTGTTGTCTCTGTTTCAAAACGGCAAACGCTCAACTCCTTACAGTCAGAGAATTTTAAAGGGAGCTTGCACTTTTTCGCACACATCTCAACACAATCCCTGGGTCGGTTGAAACAACCGCTTACAATGAATCTATGTAAATCTGGGCAACCTTCATCTAAATAGTTGTTTACCGCAATCAACAAGTGGGGTGTTTAAAGGTTGCCCAGATTTACACAGGTTCTCCTCTCGGCCAGCGTCTAGCAGTATGAGTGCGAGACTTACCTGTCAACCACAGACTATTGCCACAGTCGTTCTTGCTATCGCGCGAATATCCTGAGCGCTGCCATCAGTGACACTTCAAGCTGCCTAACTCTTAATCAAACCGCGCTTTGCGTCCAACACTTTCTAGGCTCATAGGTAACAGAGTGTTAAACCACTAAACCTATTGTGGAAAAGCTACTCTTATTAACAGCTTTACCAAACTATTATTTGATCTAATAGTCTGGTTCGGAAAAACTTTGACTTAAATGACTACTGAACAGTGAATGGCAATTTAGTAACAAAAAACTCCAGACTGTTTATCGCCTTTAAGACATTAAAATTGATTTTTGTCTTAAAGCTTAGTAGCGTTTAGAGTATCCGCCTCTGCTATTTCCTCCTCTGTCTTCGCGAGGCTTAGCTTTATTCACCTTGAGAGCGCGACCCATCCATTCAGCACCATCAAGTGCCTCTATAGCCGCATCTTCTTCTGCTTCTGTACCCATTTCTACAAAACCAAAGCCGCGCGGACGACCTGTCTCACGGTCAGTAGGTAGCTGCACCCGCTTTACAGAACCGTACTCTGCAAATACGCTGCTTAGGTCTTCTTGTCCAACCTCATAAGAAAGGTTGCCTACATAAAGTGACATTAATTGTCTCCCAAATCCGAAAATTGTAGAGATATAGATTTTGGAGAACTGCCTGTCAATACCAAAAGGAAGAAGCCTATCAATATTAAAAACAAACGCTGTGACCAAATTTATTCTCACCAACTACGTTAGCACAGTATTTAGTTGGAGTGCATCCACGTTCCTAAAGGACTTACCTACGACTGGCGGAACTGCTTACAGCAAACCGGGGTTAAGCCGAGATAGATGAAAAAAAGTGCAATCTGGTCGGAAAAGGCTGACAATGAATCTATGTTTATCTGGGCGCGGTCGGCCAAGCTCTGGGTCAGAGGGCAGGCTGAGGCACTCGTTAGTTGTGTCTCTATACTCGTTAGTTTTGTATAAAGCCTGCCCTCTGACCCTGTCGCCAAATTCCTTACCCGAGCGAGCGCGTTAACGTCTCGCCATACAACAGGGTCGGTGTAGGGGAATCCTGCGATTTACTATTGTTTTTCTCTCGGCTTGATTTTGCGTAGACCTTGGCTGTTGTCTCTGTTTCAAAACGGCAAACGCTCAACTCCTTACAGTCAGAGAATTTTCCAGGGAGCTTGCACTTTTTCGCACACATCTCGGCACAATCCCAAGTACTAAAACTGATTAGCGAAAAGCATTCTTATAGACAGATAGATAAAGAGCTTGGTTCCAGTAAAAGCACAGTGTTGAAGATTGCTAAGCAATCCAGCAACATTCCTTAAATATAGATTGTGCATCCACTAGGTTTTTGCATATATGGTTGGAAGTTTACTTAAGGTTCAAGTTCTAAAGAATCAGTCATCTTTGATAATATTACTTGCTTAGCTATTTGGATGTGACAATCTTTAAATTCCGAGTCACTAAAACTAGATAAAGATTCTCCTAATCGTTGCAAAAGTTCTATTTTTACTTTAATCAACTCAGATGATGACGTGGTAAGTTGCATGAATTAACCTCTGATGTTAACATTTTCTAGCAGCTATTGTAAAAAAATATTAACAAAACTGGGGGAAGAAAAAGTCAGGAATAGTACACTGATTATAATTTAAGTGAAGTCTAAGTCTATTATGTGTAGCGAACTGCAATACTAATCGCTTCAACCTGCAATTCCCGACATTTTCCAGCCAGGGGTAAACATAGCGTAGATACCGTTGCTCAACGTATTACAAAAGCCTAAACAAAGATGTTACAGGCGAGAAGAGCCTTAATTTATCGTTGCGCCTTTAGAGCTGTAACATGCCTGTAGGAATAAGTGTACCACTTGGGCCAACGGTATCAGAGCTACTTTTACCCCCATGAGCATGTCGGACGCCGTAGTGAGCGCAGCGAACGGTAGGCGGATGACATGCAACAGAATACTAACCGGATTAGCGGCTAAGCCGTCGCCCAGAGTCAGCAACCCACTCAGCCTAGTATGACATTGCAAGACACTGTAAGGTTAGGTGAGTTGAGCCAAACTGTTACGGGGCTGGCTGAACAGGTCAGGCAGTTAACTGGCGTTGTGCAAGATACTGTATTGCAGCGTATGACAAATCTGGAGACTGAACTCATGGGGGAGTCCGTCGCCTGAGAGCCGAGGCTGAATCTCTCAGGCAACAGCATCTTCTTCAGCTGCCAGACCTTGAGGCAGTCTCGGAGCGCATCCTTTCCGGGCTGAGGGTAGGGAAGCAGTCGCCGGAGTACAAGCGAACGAAGGCAGTGATAGACCGATTTATCGCAGAGTTAGGGTCGCTATGATGGGGTTGAACTCGTAAGACCCAGCACGAACGCAGGGCAAGCACCGCCTACCATCTTTCGGTTGGGCAACAATCTTTCGCTCTTGGTGGCGGGGCTAAAGTAGCGGTCGGGTTGGGTCTGGCAGTGGACTATATGAACACCTTTCTTCGGATGCCCAAAACGAAAGTCCCTCTATAATCGCCTACAAGCTGCCTGATTTTAGCCCCGCTTATCAGACTACCTACGCCAATGTGAAGGATATATCGATTAGCGCTTTCAGTCTCATCATTGCCAAACTACAGAATTTGCCTTGAGCCATGCAACAACCTCATCAGCATGTTGAGCGGGTGGAAATACAGGATAGAAGACTTTTTCAATCTGACCTTGAGGGGATAA
>JAABUZ0100009660.1_pt1 | contig 10971 bp, 12 predicted proteins | sample 5562091 | NCBI WGS metagenome assembly JAABUZ01 (sample SAMN12813069, study PRJNA571459) | rock metagenome | isolation source: Antarctica rocks | place: Antarctica: Victoria Land, Linnaeus Terrace sud | collected 2015-12-21
TCTGCCGCCACAACGAGCGGCTCCCTTCAAACGACCTTATCCGGAGTGCCCCGGCCCCGCTCTGTCCGGCCTCTCCACTCTTTCTGCCGGGTCACCCCCGATAAGGTTCTCACGTTTCACAATCTCAACTTCCGAGTCGCCGACCATCGGGACAGGATTGGCCATCGCCGCGCCGTTATACTCGCGCATCTGGCAGGGCGTTTCCGAGTCCTACTTACGGTGCACAGAAAGAGCTGTTTACTATACACAGATGCGGATCAAACGCATCAGAGGTACTGTACACTGCCCGAAGAAAACCTGTTCATGACGTGATTCCAACACTAACATTTTTAACTTACTTTCGGCAGTAGCCGGCTATACTCAACCTTTACGCGCCGAAGTATCGGAACGTCGGCGTCCGCTTCACGCCAGAGCGACAAAAATACGTTATACTCCGCCTTAGCGTTCCGGTCGTTGCCCGCCATCTCTAGAGCCTGGCCCCTCTTCCAGTGTGCAAGCAAAGCGATCGGATTCGAACCGACAATGCCGCGGTTATCAATAATCTTTTCAAACTGCTCCGCTGCCTCTGGGCCTCGATGCAGTGCTAAGTAAGTCTCGCCGCGCACGTAGATCGGGTATAACGAACCGACAAAGCCAACAGAGCAGCATCCCAGCCATCCCAATTCATAGCGCGCGGCAGGCTCGAGCAATTGGACGGCCTTGCTCGGTTCACCACGCTGGATCGCAGCGATCGCACGCAGAGTTGGTAGAAAACTAAATCGCACGACTGTATCCTCCGGATATCGTTGCTCCAGATCTTTCGTGAGTGCCTGTGCCCGGGACGAATCGCCCGCAAAACCGAAGGCTAATGCGGCACCATACTGTGCGTCTTTGCCACGCGAGAGCGTCTGTGCAGTCGCCGCTCTCCTGCGGGCTTCCGCCATGTTCCCGAACAACGCTTCGCTGACTGCGGCCGCGGCTTCATGCTGCGCTGCCGCCTCGCGGCGATTCGCTCCCAAAGCCAATTCCACGGCACGCTGCGACATCGCTCTTGCTTGCTTTAGACGTCCGGAAAACGCCAACACCGCGGCACGCTCTCCCCAGATCCAGTCCTGGATCTCTGACATGCCCTCCGAGGCAATGCCCACTCGCTCCATCTCCGTTTCGTTCCCTTGCAGAAATGCGATGAGATGGCGAATCATCAGAAAGTCCGGCAGCATCAGTTTGCGTTCCGACGCGCGTTCGAGCCAGCGTTGCGCTTCCCCGTGGTGGTTTCGATAAACAGCTATTGTTGCCAAGTGGGCATACGCGTAAGGCTGGTCCGCATCCACGTCTAGGACCTTCTTGCTTTCCTCCACCGCTTTGTCGAATCGCCCAAGCACCTTCGCAGTAGCACTGCAGCCCCCGAGCACATCACGTGGATAAGCGCGTGCCCACAATTCACACGTCCACAGTATTTTCTCGAGATTCCCCGTCACTATGCGGTCGTAGGAATACTCGATGAAGAACCTCTCCTGATCGCTGGCGCGATCCCGTTCCTGGAATGCACGTCGCGTGTACTCTCGCGCTAGCTCCATTTCCCCGAGCGCACTGTAATCTCTGCCAAGCATGGCCAGAGCGATTGCGAAATGCGGGTCGATGTCGATGGCTCGCTTAATGAAGGGGATGGCGACAGCGTGCCCCTGGAGCATTGCTAGCTTCATTCCTTCGCTAAACGATTTCCAAGCTTCGAGCGATGGCGTGGTCGCTTCCGAAAGCCAAATCGAATGCTGCGCGATGGTAGTTAGCGATTCCCCTGCCCGCTGACGGAACCTTCCGGCGAGTTGGCTGACGGCACGGAACACGTCCTCTTTTCGCGCGGCCTCGGCTTGCTCCTCATACAGCAGTTCTCTCATGCGGCAATTTTGCGCGCGCAAGAGCAACACATATCGTTTCCCCCTGCTGGCAATCGAGCCATCCAGCACTGCAGCGCTTCCCGTTCTCTCGCACACTTCGCGCGCGGTTTCCGCACTCAATGGCGTATCGGGAGGCTTCGCCATAAGCCGCAACACGTGTCGAATGCGTTCCTCCGAGATCAGGCTCAGATAAGGCGATTGGCGCAGTTCCACTGCTAATGCTGGGCGTAGCGTCTCGTTGAAGGTGGGGTCACCCGTGTTATTCGCGAAGTCGGCCAGCACGATGGTGTCTTTGTCGGTTAATACGGGCTTGGGATGTCTAGCGAAAAAGATGGCGCCCGCACCGCAGAGCAGTAACACGCCGGCCGCAGTGCCCGCCCGCTTCCACTTCGTTCGGGTTCGCGAAACCGCTTTCTCAAGTAGCGTGAGATCCCTCGATACATCCGCTGCTGAGCGATATCGCCGCTCGCAATCTTTCTCGAGCATCTGCCCGATCACGCGGTCCAGGCCCGCTGGTAAAACTGGATTGAGGCTCGAGGGCGCGGCAACGCTGTCATGCAGCACCGCGTCCATCGTTAGCAATTCGTTGCTCCGCTCGAACGGGCGAATCCCCGTCGCCAGCTCATAAAGCACGACACCGAGCGAAAACAGATCGCTACGTCCGTCGATCTTCTCTCCTCGCAACTGCTCGGGCGACATGTAGAGCATGGTGCCAGCAATTTTGTTGCGGCTTTTCTCCGGTTCGGATGCCCGCATCCACTTCGCTACTCCGAAATCCAGCAGCTTCAGCCTGCCCTCGTTCGTAACGAAAATATTGGCGGGCTTGATATCGCAGTGCACAATGCCTTTTGTGTGGGCGGCACCCAGTGCATCGCAAGCCTGCACTCCGAGCCGCATCAGCTCCTCCAGACTGACCGCTCCCGCCTTCAGCCGCTGCGTCAGGGTTTCGCCCTCCAGCAGCTCCATAACCAGCACCGGCTGGCCTCGCTGTTCTTCAATCGCGTAGATGGTGCAGATATTCGGATGGTTCAGTCTCGAAGCCGCGCGCGCCTCGGCTTGCAGTCTGCCCATTGCCTGGCTGTCGCCCCTGAAATCATCGTAGAGGAACTTGAGCGCCACGCCCCTGCCGAGCTTTAGATCTTCTGCTTCGTAGACCACGCCCATGCCGCCGCTGCCGAGTTTCGCGCCCACGCGGTAGTGCGAAATTGTCTCGCCTTCCATCGCCTGCCGCTCGAGGTAGCTCCGCCCAGCATGGGCCGCTAGTTCGATCGCCGGCTGCTCTAGGAAAGTAGCAGCTTCGTTGTAGTGAAGGAGAAGACGCTCTACCTGCACTCGCAGGTACGCATCTCCTGAACACGTTTGCTCGAGGAACGCAGCCCGCCGTTCCACGTCCAGCTGCAACGCCGAGTGAAAAATCTCATCGACTCGTCGCCAGCGCTCCTGCTGCATGCCGTCCTCTTTAAGCCTCGAGTTCACTCAGCAGCCAGGCTTTGGAAAACTTCCAGTCGCGCATCACCGTCTCGGCAGACACTTGCAGGACTTCCGCCGTCTCCTTTACGCTCAGACCACCGAAGAATCGTAACTCAACCACCTGGCCCTTGCGCGCGTCCATCTGCGCCAGCCGTTCCAGCGCCTCGTCGATTGCCATTAAATCTTGCCGTGGCTCACGCGCGCAGATGGTCGCTACATCGATCGTAACGGGTGCCTGCTTTCCTCCCCGCTTTTGGCGTACCCCGGCTCGATACAAATCGGTGAGAATGCGCCGCATCTGCCTGGCGCAAAGTGCGAAAAAATGCGCGCGGGTTTGCCAGTTTACGCGCTTCAGATCGACGAGCTTGAGATACAGCTCGTTAATCAAGGCCGTTGTCTGTAGCGGATCCGCGCCGTGTTCCCGCGCCATGCACTGTCGCGCCGCCCGATGTAGTTCCTGGTAGACGAGTGCGGTCAGCCGATCCAACGCGTCCTGGTCACCCCGGTTCCAAGCCTGCAGTAAGGCCGTGATCTGGTGCGTGGATTCCGAAATCATATCCGCTTCTGCTCGATCTGCCGGTCGCAAAAAATTGGGCAGGCTCTGACAGCTCCTGTCCGCGTTCCTCGCTAATCCGGTTGAAGCCTTAGGAGGCTCTATGACAATACAACACATTGACCGAACTCTCTACAGGGTGGGTTTATTTCTGGCGCTCGTCGTACCATTACCCTTGGCGGCGCAGCAGCCAGAAAAGTCCCGCGCAGTGGACCGCTTCCCCCATTACATCGTTCAAGACCTCGGCACACTGGGCGGCCCGTACAGTTTTTCTTACAACTTAAACAATGCGGGCGTCGTCTCGGGCGGCTCCGCTACCGCCACGCAAAACGGTGATCCTTCCCAGGCCGTTGTCAACGCCCCGCAGACCGCCTTCCTTTGGGATCATGGCCGCCTCCGCAATCTCGGCACGCTGGGCGGACCGGACAGTGCGGGGGCCGCAGCTAACCTCTCCCACCTGGCCGTCGTGGACTCGGAAACCGCGAATTATAGCCGGCAAGGAGAGGATGTCTGCGCCTTTGGCACCAACCGGCAGTGCCGGGCTGCCACTTGGAAACACGGCCGGCTCAACGCGCTCCCGCTTCTTCCCGGCGGTAACAATTCCTACGCACTCGACATGAACGATCGTGGGCAGGTGGTAGGCTTCTCGGATACCGATGTCTACGATGTCGATTGCGCTGCCGCCAGGACCGCGGGCTTTCGGTTTCAGTCGGTCATTTGGGAGCCGAACGGCAGCATTCGACAGCTCGCGCCACTAGACCGCGATAATGGTGTCGCCTTCGCCCTGGGAATCAATAACCGTGGCCAGACGGTGGGCAACTCGGGCGTCTGCGCCAATACTACCCCGCCGCCGTATGTTACCCCTTCCCACGCTGTTTTATGGGAGCGCGACGGAACGCCGGTCGACCTGGGCTCCTTGGGTGGTCGCTCGGGTGCCTCCGCCGTTAACGACCGCGGCGATGTCTCCGGAACCTCCTTCTCTATTGCGGACGGTGCCCCGCGGCCGTTTCTCTGGACACCGGAAACCCGCAAACCTGTCCAACTGCAACCGCCGGACGGCTTTCGCGTGGCCATCAACCCTTGTTGCAAGACCATCAACAACCGCCGGGAAATCGTCGGCTTCATGTTCGATACCGACGGCAACTCGCACGCATTCCTGTGGAAGGACGGCGTGATGGTGGACTTTAACGATCTAATCCCGAAAGATTCACCCTGGATGCTACAGTCGGCAGCAGGCATCAACGACTCCGGACAGATCACCGGACAAGGCCTGATCAACGGCGAAGTGCATGCCTTCCTTGCTACGCCTTGCCACCAGCACGAAGGCCGTGGCGAATGTTGCGAGAACCACGACCACTAATTCGTTTCGGCAGGTGACCTGGGCCGGACGTATTAATTGCCGGCCCTCCGCCATCATTCGAGCGATAGGCTTCTGCTTTCCTTCCAATTTGTCTCTAGTGGCTGCGGAAGGATTCGGTGCGACTTCGACATAGTTTCCGAGTAGCTCCCAGGTGACGGGCAATCCGGAAATTGAAATTGGATTGTCGCTGGTAAGTGGGGATTGCGGTAAAGTGGCACTTGGCTAACATTTCATGTTTTGGTCAGCGGATCGAATTTCACGGCATATTTGCGAACAGGAATTTGAACTTTCCCTCCTCTTTCGTCCGGAAGAGGAGGGACAAGTATCGTTTTGGCAATGACTGTCCTGACAATAAGATGATCCTGGTCTACGGCAGAAATGCGGTATATGTAACCATTGCCCTTGTACAAATCAAGAAAAACAGAGACAAGAAACACCATGGTTGATTAACAGTAGCGTTGGGAGACATCGTTTGTTCCCGTGGCAAGCGGATGTTTCTTATACCTGAAGAACCGATCAGTTGCCAAACAGCAAACGGATGGGTAAATTCATAGGTTCTGCCAACCACAGAAACAATTTTTCCGAAACTTCTATTTGCGCCGCAGCTAGCGGGGATCTCGCCACGAATCAACTTTCCATAGCGGCTTCCCCAAAGTCCGGCCAGCGCCAACAAAGAATAGAATGCCGAGCACAATAATGCCAGGCACAAGCGTCCACCGTCTCTCGAAGCAGTCGATTCCGGCATCGAAAATCTGGACCGCCGCCGTGAGCACCATTACATGGCTGAGCGCTGCTCTAGCGCGCACGGCTAATGTGCCGAGAAGCATCGCCGCAATTGCCAGGTTGCGTGAGACTAAGTAGCCAGCGTAGACACGAACGGCTCCATTGATCTCCTCACCCGCACCAACCAGCATGGCCGGTTGCACCAGGGCGACAATGGCGCCCAAAATCAGGAGAAAGGCGCCAATAATCACAATAACGGGCAACCACCAAGGCAGAACCGAACGCGGGGCCGATTCCGAGAGCGCCAGCGATTTTATGGCCGATTGGATTTGCTGAGGTTCAGGCATTGTAATAACTCCAATTCAGATTGCGAGATCGTTTCCACCGCTGTTGACGATGTAGTTACTACGTCGTGCGAACCCGAAAAGTTCAATATCAGTGCCTCTAAATAGCCCTTGCGCCGATTAACAGCACTCCGCGCTGCGGTTTTCCAGCTCTTATAATTTCGCCAATCTCAACTCATCTTCCAACTCGTAAATGCGGTCCTCAATCGGTTTCGCTGGTTTGTTAGCCGCTTGCGCGTCCGCCAGCTTTTTCCTTTGAACAGCTAGCTTTCTTTCAATCGAGTTGATTTGCGGCGATGCGCTAGGAGCTTCCGTTTTGACAGGCAGGACCGGTTTTTTCGCGTGACCGTTCCTCGCCTTGGTCGGCATGGTTACTTTCTGGGCAAAGTCTTCGCGCAGTTCCTGCTGAACCAGCAGCAGTTCGTTGGCGAGTTCCTGGAAACGAGCCAGTAATTCTTTCTTTGCTTGATTCCGCAACTTCTCATAGGTGGTTTTGGCGTCGCGGTATTGATCAATGGTCAGAGATGCAGGCATGTGACTACTCCTTGTTGTTTGTTCACAGATATTTTCAATGGCGAATAAAAGGCGAAAATATATGATACTTCAGGTTTGTGAGAGAAGGCAAGGAGTTGAACGCTTACTTTCTCAGGCCCTCGAATTTGGGCAAGCTGATCATATCCACAAACAGACGATAAGCTCCAGTGCGCAAGCTTTACTCTGCGGAGCTCTTCGATCCGGCGCTGATTCAAACGTTTCGCTTGATACCAACCGAATACTTGTTCTTCTACTACAGTCAGCAGCGGGCGCACGGCAATCAGCTCAAGGCTGACGCGAGCCGGGGCGAGGAACTGCAACGGCTCAACACGGAACTTTTCACCGAGTTTGCCGGGGACGACAGCGCCGCCGCGCTGCGAAGGTATCGCGAGTATTTGATGCGCCGTAACCGCTCCTACATGAAGCTGGAGGCGCAGGGAGTCCGCGTTTTCCCATTCCTATGGCTGCAACCGGATGACGTGATTGAGGTGCCTTGCCGGATTTCCAGCGCCGGTCCTCGGCCTAAGCCAATCGGAGATTTGCCCCTATCAGTTCGCGGGCTGGTTCAGTCCGTGAAAGCGTATGAGCGGAGTATTGTTATTCAGGCTGCTGTCGCGTGTTCAAGTTCTCAAGCTTTACTGGGACTGCTTGAATACCCGATGATCGACTAATGGGAACTCGCCAAAGAGTTGCTTGAAGCTCTTCAAAGCGGCGATCCGCAACTGGCGTACTTACGATAAAGCGTATTGCTTTGAAACATCCCCGTGGAAGGCTGCTTCAATTTTTATAGAAGATAGGAGCAACAATTGGCGGTTTTACAGGAATTACTGGTTGAGCAGTTACAGGATCTGCTTCATGCCGAAGGGCAGTTGGTGAAGGCCCTGCCCAAGATGTCGAAATCGGCTCATAACCCCGAGATGAAGCAGGCGTTTCAAAAGCACTTGGAAGAAACCAAGGGGCAGGTTGAACGTCTCAAGCAGGTTTTCGAACTTCTCGGCGCTAAAGCGAAGGCAAAGCCCTGCAAGGCTATGCAGGGTCTTGTTGAGGAAGGGCAGGAAACCATTGCTGAGGGCAAAGAGAAGGAAGAGGTTGCGGCGGACCTGGCGCTGGCGGTAGCGGCGCAAAAAATTGAGCACTATGAAATCGCCGGTTATGGAAGCGTACGAACGATTGCGGAGCAGATGGGCAATTCGAAAGTCGCAAAATTACTGGCGCAAACTTTGGCGGAGGAAGAAAAAACAGACAAGTTGATCACAGAGCTCTGCGCGCCCCTTCTGCAGAAAGCAAGTCAGGAATCGGCGGGAGAAGAGTAGCAGTGTAACGCTGGCGTGCTTGGATAAAGGCTTATGAGAACCTCCAAGCACGCCAGCGCCTAAGTGGGGCGCGATTGAACAAGCGCAAAGCGTTCCTTCCATTTGAGAAACGGCTTTTCAAACCAGTTGTAGGAGCAGTAGGCCGTCGCTATTGTAAAGATCAGGCCAAGAGTCATATAAACCGATTTATAGATTCCTCCGTGATCCGGCAAACGAGGCCATAAAGTCCGAAGCGCCTGAGCAACTACATCAGGACAGAGGACATGGAAGACGTAAAGCCCATATGAGATCTTGCCTAGATAAATGAGCACGCCCGGCCATTTTGGGTTCGCTCCCAGAAACGCAAACAGAAAAGCGATGCAGCCCGCCGCCGCGCAACTGTAACTGCTCATCAGCAAAAAGGCGGGAGCCGCGACGCTTACGGCAAGCTCATTCAGATAAGCGCCTCCCCACCAGGCAATCACCCCTCCAAGGAATAAGAGCAGGCGATCCACTTTACTGCGTTGCTGTATCTGAACGTGCGTGTAAATTGCCAGTAGTGCGCCTATGCCGAAGAACATGACCTGAACAAAACTGTTCCACCAGATGCTATAGGCATGCCAGCCCTTGTGGGCAAGAAAAGCAATGGAGCAAAGCGCTACCGGCACCAGCGCGGCGGAAATCACGGATTGTTCCTCCAGTGAAATGCTCCACAAGGGCATCAACGGGCCTCCGAAGCGGCCGTTGATATGGATGAGATACCAGTTTCCCGCCAGAAGCGAAAAGCTTAAAACCGTTTTGCCCGTAACTGTCCAGGAATAGGCATAATGCCCTAATACCCAGGTCAACGCAATAAAGGCAAAGTATAACGGCCAGATACGAAGTATACGGCGAATGTAGAAACTCTTGATGTGAATAGTCCCGGTTATCTCTTTTTCCCGTAACAGGAGTTCCGTGATGAGAAACGAGCTTAATACGAAGAATAGGCACATGCCGAACGAAGCCGCGGAAGCCGCCGCCTGAAACCAAACCCCAGGCGAGTCCTTGTGAAAAGCCATATGGTAGTAGAACACGCTAAAAAACGCGCCAAAGCGCAAAACGTCCAGTTCCGGCCTATAGAACCGTTGAGACATTTCCGCTTGCACAAACGGTTTTAGGTCAGCCGATAAGAGCAATCATTACCTCGGGATCAGGCGCGGCGGGCAGCGGTGCGTCCTGCCACCATTGTGTCCTACTCTCTTCGTGGCAGCCAAGACGTAAAAAATCGAGATCAGACCTATCAACGGCGCAAAACCAGCGGCCCGGTTTCTGCTAGTCCGCTTGCCGATCAAGCGGCTCGTTTCTGCCATCTCAAGTGAGTTGGATGGAAATAAGAGGCGAGCGGGAAAAGGCCCCGCCGCAACAGGAAGCGTCCGACAGTGCGCTCGATTTGAATGATTTCAGAAGCATAGCTGAAAACCTCAAGACCGAGGATCCTACAGCAATCCTGCCGGTCCGCTCCTTCTAAGTACCGCAACCGGAAGAGCCGGTAGCGGCTTGCATTCTCGCCAATCGCGCGTTTAGCAGCGAGATCAAAGTCGAGAAGATAATTTTCAGCCAACTCATTTAGCGCGGTGTTGTGCTGTAAGCTGCGATAAGCATGACATTCCTGGAATCGTTGATGACAATCCCGGAAGGCTGCGATGTCACTATGAGTATTTGCCGCCGTTGTGCGGACAGAAGAACGCTGGTCCGTTTTGGGCGGAACGGGAAAAGTTAAAGGCATTTCGCCCACAAGTAAACAACTGTGTCCGCCACGCAGAATACGGGATAACACGCAATTTCTTGTAAACGCTTAAGTTAAAATTTTCTTTCGATTCGTGATCACAAATGAGGAGCAAATTTCATGAGCGTTCAACGAGAACGGCGATTCCATAGTTTGCCCCTGCGAAGAACGCCTATGCAAACTATTCCAGTAGCCAACAAAGAAGGTAATCCAGGCTCAGGAACAGCGTTAACAGTTGCCGAACTGACTCCCAAAGCATCAAATTCCCAGGCAGATGTGCGATTAGCGCCGGTTAGATCGCAAAATGCGCCATGAGTACAGCCGAAAGAACTTGTGAAATGAGGGTTTCCCGTGTTAAAAAAGCCGTTATTTAACGTAGGACCGATGGCAAAATTATCATACTGGGTTAAAGCAACAGTATAGTTTCCCGCCGCGAGAGTTGTCTGAAGATAACTGTCCCACTGCTGGCCCGTGACAGGATCGGCGGGAACATTGGAATTACCATCGTCATTTTCATTAATTAACAGCCCTGTGGAATCAAAAACAGCGAGGACAGGATCAAAGCCGCCTCTAGGGATTGTTACGCCGGATGCGTCTATGCCGCCAGCATATGAATATGTCCTCAATGTAACCGTACTGGTGGAAACGAGAGTAAAAGTAAACAACTGACTAGCATCATCCGTCGCCAATGAGCCGCTGAAAGAAAAATTCGCTCCCGCCACGAGAGATCCTGCCAGCGACATTAAAGCAAAAGCTTTAAATAAATTAAAATGCAACATTGCCTCCTAAAATAAGTCAACCCGTACTCCTAAGCCGTTCGAAATAATTTGGTGCTGGAACTAAGTTATAGGAGCTTTTCGTAAGCTTCAAGCTTACGGGCTGACAAATTGAAGATGAATTGTTGATAAAGTACCAATTCAATCTTCAGTACTGTGCACAGGCAATGGTTCAGAAACATTCTGTTCAATGGTGATTGAACAGGAACCAAAGAAGAATGAGACCGCCGGGAACGCCTAGAATCCATGCAAACAGGTATTTCATGATAAAAATCTCCTT
>JAABUZ0100009662.1_pt1 | contig 10968 bp, 16 predicted proteins | sample 5562091 | NCBI WGS metagenome assembly JAABUZ01 (sample SAMN12813069, study PRJNA571459) | rock metagenome | isolation source: Antarctica rocks | place: Antarctica: Victoria Land, Linnaeus Terrace sud | collected 2015-12-21
AGGCAGCCGCGTACGCGAGCGGTAGCGACCTGGACAAGGAGGCCAAGAAGGCGCTGCGCAAGGAGAAGAACCGCGCGAGCGCGGCCGCGTCGCGCGCGCGCCGCGAGGCCTACACCGCCGCGCTGGAGGAGGAGGTGCGCGCCCTTGCCTGCTGCTAGATAGGATAGGAACCTACCCTATCCTACCCTACCCTCCCTATGCCAGGAGGCCTGCACCGCTGCGCTGGCGGAGGAGGTGCGCGGCGTCAGGCCCGCCGCGCCGCAGCGCCGCGGCGGGTTGGGGGAGGCTGGTGACTTCGGGCCGGGTGACGATATGAGTCGACCGGCATTGGGTGAAGCACGGAGGTGTTGTGGCGCGCGCGGCCTCACGGCGCTGGCAGGCGCGGGGTTGCAGCGGCTGCCAGAGGCGGCTCGGCTGCTGTCCGTGGAGCGCGTAATCTGTGCGACAGCCGGCCCTTCTGACGGCGCTCGTGGCAGCTGGGAGGCCAGGTTTGACGCCGTGAGCAGGCCGTGTCCAGAGAGCCTGCGTCCCTGCGCCCTGACGCGATGCACCCCTGACCCACGCCGCGCGCCCCGGCAGGTCCGGACGCTCAAGGCCGAGAAAGCGTGGCTGGAGAGCCAGATGCGCCAGCGCGCAGCGGAAGCGTCGCCGGCGCGGCCGCCGCTGGTGCGGCGGCTCAGCGCCTAGGCAGGCGCGCCAGCCTGCAGGGCGGGTGGGCGCCCCAGCAATGCCGCCTCATGCCTCATGCAGGGTATTTGGCGTTTATTCATGCGCGGCAAGGGACGATGAGGAGAGTGAGGAGAGCGTGCCGGTGCGCCGGGCCTCGGGTTCGTTTTGCCCTATTGTGCGCCTCCCATGCGATCAATTGATCCTTAGTGTGGTCCAGTGGCATGTTATGCCAGTCTGTCGAGGCGCCCCGGTGTCGTCATCAGGTCTGAGATGCGAGCGCTCAGCGCTGCTTCACAATGTGGGGAGCGCTGGCGCGTCGCTGCGAGACACAGTCCCAGCTGCATTTGCTACCTATACATTGATTTTTTTATTGTCGGGTCGCCTGCGGCGCGCGCACCCCCTGCAAGAATGGTTGCTCAGGCATGCCCGGGTTGATGCGACTTTTACATGTCCTCTTGCTTTCAATCAGCGCCGCATGCGTGGGGTGCTGTGCTGCGGGAAGTATCTGGCTCCGATCAAGCGTCTTGCTTGGCTCATGCCACGCCAGAGCCTGTAACATACTTGGCCCTGCTCGCGAGCGCTCGCCAGCGGCAGCATAAGCATACATGACACTGACACCACACGGCCGCAAGTGATTGCACAGTGCATATACAGTGCACAAAGAATACGGGTGCGCAGATTGCGGCGTTCTGCAGGAGTTTGCAGCCCTTGCCGCAATGCCGCTGCGAGCAGATATTGCGCCTCTGTTTGGCATGTCGACACCGCCTGTCGCGAAGAAGCGGGATGTGCGAGCACCCCATGTGCATGCTGCCTGATGGACAGCTCTGAAAGTGCTGTGCAAAATGTGCACTGTGCCAAATGTTGCTCAACACTCTGGATCGAGCCAAAAGCACACCGCTGCACTTCCGCCCTGGTCACGCCCCACCGCGCTCCCTCGGCGGAGCGGCCAGCCTCCGCGAGCTGCTGCGCACGCGCAGGAGCTCCTGCCGCGGCAGCCCGCCCGCCTCCGCGGTGCTCACCCAGACCTTGACCTAAACTACGCCTCGCTGCGCGCCCTCTTGGCCAGGTGGTCGGCCTCCGCGATCTTCTGCGCGAACGCCAGCCCCTGCCGCGACAGCCCGTCCGCCTCGCCGCACGCCGGCCGCGCGTCGGCCACAGCACGCATCGCCTGCGCGTCCTCCTCGCTCGCGCCCTCCGCAAACACGCCCACCACCTGCCGCGCAGGCGGTGTGAATGGGCTTAGGGCAGGTCACGGATCCAGTCCCCCAAGTTGCCCCGGGTGGTACGCGCCGTACACGCCCACCACCTGCCGCGCGGCGGCACCGAGCGACCCGCTCGCGCGCGCGAGCACACCCAGGGCGCCGCCGAGGCAAGCGGCACAGCGCCTGCTCCATGACAGGCTTGCGCCGGGTCACATGCGCGGCCTGCAGTACTGTGTGTTTGGCAAGTCAACATGCACGCCCATGGCCCGCCGCGCAGGCGCCATCACAAGAGGCACCCATTGCGCCTGCTGCACTGTTGCGCCCGTCACCACGCACACCACAGCCGACACACACGCACCCTGAGCTGCTGCTGCCATCACAGAAGCGAGCACGCGCGCGCGCGCACCTTGCCGACCTTCGCAAAGTAGCAGCCGAGCTTGCCCTCGGCCTGGCCGCCACAGCAGACTGGCTTGGGGTAGGGATAGGGGTAGGGCAGACGCGCGCGCACCCTGCCACCCTTCACAAAGTAGCAGCCGAACTTGCCCTCGGCCTTGTCGCCAAAGTAGACCGGCTCGCCCGACTGGTCGCCGTACAGCTTCCAGCCCAGGTCGAACTCGCGGCTGCGCGGCGCGCGGCGCGCGCCTCTCAGCTGCGGCTGCCATGCGGAGCGCAGGTCGCTCGAAGCGCGCGCCGCCCCACCCGCGACAACGCCGTGCACCGTCAGGGCGGCAGGTCGCGGCTGTATGAGGGCGCGTACGCAGGGCAGGCCGGCTGCGCATCGCCGCCGCGCAGCGCAGGCACGCCGGGCCCCCATGCTGGACAGTGCCGCGCCCGCATGCTCCCGCGGGCGCGGCCGCCTGGCCAGGGCTGCTGCAGCGCTGGCGACAGGAGCCTGCAGCTGGCACGATGCAAGGGCGCCCAAGGCGCGGCACAGGCGCCTGGGTCGCATGCCGCGTCACGGGCGCGCGGGACGGACCTGTAGAAGTAGGGCAGGTAGTCGTAGCTCCCGTGGCCGGCGCCCATGATCGCGCTCGCGGCGTGCTTCGCAGAGTCCCTGGCGCGCCGCGCAGCCGAAGCGGCTTGAGCGAGCTCATCGCGCGCTTGCGGCACCCCGGAAGCCCTGGTAGGACTGTGGCACCCTGAAAGCCCTGGTGAGGTCGTGGCGCCCTGCAAACCCTGGCCAGGTCGCGGCCGCCCAAAAGCCGTAGTGAGATCAAGGCGCCCTGACGGCTGCACGCCGGCCGCCCCAGGGGCGTCACTGTTGGGGGCGCCGAGGGCCAGGCGCGCAGTGGACGCGGGTGCACGCCCCGCGCGGCGCGCAGCGCGCACCCACGGTTGACGGTTGAGGAGCACCCAAGGAGCGTCCTCCTCTCCAGTGCAGTGCATGCGCCCACCGCGCGCGGGGCGCGCGAGCGTGCACAAGGGTGATCCTCCGGCTGCCCTCCCCGGTGCATGCAGGGCGTGGGGCGCACGCGGAGGCGTAGGCGGGGGTGGATGCGGATTATTGTAGGGTAGTGTAGACTAGGGTACATCCTATACCCACCCCTCCACGCAGGCAGGGGCGCGCCGCGCGTGCTGCACGTGCTGGATGTTGCACAGGTCGCCGCCATTGCGCTGCAGCGGGAAGCACGCGGCGTCACCGATGACGTAGACGCCGCTCTCCTCGTGCCCGACCCTGCGCATCGGCATGGGCTGGCAGGTCATGCCGGACGAAGGCGCGAGCTGCAAGTGCGGCAGGTACCGGCCAGCCAGTAGGGCTGAGCGCCCAGCGTTCAAAGACAAGCAGGCTGCCTACATGGGCATCTCAGGCTGCCGCTCGCTGTGATTGTTTTCATTATCAGTTCCACCCGGCGTAGATGACTTTTGCCGAAGGAGCATTGTAGGCAGGGCGCCATTTTGGCAGGCTCACGGGCCGCACTGGCGAACAACAGTGTGCTTGCCTTCACTCCTGGTCGGCGGCAGGCAACCAGGGAAGACAGTGTTAGAGAATCCCCCCCGCGATTCACTTCATAACGAACCTTCCGACACAGAGGGGGCGCATAAGGGCGCACAGCCGCATAAGGGCGCGCGCGCGGCCAGCCAGTGATGTTATACCCTACGGGAAGCATGAGGTCGCGCGGCCAAAGGCCGTCCTCACATGATACGTCACCCTACCAGCAGGGAGGCGGGCGGGAGGGCGCACGGCCGCAGGCGGTCGTCGACGCGGATGCCGCCGCTCTCCGCCATTGGCAGCTGCTCCTTGAACAGCTCCACCTCCGGCTTCACGCCCACGCCGACCACCACCAGCGAGGCCGGCAGCTGCGCGCGCGCGCGGGGCCTGGCAGGGGTAGAATTAAGGTACGTTGGGGTAGGGCATGCCGCCGCTGGGCAGCCTCGAACGGCGAGCGGGGTGCCTCGCAGAGGCACGCTGGGGCCGGGACAGGCGACGCGGCACACGGGGTCCGCAGGCTCGCATCCCGTGCACTCCTCAGCACAGTGCCCGGCGCCAGCTGCGACCTCCAGACACTGTCCTCTGCCCACATCGCTGGGGCATCTCTTCACGCCCTAATGCTGCAGTACCCTCAGGATGCCTGAGGCGCGCCTTGGTCCCGCTCTTCAGCTCCACCGTGCCGACGCGCCCGTTGCCGGCATCCACAAAGCGCACCGCGCGGTCGTTCTTGATGATCTTGATGCCGTTCTGCGCGCGTGCGGGACCGCGCGCATCACGCCAGGCACGGCATGCTTCAGCAACCTGTGGCAGGCAGCGACGAAAGGCACGGCCAGCATGGGATGCCTGTGCCTGCGCAGTCGTGCGAGAGCTCCGGCCGCACCTTGGCGAACTCGTCCTCGTAAAAGGCGGAGATCTCTGGCGTAAAGAGCCTGGGGAAGAGGCGGTCGCCCGATGCCACCATGGTCACTGCCGCCACCCAAACCCGTTTCCTTTGCCTGGTCGCAGTGACACCCCATACCTTTTCTGCTACTCCCAGACAGCCGTGTTGACGCGCCGCTGGACAGCAGATCGGATGCCATGCACCAATCAACCTCCCGCATGGTGCTCCAAGCAACAGCAGTTATGCACAGCATCGCCGAGAGCCGTGTGTGAGTTCGCAGTATGTGCCACGCCTCAGTCAAAATGGCAGCCATGTGCATCGCCCATCCCGTCTACGTTGGAAAGGAGCTCCCGCTCGACCGTGCGCCGTAAATACAGCGCGGCGCACCTTCTATGCCGTTTGAGGCCACGCTCGCGCCGCACTCCATGCCGATGTACGAGGCGCCGATCACGACGCAGTGCCCCTTGCGGCTCTTGCACTCCTGCGCCCCCGCACGCCCCTCACATAACAGGTCCGCCCCTCGATGGATACCTGGCGGTCACTCTTCACACCTCTGCACAGCTGCACAACCATGAAGCGCTGCCGAAAGCACGCAGTTTGTCAACACTCGCATTACAACAGGAAACGCGGTGCGAGGGTGCTGTTTGCAGCGACCACCGCATGTGCTCGAACAGACTTCACACTAGCACGAATGCCTGCACAGTCAGAGTCCAAAGCACGTGCATTCCCTGCTGCAGCCAGCCTTGGCATAACGCCGTCACGCACCTGCCTGATCAGCCCACTTTCATTTATCTCACACGCACGCTGTGTGACATGTAAATTCCCCCGCCCCGCTGCACTTGTTGCGCGAATTGACAACATGCATGCTGTGTGAGACATAACCATCCCCGCTGCACGTGCTGCGCAGTCCTACAAACATGCGGAGGAGCAGCCCACCTGCATCTCCGCGATCAGGTCGTCGGCCTCGCCGACCGTGCGCAGGTACACGATACCCTTCAGGTCGTGCCCCTCCGCCTTGTCCAGCGTGATCAGCTGCGCGCGCCCCAGCCAGACTTGGGCCGCGACAGAAACCAACCTCATATGTTCCCACCTACTGGCAGAAACTGTATAACCAGCGTCAGGGCAGCTGTCCTGCTAGGAGCGCTTTCAGTGCCCTTGCGGCAGCGAGCAGGCTATGTCCGCATCCAAGCCGCGGCGGCGGTACGACGCCGGTGCGCGCTGCTGCATGACAGGGCAGGGGTGGCTGTGCTGTCTCGGGTCATGCTCCGGCTATCGGGACCACCCGCTCCACACTCCTGCGCTCACACACGCAGCTCCGGGCACAGAAAGCGCAGGCGCTTGCAGCACGGGCCAGACCTTGCTGCCGGTGGCAATGATCAAGTAGTCCCAGGTCACGTTGTGCCGCCGCGGGCCGGGCGCCTCGGCCACCAGCGCCTTGCCCTTGATGTCCACAGAGGTCACGCGCGTCTTCAGCTTCACGTCGATGCCTGCGGTCGTGAGCCCGAAAGCCTTTTTTGAAAAGCACAGCCCGCGAGACAGACAGCGGCGGTGAACAGGCGCATTCAAACGCTCGTTGCTGCGCTGCGCAGCCCCGCACAGGGCGCGCGCGCCTCGCTGCTGCTGCAGCGTTCAGGCAAAGGGCAGGTGAACAAGCGCTCGGACGGCGTCAAAGGGCGTGCCGTGGGTGAAGTACCAGGTCGCCGTCTGCATCGGCGCGCCGGGCGTGTTGGAGCACGTGTGAAACTTGGGCAGCCTGCGCCAGGCGGGTCCTCGCCACACGCCCCAACGGCTAAAACAGCCTTTGCGCTGCCAGCGCTGCCAATACAATACGGCGTCCTTACCTGGCTGGCCCGGACGGCTTCAGGTAGCCCTTGCTCAGCGCGGGCCGCTCGTAAGGAAGCGCCTGCGTGGGGCTCCACTATTTCACACTGGCAGTGCTGCCAGTGCAGCCCACCTCGGGCGCGTGAGAGAACGTCGTTTTACAAGCATATGCATGAGCTCGGCTAGCACAGCCCGCCATCCTTTTCACTTTCCTGTCTTGCGTCCGCGCGCAGAATGCGCTTGCACTTTCCCACAACATCAAGAAAGCCGTGTTGTATGCCAGCAGAGATATACCTGGTCGCTGCTGATGATGCACAGCTCCTTGGATTTCAGCCCACGCTCCACAAACTCGGCAGCTGCATAGCCTGCACGATGCCTCACAGCACATGGTGGGTATGAGCATTGCCAGCTGGTCCATGACAAATCAGAAGCACAGGTGATAGCGAAACTAGCTTGCGTGCATGCGCATGCATGCAGAGCCCACTCATGGCGGAAGGCAAGTAGCCAGTAAGAGGCAGTCCAAGCTGCTGGAGCGCACCAGCACCCACGCCACCGCCGATCACAACATACTTGAAATGCTCCTGTGCATCCCCGACAACCTGCTGGCCCGCGGCAGCAACTGTTTCCGTCACAGCTGCCGCCGCGTTCTTCACTACTGATGTCATTGGAAGCTTAGTGTGGAATTAATCTGACAGACAGCAACTGAATAGAGAAAAACCGCAGTTTGACAAGAGGACCACGGCTGTCGATAGCAATTATGAGAGCCCCGTTCAGGGTGCCTCGAGCCTCGAGGGAGTTATTTTATCATGTAGCAGCCATGCATGGGATTGCCGGCGTGCCGCAACAGATGCATGGCTGTTGGTCCGCTATGTCAAAGGGCAAGCCAGGTGAGCACCAGCCTGAAGATGCAGCCACAGGTGCTGTGCTGTGTGCTCCTGCATACCCCCTTGGCTTACACAATCAGGCTGACAACACGCCTGCCGCTCCCGATCACACCGTATGCTCTGGCGATGCACGCCCCTGACGATGACTCCTCATGCACTGCCTGTAAGCTACAAAAGCCAGGTTGTCCAGCCCAGTGCTCCAAGCTTTGAGCGTCAGGCCGCGCACGACAACACTAGCTGCCACCAGCACGGCCGCCAGCCTTGACCGCAGAGCGTGTCCGCTTCAACTGGGCTGGCCTAACTCGCCATCAACCTGCTGGTCATGCTCCAGGTCGCGCAGCGCAGCTGCCGCCCACTCATGCGCCGCCGCCGAGCTGGCGCATGCAAGCACAGACTCTAGGGCAGCAGCGCCCCCGCATGCCCTGGCTGCCTCCCGGCATTCCTTGCTCTCGCTGGTCAGGTTCACGAGCGCGCCGGCAGCCTGCTTATGCACGCCAGCCGAGCCGCCAGGCGCCAGCAGCGCAAGCAGCGCCGCAACGCCCCCGTGTGCCCTGACTGCCTCCCGGCATTGTTCACTCTCGCTAGTCAGATTCGCGAGCGCGCCGGCAGCATACACATGCATGGCAGCCGAGCTGCCAGGCGCCAGCAGCGCGACCAGCGCCGCAACGCCCCCGCATGCCCTGACTGCCTTCCGGCATTGCTCACTCCCGTAAGTCAAAGTGGCAAGCGCAGCGGCGGCGTTCTCGTGCACAGCAGCAGGACACGCGCGCGTTAGCAAGCCCACCAGCACCGCGACGCCCCCGCACTCCCGCACGATGTCGCAGGTCTCAGTACTATCCCAGCACACATTCCGCAGCGCCTTGGCAGCCTGCTCATGCAGAGCCGCAGAGCCGCCCCGCGCCAGCAGCTCGACCAGCGCCGCGACGCCCCCGCACTCCCTCACGCCGTCGCGAATCTGGGCGTTGTCAGAGCACAGGTTTGCCAATGCCGCAGCAGCCTGCTCATGCACGGCAGCAGGGCTGCCAGGCGCCAGCAGCCCCACAAGCGGAGCAATGCCTCCGAACCACCGCATGCACACCGCGTTGTGGGCGTTGTCTATGCACACATTCCGCAGCGCCTGGGCCGCCAGGCTCATGCACAGCCCATGGGCGCCAGCAGCCTGACCAGCGCCGCAACGCCCCCGGACTCCCTCACGCCGTCGCAGTTGCGGCATTGTCAGAGCACAGGTTTGCCAGCGCCGCAGCAGCCTGCTCATGCACGGCAGCAGGGCTGCCAGGCGCCAGCAGCCCCACCAACGGCACAAATGGCTCAGCGCCCCGGCCGCTCGCTCATACACGACCGCGGAGCCGCCCGGCGCCAGCAGTGCGACCAGCGCGGAAATGCCCCCGCACTCCCGCACGCTGTCCTGGTTCTCTGTGCTCCCAAAGCACAAGTTGCACAGCGCCCCGGCCGCCTCCCGATGCACGGCCGCGGAGCTGTCGGGGGCCAGCAGCGCGACCAGCGCGGTGACGCCCCCACACTCCCGCACGCTGTTCTGGTTTCGGGTGTTACTGAGGCACACATCTACCAGCGCCGCGGCAGCCCGCTCGTGCACAGCAGGTGAGCCGCCGGGCGCCAGCAGGCCGACCAGCGCCGCGACGCCCCCGCACTCGCGCAAGCAGTCCTGATCCTGTCTGTCTTCAAGGCACAGACTTGCCAGCGTGCCTGCAGCCTCCTCTTGCACAGCAGCAGGGCCGCCGGGCGCCAGCAGCACGACCAGCGCCGCGATGCCCCCGCACTCCCGCACGCTGTCTCTGTTCTGCATTGTCATTGCACAGGCTGCACAGCGCCGCAGCGGCCTGCGCGTGCACCGCATCCGTCCCGCCAGGCGTGAGCAGCCCCACAAGCGCCGCGACGCCCCCGCACTCCCTGACGCTGTCGCAGTTCTGGGCATGGCCCCTGCACAGGCTAGCCAGTGCAGCAGCAGCCTGCTCATGCACAGCAGCAGCCCCGCCGGGCGCCAGCAGGGCGACCAGCGCCGCGACGCCCCCGCACTCCCAGACGCCATCGCGGTTGTGTCCATTATTGATGCAGAGGTACCGCAGCGCCCGCGCGGCCTGCCTGTGCACGGCAGCAGAGCCGCCGGGCGCCAGCAGCCCGACTAGCGCCGCGATGCCCCCGCATCCTCTCACATACGCCCTGCATGGGCTGTTTTTTTGATGCCCAGGCGCGCCAGCGCGCGCGCAGCCTCCGCTTGGTCAGCAGCAGAGCCGCCGGGCGCCAGCCGTCTGACCAGTGCGGCGACATGTGCACGTTCACCGCCTTTCGCCATCGTGGCGGCGCCCCTGCACGTGCCACACACATGGCCACCACTCAGGCTCTGTGGCGCGCACAGCATGTATGCGCCTTGTGGGACACGGGCGGGCTGTCTGCATGCGGACAGCCTGTGGCACGCAGCGCATAACAGCCTGGAAGCCACAGGACGCTGAAATGAGCATGCGTGGCCACCGCCAGACTGGTATGCAGCGGGCTGGCCATGCATGGTGTGGCTATAACACTTTGTGGCATATGGCCCGCCTGGGTGGCCATCGGTCAGACTGGCCGCACGCCTGTGCATGCAGGAGGGCGCAGGAGAAGACACGGGAATGCAGCAGCTGCCGACAAGGCACCGTTCACACTGTCCACTGGTCAAGGCACCCAAGGCCCAGCCTGCAGCCTGCAGCTCGACAGCCTGCAGTGTGGACGCTGTGACGTGCGGCGCGCACCCCGCTTGGCGCAGCCGCGCACACGAACGGGCTTGACCTGACCGTGGCTGGCACTTGTGCGGCCTGCTCCTGCGCGGCCCGCACGCGCGCGCGTGTGATCACGCTGCAAGCGCAGACTGCTGCAGCACCTTGGCTGCCATTATGGCAGCACACAGCACGCAGGCACACTGCATCAAGCTCACGGGCTCAAGGTGCGCAGCCATTGCTGTGCGGACCGCCTCGGAGTTGGTGACAACGCAGCGCGCCGGCATTGGAGGGCCGTGTGCAGCTTGTCCGGCCGTATACAAGGAGATTGCAGCCGTTTTGCTCTAACAAGGCACGATGTGCGTCTGGTCTGTCGGGTGAGCAAGCTTCTTCGGACGAGGCACATTCCCTAGACTCCTGACCCTTTCTCAACGGCCTGCAGCAAGTTTTCGCACCTGGCAGTTAATGTTCGTTCAAGCGCAAGGGCCGAAGGCGGGAGCGCAATGGTCCTGCACACAGTGCCACAGGCTTTGGAGACGCAGCAACAGCCTCACCTGCCCTGCTGTTGGACCCCGCGTGCTCAACCTTGCAAGGACGCCAACCAGCAGGCCGTGCGCAGGCTGTGACCTGCGGGACTGCTTGCCCCTCATGTCATGCTCAACAGCACGGCTACCGCGCCGCAGTCGACCTTCACTGGGGAGGGGGTGAGACAGCTGCACGACGTGGACTACACAAGCAATGGGTGCTGACCGTGAGCACAGTGTCTGTGCTTGCATGATGTATTGCACAGCGTGAGATGCAAATAGTTATTTTTAGGTGTTATTTCATCGACAACGGCATGTAGCAGCCATGCATGGGATGCTGGCATGCCGCA
>JAABUZ0100008737.1_pt1 | contig 10965 bp, 13 predicted proteins | sample 5562091 | NCBI WGS metagenome assembly JAABUZ01 (sample SAMN12813069, study PRJNA571459) | rock metagenome | isolation source: Antarctica rocks | place: Antarctica: Victoria Land, Linnaeus Terrace sud | collected 2015-12-21
CACGCCCGCACCGACGTGGTTGTCGCCGAGCACTGTGGCATTGCGCTTGTCGGCCGTCACCGTCGTGATGATCTCGGCGCCCTCCACTGCCTCGGCCACGCTTCCCGCGGCATGGATCGCGAAGCCGGAGCCTTCGAGGTTGCGGACGCATTTTCGCGTGGCGGCGGGGTCGACGTCGTATAGGCGCAGCCGGTCGACGCCAAGCAGCGCCTTGAAGGCCAGAGCCTGGAACTCCGCCTGCGCCCCGTTGCCGATCAGTGCCATGGTCCGCGCCCCCTTTGGCGCCAGGTGCTTCCCCGCCATCGCGGAGGTCGCCGCCGTGCGGAGCGCCGTCAGGATCGTCATTTCGGAGAGCAGCATCGGATAGCCTGAGCCGACGTCGGCCAGCATGCCGAAGGCGGTGACCGTCTGGCGGCCGTCGCGGGCATTGCTCGGATGGCCGTTGACGTATTTGAAGCCGTAGAGGGCTCCGTCGCTGGTCGGCATCAGTTCGATCACGCCGTCCGCGCTGTGCGAGGCGATCCGCGGCGTCTTGTCGAAGCACTCCCAACGCCGGAAATCCTCCTCAATGGTGTTGGTGAGTTCGACAAGGAAGCGCTCGACGCCGACGTGAAGCACGAGCCTCATCATAGCGTCGACGCTGACGAAGGGTACTACGTTCAGCACGGTCAAGAGCTCCAGGTTAGAGATGTCGGTGATCTAACGGCCTGTCAGGCCCGCGGTCGGGATAACCCCGAGGGTCGCTGTGCGGTCACTCTGGTCGAGAAAAGTGTTTTTGCGACGGAGTCGAGGTTGCTCACAGAGGAACCGTCACACAGGACCGCTTTCCATGATCGACACTCGCCGCCTCAGATACTTTGTCGCGCTGGCCGATGCTCGGCATTTCGGTCGCGCTGCCGAAGCGCTCAACATCGCCCAACCCGCACTGACCCAGCAGATCCGTCTGCTCGAAAGAGATCTCGATGCCACGTTGTTCAGCAGAACGTCGCGACCCATCATCTTGACGGCTGCGGGAGCGGTGCTGCTGCGTGAGGCTCGGGTCGTTCTAGACCAACTCGACCGTGCCGCCTGGGCGACCCGGCGCGCCGCCAAAGGCGCAGGCGCGTCGATCAGCATTGGCGCGACAGGCTCTGCGGCCTGCGGCGTCGTTCCTCGATTCCTGTCCAAGCTGGTCACCACGATGCCTGACGTGACGCTCTCGATGCGTGAACTGTCTTCACCCGCCCAAATAGCAGCCCTCGACAAGGGCGAGATCGACATCGGCTTCGTGCGGCCGCCGGTCGTGCACGAACTCCTGTCGACTGTCCGAGTCCACCGGGAGGCCTTCGTCGCGGCCCTGCCGTCGGCCCATCCGGCCAGCAAGGCGGCAAGCGTACGGCTGCGCGACCTCGCTGATCTGCCCATCGTCATTTTCGAAGAGGATGAGGCTCCCGGCTTTCGGAGCCTCATCCTGCATGGCTGCGTCGAGGCCGGGTATTCGCCGAGGGTCGTCCAAGAGGCGCAGCAGGTCGTCACCATGATGGCCTTGGTCGCCGCCTCCGCTGGCTTCGCCATCGTACCGGCCTCGGCTCGATGCCTCGCCATACCGGGAGTGAACTTCGTCGAGATCGCCGATCCCTTTCCGACCACCGACATCTACGCGGTCTGGCGTCGAACCGAGGTCGGCCCGACGTTGACGGCGTTCCTCAGGCACATGAACGCCGTGTCCGAGCCCGGGTAGGAACGACGCTCGATTCATTTGTAATCGAAGTTGCCGCCCCGCCACTCGTACATGACGTAGGACGGGGTCATCACGTCACCCTTCGCGTCGAACCTGAGTTCGCCGAGCGCCGTGGCGAATGCACCAGACTTCATGGCCTTTCCAACCACGAGGGGATCCAAGCTCTTCGCTTGGTCCATAGCCTCGGCCAGCACCTGAAGCGCAGCGTAGCCGTACAGCGTGAAGCCGTCGGGCTCGATGCCTCGGGAGCGAAGCGACGCCACCAGGTTGGCGCTTCCCGGCAGCTTGCGCGGATCGCGACTGAAGGTCATCAACACGCCATCGGAGGCGCTGCCGGCGATCGACGCGAACTCCCGGGTGGCGATGCCCGAGGAGCCCATCCATTGCGCCTTGAAGCCCGCCGTCACCGCTTGCTTCAGCAACTGCCCCATCTCCTGCTGGTAGCCGCCGTAGTAGACGAACTCCACACCCGCCGCCTTCAGGCGTGTGATCACGGCGGAGTAGTCGCGCTCGCCTGGCGTGATGCCCTCGAACAAGACCTCGGTGATGCCCTTCTTGTGCAGATCGTTCCGCACCGTATCGGCGAGGCCGCGCGAGAAGGTCTGGCTGTCGTGGATGATGGCGAAGCGCTTGTCTTTGAAGTGGTCCGCGATGTAGTCGGCCGCGAAGGCGCCCTGCTGGTCGTCGCGGCCGCAGACCCGGAAGATGCCCGGCAATCCGCGGTCCGTCAGCTTGCCTGCCAGAGTCGAGGGGCTGATCATCACGACCCTGTTCTCGGCATAGACGTCGGAGGCCGCGATCGAAGCGCCCGAGCAGACATGGCCCACAACGAAATGGGCGGACTTCTCGACGATGCGGTTCGCCACCGAAACGGCATTCTTAGGGTCGCACATGTCGTCCTCGACATCGAGGACGATCTTCTCGCCGTCTGCGCCCCCTGCGGCGTTGATGGCCTCCGCGGCGGCCTTGACCCCGTTGAGGACCTGGTCGCCGTAGCTGGCGCCGCCGCCGGTCCGGGGCAAAGCGACGCCGACCAGCACGTCGGCGCGAGCGGAAGAGAGGGCTGTGCTCGACAGGAAGCCTCCCGAAAGGGCGAGAACCGCGGTTGCGCGGAGCACGGTGTCATGAAGAAAGCGGGGCAGCATCGGCATATCAGCCTTCCTTGCTCAGAAGATCGCCGGCGGCGGCAGGTCCACCGCGATGTCGAGCCAGCCGCGCTCGTCGACCCTGGCGGTGTCGCCGGGGCGCAGGAGCACGGTCGTGCTTCCGGACTCTATGAGGGCCGGCCCTGAAACGGCCTGCCCGGGTGCGAGATCGCGGGTCGCGTGGACCGGCACGTCGGTCCAAGCTCCCAAGAAAGCGCGTCGGGTGTTGACCACTTGCGGCGGGTTTGCATCGGTTTTCACCACCCGCATCTCGGACGAGGTCGCCGGTTCGGACCGGCGCGCGAACGCCGTCGCGCAGGCGTTGACCAAGACGACCTCCTGGTGAGGCGACGAATAGGTGAAGCGATCCTCGTGACTGGCATGGAAGCGGCAGGCAATCCGCTCCATGAGCCCCGGCGCCTCCCAGTCCAGGTCCTCGAGCGACACGTCGATCTCGTAGATCTGTTCCCCGTAGCGCATCTCCGCCGAGCGGCGGATCGTGACGTCGTCCTCGCCCCACTGGGCGAGCCTCTCCGTGGCGCTCCGTTCGAGGTCCGCGAAGACGGCCCGGAGCCGCCTTTCGTCCATGGCGCCAAGGTCGCCAATATGGGTCTTCGTCACCTCGAAGCTCAAGTCGCTCGACAGCATGCCCCAAGCAGACAGTACCGAGGCCGTCGTCGGGACGATCACCCGGCTCATCTCGAGTTCGCGCGCGACCTCGACGGCGTGCATCCCAGCAGCGCCGCCGAAGCTGAGCAGAGCGAAGCGGCGTGGGTCGACCCCGCGCTTCACCGTAACGAGGCGGATGCCGTCGGCCATCTTGACGTTGATCAGCCGGTGGATGCCTGCCGCGACCGTCTCCTCCAACAGGCCGAGCTGCTCCCCCAAGCGGGCGACGGCGCCTCGCGCGGCCTCGCGGTCAAGCCCGCGGTCGCCGCCGAGGATGTCGGTGGCGTCGAGGTAGCCGAGCGACAGGTTGGCATCCGTCACGGTCGGCTCTGTCCCGCCCCAGCCGTAGCACGCGGGTCCAGGGCGGGCTCCGGCGCTCCGAGGACCGACCGCGAAGAGCCCTCCGGCATCGCGGTAGGCGATCGAGCCACCGCCGGCGCCGATGCTGACGATGTCGAGGCTTCGCAGGGCGATGCGCTGGTCCGCCAAGCCCCCGTCGGAGCTCAGCATCGCCTGTCCATCCGCGATCAGGGAGATGTCGGTACTGGTGCCGCCCATGTCGAAGGCGACGAGGTCCGGCGTCGACAGTTCGCGGGCGCATCGTCGCGCCCCCTCGATGCCGCCGGCTGGACCCGACAGGACGGTCTTGACGGCAAAGCTTCCGGCTTCCTCGATCGGGCCCATGCCGCCCTGAGACAGGATGACAAAGAGCGGGCCGGCCAGCCCACCCTCCTTGAGGCGGCTCTCGAGATGGCTCAGGTAGCGGCTGACAGCGGGACCCACATAGGCGTTCACCACCGTCGTCGAGACCCGCTCGAACTCCTTGATCTGGGGGAGCACGTCACTCGACAGGGTGACGAAGGCGTCTGGCATCTCGCGGGTGAGGATCTCGCGCGTCGCCCTCTCATGGGCGGGGTTGCGGTAGCTGTGGAGGTAACAGACCGCGACGGAGGTCACCCGGTCCGCTTGGAACAGGCGGAGGGCCTCATGCACCGAAGCCTTGTCGAGCGCGGTCTCGACGCTCCCATCCGGCCGCAAGCGCTCGCGCACGGGGCGGCGAAGACGACGTGGCACCAGCGGCTCGGCAGGCGCCATGCGGAGATTGTAGCGATCCGGCTTCAGCCCCTCGCGCATCTCCAGCACGTCGCGATGACCTTCCGTGGTCAGGAGTCCGACGCGCGCGCCTTTGCGCTCCAAGAGCGCATTGGTGGCGACCGTGGTGCCGTGCACGATCTGGTCGGTCCGTGACAGGAAGTCTCGCAGGTCGAGATGGTGCAGGCGGGCCAGCTTCTCCAGCCCGGCGATCACGCCGACCGACTGATCCTCAGGCGTCGACGGTGACTTCGTGAAGGTCTCACGCCCCTCCGCGTCCCTGGCGACGAGGTCCGTGAAGGTGCCGCCCACGTCGATGCCGATGCGAAACCGCGTCATCATCCGCCTGCAGTTTGCTCGTGCACCATCTCGTCCCGTTCGTCGCGCGTCTTCGCCTCCGCGGCCCGGGCCGCCGGATCGCCCCAGCCTCCGCCGCCGCCGGAGCGGACCTCCAGCACGTCGCCGGTTCGGATGCCGATGCCGAATTCCTTCGTGCGCAGGGTGCGGGGCGGCCCGTCCCCCGACAGGAGCCGGTAGGCATGGGGCTCCCCGTCGCGACCGCCGAGAATGCCGCAGGCACCATGGCGCGTCCCGTCACCCGCCGTGTGGGCGAGCGCATCGGCTTCGACCACCAGGTCCATCGCTGTACCGAGCCCGCCGCGGTGCCGGCCCTCACCGCCAGAACCGGGGCGGAACTCGTGAGAGCGGAAATGCAGCGGAAAGCGCGCTTCTGCGACCTCGACGCTGCCGAACTTGATACCCCCAACGGAATGCCATTCACCCGTCGCCGACCATCCGTCGCCGGCGGGCGATGCCCCGCCCCCCGGCCGCGCGTGGAACATGTGCCAGATGAAGCGCCTGCCGTTCCGCGGGTCTGCGCCCGCGAGCGAGATACGGAAGCGGCGGCTCCAACCGGCCATGACTCGGTCGGGACAGGCCCCCACCAGGGCCTTGACAACCGCTTCGACGATCTCGTTCGCCGGATGCGTCGTACACAGGGTCACCGCAGCGTTGTCGTGGGGCCAGACGATCGTCCCCTGTCTTGCCGCAACATCGAGCACGCGGAAGACGCCGTCATTCTTCGGGATATCGGCGTCGAGCAGGTAAGCGAAGGCCATGGCGACCGCGGCTCGCGTGTTGGCGTAGGACGAATTAGCGAAACTCGTCGTCTGAGGGTCTGATGCACCGAGATCAACTGCGACCCGGCCATCAGCGACCTTCACGCTGGCGCGGATCTTGATGTCCCGGCGACCGTGGCCGTCGTCATCGAGCGTCGCCTCACCGTAGTAGGTCCCGGGTTGCCATGTTCCCACGATGGACCGTGTCCGCCGCTCCGCGCTGGCCAGAATGGCGTCGATGGCTGACAGGACGGTGTCCCGGCCGATCTCGCCGAGCAGGCGACGCAAGCGAAGATCGCCGAGCCGCGCCGCCCCCACCATGGCGGCGAGATCACCCCTGAAATCGCGCGGGAAGCGGACGTTCAGGGCTAGCATGTCGAGCAGATCGTCGCGTTGCCGGCCCGCCTCGCAGAGGCGGATGGGCGGGATGCGCAGCCCCTCCTGCCAGATCTCGGTCGCCTGGGGATTATAGGCCCCATGAGTCGCCCCGCCGATGTCGCTCATGTGGGCGCGCACCACGACCCACAGCAGCCGTCGACCCCCCCATACGACAGGCAGAAGTGCGGTGACGTCTGGCAGGTGACTGCCACCCGCATAGGGGTCGTTGAGCAGAAAGACGTCGCCGTCGGCGATATCGTCGAATCGGTTTTCGACGGCCTTAACCGCCCAGGACAAGGCTCCGACATGGATAGGGATGTGATCGGCCTGCGCGACGAGACGCGTCCTCACATCGCAGATGGCCACCGAGAAATCCCGGCTCGCGTTCAAGATCTGGGAATAGGCAGTTCGAAGCATTGCTTCGCCCATCTCCCACGCGACCGAGGTCAGGCGGTGATGAACGAGGGCCAGCGTCACGGGATCAGACCCCAGGGAGACATCGACGGCTTCTCTGCAACTCTTCATCACATATCACCGCGCATCGATGTGCACGATCATCGTCGTCTTTCTGTTCGGGTCCAATATCGATTAGTTATAAGATTATGCCGTTAGACCCTCTCGATAAAGAGACCCGACCGGGCTCCGTCTGAAGAGAGGCTGAAACCCGGCGCGCTCGCCCTGTGCCTGACGCCTCTGCCGAGACGGACTGCAAATGACAGCTGCCGCACCGGTGTCAAATCCGGTATCTTCTCGGCAGGCTGAATGAACGTCGTCCGTGAGCGTCAGCTGACGCCTTCGGGAGATGCAAGATCGAACACGACTTTCCGAGCGACCTCCCCGTCGCGCTATTCAACTGTAAAACTTCCTTAGCGGCGGTTTCGCTGTCGTGATCTTTTTTGTCCAACCCGCGATGTGGCGTGAGGTATCGGGACCATGAGGAAGTGTGTGGTATTTACGCCGCCACTGCTTGACCGGCACTGGATGGATTGTCGTTTGCCAGCCCCGGATACCACCGCTCGAACAAGCGCCGGAGCGTGCCATCGAGGGCGCGGGTGCGGGTTTGCAGCAACAGGTGGGCGCCCCGCCGGGTCCACTGCATCTGCTGGCGCTTGACCTGCACGACGCCGGCTGCATCGGCCACGGGCGGTACCGCATCAGGGTCAGCGGCAGGCTTCGGTTGCGTCGAAGGTCGGGGCACCAGCCAACCATATCGTGCCTGGCCCTATGCCGTCGCGGGGACCACACACTTCCTCATGGTCCCGCCGTGTTGGCCGGAACTAACGAAACGGCCTTCTGGTACGCATAAGCGGACAAAGCCGGAACAGGGCTGCCCCGAAGCTCAGGGGAGTGAGCGTTACGGGCCATTCTGCCGTTTGGGAGGTGTGCCGGCCGGGTGACGGCAAACAGGTGATTTCCGTAGGCCCTCCAACCGCAACCGGAAACGGCCCGATTTGGGCTGAAACATGCACGACAAACCGTGTCGGAATGGTCCAGTGTGTGAGAACCCCTGAGATGAGGTTTTCCGCACATGCTGGTTGGCTACATCGTGCCGGGAGATCTGTCCCTCAATCCGAAGGACACCCGGCTTACAGGAGCAGTCCTATGGGCAGATATAGCGGCAACGGCATGGGGCCGGCCTTCCGGGTCTACTGGCCCCGCTCCCGATCGGGAAAGGCCATGCAAGCCGACCTGGACAGGCGGTACGGGCGCGACCCGGAAACCATCGCGGCCTCCGCGAGCTGCAGCGCGTCGCGGGCCTGAGCCGACACATGGGCGACCTCGTACAGAAGCTTCAAGCGACCGGGATGCACCCGTTGCGGATCTTGGCCGCGCTGGCGAACGAGATCCGGCACGCGGAACGGTGCGCCACGGCGCGCAAGGCCAGCAAGGGATAGCGCGGTCAGCGTGAAGCGGCTTCGTCAACTCGGCGAAGCTGAACAGCCGGAGCGTGTGAACCATAGTTGACAATCGCTGCAACTGTGAACTACGGTTCACGCATGGCCGATATCGTCTCCACCCCCACCTTCGTTGCCTGGCTCGAAGACTTGGCCGACGACACCGCGCGCAGCCGCATCACCAAGCGCATCGCGCGGGTCGAGCTCGGCCTGTTCGGCAACGCCAAGTCGGTCGGGGGCGGGGTGAGCGAGATCCGCGTCGACTACGGTCCGGGCTACCGAATTTACTTCACCCGCCGCGGCGCCGAGATCGTCATCCTGCTCTGCGGTGGCGACAAGGGCAGCCAAGCGCGCGACATCGCCAAGGCTCAATCAATGGTGCTCGAGATGTGAGAATCGATCCGCCTCTCGCAGCCCGAGCCCCCGGGCAATCCTGTTGACTGTTATTCCAATGCCCCTTGAGACCGTACCCTTCGACACCGCGAAGTATCTCACCGATCCCCAGGACCAAGCCGAGATCGTGGCCGAGGCGTTCGCCACCGGCGACAGCGACACAATCCGCCATGCCCTCAACATCGTGGCTCGTGCCCGCGGGATGGGTCGGGTCGCGGCCGACGCCGGCGTGACGCGGGAAGGGGTCTACAAGGCCCTCGCGCCGGACGGCGATCCGAAGCTGAGCACGGTCCTGAACATCCTCGGCGCGCTCGGGGTGAAGCTGTCGGCGACGCTCGTTCCGCCCGCAGAACAGGTCGGTGCGTGATCCATCGTGCGGGCTGGACGACATGATCAACGGGTTATTGGTCTACCCGAGGCGGTGCCGGTGACCGCACTGGAAACGGGATCTATCAATCCTGCCGAGATGGAGGCGATCGGCCGCGTGCTTCACGACCGCCTGACCCGCACTATGGTCACCGGCCGCTTCTCCATCACGCTGGTCTGGCAGATGGCGTTCCTCACATTGCGGGCGCCCTTAAACCCGTTCAATCCCATCAACGAGATCGCTGGGCTGGAAGGCGCGCCCGTCCATCGACCCACGCGGACTAAGCCAGCGACGAAGTTCCTTCACCCGCCGCTTGCTGGGCTCTGGCACAAGCATTTCTCGGAGGGGCGCCACGTCGCGCAGGTCGTGAAAAATCGCTGGGGCAAGAAGGCGCTAAACGGAATGCTCCGATCGGTGATGAGCGACGACACGACGTCGATTGAGGAGAAGTCCAAGCTGCTGGCCACCACGTTCGTGCACAGCGGCATGGACGACCAGGCGCGACATCAGAAGCTCACCGGGGACTGGATCGTCTACGACCGGTACGACGACCAAAACACATATCTGACCCTAGCTGGGCACAATGAAGATCCCGACGTCATTTTCAGCCGCGTGCGTGAGTGCCAAGTCGAGTTCTCGGACCTGATCAGGGGCACACCTCCTAGATAATCCGCCTCTCGCGCAATGTCTGCCAGCGTGCTGTGATCGCGACACCCTCTCAGAGAGCCCTCCGGAGCCCTGCCGTCTTGCGCCTCTCCAGCACCAGCCTTCCCGCCGCCATCGACGCGTTCGGCCTCGTGTTCGTTATGCAAGGCCTTGGAGGCCAAGTACGCTGTCATGTCTTCGAGGCCGCGATCGACGAACTTGAAGAAAGCGACACGCGAGACGGGGCCGAGGTACTGTGCCGGTTCGATCGTCACCGTCGACGCCTCGAAAGGGTAGCGGACCGGATGTATGGCGCTGGTCACAGCACCCCATGGATCAACGTCGCGGATCTGCTCTTGGGCGTCTCGCCCGACACGTTCGACTACGACTGAAATCTCAGCCGGTATACGGCCGCACGGCAAGCTGCGTCGTTCGCAGGTGGAGGCACCGATGGAAGTGAGGCTTTTGCCAGACGGAGCTACCTTGGAGGTCACCACTCCGGAGGGCCGGCGTTTTACCTTCCCCATTGTCGAGCTGCAGGCGACGCGTCGACCACCAAGAGTCGAAGACCGCGCTAGCGATCTCCCTGTGCCGAGCCCGCTTCAGATGGTGGAGGATGCACGCCAGGCAGGGCAGGAGTTCGCGATCCTAAACGACATCATCTGATCAGCCCGCGCGTACTTCGCGAGTATGGCTGCTGTCGCGAAAGTCGGTTGCTAAACTCAGGCTTTCCAATACACATTCGCGACATGTTGATCGGCTACGCGCGCGTCTCCACCGACGACCAGAACCTCTCTCTCCAGCGTGCGGCGTTGAAGGACGCAGGCTGCCGCCGCACGTTCGAGGAGAAGGTGTCGGGCGCCAAGCGCGACCGGCCCGAGCTCGCTCGGCTGATCGAGCAGCTCCGCGACGAGGACGTGGTGGTTGTCACCGGCTCGATCGGCTGGCGCGCTCGACCAAGGACCTGCTCGATCTCGCCGAGAAGCTGAACGAGGCGGGCGCTGGCCTGCGCTCGCTCGCCGAGCCTTGGGCGGACACAACTTCGCCCGCGGGCCGGATGGTGCTCACCGTGTTCGCGGGCATCGCCGAGTTCGAGCGCGCCCTCATTCATCAACGCACCAGCAGCGAGCGCATCGCCGCTAAGGCGGGTGGGGTCCGGTTCGGACGCCCCTCGAAGCTCAGCCCAGAGCAGATCGCGCTCGGTCAGCGGCTCGTCGGCGAGGGGACGTCGGTGCGTGAGGCGGCCAAGCTCCTCAAACGCCATCATGCCACGCTCTACTGAGCGCTCGATGCGCCGATCGTCACTTTCTCTATGTGGATTGTGGCCAGTTTAGTATTTCAGCTTAAATTCGGTTACTTACTTCAAACGAAGGGAACGGAGGTTCCAGATGAGCACCGTATATGGTATGATCGATCGTACCTGCTCATCTCGCTTTGGGTACCGCCGGTGTGATCGAGCGCGGAGCAGGCGCTTACGGCTGGGCTTGACGGGGTGCTCGGAGCGGGATTCAACCTTCGAATGGTTGTTCCACCTCTGCCCGAT
>JAABUZ0100009665.1_pt1 | contig 10965 bp, 10 predicted proteins | sample 5562091 | NCBI WGS metagenome assembly JAABUZ01 (sample SAMN12813069, study PRJNA571459) | rock metagenome | isolation source: Antarctica rocks | place: Antarctica: Victoria Land, Linnaeus Terrace sud | collected 2015-12-21
TTGTCGTGAAGGTTGTCCCGAATGCGTTGCTAGCACTACGTGCGCAGAGGCTAATGCTGTCATATCCAAAGCCGGTGCGTCTGTCATACTTCGGAGTATCCTGCACTTGCCGATTGATATGGACGCAATACCAGAAGGTCCCGAAGAGGGCATTAATATTGAGACAGTTGTGGCTATCGGAGTTCCGGTGCATTCATCGCAGGAGCTTCAAGTTATTCGCCCTGTCAAAGAAGAGGTCGAAGAGCAGAAAATAAAGGTCGAGGAAGTCGATTAGCTCGATGCTCATTAAGACCCTTTCAATGCTAAACTGGCGAGCTTGGAAATATAGCCCTCCACGGATTCATGATTGTGATTGCCGTGTTCTTCACTATCCTGTACATTTGCGTCGTGACCCGTGTTTTCAATCACATCGTCATTCAGTTTGAGGTCGGCCACCTCCTTCAATACCGACCCCAGAGCCGCTTCATGAGGCGTGTCAGCGTCTCCAAACAGTTTGATATCTCGCTCCCAACGACCTCTGCCCGGCTCGGTGTCCGTGATCCCTTCGCGTGCCCAAACAGGGTCCTCGGAGAGTTGTGAACGAAAGTACACTGCATCCTGAAGGTGTTCCTGTCCGCAGAAGCTCGACAACCTGTCCAACGAGTAGACCTTCTTTTCCCTTGTCGAGATCTTGAATTTCTGACGTATCTTCACTCTCTTCCGTGTGCACAGGGGATAGCCGCAATCTTCAGCCAGGTTTCGCTCGACAATTACCTCGTCAAAATCCTGTGGTCGGAAGAATCGGCTTGACATCTTCAGCTCTTGCGTAGAGATGGGGTCTAGCAGCTTCTCAATCCATTCCAATGTCTGCAATTCAGCCCGTTGCCGAGCTGCCATGGTCTCGCGCACCACCGTCTCCGCTCTCTGGATTCTCTCCCGGGCCGCCTGCAGCTCCTGCGCACTGGCGCTTTCCCCGTCAGCCTCGCCAACCCCTCCACGGCCACTCATGGCGTCCCTCCTAGCGCTCTTGACCGCCAAACGTCCCCAAAGGCTCTGCCAATTTCTGGTGACAAAATTTGCTAGAATTGCCCACACCAACAACGATACCTCCGCCCATTACGCAATAACGAGAACAGAGCAATACGCCAAAGCAGAGCCCCAACAGCCACCCTGCTTTGCGCCCTTACCCAAGCCAGAAGGGCTTTCGTCGCTTCAGCCGTAGCTCGCGAGCATGCCTGGGTCGTACCCATTCCAGGCCAGGGCAACCTATGCATACACGTCAGAGCACAGCGACGATCTTCACTTTGATGAGAAGCAGGTCATCACGGTGACCGCGGAGGAGGACGAGGACTGGTACTTTGGAGAATACAAGACGGCAGATGGAGAGCTGAAGCGTGGGATTTTCCCCAAAAACTTTGTGGAGAATCTTGCGCCACGCAGGCCGAGAGCCAAGGATATCAAGTCTGGAAAGACAGCGGAAAAAGCAGAGGAAGTGGCCAGTATGCTGTCCACAACGAGCCAACCAGCCTCCTCTGCCGAGCCGGTACCTGCTGTCACGGAATCTGCGGAAACCGAAGCGGAAATTGCGTCGCCTAGGCCGATCAATGCACTTCCTGCCACCATTCCCGAAATGAAGATGAGCAGCAGAACCGAACCGCCAGCAGACACTGCTCCGTCTGCGGAAGAGCCGAGCGTCGATAAAGGAAGTGGTACATTTCGCGACAGGATTGCCGCCTTTAACATCCCAGAGAAGGCTCCCATCGTCCCACATTCAAAACCCAAACCGCCACCCGCAAAGAAACCATCTTTATCTACTCATTCCTACGTACCAACCGTCCCTCCTACAAGCTCAACACAACAGCGACCAAAGCCGTCAACATCAACGCTTCCACAGACAGAGCCAGAGGAGTCGGTCCAAGAGGATCCGCAACCACTCTCTAGTCTCAAAGATCGCATAACGAAGCTGCAAAGCACTCAGTTGGATTCAAGTGGAAAGAAGCCGAAAGGAGCCCGAAGGACGCAAAGTATCGGGAGTGAGGCGGATAATCCTCCCGGTTCCCCGTTTGCAGAAAACCCAGAGGGAGAATCGCCATTTGGCCATGAAGCAGTTGTAGAGGAACCGAATGATGCAACGACTGAATATCCCAACCGCAAGAGTGGAGAAGAACTTACACGCCAAGTGAGTGGTGTCTCCTCTATATCTCAAGGCCAGAGCCATCGATCTGGACAGGAGGACGAAGCTTCTGGGAGTTCTGAAGAGGAAATGGACCCGGAAGTTGCGCGGAGGATAGCACTCAGGGAGAGGATGGCCAAGATGTCTGGAGGAATGGGCATGCACCTGGGTTTCGCGATGCCTGGGGCAGTTCCGCAAAAGCCATCAGCAAAAAAGAAACCTCATGAAGTGCAAGAGAGACTTGAAGAAGAATCTGTCGAAGCTCGTGCTGTACCGCACCTCCCTCAGATCAACACATCTTCGCAGCCGAAGCAATCTGACGTGCCTGGAGACAGGCGATCACCTACACCAACTTCTGCGCAATCTCGTTCACGATCTTCCCCGATGGCTTCACCGCCCACGGTAGCTCCTGTACCTCTTCCAAACCGAACTCCTAACTCTCGGGCAGTACCACCTCTTCCACCTTTCTCTCCTCCAGAGCGGTCAAGCACCATTGGAGCTACATCACCCAGAAACGAACGCGCCCCACCACGTCCCGGAAACTTGTCTGAAGAAGGTATGAGCGGGTATAATTCATTCTAATGATCAGATTCAGAAGATGCTGAAGAAACGGCGAGTGATCATGGAGAACCAGTGGAGTCCCCAAAGTTCAATCGCTCAACTACACTTCCAATCACATCAACAATGACTTCTCAGTCGCGACAAAATCGATCTCATTCACCGCCGACCTCCCCGATGCTCTCCAAGCGTACTTCCTACATTGGAGGTGGCGGTGCAATGCCCGCAGTCCCGGGTGCCTCAGCAACTCCTTCACGCAAAGAGAATGTACGTGCGCCACCACCAGTGCCAAATGTGCCGGCGCCTGTACCGCGAAACATGGAAGTCGAGAGAGCGCCTTATCAGGCGACTTCGTCCATCTCGTCAACGCATTCCGGTGGAGATCATAGCAGTCGCGGAGTTGGAGCAGAACCCAGCGGTCCTTCAAGTATTTCCTCGGACGGTGAAGTCACTGGTTACGAGGCCGATGATGATACAGATCTGGCATCCGGTGTCAACCATAGAGATGCATTGGTAAATGCTGACGAAGGCACCGAGGATGATGTTTCTGTATCGTCGCCTCACCCGTCACGGAGCATTCCACCGCCCCCTCCTCCAACAACTAGACCACCACACGCGAGAGTTCCATCGGGCGCAGCGTCGATGGCTCCCGAAACTCCGACTGAGGAGCGCCTTAATCGGGTCGTACCTCCACCCCCAACTCCGACTGAGCCGCAAGAAGGTCGGCGAGGCCAGCGACAGAGTACAGAAATGGCAAGACCACCCGCACCGGCTGGCGCGGCTTTTGGGAGAACCTCCGCCGACCAGTATCAATCGAGCATGGAACATGAATACATGGCTAAAGATGTGGATCTCTCCCGAGATCAGACATGGTGGCGAGAACCAAACATGCCTCCACCAGTCTTCCGTCATCGCCGAAACGAACTTATTTATGAAATTGACGAATCCTCAAACACGCGGCGAGGAGGCAGAACGACAGTGACAAGGGACATTTACGTCCTCTTTCATGACTATAGCCAAACAGTGGTGACTGTGCAGTATGATCAGGATGAACTGGCTAGTGCCAAATTCGAGCAACGACATGAAGCCCCGCCGAAGCAGGTAAGGAAGGACGATCTTGAATCCGCACACAAAAGATTCGGCCGGCCGCTGTTGGACAAGGCGATGAAGGCGCAGGGTAGTGTAGTTGGGGACGGTGAGGCCTTCACCCTTGTGACTGAAATTTTCAAGAGCGTCCCGGAAGCGCTCCCCCCTATTGGGTATGACGCTCTCGGGTCGGTGATTTTTGTCAATCTGGCGAACTCGAGTGTTCAGCAACATGACGAAATCCGACCTGGAGACATGATCAGTTTTCGCCTGGCCAAATTCCATGGGCACAAGGGGGGCCTGCATCAAAAGTACAGCATGGATGTTGGCAAGCCCAGTCACGCTGGGCTTGTGCAGGAGTGGGACGGGACGAAGAAGAAAATCCGCGTCATTGAGCAGGGCCGCGAGAGCAAGAAAGTGAGTAGCGTGAGTTACAAGATGGGCGACCTCAAGAGCGGGGAGGTGAGCGTATGGAGGGTGATGCCTCGCGGTTACGTAGGATGGGAGTGAGTGATTCTACTATTTACAACTGGCATCGTGACTAGCTCTCATCCTCTGCCGGGGGCTTTGCTGTAGCGTACTTCTTTACTTTGCTCCCAGAGGTGACCCGTTTGTAGTCATCCAAGACACCGAGTATTCTTGCATAATCAGCCGACGGGCTGCTCGCCGGTGCTGGTGCCGGTGCCGGTGCCGGCCTCTTTGTTCGCTGTGCGGTGGCCTCCGACGTCTCATGTTCGCTGGCTCGCTTCTTTGATCGAGCCTGGGGAAATAACGCAGCCCACGAATCCATCTCCTGAGCCCGCTTCTCTCGCGCAGCACCCGTCTCTGGCGTATATGGCTCCACCGTCATCTCTAGATTTCCCGCCGCATGCATGATTGCTTTCGTCGGCCTCACCGTGATTCGCGCTCGGTCGCGTGTCTTTTGCCGGATATTATCCACGACGGTGCCCATAACGGCCGTGAATCCACCCACACCAACTGCATGCACAATGCGTCCCGAACTACGACCGCGCAGAAAGCGTGCCGGCACAGTCCTCTCGCCAAAGCCGGATCCATCCGGTAAGTTTGAGAGGGTGGGCGGGGCGTAGGAGAGTCCGGCAGTCGGAGCCGTCTGCGGAACACGCAATGGCACTCCCTTCAAGCCTAGGAAGTCTTCCGTCTGCGCCTCGAGTTCCTGCATGGAGATGGATTCAAGATCGATCGACTTTTCCCGTAGATAGTCAAGAAACTCCTGCCGTCGCCCACGCACCTGCTCGACCAGGCGGGCAAACTTCGCCCCGCCCATCGTAGCCAGACTGACTGCGTGTGGGTCCGTGAGCGGCGCAGCCATGGCCAGCCTGTTGGTCGTGCTGTGGCCTACCCGCAAATCCATCCAGAGCTCCTGGAAGCGCGCTCGCTGGAGGTAGGGCTCGTTGGCAGACTTGAACGGCGTCTGGTGCTCCACCGTGTCGAGGTCTGTCAAGCTTATCATGGCCGTCTTGCGCACGGGCAGGTCGCGCTTCAGTCCCCAGTCCCCGACGGCGCGATTTGCCTTGGGCGCAGTAATCACCTGTCGCGTGGGATACACGGACCGGACGCCATGCGCGCGCTCTAAAGCGGAGGGCGCAAGCGGCTCTGGAAGCGCCACTAGCTTGGTGCGTCGCAGCAATGCGTGGAAGCTCATTCTGTCATCTCGTCATCGTCATCACAATGGACACGAACCACCACGAGGAAATAGATACGATCGAGAAGGCAATCGAGGCAGTGCTCTCGTTGCAGGAGGACGTGCAGCCCACCCAGAGACAGGTCCGCCGTGCTTCGCGCCCAAGGAGTCACGACGCGGACGAAGTGTGGCGACGCGAGGTGCTTCTTGCTGGGAGGGAGGGGAGTCGGCGGCGGCAGAGGTGGCTGAACGACCGGCTGGCTGACTGTGAGCAGGCCGTGGAGCCCACGAGGGAGGACTGGGCGCCGGAGAATGCCTCGGCACGCGGACACGCCTTACGAGCTGGCCAGCCGGGTGGGCGACATCCCCGAGCGTGCAGGCAGACCAGCACGCCCGCAGGGATTGCCACGACATGTCCGCGCGGATCTGAAGCGAAAGCACGTTCCCACCCAGCTGGTCCGGGCAATGGAGGACCAGATCCGGGCATTTGCCTGCGCGCACGACGACGAGGAGGAAGAGGAGGATTTCGTCATTGTCCCCGCGGAGAAACGGCCCATTCGCCTAGGTGCGCAGGACCCGCACGCGGCCAGGTTTGGCCGATGGCTGGTCCATTTGCTCGCCGGCCTCTACGGACTGGCCTCTGTGAGCCAGCCCCCCGACACCGTGATTCTTGCCCGATGCGCAGACGGCGTCAAACTACCAACCCAGCCGTTATGGCTCCAATTATGATTCTATTATGTACAAAATTTCAGGAGGCGGCACGGTAGGCCTCCGTGCTGTTGGCGACGAGCAGGTCGAGGTCGAGCTGGGCCCTGCTGCTCTGTGCTCCAGCGACAAAGAAGTCCGCCTCACACAGCGGCCGCACCTGGAAATCCTCCATCGACTGAGCGACCAGTGCTCGGTCGCTCGACTTCATGAGGCGCAAGTACTCCCGCACCGGGACCATGGCCGCGTCCCGGCAGGCGTCTTTGAGGTCGGAGCCGGTCATGCCCTGGCTCTCCATGGCGATCTGCCCAAAGTCAAAGTCGCGCACGAGTGGTGTCTCGCGGAGCATGAGTTTGAGTATTTTGAGGCGTTGCTGGTGGTCGGGGCGCTTGATGGCGAATCGCTTCGGCATGCGTCGCATGATGGCCTGGTCAATGTCGTGCGGCCGGTTGGTTGCGCCTAGGATAATAATCCCGTTCCCCTCTGCCGACGTCAGCCCGTCCCAGAGCGTCATGAACTCTGCCTTGAGCATGCTCGTCACTTCAAAGTCGTTCTTTTGCCGCTCGCGTAGGAATGCATCGATCTCGTCAATAAAGATGATGGAGGGGGCCAGCTTCCGGGCCAGCGAGAAGACGGCACTCACCAGCTTGTTGGACTCCCCAAACCACTTGTCGGTGAGGGAGGAGATGTGCAGGTTGATGAAGGAGGCTTTGGACTCCCGCGCCAGGGCCTTTGCCAGCATCGTCTTGCCCACCCCGGGCGGGCCGTAGAGAAGGACGCCCTTTGGCGGGGAGAGCAGGGCCGACTTGTGGGCAAAGAGATGGGGCATGGCCAGGGGGTAGATGCAGCTGTCCTGCAAGTCGTCAATGATCTCATCCAGCCCGCCAATATCGGCAAACTTGATCTCGATGTCCTCGGGCGCAATCACCTCCGCCATAATCAGCTGCTCGTACTCGGTCAGATCCTTCACCTCCAGCCCGCTCTCCTCCATGCGCAGCCGCTTGATGATGGAGGAGGACTTCTGCTTTGCCTGCAGCCGCTTCTCTGCCCCGGGGTCGAGCCGGCGCAGGAGGAAGAGGAAGAGGTAGTAGAAGCTGGCGGTGCTGACGGCAAAGAAGGCCGCATCGGTCGCCGCCTTTCTGCTTCCCAAGTACCTCAGGATGGCGTCACGCATCTTGCTGCTTCATGCCTGTCCTGCCTGTATCGCACACATCACCACCACCCACACCACAAGACACAGGATGGGCGTCACAAAGGAAGTCACACAGCCGGGCGACGGGCAGAACTTCCCCAAGAAGGGAGACACGGTGTCCATGCACTACGTGGGGACGCTGCAGAACGGCAAGAAGTTCGACTCGTCGCGAGACCGCGGCCAGCCCTTCCAGACCAAGATTGGCGTCGGACAGGTCGTTCGAGGATGGGACGAAGGTATCTCCGACTTCTTCTTCTTCCATGGCGCTAACGCTAGGCGTGCCGCAGATGTCGCTTGGGGAGATGGCCAAACTGACCATTACCGGCGACTACGCATATGGAGAGCAAGGGTACCCCGGTCTCATCCCCCCCAATGCTACCCTCATCTTTGATGTCGAGCTGCTGGCCATCAATGGGAAGGGAAAGTAGGAATGGCTAATCCTTCTGATGGAGAGATTACATGATATTGAACAGTCCTAGGACCATCTCCAAAATTGACCAAAAGTACACGTAAACGCCTGCCACTAACGCCTGTTGTTTGTGACGCGCGAGGACCGCCGCGTGGCACCCTCGACTTCTCTAAAACTCTCTCTGGCCTTGGAAGCAGGTTTGCTCCTGCCAGCACTGCCTTTTGCAGGTTCCTTGTCTGCTTTCACGGTCGTTCGAGCTCGCTTTGCCTTGCTTTGTGCGGGCTCCTTCGCGTCCGCCTCCGTTGCTGACCTTTTCGTCTTGGGAGCAGCGGCTTCCTCTACAGGAGCAGCCTCTTCCTTTGTCCTAGCTGATCGTTTCGTCTTGGGAGCAGCCGCTTCCTTTGCAGACACAGTCTCTTCCTTCGTCCTGGCTAATCGTTTCGTCTTGGGAGCAGCCACTTCCTTTACAGGCGCAATATCTTCCTTTGTCCTAGTCGATCGTTTTGTCCTGGGAGCAACCACTTCTTCCCTTGCAACAGGAAGAGGAGCAACCTGATCTACTTCCTTTGCGGACCGTTTTGGTTTTGTTTTCTCTTTCGCCGCCGTGGACGCTTTCGTGCGCGTTCGTAGTGCAACGGTTGATGTAGCGTCGTTCACCCTGTCCTCCACCTGATCTATGGCCTTTTGTCCTCTCTTTGTCTGTGCTGGCCCGACTTTCTCCAGGTTCGTGGCCCTAGTGCGTGGCTTAGCCGTGACATCCCCATTGTCTTTGGCAGGTTTGACTGAGCGAGTCTCTCGAACACTTTTACTCATTTTCGGGCTGGGCTCCGGCTCTGCATCAGCTTTGGCTGGACGTTTGCTGGATTTTCTTGTAGCTCTTGCTGGCAGAGTCTCACTCACTTCCGCCTGCTCTTCTCCGTGATCTTCCACAACCGGCTCAGTGACCTTGTGCAAAGGCGAGCTGATGTGAATTGCTATCTCAGCCAGATTTGCCGGGACTTCATTGTTGTCTACTGAGGCCTCTTTGCCCAGTAAGACACCGTTTTGCGACACTTGTGTAGGAGTTTCTTTTGCAAGCGGGCTCTCATGTACAACGGCGTCGATTACTGGCTCTAGGCCCGTATTTTCACTTATAGGCACAAGTGGTGTTCTCGACAGAATTGCTGAGACTTCAGGGAGACCCACGTCAACGACATTCTTCAGTGGAGATAATTTTCTGAATGGTGACACCAAATGATTGGCAGCCACTGCCCTTCGTAGTGGCGACGCTGTCTTGCTTGGAGATACGTTCAACATCGGCACCAATTTTCTGGCAGGAGATGCCACGATAGGCGACTTGATCGGAGAAGACTTGCTTGGAGTTCCAGGTTCTTCCAATAAGAACGGCTGGGGAGACAGGATTTGGCTCTTTGGAGTTGCTGTAAGCGGATCAGAGAGTCTTCCTAAGGAAGCTTCCTTTTGTAGTGCTTCTGATCCCGTGCGGTCTTCCGGTCTTTTGAACTCCAGAAAGTCTTGAGCCAGGCAATCACTAGGATTTGATGCGTTTGCTTCTGCGTAACTCGAAGCTCTTTCTTCCGGATATTGCTTCACCGGCAAGAAGGAGCACTGAACCGCATTGCGGTATTTTGACGGCGAAAATCTCTCTTCTCGGTTCTCTGCGCCCTTTCTTGGTGATGTTCGAGATGGTCTCGGCATAGTCTTTGTCGACGGTGTTGACGTCCGCGCTGCTCGAGGAGCGCTGTGTGATAATGTTGGATCTAGTCGAACAGGTGAAAGTGGGAAGGCTGATGGAAGTAGAGTTCTTGTTGGCGTAGCTACCTGACTTAGTAGAGCAGGGTTCACGACTTCCGGTGTTTCAGATTCCGCCTTCGGTGGAATTTGAGATTCTGGTTCCAAACTTGCTGCAATTTCGGCGGCCAATGCGGAAGTATCTAGCATGGATACATCGCTAGAAGAACTCAAGCGATCTGTTGTATTGGATGCATTTGCTTGGGTTGCTTGTGCAAATTCTTGATTCATCCGAAGATGCTCATTTCTGCTTTTTCCAATCACAGATTCTTCCATGGCAGCATTTTCAAGTAAGTCTCTGTAATTAGGGTTGAGAGCGAATGACTGCCTGTTGCTCTCCGCGGCTGACGGTCGAGGTGTAGCAATATGCACGTATGGTCTCAACTCCGGACTAGGAATGAGCGGCGATGCTCTTGACGAGGACCTACTTCGCTGCTCTAGTGAGTCAGACTTACAAGGTGTTGGGTCCCAGGTTGGAGGTATGACAGATTTTTCTGGAGAAGGAGGCACCAATGAAGCGTCCTTCGGTGGGAAACCAAGAGGCGACGGCATTCCGAAGGAACGGGGCACTGATAGAGGCGGTGCAGCATGGCCGCGTTGCTGGAAAGGGCTGCTGTAAAGACGTCGTCTTTTTCCAGCACTTGTTGTCTTCGCCTTCACCAGTTTATGAGGAGAATGTATTGGGCTGACATCAGTAACCTTGGAAGGCGACCCATCATATAGCTTCTGTCGCTTTATCACTGCTTCTACCTCCATTGGATCGTAGTTTTCTGAATTTCCATCATGCAGATCATCAGGTCTTGCCCGTTTCAGTCCTCGGGATTGTGAGGGCAGATTTGCACATACCTCAAGACTGGGCCTTGGGAGTGGCGACTTAAAAGGTGATGAAAAGTCCGGCAGTATTTTGTTCTGGAAGGACGAATGCGTGTTGATAAGATTAGACTTATCCGACAGCGCAGCTGGCGTGTTTGGATTGCTTAGGATAGATTTCACATCCTCCAATTGGCTTAGGTTGAATGTGTCGTCTGCCCTGTTTGTCTCCGCATATGCTTTCGTAAGGCACTTTAGTTAGTATTCCATCTAAAGATCACTTACATGGCCAAGATTCCGTTCGGATGCTTCATACCAGCAGACGACAGAACTAGCAAACTGCATGCAAGCACCATCCTGAAGTTCGTATGCTCCGTTTGAAACAGGAGAGCTGTTGATATAGCATGCTTGATTCTTGCTATGCACAGTCAAGCTTGCTCTTCCGTCTTCATTGATTTTCAAATCGGCCTCTCGTTCGGAGATGATGGGGAAGGCGAGAATGATATCCGTGTGCGACCTTCCAAAGGAGACATTATCTTTCGTGACTGCTTGGGTGAAGGCAATGCCAGGATAAGATAATGTCAAAAGACCGCGTAGTTTTGATAGAAGGAGTGGCAAAGAGC
>JAABUZ0100009666.1_pt1 | contig 10964 bp, 13 predicted proteins | sample 5562091 | NCBI WGS metagenome assembly JAABUZ01 (sample SAMN12813069, study PRJNA571459) | rock metagenome | isolation source: Antarctica rocks | place: Antarctica: Victoria Land, Linnaeus Terrace sud | collected 2015-12-21
CGGCGACGGCGGCGGGGCTGGCGGCGGCGGCGGCGGCGGCGGGGGCGGTGGCGGTGGCGGTGGGGCGGCGCATGTAGAGGCGTGGCGCGCAACGGCTGCCGCTCAGCGGCCAGCCGGCAGCCGCTGTGCGCCCCCATCAATGTGCCAATGCCAGTGGTTAGCTAACAAGTTTGCCTGCAGTTATGCGCTTGCACCCACTAGCCCTTGCAGTCTGGGCTCTGGAGGCTTGCTCTGTTGCACAGCACATCATGGCGGCCAATGCCCACGCTACTGCATGCTGTTTGTGCAAAGGCGCGCATCGCGGTGGTTTCGCGAATGCATGGGCAGCCATGGCCGGCGCCAGGCTGTCTCTCTGTCCGCGAGGGTCTCATGTCCTCCATGCTGTCTGCTGAGTATTTGTCTGCTAAAAAACTGCAAAAGCCAAGCACCAGCACCATCGCATGTAGGCTTCTACAAGCATTGACAGTGCTTATTGGTGCAGGGACGAGCAGCAGCGCGGGCAGCTGCGGCACGCACCACGCGGACAGCAGCGGCGACACCCTGCCCAGCGCCATACTCGTGGACGGCGCCGGCCGAGTTCGAGCCCCCGCGCCCGGCGGCCGCCCCAGGGCACAAAAGCCGCAATCAGCGCGCTCGGGGCGGGCGCGCCGCCGCGCGCGCGGCGGCAGCGCTGGGCGCAGCCCAGCGCCCTCTCCCAGGCTGCGCCGCGCCGACCCCGCGGCGACCGACTCCGCGTCGGGAGCGACCGGCGCGTCGCAGCCGGGCGCCGGCGACATGCTATGGGAGCTGGCGGCCGGAGCGGACGCTGCGCGGCGCGCCGCATGCGGCGCGGCCGACGGCGCCTGCCAGGTCCCGGCCAGGTGCGTCGGGCGGGCGGCCCGCTGCGCATGCAGCCGCTCGGCCTGCCAGGGAGCACAGTTTCTGCTGGGACAGACGGCGACGGCGGTGGAGACTGCGCAGACACTGGGAGGAGCTCTCGGACCGGTTCCCGCCCCGCAGGACATGCCTGGCTGAGCGCTGGCCGATGCACACGTCACTGGATCACATGTGTAACTCGCGTGCAACATGCGCCGCTTCTGCGATGTTAAGCTCGGAGTGCCCCACGCCGTCGCAGGACGCGCCTGGCGGGGCGCTGGCGCCGGGAGCCGTGCGAGGCTGCGCGCGCAGCAGCTGCAGCGGTGGACGAAGCGCTGCGGGTGCCGCCGCTGCAGCGCCTGGCGCACGCGCGCGTGGCCGAGATGGAGGTCCGCGAGACCGATGACGCGCTGGAGGCGCGCGCCGCCCCGCCGCGACCTGCCGCTGCCTCACATAGCGGCCATGCCGGGGTTGAGTGATTGGCCTCTGTGCACCGCAGCGGTCACAGGGGCTGGAGACCAAAACCTCGATCAGCGGCATCACCCTGCTTCTCTGCATGCGAGACATGCATGTCATGTCATGCTTGATGCGCGCGCGATCCCCTGACGCGAAGGATGGAGGGTCCACACCAGGCGGGGCGTGTGGAGCAGCGCGCACTGCCCCAGCGCCGGGCTGATCCTGGGGCCGGCTCGCGCAGGTGGTGCAGTTGATCCCCTTGAACGGCGTGGGCGCATGCATGCGCCGCAGTACGCGCTACCCCAAGACCGGCGCTGCGGTGGAGGGCCCGCGCCGCGACGCTCGGCCGGGGTGCATGCGCAGCCTCATGACCGTCGGCCCGCGCGGCCACGTGCATGTCAGGCGCGCGCGCACGCCCCGCCTGCGCGTCCTCCTGGATTTGCCTGATCACCTGCTGCCGCATGAAGCTGCCTGCCCTGGAAGACCGTGACTGGAAATTTCAGACCAACTGACGCTCTGAACCTAGTGAGCGTCGTTGGCATGCTTGCAACGCATGGAGGGCCATGCATGAGCCGATGCATGTACCGCACGCGAGCACTGGTGTGCGACCTGATGCCGCCGCAGCCTGCCCGCGGCGGCTGACGGAGGTATGGCAGCAGGTGACCGCCTGCCGGGGTGGCGCGCAGGTCAGTCCAGGATGAGCCACTGCCGGCCGTGTTCCACGAGCGGCTGCGGCTGACGGCCGACGGCGCCCGGCTCATCATCGAACAGAATTTTCAGCTCCTGGACGGCGCCGCGGAGCCCATCAAGCACCGCTACATCTGGCACCGCGCCTGTTGAGCCCTGTACAACCGAAGTAACTTCGTTTGCCCAGAGCTGGGTGGTTGGGACCAAGCAAAAAGCCTGCCAGGCCTAGCAGAGGCGCTGGGCTTCTACATCTGCTCAATGCCACAAACTGCTGTGCAAGCAGTGATGAACAATCAGTTCGGTTTTTTTTTTGGGCCTTCACTCGGTGACCTACGTGAGATAGCAGAGACATTGACTGACAGTTAGGCCAGAATGGCTCCTCCCTCTCAGCTTTGCTACTTGCTGCCCATCTGTGTGACGAATTATCCAGGGCCGAGCTCACTACCACACAGGGGATATGTGAGAGGCGCCCCAACCCCTGACCTAGCGCTTACAGTTGAGGTGTGACTGCGGACAACAGCATCACCTTGGCTGCTTACATTGCTGCTGGCTGCGCAGCATCGACAGCTCGTAATGCAGCCTCCACCTCGGCCCTGCTGAAGCCGTAGCGGTTTAGCACGCGCAGCAGCTGCCTGCCGTTGCACTCTCCGATGCCCAGCTGCGCGCCGAGCAGCCGCCGGCGCAGAGCTTCGGACCCAGCTCGCTCCCTTGGAGACCCCGCAGCCTGCAGTGGCGCCACGTGTAGGCGTCAGACACGCACAGGAGCCTGCTGCCCGGCCAGCGCACTTTCTGACAGCTTTTCACTGCTGAACAACGTCCGCAGCCATGAAAAGTGCACCCGAAACCAAGACCGCATGCAGGGCGGCATTGAGCAGGAGCCGCTGTGAGCACGCTTGCAGACCGCGGAGAGCACGCTTGCAGCCACACGGCCGAACCTGTGCAGCCTTCTCCAGCTGCACCGGCCCCGCCAGTCCCCACGCGTCCAGGTCGTCACGGCGGAACTCCGCTCGCTCCGGCGTGCTCGCCCGCGCGGCCGCCAGCGCGGCTCTGCAGCAGGTTGAGGCACTACATTGACTCGCGGCACCGCTCAAAGCTGGCTTGCATGTCAAAGCAGCAAGCAACATAGTGGCATGCAGTGCCCAGGGGCGAACCTTACAGCAGTGGGTGCGGCGTGCTCGACGCCGACGTTGCCTGCTTCGTGGTACCTGCGCGGCACTCACACGCTGCTCTATTGAGTCTTCATACTCCTTCACAGCCAAGCCAAGGCAGGACGGAGTTCCAGAGTGCCACACAGTGACTGGAGCGCTTGCCGCCAGGCCGCAAGGGCGCTCGTGTGGGACGTGATAAAGGAGCGCAGCCCGAAATAGGGAGAGTGTGAGGTGCAGCGAGTGACAAGCTTAAGCAGGCGAGGCATTCCAGCGGGCGCCTCACCGCGTCGCATGTACAGATGTGGCCAACGCCGCCGGCACGAACGCGTGCCGGCAGCCCGGCAGCGCCATGTCAAGCGCCAGCCGCGCCTGCCGGCCGGCAACGTCCGGGTCCAGCAGCACCACCACGCCGGCCGCGTGACGTCGCGCCGCGCTCAGCTCGCGCAGCCTCGCGAGGGTTGCGGCAGACCCCGCGGTCGAAGCTGAGCCCAGCACGAAGACATCCGCACGTACGGCGCGCCGCAGCGCCGCTGCGTCGCTGCCCCCCTCGACCACGACCAGGCCCTCAAAGGCTGGCAACCTCTGAGGCGACGGCAGCGGCCAGGCGCGCCGCGGCGCACGGCCTGGAGCGTGAGGTCGGGCCTCTGCACGCGGCCCTGCGTGGCTGCCGCTGTCCCGCCGTTGTGTCTCCAGCGCTGTGTCGTCAGCACCCACCACACGGCCAGCTGCTGCGTGTGAAGGGCCCAGCAGGCTGGCTGAGCTTTGAGAAGCGTCGTGCAGGATGCGAGAGCTAGTGCCGGGCTGTGCATGGCGCCGCGCCGGGCTGTTGCTGACCCGTCGCAAAGCGTCTGTCCTGCTGCGCACAGGCGGCGCATATGCGACAGGTGGTGGCTGTTGCGGCGGCGGCGGCGCACGCGGCGCCTCAAGCGGCGCCGCAAGTCTGGGCATGACGGGCCCTGTCATGGTTTACGCTGCGCCCTGGTTGGTTGTAGCCTGAGTGGGTCTCCTAGCTGGTGTAACGGGGAGGCTGCTGGTTTCAGAGGCACCCTACCTGGCAGGCATTCCAAGCTCAGCACACTTGCGCAAACGCTAAGGCACTGGGCAGCCACCAGGCTGGCAAGCTCAGGAGGGTGTTACAACGAGCTCTGCAGCAAGGAGAGGGCGGCTCATCCACCCTTTGCACAGTACTCACTTGCGCTCAGCAGGTGCGGGAAACTTGCACGCTGCCTTTCCGTTGTCATCAGCGCAAGTTTTGTACTCAAACCACGGCAGCAAGGCCTGAAAGCCTGCATAGAGCCTCTGCAGAACTGCAGGTCCATCACCAATAGAGCACTGCACCTGCCCTCTTTCAGCTCGCGGGACACAGCGCACTCGCCCTGCCTGCTCGTTGCAACAGGCTCGCAGTGTGTCCTTGGCGTGTCCATCATCTTGTTATGCTGTGCACCTTTAGCGTGCTTATACAGCCCCACTCGTGCCTCTGCAGGCGCCCTGGTGCGCTGTTGCGCATGGATGCCTTTGCCGACCTGCTGTACCCAGACGCGCCGACCGTCCCAACGTATATTGCCAGCGGCGGCGTCGCGGCTGACACCCAGCTGCAGCGCTATGGAGGGCCCAACGTTTGGCCCGCTGCCGGCCACACATCTGGTCCCGCAGCAGGAGCAGCGTGCGCTGTGAGCTTGCGCACCTGTGCGAGCGCAGCAGCAGGCGCGTGTGCAGCTGCCTGCCCTAGCGGCGGAGCTGGAGCGAGCGGCCGGCCAGGCGATATGGCGGCCGCGTATGGCGGCACTGATTGCAGAGGCGCAGCAGCCAGCGGGAGCCCCCGGCGGTCTCCGACACCTGGCGGGACGGCAGTGGCTGCTGGCAGCACAGCCGGCAGCGCGCGGCCGGAGGAGCCAGCGAGCGAGGGGCAAGCCCAGGCCGCAGGCAGCCAGGACAGGGGAGGAGCGAACGGGCGAAGCGGCGCCGCCAGCCCGCGTGGTGCTGTTGCGCCGGAGCGCACCCCGCCGGGCGCGCGCGGCCGGGTGGTGAGTGCGGGTGCGCTGCGAGAGCAGGTGCTGAGCCTGCGCGCCCAGGTGCGCCGCGCCAGCTCGCAGTGCATGGGAGGAGCAAGCGCTTCATGCAACTATGCCTTGTCACTGACAGCAGCGCTTCAATATTGTGCTCTCCAGCAACCCTGCCTACAGCTTGGGGTTGATTGAGCTCAGTGATCATCAGGACAGGGACTGCTATATATTGAGCAGCAAAGCAGCAACGTCCGTGAGCTTGCTCTTTGGTGAACCTCGTCGAGCGCCCAGCTCCCAGCGTGCGTGTAACTGCATTCCGTTGCCTGCCTCATGGTGTGGACCATTTCATTTGCAACATGCATTGAGCGGGTGTGTGCGTGGGGTGCAGCTCCAGCAGCTTCAGCTGCTGCACACGGGAGTGCAGCCGGTGGCAGCGCAGCTGCAGCAGCCGCAGCTGCAGCTGCAGCAGCAGGCCGCCACGCCGCACCGCAGCGGCGGCGGTGCGGCACCTGGTGAGCCCGGTGGCATGTCTGAAGGACATGCCGCCGCACGTGCGGCCCAGAGGGCACCCGCTGGACATGCCGCGGCATGCACGCCCAGCTGCGCAGGCCGCGCAGCCGAGCACGGCGGCGGACGCGCAGCGGCGGCTCTGCCAGCGACGGAGGCAGGGCGCGGGGACGCCACCTGGGAGGCAGGGGCGTTTCTGGGGCTAGGGCCGCCGCGCCATGCGGCCAGCAGAGGCGCGGACCCGGTCGCGCGCAGCCCACCCGCAGATCAGCGCGCGGCCCGCGGCTGCGCAGCCGCGCATGCTGCGGGGCCGAGCGTCGGCCTGCCGCCTGCCAGCACCGCAGGCACGGCGGTCTCGGGCGGCGCCCCGGATAGCTCCCCGGGCGGCGCCGGGCAGGCAAGCTGGTCATCTGCGCCAGGCGCTGGGCTGGCGCCTCCAGGCAACGCCGCGTCCGGCTCAGCGCGCAGTGCGGGGCATGCTGCACTGGGGAGTACGGCGGTTGGCTCCTCAGACAGCGTGGGGGGTGGCTCGGAGGCGAGCAGCTCGGACTGGGGCAGCGCGGCGGAGGACGGCGCCTGGGCTGCGGCGCCGCCGCGCCCGCCGGACGGCGGAGCGCCTGCGCGCCGGGCGGTCGCTGGACCCTGTCCTGACCCTGAACCTGAGTCCTGCTCAAGCTCTGGCATGGCCCCGCTGCCGCCCGTGCGCGCGCTGGTCCCGCGCGGCGTTGGCTGGTCCGACTCCGACGCTGACAACAGCGACGGCCGCGAGGACGCGCGGCTGCTGGCCAAGTATGGCATCCGCCACGATCCTGCCCCCAGGCCCGACCCTCACCGCGCGAGAGCGCGCGCACGCCACGCAGGGCGGCGGCGCGGCGGGGCTGCTGAAATCGGGATCGACGCGCGACTGGGAGTGCGCCTGGGTGCTACCAAACAAAATCGTGACAGAGTGGAGATGGGAGCCCGCCAGCGTCCGCGAGAGGCGGATGAAAGTGCAGTCGGTGGTGGTGGCGCCGACTGGGCCACGCCAAACGAGGATGGCGAGTGCCGCTGCAGTCGCTGTTGCAGTCCAGACATCGCTGGCAGCGTCTGCCAGCATGGTTTGGGCGGGCATGCAAAGGCCCACCGAGCCTCTGTTGGCAGCGGCCGCAATGAAAGCAGCGCCCAGTGTGACATGCACGCGAGGCGTCCGGCGGCGCTGCGTGCACGCCGCCGGGCACGCGCCGGTGCCGTTGCCGGCGGCTGCAGCGGCAGCGCGCCCAGCCGCAACAGCAGCGCTGCCTCGAGCTCCGCGACTCTGGCATCGTCCCCTGCAGAGCCGGACCTGCACGGCGAACTCGTGCTGCTGCGCGGCGCGCTGGGACGCGGGGCAGCTGCACTGACTCTGGGCGGCGAGCTTGCCTCACCGCCGTCGAAAGCTCAGAGGCTGCACTCAGAGCTGCAGGTCGGGAGCGACATGGGCGCGGCAAGCGCCGCCCCGCAGGCGCCACTGCTGCCCGAGCTGTCGGTCGAATCGCGGCGGTACCTGGCCCGCTACGGCCTGATGCCCAGCAGCGTGTCCGCCGCCAGCGGTGGGGAGGTGGGGGAAGCCGGGACAGCTGTGGCCTTGAGCATGAGCAGTGTGCTGGGCGCGGTAAGTTCAGAGGGCGTAGAGCAAAGCGGCTGATTAGCATGGAGCGGTGGGGTGCATGCAAACGCGCCTGGCAACATTGCTGCCGCTTGTTCAGAGAGATTGCTGGTAGCGAGCAGGCTGATGTCTGCCTCCATGCAGCGTTGCTGAGGTAGCCTTGCCCGGCAAGTGTGAGAATACATGCAACAGAATAGCAAGGCCTGTGTCTCAAAAACTCTGTTGCTCACAGCTCTGGTACAGGACTGGACGGGCACGCCATGCAAGGGATGACAGGAGCAGCCTCGTGGAGTGAGTACATTTACAGCCTATCCCCGCTCAGCGCACAGCGTGCGCCGCACACCCAGCAGCCAGGAACCCCCACACGCCTACCGCAGCTTGCCCATTCGCATCTTCTTGAGCCGCTTGCGGTACTTGTGCTTGTTCATTTTCCTGCTGCGCTTGCGCTTCACGCTCTCAAGCAGCATGCCCTCCCCTGCCTGGGCTGCCTCCGGAGGCGCGCTCCTTCTGCAGGCTGTGCCAGCGAGAGCTGCCTGCCACTGGCCAGCGTCCGCGTGACGGAGAGCCGAGGGAGCAAGCGTGCGTGCCGCCTCCGCAGCGTGCAGGGCATGCGTTGGTTCAGGCAACCCGTGAACACGCGGGTAGCCTCCTCGCGGCTGCAGGTGTGGCTGCCAGTGCGCCGGCAGCGGGTTGCTGAGTTCCCGAGCGCCGCTGTAGAGGCCTGCCGCGCTCCCTGCGAGTACCACACAGTAGCTCGCTTTAAACCAGCAAATTGTTGAGCAACACAAGGACAGAGCAAGAACAGTTCACCGCACCTGACGAGCAGTGTTGCACTGCAGCGGTGCATGCTGCAGCCTCTTCACTGCTGGCGATGCATCCAAAGCGGGGCAGCTGACCCGCGCGGCAGCTCAAGCTGAGCAGGCTGCGTAGGAGCCGCGGCGGCCCCAGGAACATGGCAAGCCTTCCTGCTCCCACCCACTTGGCTCGCCAAGCTTGCTGTAAACGAAAGCGGGCTGTTTTGCCGCAGGACGGGCCTTCAAGGGGGGTGGGGTAAACGTGCCACATTAGGCACTGAGCCTGTTTTGGCAGGGTCATCACTCTCTTGCCAGACAGCTACGCATCCGGACCTCATCTCTTTTTCTCTTATGATCGTGACTGCTGTGCAGTATCTTGCATAGTGTATTATTTGAGTGGGTGTTGTTTTGGCCTGGCTCTCGAGCATGGTGAGCGGCAGGGGCGTGCTCAGGAGATGCTGCATACTTTGCAGGCCAGTGCGCACATGCAGTCGCATGTCGGTGCCACGGGGCATATGCACTTCAGTTTGCCGGCTTGCGGGGGCCGCCACCTCTGGGCGTGCAGACTGGCAGCGCAGCGCTGCAGCTGGCGCAGCCTGGCACCGGCCGCTGCGACCACGGGAGTGCTCCCGAGCGCTCGCTTCTACTCTGGCAGCGGCTGAGCTGGCAGCAGGTGCGCCTGGGCCTCTGCTCGCTAAATGGTTTGGCTCAGTCCGTGCTTGGTGTCCCAATTTGGCTGCACATGCGTCACTTCTTGCCTGACTTTCCAAAGAGGATGCGTGCCTGGTCCCCTGACACTGGCCCGCGACCCTCCAGAGCCTGTGGACACTGTGGTGCTGGACGTGCGCGGGATGAAGTGCGGCGGGTGCTCGGCGGCGGTGCGGCGCATCCTGGTGGCGGACCCCGCCATCGAGGCCGCGGCGGTGAACTTGCTGACGGAGAGCGCGGTCGTGCGGATGCGCCGGCCGCCCCACGCCGACCCCCACACTGAGCACGGCCAGGCTGCCGCGGAGCTCTTGACCGCCAGGGTGCGCACAACGGCTGCTTGTGGCGGCTTGCTCGCGCATAGAGTGGTCCACCTTGATTCTGATACGCCTGAGTGCCCTCGCTGCACCTCACACTGCAGGGAGCGCGGCTCCTGATATTTCCTGGGCACTTGCCAGAGCTGGCTGCCGCTTCTTCTAATGCTGTTCAGCAGCTGTGTTTTGGCAGCAGGGACAAAACTTGATGGGCACTTTGTAACCTGCACACGCTGGTCAATAGGTGGGTGCGCTGCAGAAGCACCGGTGGGCAGCGTTTGACATAACCGGTGGGTGGGTGTAGGGCTTCCCGTCGCAGCTGCGGCGTGCCGAGGGCGGCCTGGCAGATGACGCGGCAGAAAACGAGGAGCGGCGGCGGCGGGAGCTGCAGCGCGGCATGGTGCGCTTCCGGGGAGCCAGCCCTTCTGGGCAGACCCTCTCACCGCGCTCAGCCTGGCCTTGCCAGCTGCAAGGAGGAGACCATCGCGACCCCGGCTCATGCATGCAGGCCCGGGCCGGGAGGGCGGCGCCCCTGCGCGCCCGCGAGGCAGAGGCCCCACGCGTGTCATGCATACCAAGCTGCCCAGCCTCCCATATGCTGCAGGAGGTTAGGGTAGGGTTGCGCGCGCGCGCAGGTGGATCTGGCGCTCGCGTGGGGCCTGGTGGCCGCCTGCTGCACGCACCATGCGGGTCACGTGCTGCACGGCCTGGGCTGGCACGGCGCCGCGCACGGGCCCGTCCTGTCCGCGCTCGCGCAGCCGGGCGTCAGCCTCGCGCTCGGCGCGGCCGCGCTCGCGGGCCCAGGCCGCCCGCTCGTCATAGACGGCGCCCGGGCGCTCGCACGGTGCGGCCCTTGCAACACCTTACCCTGCCATACCATCTTTAATGGGGTCTTTATGCGATCCAAACTGTTGACCTTGTCGTCAAGCTTGTGTCTATGACAAGCTTTCCAAAGTGGCTCTGTGCGCACTGCATACAACCAGATTTTGTGGCAGGCCACCGCATGGCGTGCAGTCTTGCATGCAGCCCGGGGATGAGTGGAACACACGCCCTGCTCGTGACAGGGCTGCCTGGTGCGCCAAGCTCCGCAGTCCGCACCGCCGGTGCAGCCGGCACGCCCCGCCCACGCGCGCCGCGACGCGCGCCAGGGGCACGCCCAACATGAACTCCCTGATCGCGATGGGCGCGCTGACCTCGTTTGCGGCCGGCCTGGCCGGCCCGCTGGTGCCCGGGCTCGCGCTGGACGGCGCCGCGCTGGAGGAGCCGGTCATGCTGCTTGCGTTTGTGCTGCTGGGGCGCACGCTGGAGGCGCGCGCGCGGCTGCGGGCGTCGGGTGCGCACCACGCCTTAACCCCTACCCTACGGGGGGTCACACAGGGGGTGCTTCGCCAGGGGGGCCTGCGGTGGCAGCGCGAGCCAGTTCTGCTGCTCGCGTTTGTGCTGCTGGGGCGCACGCTGGAGGCGCGCGCGCGGCTGCGGGTGTCGGGTGCTGTGCACGCGCTGCGGGGACCGCTGCGCCGGGGGAGCCTGCGGCGGCAGTGTGAGCTCACTGAGCTGCAGCTTCGCGTGTGAAGTATGTGCGTGGGTTGTCTGCGTGGGAGGCAGGTCTTGAACTCCCAACACCCTCAGGGCATGACGCCATTGCGATGTGACCAGTGCTTCGGCAGAAAGAAGCCCAGAATGCTGGGAGGAGAAGCGTCACAGCATGCACACGGGGTTGTCAGCTTTGCCGCCGGCGCCCTGCTGACGCAGAGCCGTGCGTTGGGCGGCAGCGGACCTGCGCACGCTGGCCCGGCTGATCCCCGCGCAGTCGCGGCTGCTGCTGGGCGCGCCGCCGCCGCGCGCGACCGCGCCCAGCGCGGCCGCGCCTA
>JAABUZ0100009668.1_pt1 | contig 10963 bp, 15 predicted proteins | sample 5562091 | NCBI WGS metagenome assembly JAABUZ01 (sample SAMN12813069, study PRJNA571459) | rock metagenome | isolation source: Antarctica rocks | place: Antarctica: Victoria Land, Linnaeus Terrace sud | collected 2015-12-21
CTTCCGTCGAGAACCTATGAGAGGGAACTCGCCGAGGATCACGCGGTGGCCGTCTTCATCCCAGCACCTCAGCTACGGCGTGTCGCCGTCAGCCCAGGCCCCGTACACCACCCCCGCGGACGCAACTAGTAACGACGAGGCCGGCTTGCCCGGTTCTGGTACCGGTGAGAAGTGCTGCTGCCGTCGCGTAGAAGCGGCGCTAGGGCACGCAAGCGAAGTGCTGCTGTCCGAGAACCGCCAGCCGGCCCACGAGGGCGACGGGCATGCTCAGCTGAACTGGCTGCGTTGCGGACCCTGCGACGGACGCTGCAGTAGTAGCCGCACGTGCGCCTGGCGAATGCGCAACTCCGGTCTCGCTTGTCAAGGGCCATGAGTTTCTGCCCAGTGGCGGTCGTGAGACCTGCCCGGTGACGGTCACGAGTTCTGCCCGGTGATGGCCACGGGTTCTGCCCAGGGGTGGCCATCGGCGGTGCGGGGGTCAGGCCAGGGGCTGGACTCCTCTGCCGGTGAGGGCTTGGGACGGCCGGACGCTAGCGCCGCTGGTCTGGCAGATGTGGGCGTGGTGCGGCAGCCGGTCGACGGTGGCGGTGGCCAGGGTTTTGGGCATGAGCTGGTCGAACCCGGCGGGTGCAGGTTGCTGCTGACCGCGACGCTGCGCTTTCCGTAGGCGGCGTCGACGACGCGGTAGAGACCTTCGGCGGCGTCGGGGACGCCGGGCAGCAGCCCGATGTCGTCGATCTACGTGGATGTCCGCATAGGTCGACGAGGTCGGGTTCGTGCCCCTGAAAGCCACCGGCGCCTAGCTGCTGTTCCGCTTCGTCGCGACCGGCTGCGCACGGCGGTGCCTCGGGATCACCTGCCATTGGCCCTTCGAGGACTGGGGCAGGTTCCTCGCCGACCACAGCACTGCCGCCAGCATGCTCGACCGGCTGATCCTCCACGGCACCGGGGTCGCCACCACCGGCGACACCTACCGCCTGCGCGACGTCCGCCAGCGCGGAACCCGCCTGAGAACACCGACCTGAGACATCCACCACGAGGATGGCGACATTCGCCGGCCACATGGGGACCACGACAGGCCGTTGACAGACGTGGACGCGGTCGGCCGCGACATTACCAGGGGGCGGCGTCGTTGTCGGGCGACCTGGGGTCCGCTGCCGGTTTGGCGACCTCGCCGTGTACCGACGACGTCCACCGTCACCCGCGGCTGTTCCGGGCAACCTTGCGGCCCGGGAGCTGCGGACCACTGGCAGGGTGCGAGCCCGCGGCCGCTGGTATCAGGCCAGCCACGTCAGGTGGGGTCGCGACCGAGTGTTGCGCGATAGGCGGTGACCCAGTTGGTGGCGATGGCCTGTTGGCCGGCGATCAGGGTGAGCCGGCGGGCGCAGACCAGGTTGTGCAGGGCGGCCTCGAGGGTGTCCTTCGGGTTGGGGCTGCTGCCCGGCTCGGGCCACAGGTTGCGAGCGCTGTTCGGGCTGCCCCCGAGCGCGAGTGGGACGAGGTGGTCCAGTTCGTAGTCGCCGCGTGGGCCGAACTCGCCGTATGCGGCCAGCGCCCGGGTCTTCTCCCGGCCGGTGACCGAGGCGGGGGGCCGCACGCTGCCGGTGTAGCCGCCGGGCCGGCACACGGTGCGGGCGAGGTTGGCCTGGGTGATGTGCGGGTCGGTCACGCCGGGGGTGCAGTTCGTGTTGGGCAGGACACCGCCCGGCACCGCGTGCGCGCGGCAGGACCGGGCTGGCGGGAAGCGCTGTGCGACGTCGTGCGGGGGGTCCTCGGCGAGGAGGAGGCCCTTGCCGGCGGGCAGTGGCGGCGCTGCCGCCGCACCGGGGGAGCGGGCCCCCGGCCCGGCCGGGCTGCTGGCCACCTCGGTCGGCCCGCCCGGTGCTGCTCCCGGGATCCCGGTCCGGCTGGGGGCGGCGCTGCCTGCCGGCGGCTGTGCAGCCCGGGGGGGTGGGAGCGGCCCCGGGCGGCCCGCGGCACCACCACCGCAGGCGGGAGACGCCAGTAGCAAGAGCCCTACATAGGTAGCGGTGCCTGCGCGGGCGGGCCGTGGGGTGGGGCACGCGCGGCCGTCGGTACGGCGCCTGCGCACATGTCGGACCCTACGGTGCGGGAACAGGCGGTTACACGTCGGGGCGGTCGCGGTCAGTCTCGTCCGCCCGGTCATGCAGACGCGCCGGGTGCGTGGCCCACCAGCACGGGCGGTGCACCTGGGCCGTTGTGTGGCGTGTCGGGGCGCACCGGCCCGCGGCACGCCCGGCCTACCGCGCCGCGACAGGCGCCGGGAACGATGCAAGGCGCTGCGGGACCGCTGGGAGGCCGCCCCGGCGGCGGCGCGGGCCCGCGGTCACGCCGGCAACCAGCGGCTGCACCGCCGCTGGGAGACGTTCACATAGCGCAAGAAGCGGTCGATGATCGCGGGCGTCGCTGTCGCCCGCGAGCTCGCCGGCTGGTGCTGGTCGCTCGCCGTCATGGACACCGGCATGGACACCGCCGGCTGACCGTCGGGCTCCGTCGGGAGCCCACAGACCGGCCGGCCGGCAGCAACGGTGACGGCAGCGCGAGGAGCGACCCGCGACCCAGCTACGAGCAGCCATAGAAGACCCGCCCCGCAGGCACTCTCAGGTGACTCCCGACTCCAGGACCAGCGGATGCGGTCCAGCCGAACAGCCCGTCCTGCGGTGAGCCAACCCGCGCATATGGGTCTGACCGCGCGTCGACCTGACACGCACGTCAGCCACGCTGCCCGGCCGGCCCCACACGATCAACAGCGCCCGCGACCAACACCGCGGAGCGCCGAACACGCACGCCCCTTGACAGGCTCAGCCTCCATAGGAGCTAAGACGACCGGGGCCTCCGTCCGGGCAGCGCGCCAGCGCGAGGGGACGACACTGGCGCCCGTGGCTGACGTCAACTTCTACTTCGACCCGGTGTGCCCGTTCGCGTGGATGACCTCCAAATGGCTGCGCATCGTCCAGGACCAGCGGGACTACACCGTGGAGTGGCAGTTCATCTCCTTGCGCAAGCTCAACGCCCACGTCGACTACGAAGCGCATTTCCCGCCGGGCTACGAGGCCGGGCACACCGCGGGCCTGAAGCTGCTGCGGGTCGCCGCCCGGGTGCGCGCCGAACACGGTCTGGACGCGGTGGCCCGGTTCTACGCCTCGTCCGGGGCGCACATCTTTGACGCCGACCCTGCCGACGCCGCACTCACAGACCAGGGCCACCGGGGCAGCACGGAGTTCACCGAGGCGATCCTGCGCGACGCCGAGCTGCCCACCGAGCTGTCCCGGGCGCTGCAGGACACGTCGTGGGACACCCAGATCCAAGCCTCGACGGACGAGGCACTGGCACTCACCGGTAAGGACGTCGGCACGCCGATCATCCACTTCCAGCCGCCCGAGGGCGTCGCGTTCTTCGGACCGGTCATCAGCAGGCTGCCCGGCGAGACCGACGCCGGCGAGCTGTGGGACCACGTGGTCGGCCTGGCCCGCTTCCCCGGGTTCGTCGAGATGAAGCGCTCGCTCCGCGAGCTCCCGCAGCTGCGAGGGCTCGGCGTGGCCCAGGACGAGGTCGGGGTGAGCGAGGACTGGCACGGTGGCAGCCGCCGCCAGCACACGTAGCCCGCAACAACCACGCCGCGCTCTTCCGGCCACATTGGGCGAATGTGGGCTCACCTGTCTGACCCGCTTGGGGCACCATGGGCCCATGAGTGGTTCGGCACTGTTTTTGGCCGTCTTCCTGGCCTGCACAGTGGAGGCGGTTGAGGCCCTCACGATCCTGTTGGCGGCCGGCACGGCGCGCGACTGGCGTTCCGCCATGACCGGCCTGGGCGCGGGGCTCCTGGTGCTCGCCGGTCTGGTCGCGGCACTCGGCCCGGCCGTGACGGCGATCCCGATGGACAGCCTGCGCCTGTTCGTTGGTGGGCTGCTCCTCGTGTTCGGGCTGCAGTGGCTGCGCAAGGCCATCCTGCGGGCCAGCGGCAATAAGGCGCAGCACGACGAGGCCGCGATCTACCGCGCCGAGCTCACCGCGGCACTGGCCGCGACGGCGGAACGGCGACCGCTGGTCGGCGACTGGTACGCCTTCACGTTGTCCTTCAAGGGCGTCGTCTTGGAGGGTCTGGAGGTGGTGTTCATCGCGCTCACCTTCGGCAGCAACCAGCACGACGTCCCGCTCGCCGCCCTGGCCGCGGGAACTGCCGTCGTCGTGGTCGCGCTGGCTGGCGTGGCCGTGCGCGCGCCGCTGGCAAGGGTCCCGGAGAACGTCATGAAGTTCACCGTGGGGATCATGCTGACCGCGTTCGGCACGTTCTGGGGGGCGGAGGGCGCTGGGGTCCGCTGGCCCGGCTCCGACAGCGCCCTGCTGGTAATCGTGCCCGCGATCGCGGTGTTCGCCTTGGCACTCACCCGGATCTTCCGGCAGCCCTCGCCACCGGGGCCGGCCCGGCCGCACAGCGGCGCGCTGGTGACCGGGGCCAAGGCGTGATCGTCAACCGTTTGAAGGCGTTCGGCGCCTTCTGGTACGACTTCGTCGTCGGCGACGACTGGCGGGTAGCACTCGGGGTCGTCGTGGCTCTCACGGCCACCTGGGGACTCGCCCGGCACGGCCACCCCGGCGTCTGGTGGCTGGTGCCAGTGGCTGTCGTCGTGCTGTTACCGCTCAGCATCGCCCGCGCGGCCCGCGCTACGACGCCGGTGACGCAGGATGACGAGCAGCCACCAACCCTGGGTAGTGACTGCTGAGTATTTGATCTAGCTCGGGTGATCTTGCGTCGCTGCATTTCGGGTTGTGGGCGTGCTCGGTCCCGGTGGGTGTGCTCCGGGTCCCCGGGCTGGTGGGCGGTCGGGGGGGGTGACCGGCGCGCCAGGTGATGAGTGGGAGGGCGTCGATGTGGCGCATGAGCCAGGTCCGTGCGGTCTGCCCGGGCGAGCCGACAGGTGGGTGCAGGTGGTGGCGGCGGGCCGGGGCGGGCCAGCCGGGCGGGAACCGTGAGCAGGGTGCGTTGCGGCGACCGGGCTCGACTTCCCCGGCGCCAACCGGGTCTTCCGGATCACCCGTTACACCGGCGGGCTGGACGGCCACGCGAACGCAAAGAGATCGTGCACGGCATCACCAACCCCACCCCAGCCTCCACGGCGCGACGGTAGGTCGCGCACGGGTCCATCACCACGATCTTGATGCCGTCCCGCCAGTCCTGGGACAGCTCCTCCAGCCAGGTCACGGAACCCTTCTTCGTCCGTCCGGCGGTCTGACCGAGCAGCCGCTGACCGCCCGGGCGCCCGTCGGACCCGCGGGTGAGGTCCACGAAGTTGGTCTGGCAACAGCTCAGACCTGTTCCACCGCCGTGTCTCCGGGTCCTGCGACCAGGCGTCCGGTGCCGCTGACCGATCGGCGACTGCGACCGCCCCCTATGGCCGACTGCTGCCCGTCCGTCCGGAGACGATGGGGTGCACTTGCAGGCCGCACGCAGCGCCGGTGAAGACCAGCCGCGTCGTCCGGTGCCCGGCCGGGGCCGTGATCAGCAGCCCGGTATAGACGGGTTTCCCCTGGCCAGCGCACCCGGTGTTGCCCTCGACCACCGCGCTGGCTACCCCTCCCCGGTGGAGCAGGACGCGGGACACACCCTTCGCGCCGCCCAGGTAGCCGCTCAGGGTGCGGCGGGCCACGTCGTGTCGGCTTCCGATGAGCCCGTCGGCGCCGGGGTAACCGCGCAGCGTGCACGTCCTCGTCGAGATGTTGGTGAATAGCACCGCGGTGGAGTAGTGGCTGAGCCCGGCGTCGCCACCCCCTCGGGTGATGCGGAGCTGCGCGTCGGTGCACGTCGGCGGCAGGCTCGCACGCGGCGCGCGCGGAACCGGTATGGCAGCGGCGGTCGTCAGGGGCAGCGCGGCAGCACCCAGGAGGACGGCGAGGGTGAGGCGGACGCGTGTCATGACCGCTACATCCCCTTGACGCGGGGAAGCTACGCCAGGGCGGGTGGCGCGCGGCCAGGGCGGGACGGCGGCACCGGCCGGCACGCTCAGCGGCGTGCCGGCGGTGGGTGGCGACGGGCTCGCCGGGTGCTGGCGCTCGCGAGGCGGTGGGCGCGGTGGGTGCGCGGGCGACCCGAAACGGTCCACCGGCTCCCCCCGAGCTCGGCGATGTCGTCCACGGCCCGGCGCGCGTTGGCCTCGATCCGCTCGGCGACGCGGGCCATCTGCCGGGGTGTGAACGCGGAGACCAGCAGCCGTCGGATCTGGGTGTGGCGCGGGCGGTCCATGGCGATGAACCCCTGCCCGGCGTCGAGCAGCTCTTGCGGTATCGAGTCGAAGACGATGCCCTGCCCGGAGATGAAGTCCTCGTGCCGCCTGGTCACCTCGACGAGGTCGGCGTGCCCGACGACGGCCCAGAACCCCGGGTCGTCCGGGTCGTCGAGCAGGCCGTTCTCGACGGGGCGGTGCCAGGAGACCGGCCGTTCGCTGCGCAGCTCGACGAACACCCGCTCCCTGTCGGCTGCGGTGACAGCCCAGAAACCCTCCGACGACAGGTCGGCGGTGTCGTAGGCCCGTCGGGTGCGGGTGGTCGTGGTCATCCGGGGTCCTCCTCAAGGTGCACCGGCACCATCGACAATTCCTGGCTGGCAACTGTCAACCCTGCTTGTCTTCCTGTGTAGATCGTCATCAGCCGTAGCCGAGATAGTGAGGTGTGACGACAGCCGAGGGCATCCGTGCTGAGGCGCGCCAGCGCTTGCGCGACGCGATGCTGGACGCCGCGCGGGAGCTCGCGCTTCGTTCCGGGAGGCTGGGCCGGCGTACGGATGGGCGCCGTCGCCCACGCGGTAGGGGTGAGCCGGCGGACTGCACGTCGAGTTCGGGACCAAGGACGCCCTGGGCCAGGCGCTGGTCCTGCGCGAGACCGAACGCTTCCTCACCGGCGTCGTCGACACGCTGCCTGCCTACGACGGCCGGCTCGAGGCCGGTCTCCACGCGGCCGTCTCGTTCACGCTGCTCGCCAGCGCAGACGACGCGTTGCTGCAGACGATCCTGAAGAACGGGGGCGGCAGCGAGGAGGGGGGACTGCTGCCCCTCATCACGACTCGCGGCCAGCCACTCCTCCACCGCGCCACGCTCGTCCTCAGCACCTGGGTGTGCTCGGTCGACCCTGGCTTGGACCCCCCGCTGGTCGCCGAGGTCGCCGCCAGCCTCGTCCGTCTCGTGATCAGCCACGCCGTCCTGCCCCAGGAAGCTCCTGCGGTGGTCGGCGAGCGCCTCGCCAGGCTCGCGATCAGGATGCTGAGAACGGGCGACTGAAACTGAACCAGCCGAACTAACTACGACGGCGCCAAGACCTCGCCGATGCTCCAGGCCAGGAGGCGTGGCCGGTGTTAGGGCGGGCCCCGCCGGTCACTCGCCGTCCTGTCCCGGCGGCGGCACGAAGGTCACGTCGATGGTGACAGGCGGCGGCGCCTGCGGAAACCTAGGCATGGTCGATGGACGCAGCCACGGACTACTGGGTCGGAGAGTGGGCATGAACGACGGGCCGATGAGCTTCGAGAGCTTCCGCAGGTCCTTCTACTACGGCGAGCACAGCGATATGCAGGCCAAGTTTCTCGCCACGATGAGCGACGAGCGGGCCGCTGACGCTCTCGCCAGCGTCTTGGCCGCCTTGGGCGAGGCCTTCGACACCGGCGACCTCGAGCCGGTGCGCAACGCGGTCTACCAGGCTCAGGTCGCGGCCTACGCCGAGGACGACACCCCGACCGTGCGGGACGCGCCGTTCTCGCCGCTCACGGGCAGGCTGGCAGATCGACGGCTTGCGCTGATCTCCGCCGGCGGCGTCTTCCGGGTTGGTGACGACCCGATGGGGGCGGACGGGCCGACGCAGCAGGAGTCCCTGCTGATGATCAAGGACTTCCTGCGCGGTGCGCCGGAGCTGTCGGAGATCCCGCGCGGCACACCTGATGCGATGCTCACGGCGCGGCACCCCGGGTACGACGCGCGGACAGCCCAGCGCGACCCCGGGACCGTCTTCCCCCTCGCCGCGCTGAGGGACCTGGCAGCGGAGGGGACGGTCGGGCTCGCCGACACGCACTACAGCTTCACCGGCGCCACCTCGCAGGTAAGGCTGCGTGAGCAGGCAGCGCCGGAGTGGGCGCAGCGGTTGCGCGCCGAAGGAGTCGACGCCTGCTTGCTCGTCGCCACTTGACCGGTCTGCCACGGGTCGGTCGGACTCGTCAGCAGGGCTTTGGAAGAGCAGGGCATCCCCACGGTCGCGGTCTTCGTCCGGGCTTTCGCCCATGTCGCCGGGAGGCTGCGGGTGCCGCGCGTGCTCGTCACACCGCACCTGATGGGCCGCACCGTCGGTCCCGTCGACGACCGGGGGCGGCAGCGCGAGGTCGTCGAAGCGGCGCTGCGACTGCTGGTCGAGGCGCAGGCCCCGGCGACGCTCCGCGACCTGTGATCTGACGTAGGAGGGGTTTGGCGGCAGGACGAGCAGAGAGGGATCCTGACATGCCAGCACCGAGCGTGATCGTGTTCGACGTCAACGAGACGCTGTCGGACCTCCAGCCGATGAGGCAGCGCTTCACCGACATCGGGCTGCCGGCTCAGCTCGCCCAGACGTGCTTCGCCCAGGTGCTGCGTGACGGCTTCGCGTTGGCCGCCGCCGGCGGCTCGGCGGCGTTCTCGACCATCGCCGACGGTGTGCTGCGCAGCATGTTCCCGCAGCACGCTCCCGACCGCGACCCGGACCAGGCCGTGCGGCACGTGCTCGAGGGCTTCTCATCGCTGCACGTGCATCCCGACGTGCCAGCGGGTGTCCGTGCCCTCGCCGATGGTGGCCTGCGCCTGGTCACACTGACCAACGGCGCCGCGAGCGTCGCCGACACGCTGCTCACCAGCGCCGGTGTGCGCGAGCAGTTCGAGCGCTTGTTGAGCGTCAAGGACGCCGGCCGTTGGAAACCGACCCGCGAGTCCTACACCTACGCCGCCCGGGAGTGCGCAGTGCCGCCGGCGGAGTTGCTGCTCGTTGCTGTGCACCCCTGGGACATCGACGGGGCCGCCCGCGCCGGCCTGCAGACCGCGTGGATCGACCGCACCGGTGTGGCCCCGTACCCGCGGTATTTCACGATGCCCGATCTCAGGGTGTCGGGCGTCGACGACCTGGCGCGCCAGGTCGCCGAGACCGGGAAGGCGGGCACCTGACCCGGGCCGGCGACGTCGTCGACGTGATGCAGGTCGGTATCGACGTCCATCAGGTCCCCAGGGACTGCGGGGCAGGACCAGTCCGACGACCATGACGCGAACGGAAACCAGGTGATCTCCGAGCACACCGCGGACGTCGATGGCACGCCGGTCCGCTGGCTCGAGCAGGGCACAGGGCTGCCCGTCGTCTTGGTGCATGGCATCCCGACCTCGCCGACGCTGTGGCGACACGTCCTGCCGCACCTGACCGGTATGCGGGTCCTGGCCTTTGAGATGACCGGGTACGGCAACAGCATCCCGGCCGGACGCGATCGGGACATCTCGGTCGGCGCTCAGGCCGGACGGCTCAACGCCTGGCTCGCCCAGCTCGGGATCGAACGAGCCGTCCTGGTGGGACACGACCTCGGCGGCGGCGTCGTACACATCGCGGCCGTGCGGGAGCCTGCGCGGTGCGCCGGGCTGCTCATCACCAACGGCATCGGCTACGACTCCTGGCCGATCCCCTCCGTCAAGGTGATGCGGGCGGCCGCACCGCTGCTGGCGACGCTCCCGGCCATCGCCCTGAAACCGGCCCTGGGCGTGCTGCTCGCCCGTGGCCACGACACCCTGGCGCAGGCGCGAGCGGCGCTCCCTATTCACGAGAAGCCCTACGCGCAGCATGGCGGCGGTGCGGCCATGGCCCGGCAGGTCGCCGCCCTGGACGTCCGCGACACCCTCGCGGTGCAGGACGCCCTACCGAGCCTCGGCGTGCCGGCTCGCATCGTGTGGGGCGTCGCCGACCCGTTCCAGAAGATCGAGTACGGCGAGCGCTTCGCCCGCGACCTCGGGACGACCGTGCAGCGCATCGAAGCCGGCAGGCACTTCACTCCCGAGGACCATCCGGAGGCGGTCGCTGCCGCCGTGACGGACCTGGTCGCCGAGGTGCACGCCCGCTCGTGAAATCAAGGCGGCGGACAGCAAGCTCACCAGGCCGTCAGACACGCCCCGCTGGTGCGCAGTACCGCGGGGGCAGACGCAACCCAGGCTGCCCAGGGTGGTGCGTGCCTGCGGTGAGGCCGCCGATGGTCCAGGCCCAGGAGGCGTGGCCGGTGTTGTCGGTGTTCATGGTTCCGAGCGCGGCGACGGTGCTCTGCTGACCGGAGGGGAGCGCGACCTCGAGGTCGCAGCTGTCGCGCGTGCAGAGGCTCACCGCAGCAGCGCTCGGTGCTGCCGGGGGGGTCATCGATTGAAGTGCTGCCCACGGCGTCGGCGCTGTCGGTCCCGGCGCTGCCTACTGCGGTTGTCTGTCTGGGCCGAGTCGACGCGGACGACGTCGACGTAGCGCGAACGTCGGCTCGTAGCCCTCGGGGGTCGAGTTGGCGGCGGTCGTGAACTGCGCGCCCGCGTTGCCGACAATGCCATCGAGCGGGGGCAGGTCGTCGGCGTGCAGCAGCGCGACTATCTGGGCAGCGGCCGCGCGGACCTCCGCGAGCGACGCGAGGTCCGCTGTGACGACCGAGACCCGGCTGCTTCCGCTCGCTGTGGTCAGGTCGCGAGCTCGTGCCGCTGCCCTGTGGCACGACCGTCACAAACGCGGGCCGTCAGCCGCGTAGCCCGCAGCCACGCCGTCAGGACCAAGGACGCCAGGCGTGGAGCGACCATCTGCCAGCCGATGGTGATCGGTGTGCCGGCCAGCCGGTCGGTGCGCCGGCTGGCCAGGTAGCAGTAGGGGCAGCTGAAGGCGCCGCAGATGCTCAGGTCCGCGGTGGGGGCGTCGCCAGGGGGGCCGGTCACGGTGC
>JAABUZ0100009669.1_pt1 | contig 10962 bp, 8 predicted proteins | sample 5562091 | NCBI WGS metagenome assembly JAABUZ01 (sample SAMN12813069, study PRJNA571459) | rock metagenome | isolation source: Antarctica rocks | place: Antarctica: Victoria Land, Linnaeus Terrace sud | collected 2015-12-21
GCACTCGCCGCCGTCCACCTGACACCCCACGCCTTCCACGGCGAGTGGAATTACACGATCAGCCCTGCCGCCACCGTCGCATGAGTGTCCATGTTATTTTGGCACGGGCCCTAAACTGCATAGCATTCAGCCAGTTGCGGATTTGGACGAGTTGAGGACCTTCAACGTTCGCATTGGAAAAGACTACTTTGTGCCTGGCGGGTCGGCCGACCACCGATTGGAGCAATGGGTCTTTCCATTCACCCGGCTTTGTGATATGAGCCTGTGCGGGTCCCGGCGATATGACACCTGCGGCAACAGCGGCGCTTGTCGCCACACTTCCCCAGATGAGCTTTCTTCGACCGACGCCAGAACGGGATTTGGCCATGGATGGGACTCCTTTCACTCCTGGCTATGGCCTGCACTACGCACAAGCCACCAGGCGGAGTTTTACATGTTTCCCGTCAATCTGCAATAGCAGCGTGAACCGTTGTGTGCTACAAAGCATTTGTGAATGGTACGGTTCACCTGTCTGTGACTTGGAGCAAGGTCGTATCGTGTTCGAGTACTGCCCGTGCAATCGACATACCCACCTATGCCACTACCATATACGTTCGTCGTACATCACCGTCTGCCTGGCACCCCGGTGGTATACTTGCTCCCCGTGACCGCATGAAATGGAGTTGATGATGCCCGCGACCCTTGTCTGGCTTGACCCTCGGACGTTACAACACGACACCGAGAATGTGCGACGCAATACCGGTGATGTGGAGGGACTGGCGGAGACGATGCAGCGCTACGGCGTCTTGCAGCCGCTCGGGGTTCGGCGTGAGGGACGCGGCTACACGGTGGTCTATGGCAACCGCCGACGGGAGGCTGCCGTCCGCGCTGGCCTTGAACAGGTGCCGTGCGTGGTCATTGAGGAGGAAGGCACCGGCGACACGCTTGTGCGCCAGGTGCTGGAGAACGTGCAACGGCAGCAACTCAATGACCTGGAGCAGGCGCGAGCGTTCCGGCGTCTGCTGGACAATGTGCGCGCCGAACAGCCCGGTGCTTCCGAAGGCCGTCTGTTTGAACTGGTGGGACGGACCGTTGGATTGTCGCAGGCGACGGTGCAACGCTACCTCGGCCTGCTGGACCTGGCGCGTGGCGTGCAGGAAGCACTCGGTGATGGCACGCTGACGGTGACGCAGGCACAGCATCTGCGGGCCATCAAAGACCCTCGCAGGCAGGAGGAGGTGGCAGCCTACGCCGTACGCGAGCATCTGTCGGCGGCACAGGTCAGCCGCATCTGCTCCATCATCGTGCGCGAACCGCACCTGACGATGGATGCCGCTTCAGATGCGGCCAGTTCAGGTCGGGCGCTCGGTCAGGTTCCCGTCGATGCACCCGCGGCAGCGCCAGCACCAAAGCTGCCCCCGCGTCCATCGGTGGAGGAACCGGGAGAGAGCGATGCCGATCTGTGGGGGCCTGAAGCGGTTGCCGACGGTGCGACGGACGATCGCCGGGGCGCAGCTCGCGCAGGTGACACCGCCGATGGCAATAAAGTGTTCCGCATCCGGTCGGTGGCGTCCTTTTGTGACGAGGTGGATCGGATTGCACGCTGTGTGCAGGAGGGTGACCTGCTATCGGCGGCAAAAGGCGACGGCGACGCACCGATGCGGCTGCGCCTCGCGCTGAAACAACTCCGCTTTACCACGCAGGCAGTGGAAGCGCTGGCACAGCAACACGGTTGGATAGAGTAGCTGCGCACCGCCGGTCGCGCTATCTCGCATACGACAGAACACGTTCAGGAGGCCCGCCATCCGCACGCAACTTCGCTCCCTGCTCAACAACTACCTCTGGACCTGGGATGCCGCCACGCGGGCCGTCCTGGAACGGTTGCCCGACTACGAGGGTAATCCGTATGCCACGCTTGCGGTGTTGACCGATGAAGCGCTCGATGGCCTCGCCACGCCGGAGTTCACCTCACTGGTTAGCGCAGCACAGGAGAGCCAGCTGCGTTACCTCACCGGTGCGCCAGCGGCACGAAGCACCGCCTACTTCAGCGCGGAATACGGCATCGATGCCAGCCTGCCCATCTACTCCGGTGGACTCGGCGTCCTCGCGGGCGACCACCTGAAAGCGGCGTCTGACGCTTCGGTTCCGCTGGTGGCCATTGGGCTGCTGTACCACGGCGGCTACTTCCAGCAGATCATCGACCGTGCTGGCTATCAGCACGAGGAGTACCCGCGCCTTGACCCCGCGCTCACCGGATTACAGCTCCAGCACATGCCGAACGGCACACCGCTGCTGATTTCGATCCCGATGGAGACACGCTCGGTTCAGGCACAGGTGTGGCGCGCCGACGTTGGGCGGGTGCCGCTCTATCTGCTTGACACCGACATCGATGCCAACACCCTGGCCTCTGACCGTGAGATCAGCTGGCGGTTGTACGGTGGCGACCGCGACATGCGCATCCGTCAGGAGATCGTGCTGGGGATTGGTGGCGTCCGTACACTGCGCGCACTTGGTTTCCGCGACCTCGGCACGTACCATATGAACGAGGGCCATGCCGCCTTCCTGATCCTGGAGTTGATGCGGGAGTTCAAGGAAGCGGGGGCAACCTACGAGGAGTCGCGCGAGCACACGCGCGTCCGTGCGGTCTTCACGACGCATACCCCTGTTGCCGCTGGACACGACCACTTCGACCATAGCCTGCTGCTGTATTACCTGGGGCCGTGGTGGCGCAAAGCTGTCGGGTGGACGGACGACGGCCTCGTGTGGCTCGGCGGCTACGGCGATTTTTCCATGACCGAACTGGCACTCAACGTGACCCGGGCCGCGAATGCTGTTGCCGCCAAGCACGGTGAAGTGACCCGCACGATGTTCCCCGGCCGCTCCATCGGTTCCATCACCAACGGGGTACATCACCCCACCTGGACCGGACCGCACATGGCGGCGCTGTTCGACCGTGTGCTCCCTGGATGGCGCGACGACGCCGTACGATTGCGGGATGCCGCCACCCTTCCCGAGGCGGAGGTTGCCACGGCGCACGCCGCAGCCAAGCGGGCGCTCATCGACGCGGTGGTAGCGCGGGATCCCCGAAGCCGTCTGGATGCCTCGGTGCTGACACTTGGCTTCGCGCGCCGCATGACGGGCTATAAACGGGCAAACCTGCTTTTCCACGATCCAGCGCGGCTGGCCGCGATCGCCCGCGATGGTCTCCAGGTCATCGTGGCGGGGAAGGCGCATCCCCACGACTTCCAGGGCAAGGAACTGATTGCGGAAGTCATCGGGCACCGCGACGATTATCCGGTGCGCGTTGTCTTTGTTGAGGGCTATGACATGCGGATTGCGGGCTTGCTCGTGGCGGGTGTGGATGTCTGGTTGAACAATCCACGCCGCCCGCTTGAAGCATCGGGCACCAGTGGTATGAAGGCGCTGCTGAATGGGGTGCCCAATCTCTCCGTACTGGATGGCTGGTGGTTAGAGGGCTACACCGGTTCCAATGGCTGGGGCATCGGCCAGGGCTTCCAGGAGGGAGACGAAGATGGGTATGACGCCGACAGCCTGTACGGATTGATCGAACATGCCGTGATGCCCGAGTTTTATGACCACGCCACATCATGGACGGCTCGTATGTGTCGCGCCATCGCCACCGCACCGGGGTTTACGTCGCAACGGATGGTGACGCAGTACGCGGCGGAGATGTATACGCCGTAGCAGCCGCTGCTACACCAGGGGTGGCATAGCCCCCTGCGAGATTTCACCCCCGGGTGAAGCGGGGGGCAACGTGGGAAGGAACTCCTGAAGCGCGCGCCAGCTGGCTTCGAGGATGGGGGTGAACGCCGCCTGTACGCTTTCTTCGACCTCAGCAGCCGTGCGCGGGCCGATCAGCGTGGTGGCGATGCGCTGCTCCCGTATACAGAACTGCACGGCGAGAGCACGCATATTCATGCGCTGTCCCTGTCCCCACTGCCAGATCTTGCGGGCCCGTTCGAGATCGCCTGGTCGGGCACTGGAGCCTTGCCTCGCGATGCGCCGGTTGTTGGCCTCGTCAGGGTCGATGCCAGCAAGCAATCCCTGCTGGAACGGCGAGGCGTTGATGCAGCCAACGTTGTGCTCGGCTGCCAGTGCCAGCAGTGGCTCGGCGGTGGTACGGAGCAGGTTGTAGTCGTACGGCGTCTGGATCACATCGAAACGGTCGCTTTCGATGGCCTGCCTGAGATGTGCGTGGTTCTGCACGCCGATGCCTATTGCCCGGATGGCGCCCCGTGCCTTGAGTCCTTCGAGTGCTTCAAGCGCGCCACCCGGGGCCATCACCGGCGCCATATCAACGGGGTCGTGGACGAGCAGGACATCGATGACATCGGTGCCGAGGATATGTCGGCTCTGGTCAACGGTCCAGGTAATGGCGGCGGCTGAGTAGTCGCCGGGGCGTGACGGGTGGGTGCCTGCCTTGGTGGCCAGGAGCACTTTGTCGCGCCATCCATCGCTGAGGGCGAGGCCGACGCGTCGCTCGCTCTCGCCGTTGCGGTAGGAGGGAGATGTATCGACATAGTTGAGACCGAGGGCAATGCCACGACGGATGGCATCGATGGCGATGTCGTCGCGTTCCTCGTCATCACATTCGTCGGTGACCTCGCCGATCCACCCGGCACCCAGGCCAAGCACCGCTACCTGAAAGCCGGTCCGACCAAGCGTCCGGCGTGGCAACATTGCCATTATGAGCCTTTCTTGCCTACAGCGTCCAGGTGCCGCCTACGCAGTACGTCCCGGCGGGTCGTCGGCCGGACGATGCGGCTCAGCAGCAGGACGCTCTTCCCGCTGACGGGCATCCGTTCACGGCGCTTCTCGTCACGGCGGCGTGCCTGACTCTCCGCGCGTTCCTCCCATGACTCGTCCCGAGCCGCCATGTTTCCGTACCATCCTTTTTTGAGCCGAGTTTTGAGCCGCGTATGTGTGACGTGTCATTGTACCCGCCTGCCACAACGTGAATTGACGTGTGGTACGGTCCCATCGTCGAGCGAAGGTCCCAGTGCATGGTGAAACAGAAGACCTCGGCAACGCCAGTGAGCAGGAGCTCAGTTGTACCCTGAAGCATAGCGCGTCTTATGGCATGCGTTCCTTGTACTTGAGACATTGAGGAGAACAGTGGCAGCGCGTACGATCGCGGATACGCGCTGGGAGATGTCGGTCACTCCGATGGTCGCGTACAATCAGCTATATGGAGACAGAGACACCACCTGACGAGATACGTAAGCTGCCGGAGCCTGATCCTGCAGGCGACGATGGTGAACACCAGATGGCCGCCACGTATGACGCCGCCCACGCGCCCCGGCAACGCTGGTGGGACATCCTTCCACTGGCGGGTGGTGGAGTTCTGCTGCTCACCCTTGCCCTGGTGGCTACGGGTCAGCTCTGGCACTTTATCACTGCGGGTGTCGAGGTGCTGCCGCTGCTCATCCTTGCGTTGCTGACGTCAGCGGGAACACGGCTGCACTGGGCGCGGGTCGTGTCAGGGATCTGGCTCGTCGGCTCGATGATCGGTCTGGTGGTCGTCAGTCTTGGATTTGCTGTGGGCGTTGCGCTGACTTCTCTCCCTCGGAGGAGCGCCGGTCTGTTTACGACCCCGATGCCTGCTGATACACGCACCATGGTATTGATGGCCGCGGTCGCGATGCCCGCCATTGCCATCGCTTCGTTGATCTGGCTCTGGTGGGATGCGCGCGTCTTTGCGACCCGCTGGTTCAGCATCGATCCGGATGACAGGCGTCATACGATCGCGCTGGTGTTCCTGACCGACATGGTCATCAGCGCGCTTGGATTGCTTGCCATTCTGCGCGGCAGCCCTCCCCTGCTCACGCTGGCATCCAAAGAAAGCGCCGAGCAACTTGCCGCATCGTCGTCCTCCACCGACCAACTCCTTGCGCTGCTGTATCAGTTGCTGTGGACCGTGCCGCTGGCACTGATCGGCGCTGGCCTGTTCACACGTCGCACGTTGCCGCAGGCACTGCGTCGGCTGGCCATTGTCGTGCCCACGTGGCAGCAGGCGCTGGTCGGCATCAGTATGGGACTGGTGCTGATGGCCGTGTCGTCCCTGGTTGATCAGGCAATAAGCAGCGTGTGGATGGCTATGCAGTGGCCACAGACGGATACCGCGACGTTTGAAAAACTGCTCGGCAGCACCTTGAGTCCCGCCGGAGCGGTGATGATCGGGCTCACTGCCGGACTGGGTGAAGAGGTCAGCATCCGTGGACTGCTCCAGCCCCGGTTCGGTCTGATTGGCGCCAACCTTGTCTTCGCCTCGGCGCACGCGTACCAGTATGGCCCCGACGCGTTGCTGAGTGTCTTCTTCCTCGGGACCGTGCTCGGCCTTGTCCGCGCCCGCTGGAATACCACCGTCTCGGCCCTGGCCCACGGCACCTTCGACTGTGTGGCCGTCCTTGCGAACTACATGGGGTACTGACGGTGTCTGCTGTATACTCTCGCTGACTGATATTCACCGTACTGATCAGGAAAGAGGATGATGGCAACGATCACCGTTGATGGAAGCACCAGCTTCCAGGTACCTGATGACACCCGACTCGTGCGTGCGCTCGAACAGAATGGCGTCGATATTTTGCACCGGTGCGGTGGCTATGCCCGGTGTACGACGTGCCGCGTGGAGTTCATCACGGGTGAGCCCGAGAAGATTACGGTCGCCGAACTCGACAAACTGGTCGAGCGGGGGCTATCGGGTCAGGTGCGCCTTTCGTGCCAGATCCTGTGCGACCACGACATGGACGTGCATGCGGTGATGCGGTTCAGCGACAGCGGCCTCAGCGATCCGGGACCGGAGCCGGAGGCAACTATCACCCCCGACCCCGATTGGACAACGGTGCCGCGGGCGACATCCTGACGTCCTTACCCTTCCCACTGGGTGTGGAACGTGCCGTCTTTGTCGGTGCGTTTGTACGTGTGCGCGCCGAAAAAGTCACGTTGCGCCTGAATCAGGTTCGCGGGCAGGCGCGCGCTCCGGTAGCTATCAAAGTAGTCTAGCGAGGCACTGGTGGCGGGGCACGGGATCCCCGCTGCTCGTGCCGCCTGCACCACCTTCCGCCAGTTCCCCTGGAGGCCGTCCACTGTGCTGGCAAACCCCGGGTCCACCAGCAGGTTAGGTACATTCGGGTTCGCGGCAAATGCTTCGCGAATGGTGTCAAGCAGTTTTGCCCGGATGATGCAACCGGCCATCCACACGCGTGCTATGTCGCTCAGATTCAGGCCGAAGCCGTACTCGGTGCTGGCGGCGCGCAGCATTGCCATTCCCTGTGCGTATGATGTAATTTTGGCGGCGAAGAGGGCATCGCGTACGGCATCCACCAGTCCCTCGACCTTTGTAGATGGCGCCGATGGGCCGTGGAGCACCGCACTCGCCTCCACGCGTTCGGTCTTGAACGCGGAAATGTTCCGTGCCCAGACGGCGGCGTCGATCGTGGGAATGGGCACGCCGAGGTCGAGCGCGTCCTGCGACGTCCATTTGCCGGTTCCCTTCTGCCCGGCGGCATCGAGGATGAGATCAACCAGTGGCCTGCCGGTTTCCGGATCGGTGTAGGCGAGCACTTTGGAGGTAATCTCGATCAGGTAGCTATCGAGGTCCCCGCGGTTCCACTCAGTAAAAATGGCCGAGATCTCCGGTGCAGAGAGGCCGCCCACGCCCGTCAGGACGGCATAGGCTTCCGCGATCAACTGCATATCGCCATACTCGATGCCGTTGTGGACCATCTTGACGTAGTGGCCCGCGCCACCGGGGCCGATGTATGCCACGGCGGGACCCGCGTGCGACCGTGCGGCGATCTTTTCGAGCACCGGGGCCAAAAGTTTTTCATAGGCGTCGCGGTCGCCACCGGGCATGATGGCCGGGCCATGCAGCGCGCCCTCTTCGCCACCGGAGATGCCAGTGCCGAAGAAGATGATGCCTTTTGCGGCGAGATCCGCTGATCGGCGGACGGTGTCCTTATAGTAGGCGTTGCCACCATCCATAATGACGTCGCCTTGCTCGATGAGCGGCACGAGCTGATTGATCACCGCGTCGGTGCCGTGGCCCGCCTGGACCATGATAATGATGCGGCGGGGACGTTCGAGCACGGAGACAAACTCCTCGACACTGGCCGTGCCCAGGATGCCGCTTCCTTTTGCGGCATCTTCGAGGTAGTGGAGCGTGCGTTCGTGGGTGCGGTTGTACACGGCGACGGAAAAGCCGTGATTGCGAATGTTGAGCGCCAGATTCGCGCCCATGACCGCCAGGCCGACGAGGCCTATTTCATACTGTTCTGGCACTCCGTGTCTCCCTCGACTGCTGTGTGGTCGTTCCGACGCTTGCCACCCCATTCCTGACTATACGCCGTCATCCCAGGGTTGCGTCAAGCAACAAATTCTCGCATGCCAGCCCACTCGCGCCAGATGTCGGTCATGCACTCCCAGTGGACCGACTCGTGGTCCACGTGCTTGAGGCGGAAGTAGATGGCGTAGCGGATAAACGGCGAGCTATTGCCAGCGATGCCGTGAGCAAGCTGATAGTGACACAGGAAGGCGTCACCCGCGCGTCCCGTCGTCTGGACACCTGGTGGCATGGGGATCTGTGGCATCCCTTCAATCAGCGCTTGCGAACCTTTGTCGCGGAAATACTGTTCGAACAGCCGGTGCGTCCCCGGCCAGACCGCGAGGTTCCCCATGTAGTCGTGCGGCACATCGCTCAGCAGCACGCCCACCAGCGCCGTAAAGTTTGCAATGGTGCCCTTTGGCACCCCGTTGGTCGGTGTGTACATGCCGTCGATGTGTGGTCCCGGCTCGCGTGGTGGCTCCATCGATGGGAAGCGCAGGGCGATCTGGCCCCGTGACACCGGCTGGATCTGCCCGGCGCCGATGAGCGACTCTGCGACGCTCCACAGTGGCGACCGGTTCAGGAGGTCGGAGATAGGCGGGGTGCCGGTCAGATCAGGGCAGTAGGTCTGCGCCCGGAACTTCACCAGCTGGTCGGGGTGTATGCCATCGTTGCCCAGCGACGCGTTGATGGCGCGGAGTGCCGTCTCGACCAGGTCCCTCGGCACGATGCCGGGGAGGTGAATGAAGCCCTGGTCGGAGAATTCCTGTTTCTGCTGTCGTGTCAGGTCCATTGGAACCGTCCTTTCATGCATCATGCCGTCTATGATACGCAAGTGCAGGCGACTGCCGCAGTGGGTCCACATGTCAGTCCCACCACAGATAGACCTCTTCAGAAACCCGTAGTGCCTGTACGAGGTCATCCATCGTTCCGACACCCGCATCGACAACATCTGCACAAAAATTGTCCTGACTCTATTGTCGCGCTGGGGATGGCACCATCCGTGCTGTCATGCATTACCGATCTATTAATGACAGTGACCCTGATGCAGTGAAGAGGAGCTTCTTATGGGCAGCCACGATCCCGGAACAGCAGACGCGTCGACGCCGCACGGTGACGTCCGGGTGAGCCGCCGAGCGGTGCTGGCTGCCAGTTGTGGCCTTGCCGTCTCGGGCCTGCTGGCTGCCTGCCAGATGAGCAGCCAGCCCGCGCAGCCGACCGTTGCTTCCGCGGCGACGCCTGTTGGTCGGCCTTCGCCCGTGGCAACGGCGCCAGTAGTGCCACCGCCCGGAGTGGCTTCATCGCCCGGAGGTACCGTGGGGGCGGGCACACAGGTACCTGGAGCGGGAACAGCCACCGTGGGACCGGTGACGACTGCCGCCACTACGGGGGGCAGCCCGACTGCTACGGCGACTCGTGCGACACAGGCCCCCCTGATCCTCGGCGGTCCCACTATTAGCCCCAAGGACCGCGTCTACACGGCCGACCAGACATCGAACACCGTGACGGTCATCAATCCCGCGATTGAGACGGTGCTGGGACAAATTGCTCTGGGAAGTGCCCAACCTGACGGCCTGCTCACCGCCGTCTACTACAACGAGATCAATACGCACGGCCTCGGCTTTTCTCCCGATGGCACGTTGCTGGCGGCGATCGGGGTGACGACAAATTCGGTCGCCATCATCGAAACGGCGACGAACAAGGTGCGCGGGAAGGTATATCTTGGCAGGGCGCCGCACGAAGGCTTCTTCACGGTCGATGGCAAACAACTGTGGGTGGTCGTGCGGGGGCAGGACTACATTTCCGTCATCGATCCGGCACAGGTGAAAGAGATCCGCCAGATCAAGACGATGCCTGGGCCGGGTATGGTCATCTTTCGGCCCGACGGCAAGGTGGCGTTTGTGTGTAGTTCTCGTACCCCCGAAGTCAATGTCATCGACACGACTACATTCGTGGTAGTGGCAAAGGTGCCGGTGGTGAGTCCCTTTTCGCCCAACATCTCCGCGTCGCCGGACGGCAAAGAAGTGTGGCTGACGCTTAAAGATGTTGGCAAGGTGACGCAGCTTGACGCACAGACATTCCAGGTGCTGAATGTGCTGGACACAGGGGACGCCACGAACCACGTCAACATGGTATCGACCGCCGCTGGTGACTTCGCCTACGTCTCTGTGGGTGGGGAGAATGCCATCAAGGTCTTCTCACGGGGGGCGCGGCCGAAACTGGTGGCTACCATCGCGACGGGAGACGTGCCGCATGGCATCTGGCCGAGCGCCGACAACAGCCGGGTCTACGTCGCTTTGGAGGACGGCGATGCGGTTCAGGTGATCGATACCGCCACGAACAGCGTCACCAAAACGCTGGCAATAGGCCAGGCGCCCCAGGCTCTTGTCTATGTCGCTGGTGCGGTGCCGGACGGTGAAGGCACGCAGGGGCTGGTGAAACAGCGGATTGGCGCGCCTGTCAAAAAGGCGCCCCTCGTTGTGGCTGACAAACCGTTTGCGTTTCTTCCGGGTGCCCTCGCCACGGCGAGAGGGTCGGCGCTGGCCCGCAACCTGGGTGACACCGACGAACTGACCGTGACTGTCGCAGGTTTACCAGCCTCCGCGAAGTACGCGGTCTTTTTGACCGAGTTTCCCACG
>JAABUZ0100009670.1_pt1 | contig 10961 bp, 9 predicted proteins | sample 5562091 | NCBI WGS metagenome assembly JAABUZ01 (sample SAMN12813069, study PRJNA571459) | rock metagenome | isolation source: Antarctica rocks | place: Antarctica: Victoria Land, Linnaeus Terrace sud | collected 2015-12-21
CGTTGGCGGCCCAGATCAGTGACGGGGAAGCCCCGAGGCCACCAAGGCTTTCGGGCAGCGAGAGCCGGAACCACTCGCCGGCCATCATGGCGGCGTAGGACTTCTTGAACGGCTCGGGCAAGGTGACACTGCCGGTCGCGGGATCGAAGGTCGGGGGGTTGCGGTCGCTGTGCACGAACGATTCAGCGAGGTCTTCGACCGACAGTCGCTCCACCTCACGCAGGACATCGCGAGCCGAGTCGGCGTCCATCTGCTCGAAGGGGGCCCGGCCGAGCGCTTTGTCGGCGCCGAAGACCTCGAACAGGTTGAACTCCAGGTCACGCAGGTTGCTCTTGTAGTGCGACATGCCAATGCCTCCACGAAGAGGAGGGGTACGGCAGTGGCGCCGTACTCGTCAGTAACAACTGGATATTACCCACCAGTAAGGGTGTCAAGACAAGGGTGGCTCGCGTCACCTGGGCAGAAAGTCCGAGCTCGGACCCGCACACTCCGACCCTTTTGCAGAGAACTGCTCGGGAACGTGCGAGGCACTCCGCAGTGCAGTGGCTGGCAAGGGCGCCCACGCCGAGCGCGTCTGGCGCATGGTGAGGACGTCGACACCATGAGCCGAAACCTTGATGCCGCAGCCGCTGCCGGGTCGTGATTGTCAGGCGACCCGCGCTACCCAGGCCGATCAGCCCACCGCGCGCACCTGGGCCAGGATGGCGTCCGCCACGGTGTCCGGCTGCTGCTCCGGCAGCCAGTGGCCACCGTCGACGTCGAGGAAGGTGTAGGACGCGTGCGCCTGACCGGCCGTCAGACGCGCAGCGTGGGGGCCAAGAGCGGGGTCGGCGCGGCCCCAGACGTAGGTGGTGGGCACAGTTGACGGCGGCACGACGTCGCCCAGCGAACGAGGCAGCGCGCGGTACCAGTTGAGCATCCCCGTTGCAGCCCCAGGCTCGCGCAGCCGCTCGGTGTAGTGCGCGGCTGCGTCTCCGGTCAGCCCCGACCGCCGCAGCATCGGCGTCGCCATCTGCCGCAGCGCGACCTCAGGCAGTACCGGCAGCATGAACACGGCCATGTACCAGGACCGCCCCAGCTGTTGGGGGGAGCGCAGGGCAGCCGCCATGGCCGCGGGGTGCGGGGTCGACACGACGGTGAGCGAAGCGGTCCGCTCCGGGTACCAGCCAGCGACGCCCCATGCGGCCGCGCCACCCCAGTCGTGCCCGACCACATGTGCCTTGTCCAGACCCGCGGCATCCAGCAGGGCGATGACGTCGTCGACCACTCGGCGCAACCGGTACGCGCCGGGACCCCTGGGCCGGGCTCTGGGTGAGTACCCGCGCTGGTCGGGGGCGAGAGTTCGTAACCCCGCCGACTGCAGCCGTGTGGCAACGCCACTCCAGCAGCTCGAGTCCTGGGGGAAGCCGTGGAGCAGCACGACGGGAGCGCCGCTGGTGGGGCCGCCGTCGGCAACGTCGAAGGTCAGGCCGTCGGTACTGAAGGTGTCCACCAGCGCAGCGTAAGAGGCGCGAGAGGCAGGCATGAGGGCCACAAGGGGGCGACCGGCCGTCCTTCGACGCCGTCTGCAGGTGTACGGCGCCGGGGACGGTGGGCAGTCAGCAGGCATGGAGTACGTGAAGCTGGGCTCGACCGGCCTCGAGGTGTCCCGCATGTGCCTGGGGTACATGACCTACGGAGAGCCGGGTCGCGGGAGCCACACGTGGACGCTGGGTGAGGAGCAGAGCCGCCCGCTGATCCGACAGGCGCTCGAGCTCGGCATCACCTTCTTCGACACTGCCAACGTCTACTCCGACGGGACCAGCGAGGAGATCCTCGGCCGGGCATTGCGGGACTTCACCACCCGGGAGGCGGTGGTGATCGCCACCAAGGTCCATGGACGGATGCGCCCGGGGCCCAACGGCTCCGGGCTGTCGCGGCGGGCCGTCATGACCGAGATCGACGCCAGCCTGCGCCGGCTGGGGACGGACTACGTCGACCTGTACCAGATCCACCGGTGGGACGCCTCGACCCCGATCGAGGAGACCGTCGAGGCGCTGCACGACGTGGTCAAAGCCGGCAAGGCGCGTTATGTCGGGGCCTCGTCGATGTGGGCTTGGCAGTTCAGCAAGGCCCTGCACGTGGCCGACCTGCGGGGGCAGGTCCGCTTCGTCTCGATGCAGAACCACTACAACCTGCTCAACCGGGAGGAGGAGCGCGAGATGCTGCCGCTGTGTGCCGACGAGGGCATTGGCGTCATTCCGTGGAGCCCCCTGGCGCGGGGCAGGCTGACCCGGGACTGGGACGAGAGCACGGAGCGCTCACAGTCCGACCAGTTCGGCAAGACGCTGTACGGCGCCATCGACGCCGACCGTGACGTCGTGGCCCGGGTGGCTGAGGTGGCAGCCGCCCGCGACGTGCCGCGCGCGCAGGTGGCCCTCGCCTGGCTGCTCCAGCAGCGGGCGGTCACCGCTCCGATCGTCGGCGCCAGCAAGCCGCACCACCTTGACGACGCGGTAGCGGCAACAACGCTGGAACTCAGCGCGGACGAGCTGGCCCGGCTCGAGGGGCCCTACGTCCCCCACCCGGTCGCCGGCTTCGCCTGAGCGACGAAGGCTGTACGGGCCAACCCCCGTGGTGGCCCTGGTAGTCCACCCTGCTCGGCGTGCCGGGCTACCGTGACGCCCATGGTCTTCGGTGGAGGGTTCCGGATGGGCGGTGGCCGGTTCGGCCGTAGGGGCCCGTTCGGGGGTGGGGGCTTCGGCCCGTTCGGGGGCAACAGGTTCGGGGGCAACAGGTTCGGGGGCAACAGGTTCGGGGGCAACAGGTTCGGGGGCAACAGGTTCGGGCGATACGGCTATGGGCCCGGGTACGGCCGTCGCGGCGGCGGCGGCAGTGGCTGCGCGCGCAACGCCTGCCTGCTGGAGAGCGGGTGCTGCATCGGCGAGATGCTCGACGGCAACTGCCTGGTCCTGAGCCTGGGCCTGGTGCCGCAGCTCGTCGCAGCGCTGGTGCGCGGCCACGGCGCAGTGCCGGTGGCTCCCGCAGCACGCCCGCGCCTGCGCACCCGACTCATCGCCGCCATCGGCATCTACCAGCAGCAGATCAGCCCACACCTGGCGGGGACCTGCCGCTTCGAGCCGACGTGCTCGCAGTATGCGGCGGAGGCCATCGGCACCCACGGCAGCCTGCGAGGCACCTGGCTGAGCGCCCGGCGGCTGATGCGCTGCCGTCCCGGGGGTCGGCGCGGGCTTGACCCTGTTCCCTCCTGAGCGCGGTGCGCTGCTCACTCCCGTCGCGCTGAAAGGGCGTCGCCTCCATGTTGTTCTTCTTCTCCAACCGCTTGGGGTGTCTCGGCTCCCTACTGGTCTCCGCCGTGGTGACGCTCATCCTGCTCGCGGTCTTCCGCGTCATCTGAGCGGCCGCACTCCGGCGGCCAGCCGGTGCCCGGGGACTGCCGCGTACCCCTGACAGCGCCGAAACACCAGTGGTGCAGACTCCCGTCAAGCCGGCGCCCGGTCGGCGCAGCAGGGACAGGAGCCGTTCGTGACCGCAGAGAACCCTGAGCTGGCCGGCCGCGGCGGCGCGAGAGCGATGCGTCAGCCGCCGCAGACGCGGGCCCAGGCCACCGCCGCGCCGGAGCGGACGGCCGACGAGCAGCGGCTGCACGAGCTGGGCTACGCGCAGGAGCTCGCCCGGACCATGTCGGGCTTCTCCAACTTCGCCGTCTCTTTCACGATCATCTCGATCCTGTCGGGCTGCCTCACCCTCTACAAGTACGGCCTCACGACCGGGGGCCCCGCAGTCATCGTCTGGGGCTGGCCGGTCGTCGGCCTGTTCACGCTCGTCGTCGGGCTGGCCATGGCCGAGGTCTGCTCCAGCTACCCCACGGCAGGCGGCCTCTACTACTGGTCGGCCAAGCTCGCGCGCAGCAATGGCCCGGCCTGGTCGTGGTTCACGGGCTGGTTCAACTTCCTGGGCCAGGTGGCTGTCACTGCGGGTGTCGACTTTGGCCTGGCGTCGTTCCTGAACGCGTTTCTCGACCTGCAGTTCAGCTTCGCCTCGACGCCGGGCCACACCGTCCTGCTCTTGGGCATCGTGCTGCTGCTGCACGCCCTGCTCAACGTGCGCGGCGTCAAGCTGGTGTCGCTGCTCAACGACGTCAGCGTGTGGTGGCACATCGTCGGCGTCATCGTCATCGTGGGTGCGCTGGCGCTGCTGCCGTCCAAGCACCAGTCGGTCAGCTTCGTGTTCACCAAGTTCGTCAACCAGACGGGCTTCGGCTCCACCATTTACGTTGCGCTGATCGGGCTGTTGCTGGCGCAGTACACGTTCACCGGCTTCGACGCCTCCGCGCACATGACCGAGGAGACCCGCGACGCCTCCCGCGCCGGGCCCCGCGGCATCATCACGTCGATCGTCGTATCCCTGGTCGCCGGCTGGATCCTGCTGATCGGCGTCACGTTCGCCATCGAGAACTACGACGCGACCGTCAACAGCAGCACGAACGTGCCGCCGGTGCAGGTGTTCATCGACGCGCTGGGACAGACCGGCGGCAAGCTGCTGCTGCTCATCGTGATCGGCGCGCAGTTCTTCTGCGGGATGTCCTCGGTCACGGCCAACTCGCGGATGATCTATGCGTTCTCCCGAGACGGTGCCCTGCCGGGTTCGAGCCTGTGGCACCGCATCAACGTCCGATCGAGAACCCCTGCCAACGCTGTCTGGCTGGCGAGCGGGTTCGCGTTCCTGCTCGGCGCGCCGTATCTGATCAACGCGACGGCCTACGCCGCGGTGACCTCGATCTCGGTGATCGGCCTCTACATCGCGTACGTCATCCCGACCTTCCTCCGGTTGCTGGCCGGCGACAACTTCGTCCGAGGGCCCTGGCACCTGGGCAGGTGGAGCCGACTCGTGGGCATCGTCGCGATCGCCTGGGTCGCCTTCATCACCGTGCTGTTCATGCTGCCGCAGGTCAGCCCGGTCACCCTCAGCACCTTCAACTACGCGCCATTGGCCGTCCTGGTCGTGCTCGGCTTCGCCGGCATCTGGTGGCTGGTGTCGGCCCGCAAGTGGTTCACCGGGCCGAAGGTGCAGGGCAGCGCCGAGGAGATCGCGGCGGCCGAGCGCGAGCTGGAGGTGCTGCCGTGACCTCCGGGGTGCCCAACCCGGGCCTGCTCACGCTGCATGAGCTGCGCGCGCGCGTCGAGGACGGCTCCGTCGACACAGTCGTCGTGGCGGCGACCGACATGCAGGGGCGGCTCCAGGGCAAGCGCTGCGGCGCCCGCTACTTCCTCGAAGAGGTCGTTCCGCACGCCACCGAGGCGTGCAGCTACCTGTTGACCGTCGACGTCGACATGGAGACGACCGAGGGCTACGCCATGTCGTCGTGGGAGTCGGGCTACGGCGACCTGGTGATGGCGCCCGACCTCGCGACCCTGCGGATGGTGCCTTGGCAGCCGGGCACCGCGCTCGTGCTGTGCGACGTCCAGTGGGAGGACGACAGCCCGGTCCCCGCCTCGCCGCGGCAAGTGCTGGCGCGGCAGGTGGAGCGGCTCGCCGAGCGCGGCTGGACCCCCTTTGTCGGTACCGAGCTGGAGTTCATCGTCTTCCGCGACAGCTACGAGCAGGCGTGGAGCAAGGGCTACAACGGACTGGAGCCGGCCAACCAGTACAACGTCGACTACTCCGTGCTCGGGACCTCCCGCATCGAGCCGCTGCTGCGCAGCATCCGCAACGGCATGACCGGCGCCGGGCTCTACGTGGAGTCAGCCAAGGGCGAGTGCAACCCCGGGCAGCACGAGATCGTCTTCCGCTACGACCAAGCCATCACCACCTGCGACAACCACGTCATCTACAAGACCGGCGCCAAGGAGATCGCGGCCGAACAGGGTTGCAGTCTGACCTTCATGGCCAAGTACAACCAGCGGGAGGGCAGCTCCTGCCACGTGCACCTCTCGCTCGTCGACAACGAGGGCCGCCCTGTGTTTGCCGGTGACGGGCGGGCGGGGATGTCGCCGCTGATGGAGAGCTTCCTGGCCGGCCAGCTGGCCTGCCTGCCGGAGTTGACGATGCTGCTCGCCCCGAACATCAACTCCTACAAGCGGTTCGCCAAGAAGAGCTTCGCTCCGACTGCGGTGGCCTGGGGGCAGGACAACCGGACCTGCGCCCTTCGCGTCGTCGGGCACGGGCACTCGCTGCGCTTCGAGAACCGGGTACCCGGCGCCGACGTCAACCCCTACCTGGCGGTGGCTGCGCTGATCGCAGCCGGGCTCCATGGTGTCGACGAGCAGCTGCCGCTCGAGGACGCCGTTCGGGGAAACGCGTACGAGGCGGGCAAGCGGCAGGTGCCGGCAACCTTGCGCGAGGCGCGGGCGCTGTTCGAGGCCAGCACGGTCGCTGCCGAAGCGCTCGGCAAAGACGTGGTCGAGCACTACTGCAACGCCGCCCGCATCGAGATCGAGGCGCACGAGAGTGCGGTCACCGACTGGGAGCGCCGGCGCGGCTTCGAGCGCCTGTGACGGGACGTTCCGGTACTGCCAGTGCGTCCGGTGCTGGTGCGGCCGGCGCTGACGTGAGTGGTGGCGGGCGGCCCGTCGTCGGGCTCACGGCGTACTCGACTCTCGCCACGTGGGGCCAGTGGCAGCGTCCGGCCGCGCTGCTGCCAAGTGCCTACGTCGAGGCCGTGCTGCGGGCCGGCGGAGCCCCGGTGCTGCTGCCGCCTGCGCAGGGCGGTGCGCCGGAGGCGGTCCGTCGTCTTGACGCGCTCATCCTGACAGGGGGCCCCGACGTCGACCCGGCGCACTACGGGCAGGAGCCGCATCCGAGCACCCTGGCGCACCCTGAGCGGGATGCCGCCGAGCTGGCGAACCTGGCCGCCGCGCTCGACGCCGACCTGCCGGTACTCGCGGTCTGCCGTGGGATGCAGCTGCTGCATGTGGCGCACGGCGGCGCCTTGACGCAGCACCTGCCCGACGAGGTCGGGCACACCGGCCACCGTCCGGTCGACGACGGCTTCGCCAGCCGCCAGGTGCAGATCCAGGCGGGAAGCCTCCTGGCCGCACTACTCGGCCCGACCGCGCGGACCTCCTGCCACCACCACCAGGCCGTGCAGGGGACCGCGGACGGTCTCGAGGCCGTTGCCTGGGACACCGACGGCACGGTGGAGGGGGTCGAGATGCCCGGCCGAACGTTCGTCCTCGGCGTGCAGTGGCACCCCGAGGAGGATCCCGACGACTCCCGGCTGTTCGCCGCCCTTGTGCACGCAGCCCGCACGGCGATGCAGACTCGGGTGTGACCACAACCCTGCCGACCGACGCACCTTCGGGCGGTGCCTCGGCGGCCGCCGCCGTCTCTGACGGTGACGGCGCCTTGCTGCACGTCGTCAACCCCGCCACCGAACAGCTCGTTCAGACGTTGCCGGCCACGTCCGCGGACCAGACCGATCAGGCCATCCAGCGGGCGGCATCCGCCTTCGAGTCGTGGCGCGCGGTCGCCCCGGCCGATCGGGGGCGGCTCCTGCGCCGGTTCGCCGAGGCCGTCGACGCCGATGTCGAGAACCTGGCCCGCCTCGAAGTCGCGGGCTCCGGTCACACCATCGGCAACGCGCGCTGGGAAGCTGGCAACGTCCGCGACGTGCTCCACTACTACGCGGCCGGCCCCGAGCGCCTGTCGGGGCGGCAGATCCCGGTGGCCGGTGGAGTGGACATCACCTTCCAGGAGCCGCTCGGGGTCGTCGGCGTCATCGCGCCGTGGAACTTCCCCATGCCGATCGCGGCGTGGGGGGTGGCGCCGGCGCTCGCCGCCGGCAACACCGTCCTGCTCAAGCCCGCTGAGCTGACACCGCTGACGGCCGTTCGTCTAGGCGAGCTGGCGCGTGAGGCCGGCATCCCCGAAGGGGTCCTCCAAGTGCTGCCCGGCCGTGGACCCGTGGTCGGCGCCCGGTTCGTCGAGCACCCCGCGGTCCGCAAGGTCACCTTCACGGGCTCCACCAAGGTCGGCAAGCAGATCATGGCCGGTTGCGCCGCCCAGGTGAAGCGGGTGACGCTGGAGCTCGGCGGCAAGAGCGCCAACATCGTGTTCGCCGACGCCGACCTCCCGCGCGCTGCCGCCGCGGCGCCGATGGCGGTGTTCGACAACGCTGGCCAGGACTGCTGCGCCCGGTCCCGCATCCTCGTGCAGCGCAGCGTCTACGACCGGTTCCTAGAGCTGCTCGAGCCGGCGGTTCAGGCCGTCCGCGTGGAGGACCCCGCGCTTGAGAGTGCGCAGATGGGGCCACTGATCAGCGCAAAGCACCGGACGACGGTCAGCACGTACGTGCCAGCCGGCGCGCCCGTAGCTTTCCGGGGCAGTGCGCCGGACGGTCCTGGCTACTGGTTCGCGCCCACCGTGCTGGCGCCGGTATCGCCAGCTGACCGCGCCGCGACTGAGGAGATCTTCGGTCCGGTGGTCGTCGTCATCCCCTTCGACGACGAGGCCGACGCGGTGCGACTGTCCAACGCCAGCGAGTTCGGCCTGTCCGGGTCGGTCTACACCAGCGACATCGGCCGGGCGCTGCGGGTCAGCCGCGCTCTGGAGGTGGGCAACCTATCGGTCAACTCCCACGCCTCGGTTCGCTACGGCACCCCGTTCGGCGGGTTCAAGCAGTCTGGGCTGGGGCGCGAGCTCGGCCCCGACGCGCTGCTCGCCTTCACCGAGACCAAGAACGTCTTCATCTCCACAGACGCCGCCAGCGCGGAGCCGGCGTGAGCGAGCGGCTGACCGGGCGGGTTGCCGTCGTCACTGGTGCCGGCAGTGGCATCGGGCTCGCCAGCGCGCGGCGGCTGGCAGCCGAGGGGGCGCACGTCGTCTGCGTCGACATCGACGAGGCAAGTGGCCGCTGGGCGGCGGAGGAGACCGGGGGGCTGTTCGTCCGCGCCGACGTCACGGCCGAGGACGAGGTCGAGGCGCTGTTCCGGGCGGCGAACGACACCTACGGCGCGGTCGACATCGCGTTCAACAACGCGGGCATCTCGCCGCCCGACGACGACTCCATCCTGACCACCGGCCTCGAGGCCTGGCAGCGGGTGCAGCAGGTCAACCTGACGTCGGTGTACCTGTGCTGCAAGCACGCCATCCCGTACATGCAGCGCCAGGGTCGTGGCTCGATCGTCAACACCGCCTCCTTCGTCGCCGTCATGGGCGCGGCGACCTCGCAGATCTCCTACACGGCATCCAAGGGTGGAGTGCTGGCGATGAGCCGGGAGCTGGGCGTGCAGTTCGCGCGCGAGGGCATCCGGGTCAATGCGCTCTGCCCGGGGCCCGTCAACACTCCCCTGCTGCAGGAGCTGTTCGCCGCCGACCCCGAGCGGGCGGCCCGGCGGCTGGTGCACGTGCCGATGGGGCGCTTCGCCGAGCCCGAGGAGATCGCGGGCGCAGTGGCGTTCCTCGCCAGCGACGACTCGTCGTTCGTCACCGCGACCACGTTCCTTGTGGACGGCGGGATCGGCGGCGCCTACGTCACGCCGCTCTGACCAGCGCTGCATGGGGCGCTGCAGCCGCTCGGGTTCTTGGGCAACTAGGCCGCCGCTGGGCGCTGCGGCAGGAGCACGCGAGCCTGGCGACGATCGAGGCCACGCCGGCGCGCATTCGCCCAGCCGGTGATGCGCAGGGTTGATTAAGCAGACGACCTCTATCATTTACGAGGACGTCCAGCTATTCTGATGGTCTCACCCCGCCTTCAGGAGCTGACATGACACTGCATGTCCCGATCAACCCCGTGCGGTTCGTGACTGCGGCCAGCCTCTTCGACGGGCACGACGCCGCGATCAACATCATGCGGCGCGTGCTGCAGAGCCAGGGTGTAGAAGTCATTCACCTCGGCCACGACCGCAGCGTGGAAGCGGTGGTGACCGCGGCGCTTCAGGAGGATGTGCAGGGTGTAGCGATCAGCTCCTACCAGGGTGGGCACGTCGAGTACTTCACCTACCTCAGGGAGCGGCTGGCCGAGGTCGGGGCCGGGCATGTGCAGGTCTTCGGCGGGGGCGGCGGCGTCATCGTGGCGGAGGAGATCGCGCTGCTGAGGAGCCGCGCTGTAGCGATCTTTGCGCCGGAGGACGGCCAACGCCTCGGCCTCGCCGGGATGATCAACACTCTGGTCGAGGCCTGTGACGTCGACCTCTCCGCCGACCCGCCCGCGCTCGACGACCTGCTCTCGGGCAGCAACGCAGCGCTCGCCCGGGCGCTGACCGTCCTCGAGCGCGGCGCATCGCCCGACCTCCGGGCCGCGGTACACGAGCGCACCCGCGAGGTCCCGGTCCTGGGCATCACCGGTACGGGCGGCTCGGGCAAGTCGTCGCTGACCGACGAGCTGCTGCGCCGGCTGCGCCTCGACCAGGAGGACAAGGTCCGGGTGGCGGTCCTCGCGATCGACCCGACCCGGCGCAAAGGCGGCGGTGCGCTGCTCGGCGACCGCATCCGGATGAACGCGCTCGACAGCCAGGCGTCCTTCGCCGGCGGCCAGGTGTTCTTCCGCTCGATGGCCACCCGCTCCAGCGGCTCGCCGGTGCCCGAGCATCTCTCGGACGCCATCGCGGCGTGCCAGGCCGCCGGCTTCGACCTCGTCATCGTCGAGACCCCGGGCATTGGGCAGGGCGATGCCAGCATCACCGACTACTGCGACGTCTCGCTCTACGTGATGACCCCCGAGTACGGCGCCTCCTCCCAGCTCGAGAAGATCGACATGCTCGACCACGCCGACGTCGTGGCAATCAACAAGTTCGAGCGCCGCGGCGCCGACGATGCCCGGCGCGACGTCGCCCGCCAGCTGGTCCGCAACCGCGAGGCGTTCGGGCAGAGCTGGGAGGACATGCCTGTCTTCGGCACGTCCGCTGCCCGCTTCAACGACGACGGTGTCACGGCGCTCTACCAGCACCTGCGCGGCCTGCTTGCCGAGAGGGGTCTGGCCGTCGGCGCCGGCGTGCTCCCCGCCGTGTCGACGATGGTGT
>JAABUZ0100009673.1_pt1 | contig 10959 bp, 7 predicted proteins | sample 5562091 | NCBI WGS metagenome assembly JAABUZ01 (sample SAMN12813069, study PRJNA571459) | rock metagenome | isolation source: Antarctica rocks | place: Antarctica: Victoria Land, Linnaeus Terrace sud | collected 2015-12-21
CCTGTAAGCCGCGCGTCAAAGACGAGGTCCGTTTCGTAAATAAGGTGTTCAATACCTTCGCCGTCGCCGCCTGATGGAAAAGAGCAGAGAGCTAAACTGCGACTAGACAAGCTAATGCAACAGAGCCAGCACTTGGAAGATAGCCAGGCACACATCCTTCGAAGACAAAGACATTCCCTCGAACGCCTTGTTTCCCGCTCCGGCCTTCTCAGGAGATCCCAACCCTTGCGTGCTGAACCGCAGGAGTCCTAGCGAACCATCAAGCTGCTCCAGCGTTACCTGGATGAAGTCTCTGCAATTGCTTGCGGACCGGATGCCACGTTGTCACAAGCGCGAAAGCAAGAGCATTTCGGAGATGTCACCGCCGTAGTACATCAGTTCTGCACCACGTTGAAGCTGTTGAACCGGGGCGGGAATCGCGACATACAGACCCGCGTAGAGCATTTGGGAGAGCACAGAGTGGATGACGACCGCCACTCCAAGTACCACCAACCGCGCCGGAACGGAGGGTCTGTGAGGGGCTGGATCCGGACCAGCAATGACCCATGTGTACAGACATCCGGCTGCTAGAAAGTGGAAATGGACGGCATAGTGCAGCGCCGGATGCATCATCATCGCCATATAGAGCGGCGTGAAGTAGAGAGCCGCCATCCCTCCCAGATTGAGCACAAGCGCGCTGACAGGATTCGCTACAATCTGAAGCACACGACTTTGCAGAAGATGGCTCATGGCCCGGCCCCACCGGGTAGGGACGGTACGAAGGATCAGCGTCATCGGAGCAGCCATGATGAGCCCTAGTGGGGCGATCATGCCGATGATGAGGTGCTCAAGCAGGTGCTTGCGGAAGTCGCCTTCCGGGTACGGCAGATATTGCGGAAGTAGACCGAGTGCGAGCACACCGCTGCCCGTCAGGAACAACGCGGTTCGCCACCAGCTCCAGCCTCGCGGGCCGAAGTGCTGTCGGAGCGCCAAGGTCAAATAGCCGAGTGCCGCCAGACCTACGAGGATCAGCGGAACGATCATCGTAGGTCCGTTGCCATGCATCATCATGAGACCTCCGAAATGCTAGGCGGCCACCAGCGCTTGATGAACTGGTGTTGCATTCTTTTGAATGGTCCAGCCCATGATGATCAGGATTGCACCGAAGGCCAGGAAACCCATGTCCCACAGAAGGCCAAGCGCCAACGGCTGGAGGAAGAACTCTCGAACTTAACCACGGACCCATACTCCGACCGTGAATGGCAGAAGCACGTGACGGCCGTGGACCGCCGATTGCGGTCTTCGTGGTCAATGCGGCCAAGTCGGCTCGATTTCCTTTGCTCCTCAAGTGGAGGCTCAGATCAGGAAGCTGGAACGCTTCTAAAGGCTTGGTGGATCATTTCCTGAGAGAGATCCAGGTAGTCGCCCTCTTTGCTGCTCCAGAACTCGGTGAGCACCAGGTGTACCGTGTGCCGGCCGCCCAGTACCACCCTGCTGAAGTGGTCACGCTTCCGCCAGACGCTTTGCTGCCGCCCGTATCGCCCGGTAAGGCCATCATCGAGGTGACTTCCGGTAAAGCTAACTTCTACGTTGGCAGCGAATCCAACCCCCAGACGGACACAAGCTACAGTCGCGGGTTCGGCTATTGGTACCAGGACGTACAAAACCGCAGGTTCGAGTCCGGGGATTTGTTACCGGAAGCTCTTGCCAAGCGCTTCACTTCGATAGAACCACTCCTCGCTGAAACGGAAGAACGGCTGAAGGCCGCATTGAGAACCAAGGAGAATCGTCAACTGCGGTCGACTCTGGAGCGGCAATTAGCTTCATTGACCGAAAGGGAGAAGCAGTGGTCTCGCATGCGGATCCCTGTTGAGCAAGTTGCTGAGCTGCTTAGAAATGCAGAGCTCTTCGAAGCGGGTGACCCAGCTGCGTCCAAAGGACTGCTTCTTGCAGGAGGTCCGGGGACCGGCAAGTCTCTCATTGCTCGAACGCTGGCTCACACGAGCGGGTGCACGTTTCACAGTGCGACCCTTGCTGATCTGAAGGCCGCGCATATTTGGTGGCACGGCTCAAAACGTCCGAGAGCTATGGAAGAAGGCTCGTTCAAGCGAACCGGCGATCATCTTCCTCGACGAATGTGAAGGGATCTTTGCTCGAAGGGGCGGGACCAAAACGGACATATTCACTCAGGATCTGGTTCAAACATTCCCGCTGAATGGGACGGAATTAAAGGTCCTTCGCGCGTTTGGTTGATCGGAGCGACGAATCGGAGAGACCTGCTTGATCATGCCATTCTGTCCCACTTCGGAGGGGAGATCGAGATTCGCCTTCCGCGCGCCGCGAAATGCTGCAGATCGTCCTTCGCCAGAAGCCATTGGCGTTCCCTTTGGACGACACATGCGAGCTCTTGGCCTCTGCTTGCGCTCGGAAGTCCTGGAGTGGACGGGATTTACGGAGCTGGGTTGAACGGGCGGAGAGAAGAGCTGTACAGCGAGCGATCCAAAACGGCGGACCTGAACACTTTCAGATCACCCAAGACGATTTCCTCGAACTTGATAACAGCACCAGATGTCAATATGTTGATCGTTTCAAATCCGGGCATCTGCATACTTCCGAGACTTTGCAGGAATGAAGGCCAATAGGGGTTTAACTCGTCTATAGATGAGGGCGCAACACGAGCGCACAACAGCATCTATTGTTAATAGAGCACCAGATGCCGTAACAGCATCTGGTGCTTTTATTTTTTGCTGCAGTTAGGGGTTGGTTGGGGGCACTCTGCGCAGGCTCGTCGTGGCTTTGAGAGGAATGTTTGTTGATTATTTGGTTTGTCTCATGGGTCGCGTCATAAAGGGGTATGGCAACGATTCCGTACAAAATGGGCCACTTGCCCTTAGCGGGGTCGAAGGCCCTCAAGATGCTTGGGTTTTCCGGCGGTTTTAGACCGCTCAGCGGCTTATAGGGCCGCCATTCGGAAGTTGACTACACCCTCGCTTCTTGAGCCTCCGGCCAAAACCCCACCGGAGCCTCCGAAGCTAAGTGGTTGCAACAATGGCATTTCTAGAGCCTGCTTTCATGTGACCAGAACGTGAGGATTATGGCCGCCCAAATGGCCCATTTTGTATCGAATCGTTGCCATACCCCGTGAAGGGTGGACAGTACCACCGTTCCACGCTTTGCACGGTCCCAGCATTTCCATGGCCCACTCTGTTGAGATGTAGCAGCTAACATCTTATCCGCTGGCAAATTACTATCCGGCTTCGCTTGCGGCAGTTCATCCCAGCGCGTAGTCCAGCGCGGCGACCGGAACGAGGGGAGAACCCTTACGATGGGCTGCGAAAGCAGGATCTTATTATGCCAACAACCACTCTCTGCATCGTTTACTTATGGAGTTTCTTCGACGGGGCGCACCTGAAAACCTGTCGATGTTTCGGCACTAAAGTATCTTCGCCGTCTTCAAAAGGCGGCCAGGGTCGTGAATAATCGAGCTTGATGGTGAACTTCTTTGGTTTGAGACTCTATATGCCTGACGGTATGGCGGTTGCAGCTGGTGCCTCCTTGGGAATCAGCGTTCCGCGCTTCAGAACCCGTTCCTTCATCATGACGAAGAAAACAGGCACGAGAATGAGGACGTGAATGGTTGAGGTGATCATGCCTCCGATGATGGGGGCGGCGATGGGCTTCATCACGTCGGAGCCGATACCGGATTCCCAGAGAATCGGTATGAGGCTGGCCAGAACGGCACATACGGTCATGAGCTTGGGCCGCAGACGATGAACCGCACCTTCTATTGCTGCTTCCTCGATATCTTCATTGGTCAACTGCTTGCCTGAGTGCAATCGCTGTTCCAGAGCTTCGTGGAGGTACAGCACCATGACGACGCCGGTTTCGACAGCGATCCCAAACAGGGCGATGTAGCCAACCGCGACAGCGACGCTGAAGTTGTAATGCAGTAGCCACTGGAGCAGCAGGCCACCGGACATGGCGTAGATCGTAGGAAAGATCAGGACAAAGGATTCCGTTACAGAGTGGAAGACCAGGTACAGCAACATGAAAATGACAAAGAAGACGATAGGCAAGATGATCTGTAGGCGTTGTTTCGCTCGTAGCTCAAACTCATATTCGCCGGACCATTGGTAGGAGTAGCTGGCAGGAAGCGCGATCTTTTGAAGCCGCTTGTTTGCCTCGCGAACGAAGCCGCCGTAATCGGTATTTTTGAGGTCGATGTAGATGTACCCGGTGAGTGCTCCGTCCTCATCTCGGATCATCGCTGGACCATGCGAGAAGGCGATGCGGGCCACTTGCCCGAGCGGGATCTGCGCTCCGGAAGGCGTACCGATCAAGACGCCGCGCATTTGTTCAAGGCTGTTTCGAAAGTCCTGCTGATAGCGAACGTTGATTGGGTAGCGCTCCCGTCCCTCGATATTTTCGGCAATCGTCTGACCGCCGATTCCCGAGGATACAGCGGTCTGGACATCGGCGACGGTGAGCCCGTAACGCGCGGCTTCTACACGGTTCACATCGACGTTGACGTAGAAACCTTGCGCGACCTTTTCCGAAAAGATGGACCGCACCTGCGGCATGCCGATAAGCACATTCTGGAGTTGGGTAGCGAGTTGCTGAATGCCATCCACATTCAGACCCTGTACCTTGAGTCCAATGGGCGTCTTGATGCCCGTCAACTCCATCACGAGGCGATTCTCCACCGGCATGGTCCAAGTATTTGAGAGGCCTGGAGTTTGGAGCCTCTCATCCATTTGCTGAATGAGCTTGTCGTAGGTCATGCCCGCGGGCCATTCCGCTTCAGGCTTCAGCATGAGCGTGGTGTCGTACATATCGAGCGGAGCATTATCGGTGGCGCTATCGGAGCGGCCTACAGTACCGAAGACGCTCATCACCTCCGGGAATGAGCGGAGGATGCGATCCTGCTCCTGTAATAGTGTCTTTGCTTGACCGATGGCCAGACCGGGGAGCGCGGTTGGCATATAAAGCGTGGCGTCCTCAAACAGTGCGGGCATGAACTGACTGCCGATTCGAAGGGCAAGCGGAAGTGTCACGAGCAGGAAGATGAGATTGACGATGAGGGTGGTTTTGCGGAACTTAAGACAGAATCGAAGAATCGGCAGATAGATTGCTTGAGTAACACGCGATATCGGGTTCTTTCGTTCCGGCTGCAATCTGCCTCGAATCAACATGACCATGAGGACCGGGACGAGGGTAATCGCGAGGATCGAGGAAGCTCCGACCGCCAGAGTCTTTGTCCACGCGAGCGGGCGAAACATCCTGCCAGCCTGCGCTTCGAGCAGAAACACCGGAAGGAACGAAATGACGATAATTAAAAGGGAGAAGAACAGCGCCGGCCCGACTTGCTTCGCCGCAGCGATGAGGATTTGCCGTCGCTCCGATTCGCTCACCTGCCCGCCGACAGCCTCCTGGCGCTCTGAAAGATGGCGATAGCCGTTTTCGACCATGACGATCGAGGCATCAACGAGAACGCCGATGGCGAGGGCTAAACCTCCCAATGACATGATGTTCGTGGATATCCCGAGTAGATAGATCGCTATGAACGAGCAGAGCACCGCAATCGGCAGCGCGAGGATCGGAATCAGTGCCGAGCGGAAGTGAAAGAGAAAGACAACGATGACGACGCTGACGATTGCCGCCTCTTCGAGGAGATCACGCTGGAGTGTCTTGATCGAAGCATCGATAAGGCCGGAGCGGTCGTAGCCAGGCATGATCTGGACTCCCGGTGGCAGCGATGGCGCGATCTCCTTCAGCTTTCGCTTCACCCCTTGAATGACATCGAGCGCGTTCATTCCCTGCCGCATAATGATGATGCCGCCCACCGTTTCGCCCTCGCCGTTCCATTCTGCGACTCCTTCGCGAATGTCTGGACCGAAGCTGACCGCGCCCAGGTTTCGCAACAGAACGGGAGTACCGTTTTTGCTGCCAACAGCAACCATCGCGAGATCGTCGAGCGACTTCAAATAGCCGAGACCGCGAATTATGTACTGCGCACCGCTCAGATCGAGGACTCGCCCGCCCACCTCGTTCGTGCTCGTTTTTACACGGTCGATGACCATCGACAATGGGATGCCATAGGCCAGCAGCTTATTGGGATCGAGCTGGATCTGGTACTGCTTGACGTAGCCGCCGATGCTCGCAACTTCGGCCACACCGGGCACGGTTTCGAGGGCATAACGTAGGTGCCAGTCCTGTAACGAACGCAAGTCGGCGAGGCTGAGATTGTGGCTCCTATCTACGACGGCGTACTCGTACACCCAACCTGCGCCCGTAGCGTCGGGGCCGATCACGGGATGAACGTTGGCCGGCAGCCGGCCACTGATCTGCTGTAGATATTCGATTACCCGGGAACGCGCCCAATAAAGGTCGGTGCCGTCCTCAAATACGATATAGACATAGGAGTCCCCGAACATCGTCTGTGCCCGCACCGCTCGCACATGAGGCGCAGCAAGCAGGCTTGTCACGATGGGGTACGTCACCTGGTCTTCGATCACATCGGGAGGTTCACCGGCCCAGCTTGTGTGCACAATGACCTGAACGTCTGAGATGTCCGGGAGCGCATCGAGCGGAACGTGCTTCAGCGCCCAGATACCGGTCAGGGTAAGCAGCAGGACTGCGGCGAACACCAGGAAGCGGTTGCGGGCGCAGATTTCTATGACTCGGGCGATCACCTCACATCCCTCCCGTTGCGTTCAGACGCATCTGCTTGGCCGCGATTATCTGACCGCCTTTTTCGACCGTGATTGTGACTTGCCACGTGCCACCCGAATCGAGCTTGCCGCTGCCTTCGTACAGGCCATTGCCTTTTTCGTTCAGCTTTGTAGTCACATCCATGGCGGACATGCCCATCGACTGCATCGCGGGCATGTAGAACTTGACTGTGACAACTGCCCCCGTCACGGCTGCCCCTTTCGGATCGATGACCTTCGCCCGAAGTGCGTTTCCGCCTCGTTGAGGAGGATTCGGATCAGTAGAAAACTCGATGTCTGCTTGTGCGTTTGTAGACGAGCCAGGCGAGGTGCCGGCCATGGGCGGCGTTGGACTGAAGGCGCCGGCGGCAGCCTGGAGTTGGCTCTCTGAGTCAATGAGGAAATTAGCCGAGGTGACGACGGAGTTACCCGCCTTTAGGTCGCTCAGGACCGGAAGGTCATCGCCTGCTCTGACGCCGACCGTGACCTCCTTCGGCTCAAGATTCCCGTTGCCGTGGTTCAGAAAGACGATTTGCCTCGTGCCGGATTGGAAGACGGCCGACGCCGGAATAACGAGTTGGCGCCCCAAATTTGCTTTGAGAGCTATGTTCACGAACATCCCCGGCTTCAGCATTACGGCAGGGTTGGCTATAGCCAGACGCACGCGGACCGTTCTGGTAGCCATGTCGATCTGCGGTAAAATTTCTTCCACGCGGCCTACGAATGTATGGCCAGGATAGGAATCGAGTGTGATCTGAGCGGTGTCTCCGGGCTTGACGCGGCTCACATCTGTTTGGAAGACCTCTGCATCGACCCACACATGGGAGAGATCTGCCACCGTGTAGAGCCGCGTCGAGGGCTCCACGTACATGTTCGGCAAAGCATTGTATTCCGTGATATACCCCGACGCAGGAGAGTCAAACGTTATATCCGGGAGTGCTTTCCCGCTCTCCTTCAGCTTGATCAGGTCCGCCTGCGGTACTTGCCACTGCTGAAGACGTTGTTCCGCGGCAGCGGCTAGGGAATCCGCGCCGGCCGCGACCCCATCAACGGCGCTCCTGCCAAGTTGCACTTGGTTCTGGCGAGCCAAGAGGTACTCCTGCTGTGTTGCAACCAGTTCTGGGCTGTAGATTGTGAACAGGGGCTGGCCCTTGCGAACATACTGGTATGTCGCGTTGGCAAAGACCTTCCGGATGTACCCAGGAAAGCGTGCCTGCACATAAGAGATCAGGCGCTGATCAATCTGGACTGTTCCTGTCGCACGAATGTCGCTGCTGATTTGCTTGTATGCGACGGTGCCGAGCTGCACGCCGATGCTCTGCATGCGCTCTGGCGTGAGCTGCACCGGAACCAGGCGAGGATCCATCGCATCTTCTGTTGTAGAGCGGCTGGGATTCGGCAGCCCAGGAGAGCTACTTGCCGGAGCTGGGCCGGCGGCTGCCGGCTGGACCTCGTTGACGGAAGATGCCGAACGGACCGCAACGCGGTGGACAAACTCACCGGAGCGATACACGAAGACTCCAGCGACTAGCGCCAAAACAACGAGCCATACAAGAGAGGTTCTGAGAACATATTTGTTCATCGCAGCGACGCTCCTGTCAGTGTTTCCAAGTGAGCCAGCGCTGTTTCGTGGTCAGCCACCGTCTTTGCAACTTCAAGCTGAAGGCTCAGCAAATCTGTAAGCGAGGTCAGTACGCGCGTGAGCTGCTCCTTGTTCGCTGCGTAGGCACTGAGCGTGGCGCGATAGGCTGCCTGGGATTGAGGAACGAGCCCTTCGCGGTACTCCTCCAGCAGCTCCCCATCGCTTGTCACGAGGACGTACTGCCCCTGCGCTTCAGCAAGCTGTTGCTGTACGCTGGCGTCGAGAGTTTGTTTCGACTGAGCCAGCTTTTCCGCTGCCTCCGCGATCTCTGCGTCAACGCGCTTCTTGCGCGGGAAACGGACATCGAAGGTCAGCATGTAATAGTCGCGATACTTGCGATCGGTATTCTGGTACATGTAGCTCAGGTTAAAATCCGGCTTGCCTTCCCGCTTTGCGGAAGTGAGTTGGGCGTCTTGAGCATGCACAGCAGCGGAGTCAACCCGCGACTGGGGATTGTGCTGACGCACCAGTTCTAGCAGTTGGGCCGAGGACAATTCCACGGCAGTTTCGGCTAGAGGTTCAGGCACGATGTCCACCGAGCTCTGATCCCTGTGCAGCAGGCCTTTTAGGTTGGCTTGGAGCTTTTCTATCTCCTGATGCCGCAGGGTGAGTTCGCGCACAATTCTGGTGCGCTGAATCTGTGCCTGCAGCACGTCCTGCTGCATTCCTTGGCCTACCTCGTAGTGGATCGTGGCGTCCCGGATGAGTTGGTCGAGCAAGGCTCGACTGTCTTTGAGGATGCCAAGCGCCTGCTGCAGATACGCGAGCTGCACATAGGTCGTCTTGACGCTGTCCTCCACGTTGGCCCTCCACACCTGGACTCGCGTCTGCTCCGTATCCGCCTCGCGTTCCGCAATCTTTCCACGGAGCCGGAGCTTGCCGGGATAGGGCAGTTCTTGTGAGCCGCCAATGCCGATGTAGGCGAAGTCACTGTTGGTGTACCCGGCAAAGGGGCGCGGGCTGCCAACACTAAACTGTTGCAAGGTCAGCTTCGGGTCGGGCAACGCCGTCTTCTGCGGGGCCACTTGCCGTGCGGCCCGAGCAGCGTGTTCAGCAGCTGAGATCTGGGTGTTGCTCGATTCAGCTTCGGCAATCAACGCGGCCAGTGGCGTCGATGGAACTATGCCATCTTGCGCGAAGGCGAAGGACTGCAGCACGAACATCATGGCTGCAGGCCAACAAAGGGCCAGCTTCATAGAAACTCCCGTCTAAAAACGAAGTCAGACACGAGCCCGTAAGATCGCAGCTCGTAAGACACGCGAGACAGGAGTGGCTAGACTCTCAGGTTCGAGATGATGGACGCAGACGGCTTCGGTGGTGAGTGCTCCGGACGCTTTAACCAGCCGGACACTACGGACGAGGGTGGAAACAGGGCCAGAGAGAGAGCTGCGAAGACGACCTGCACTATGGGGTGGAACGATTTGGAAGCCGTCCGCAGCGCAATGTCATGCACAGTCCCCGGTGCCTTCTGACAGCATCCATGGGAAGCAGGCATATCCATCTGTCCGCAGTCGCCCTTCATCATGCGGCAGCAGGCGCGTTCCTGAGTTGTCATCTGTGCATCGGGAGCCATACAGGCCATCGCCGGAGCCAAAGAGATCATCAGCAACAGGGCAAGCACACCGACTTGGCGGAGACGCGTCACGAGTTGATTGTACGCTCAGCCCTCACAAGTCTCGCCCCGCCGAGCCTCGTTGGCCTCACGAAGGATGAGAGGGAGGAGCAGAAGGGCAGCTACTGAATCAGCCCACGAAAAGTGAAGAGTTGCGTTAAGGATCAGCCCGGCCAAAGCAATCCAGGACATATAGGCGCAGATGTTGGCTTGAGCGGCGTCGGCCCGCAAAGCACCGCTTCCAGTGTTCTTTGCCAGACGCTTCTTCGCATACCCTAGAATCGGCATGATCGTAGCGGCAGCTACAAGTAATCCGATCCCGATGAACGAGGGCTTCGGTCTCAACTCTTCACTTAGGAGCGAAAGCACTGAAGTAAGAACCACATAAGCAGTCAACGTATAGAGCAGTATGGAGTTGATCCGAACGGCTTTCGCTTCATTGGCTGGTCCAAATCGAAAGCGAACCAGAACCACGGTTGCGGACAACAATTCCACCGCACTGTCACCCGCGAAAGCCGTAAGAGCAACACTGTGAGCGCGGATCCCGGAGACGAGCGCCGTCAGCAACTCGATACACATCCAGGCGATCGTGATCATCTGGAGTCGGCGAATCGCAGGGACATCTTCGGCGCTGTTCGATTCGTTCTCGTAAGAGGTTTTTGCAGAGTTGCTCAATGGCGATGCCCCTCCTCGTAGGAGTGTGCCAGCATGTCGCAGTAAAGAGCTTCTGTCACGCCGAGTCTGCATTCGCCATCCACTTGACTGGTAGATTGACTGAGTCGCCGAGCCTTTGGGGGGCGGCGCTGATCGGGACGGGGCTTTTTGTGGCATATCTACGTGCCCCAATCTTGGAGCGCGTGGACCGCTAAAGAGCAGGCCCCTCCTTGCGAAGGGCAACAATATACTTGACTAACTAAACAATATGCCGGATACTTAGCTTCATGGACACCTTGATTGAAGCAATCCGCTACTTCTCTGACCCCAAAGTCTGCATCGACACTGTTGCTGCGATGCGC
>JAABUZ0100009676.1_pt1 | contig 10957 bp, 7 predicted proteins | sample 5562091 | NCBI WGS metagenome assembly JAABUZ01 (sample SAMN12813069, study PRJNA571459) | rock metagenome | isolation source: Antarctica rocks | place: Antarctica: Victoria Land, Linnaeus Terrace sud | collected 2015-12-21
TGCTCGCGCTCTGCGGCTCCGACCACACTGCCAGTGGTGCTGGGCTGCCGCGGCGCTCCAACCAGGGCCGCGACCCGCCGCCCCAGCCGGATGCCCGGCTGCTCGACCAGGCGGTAGGTGACGGCTGAGATCGCCACCGAGAGGGCCACGCCGATCAGGAGGTTGCTCCAGCGGGAGCCCTCGCCGCGGCCGCCGACCAGCGGGACCACCTCGAGCACCACAGGGTGCACGAGGTAGACCGAGTAGCTGATCGCGCCGAGGTAGACCAGTGGCCGTGGGAACTGGCGGTGCCGCAGCAGCAGCCCCATGCCGAACAGCAGGTAGGCACCGGTGAAGGTCGCGAGCTCGGGATGCCACCAGTCGACGGAGGCGCCCGTGAGTGGCTCTCGGTGCGGGTACACCTGCCCGAGCAGGCAGCAGAAGACGGCCACCAGCGCGCCGACATACACGGCCGCGGCCGAGCGGCTGCTGACCTCCCCGCGGGTCCAGCGGTACAGCACGGTGCCTGTGAACATCGAGCCGAACACGAGCGCGCTGAACCACAGCGGGTCCGGCCGGTTGAGAACGAGCGGCACCAACAACACCGCGAGCGCGGTCGCCGGCAGCCGATGCCGCGAGCCAACCCTGGCAACCAGGGCTACCGCGAGGGCAGCCGTCGCCGCGGCGATGAGCATCCACCCCGGCTTCGTCGGCTCGGTGAGCAGGTATGCCGGGACGTAGCCGCCCACGACGACCGCTGCAACCAGCGCCACAGCCGCTGTGCGGACCGAGGCCCGGTGGCGCCCGACGAGGAACAGCAGCGAGACCGTGACGTAGAAGGCCATCTCGTACGCGAGGCTCCACGACGCCCCGATCACCAGGGCAGGCCCGGCGGCGTGCGGAAGCCGCATGAACTGCTGCAGCGAGGTGAGGTTGGCCAGCGTGTTGGCGAGCGGGTGCGCCAGGTAGTCACGGTTCAACGGGAAGCCGCGCAGCGGCCCGAGCTCGACGACGTGCAGCAAGAGCGCCACGCCCACGATGAACCAGTACAGCGGAAAGAGCCGGAAGAACCGGCCGACCCAGAAGCGCCGAAGGTCGTCGTAGCGCTCCAGCGACGCCGGGATGATGAACCCAGAGCACAGGAAGAACAGCAGCACGCCCAGCTCGCCGGGCCGCACCACACCCTCGGAGAAGCGGAAGTACGAGGGCCAGCCCCGCTCGGCGAAGTGCTGCACCGCCACGGTCAGGGCGGCGATGCCGCGCAGGGCGTCGAGGAACTCCAGCCGGCCCCGGCGCGTGGTGCCCGCAGCAGCAGCCGTCCCGGCGGGAGGCGCGTCGGCTTGCCTTCGGGTCGATGGCGTGGTTGGCACGGACTGCTCCTCGGACGGCTCCTCAGCCGGCTGACCGCCATGCAGGATGGTTCGACGCTACTGCCAGCGGGGCTGCGGCGGCCCGGGCAGACCCGTGTCATGCTCGATATCCGCGACCAGGCAGCTGGTGCGGTCGGCAGCAGGAGGGCGGTGAGGATGAGGTTCGAGGGCGATGTGGCGCGCGACCGGCTGGGCAACGAGGTTCCCCAGCGCGAGCTGCCGGAGGACATGCGCCGCTCCCTCGACCGCTACCGGGGAAAGGCCGGCTACCAGCGCCGTAGCCCTGGCCCGGCTGCCGGGCCGCCCGGACGAGCCGTCGCCCGACCACCGGTCCTCAGGCGCCGGCGCCACTGGCTGCGGTGGCTTGCCCTGCTGCTCGTTGCCCTGCTGGTGGTGGTCATCGGCCTCGGCATCTACTATGACGGCAAGCTCAAGCGCAGCAACGCGCTGCGCAGCTACTCCGGCCGCCCGGCGGCGACGGCGGGGACCAACTGGCTGGTCGTCGGGTCCGACAGCCGGTCGAACCTCACCGCCAAGCAGAAGCAGCAGCTCGCAACCGGCGACGCGGCGGGCGGCCGCACCGACACGATCATGCTCGTGCACACCGGCAGCGGCCCGACGTCACTGGTCAGCCTGCCCCGCGACACCTACGTGCCCATCGCCGGACACGGCAGCAACAAACTCAACGCCGCATACGCCATCGGCGGCCCCGCCCTGCTCACCCGTACGGTCGAGCAGCTCACCCGACTGCGCGTCGACCACTTCGTCGAGCTCGGCTTCGGAGGCTTCGCCGGGATGGTCGATGCCGTCGGCGGGGTGCGGCTCTGCCTGCCGACCGCCCTCAAGGACCCGAAGGCGGGCCTCGACGTCCCCGCCGGCTGCCAGACATTGAACGGAACGCAGGGGCTCGGCTACGTCCGTACCCGGGCCAGCGCACGGGCGGACCTCGACCGCGTCGTCCACCAGCGCATGTTCCTCTCCGCCCTCACGGCGAAGGCCGCGAGCCCCGGCGTACTGCTCAACCCGTTCGCGTCGGTGCCCCTGGTGTCGAAGGCCGTCGACTCGCTGTCGGTCGACGACGGCACCCACCTGTGGCACCTGGTGGGACTGGCGCGCGCCATGCACGGGCTCAGCGGTGGCTCCGGCGTGACGGCAACGGCCCCCATCGGCGGCGAGTCGCTGGTTCCCGGCGCTGGTGACGTCATCACCCTGGACGGCACGAACGCGCAGCGCATGTTCCAGGCGCTGGCGAAGGACAAGCCGATCCCGAAGGATCTGCTCACCCATTAGGTACGTCCGAAGGCCACATCCGAACGGGCTATGGCGGCCACCGGGTGACCGCCACGAGGGTGGCGGTCACCCCGGTCGTGCCGAGCGCGACGCCCGCCTGTCAGGAGGACGAGCAGCATGAGTGACGAGACCTATCCGCCGGCTGCGGTCGCGGCCGTGCAGGCCAAGCTGCGCGCGCTGCACGACGCGCTGCCCGACGACGAGCAGACCGTGCTCGAAGCCCTGCTCACGCACGCATCCGTCGACGGTGGTGACGAACGGGCCGAGCGGATGGGCGCCGAGAACTCGATCATCATCGTCGGCGGGCGGCTGGGTAGCCAGATCCGGCTGGGGCTCGACCCCGGCGGGTCGGTCAGCCTGAACCCCCAGCCCATCCCGCCCGGCAGGGTGTCGCAGGCTCGGTGAACAGGCGGCAGCCGCCGTAGCAGGCGGCAGCCGCCGTCACCCGGTGCTGCTCAGCTGCCGCCGCGGTACTCGGCCGCGATCCCGCGGAGCCGCTGGTGGGTGCCCCGCATGACCTCGTCGGTCGGCACCCACTCCTTGCGCACCTTCGCGACCGAGGTGTAGTTGGTGTCGACGACGTTGGCCAGCGGCGACTCGACCGCCTGTGAGAGCAGCTGGTAGGCGTCCAGCATCGACAGCCCGGTCTCGGCCGCGACCCAGCCCACCAGGTCGTGCTGGGCGATGCGGAAGGCGTCTTCCAGCGGCCGCGCCGACCCCGTGCTCATCAGGTGGGTGTCGGACTCCAGCCGCGGCCAGGGTGTCGGCAGCCCCTTGATCAGGTCGACGACGACGACCGTGTCCATCGCCGTCTCGACCGCTACGCCGCAGGTTTCTCCCTCACCTTGGCGCGCGTGCCCGTCACCGAGGGACAGCAGGCCGCCCGCGACGTTGACGCCGAGATAGCAGGTGACGCCGACCCTCATCTCGGGTGTGTCGAGGTTGCCGCCGTGCGCGTCGGGGACCAGCGCCGAGCGCACCTCGAGGTTGGCGGGGGCGACACCGATGGTGCCGTGCATCGGGTCCATCGGCAGCAGGACGCTGTGCTCGCTGTCGCGGGCCTGGAAGCGGCAGGTGCGCGCCTGGCGGTCGAGCTCCCAGATCCACACCACCTCGGGCAGCGGCTCGTGCAGGGTCGCTGTGGCGTGCGTACCGGTCAGGGCGCCGAACAGCGGCACCGTGGTCGACGCCGCCCAGTCACGGGACGGCTCCAGCGAGACGAAGTGCACGGCGATGGTGTCGCCGGGCTCGGCACCCTCGACGTAGAACGGCCCGGTCTGCGGGTTCAGGAAGGGGAACTCGCAGACCCGAGAGACGAGGTCGTCGGGGCCCCGCACCCGGCCGGCGAAGCAGTCCTCGGTCCACAGCTCGAGCACGGTGCCCGGCTCGATGCGGGCAGCGGGTGCTGCGCCGCCGAAGGTCCAGACCAGCTGCTCGGGCGTGGGGCGGAAGGCGAGGACGGGGGTGCTCATGCTCTCGTGCTGCCCGTTCGCGCGCCCGCATGCACTCCGGTTGTCGCGGGCTCGAGCTCGTCCGGCAGGTGCACCAGCCCGACGTCAGCGACGCGCCGGGGGTCGCGACGCAGCAGCACCAGCAGGTAGCCGACACCGACGAGCAGCCAGACGCCCACGACCGGACCGGCGTACGAGACCGGCGATGTCAGCTTGGTGACGAAGGAGAAGACGGGGATGCCGGCCGCGGTCAGCAGGGCCGGGACGAAGGCCAGCACCGCCAGCACCGGGATCAGCCCGTGGCGCAGCGGCGAGAACTCGTGCCGCCGGAAGCGGGCGAAGAAGCCGATGCAGGCGAGCGCGACCAGGATGTACACGACGACGACAACGACGACGATCATGGTCGCGACCAGCAGGAAGGCTGTCGTCGGCCCGTACGCGGCGCCGAGCGCCATGGTGACCACGACCGCGATCGCGAACTGGACCAGCACCGCGACAGTCGGCGAGCGGTGGGTGGGGTGCACGGTTGTGAAGGCCCGGGGGAAGACGCCGATGCGGCCCAGCGCATATGCGGTCCGGGTCGAGACGTTGGCGCCGGCGTTGGCATTGGCGAGCGTGCTGTTGACGATCGCGAAGAACACGAGGATCCAGAACAGCCCGAACGAGCCGCGGGCGATGCCGTCCCACGAGGCCGCGCCGGACGTGCCGAACCCCTCGAACCGGCCCGGTCCGTAGAACACCGACGCTGCGTAGGTGGTGAACACGTAGATCAGCCCGATCCCGAGCGTCGCGCCGATGACGGCCCGCGGGATGGTGTGGCGCGGGTTCTCCGCCTCCTCGGCCAGCGGCGCCGCAGCCTCGAAGCCGGAGAAGGCCAGCACCGAGTAGACCGAGCCGGCGATAATGCCCGAGATGCCATGGTGGGCAGCCGCGGTATGCGCCGTGCCGAACACCGAGAGCGTGTTGTGGCCGCCGGCCTTGATCACGAGCAGTACGGCGAGGACACCGAAGACGACGATCTCGAACGCCCCGAGCAGCGTCCCGAAGCGGGCGCTCGCCCGAGCGCCGAAGTAGCCGGCGGCAAGCACGATGACGGCGCCGATCAGCGCCCACGGCCACCACAGGTCGGCTGACCAGCCGAACTCCTGGTTCAGGACCCCGGCTGTGGTGAAGCCCAGCTGCAGGAACAGCAGGGTGGGCACGAGCGCCTCGACGAACACATACGACCAGGCGACGAGGAAGCCGACCGCGGGGTGCAGCCCGCGCGCCGTGTAGGTCGCGACCGACCCTGCGCTGGGCAGGTGCCGCGCCAGCTCGCTGATGCACACCGCCGCCAGCAGGCAGGCCACCAGCGCCACGAGGACGGCCAGCGGCAGGCTGCCACCCGCGAACGCGGCCCCCGCCGGAATCGAGGCGGCGATGGCCGCGCCGGGAGCCATCGCCGTGATGCTTTGGAACAGCACCTCGCGCAGCCCGACGGCACCCTGGCGCAGGCCACCCGCCGTAGCCGGGCCAGCCGCATCATGCGCCGTGTTGATGCCTGCGCCTGCGCCTGCGTCCATCCCAGCCCCGTCCGTCAGCCCCGCGGGCCTTCGTGGCCCAGCTGAGCCAGGGTAGGACAGGTGGGTTACCGCGACGTTGCCGACGGGCCGACGCGCCGACGGGGGCCGACGCGCGGGCGGGCCGGCGCGGGGTCAGTCGAAGATGTCGGGGTTGTCGCGCGAGATGCGCTCCCAGATCGGCTGGAACTGGAACCAGCCGCCCAGCTCGAAGCCGACCTGCCCGCGGGTCTGCGTAGCCTCCTCGTGCCCGATCTGTCGCGGGGTGCCGGCCGCGTAGGCCACCAGCTGGGACTGCGCGGTGCGCTCGAGCGTGAGGAACCACCAAGCGGCGCTCTCGACCGACTGCCCGACGGTCAGCATCCCGTGGTTGCGCAGGATGACGGCCTTGTGCTCACCCAGCGCGTGCCCGATGCGCTTGCCCTCCTCCGGGTCCAGCACGACGCCCGTGTAGTTGTCGTAGACGCCGAAGTCGTCGTAGAACGCGCAGGCGTCCTGCGTCAGCGGCTCGATGCCCATCTCCATGGCAGACAAGGTCTTGCCGTACGGACCGTGCGCGTGAGCCGCGGCGACGACGTCGGGGCGGGCCGCGTGCACCGCGCAGTGGATGGCGACAGCGGCACCGTTGACGGCGCGGTCGCCCTCGACGACCTCGCCCGCGTGGTTGACGAGCTGGAGGTCGCTCTGCTTGATCATTGAGAAGTGCATCCCGAAGGGGTTGACCCAGTAGCAGTCAGTGCGCTCCGGGTCGCGGGCGGTGATGTGGCCGGCGACGCCCTCGTCGAGCCCGGCCTTGCTGAAAATCCGGAACGCGGCGGCGAGGCGGACCTTGCGGTGCATCCGCTCGTCCTCGATGGAGTCGTACTGCGGTGGCGTCGCCATCCGCAGCTGCTTGCTGCCCGCCGAGGTCACCGCAGCTGGCGCCGCCTCTGCGGTGTCGACCGCCGCGCTGACGAGCTCGTTGGCGTGGTCGGTTGCTGAGTCAGCGGTTGTGCCTGTGTCGGTGTGGTCCAGCGTCGTCATGGGGGCTCCTGCCGGTGGATGGGGTAGCGCAGGCGTGCGATGGCGTGCAGGTGCGTCATACCCATCATGGCCGACGGGGTGACCCATGAGTGTGCGAGCCTGCCGCGGAGTGCGCCCGGCGTCGTGACGCTACTGTCGAATGGCTTGCGGCCGGCGCCTGCCGCGGCGCACCGGCGGCGGGAAGGAACACGCGGGATGCTGTTCACCGAGGAGCACCAGGCGTTCCGGAAGATGGTCCGGGACGTCGTCGAGAACGAGATCCAGCCGCACGTCGACGCGTGGGAGCGCGAGGGAGCCTTCCCCGCGCACGAGCTGTTCCCTAAGCTCGGCGAGCTGGGCATCCTCGGCCTGGAGTACGACCCGGCGTACGGCGGCCAGGGCGCCGACCACCTGTTCACCGTCGTCGCCTGCGAGGAGCTCGCCCGCATCAACGCCGGCGGCATCCCCATGGCCATCGGGGTGCAGACCAACATGGCGACGCCTTCGCTGGCCACGTTCGGCAGCGAGGAACTCAAGCAGCGTTACCTCGCGCCCGCCATCGCCGGGACGCAGGTCACCTCCATCGCCGTGACCGAGGCCGACGCCGGGTCCGACGTGGCCGGGTTGCGCACGCGGGCGGTTCGCGACGGCGACGAGTGGGTCATCAACGGCAGCAAACTCTACATCACCAACGGCACCCAGGCCGACTGGGTCTGCCTGCTGGCCCGCACCTCCGACGAGGGCGGCTACCGCGGGATGTCGCAGATCGTCGTCGAGACCGCATCGCCCGGCTTCACCGTCTCACGCAAGCTCGACAAGCTCGGCAACCGCTCGTCCGACACCGCCGAGCTGGTGTTCAGCGACGTGCGGGTGCCGGTCTCGAACACCATCGGGCAGGTCGGTCGCGGCTTCCAGCAGCAGATGTCCCAGTTCGTCGTCGAGCGGATGTTCGCCGCGTACGGCACCCCGACCAGCGTGCGCAAGGCGCTCTTCCGGACCCGCGACTACCTGCGCCAGCGCGAGGCGTTCGGCACGCCGCTGCTGAACAACCAGTACCTGGGCTTCCGGCTCGCCGAGCTCGCCGCCGAGGCCGACCTGCTGGAGCAGTACAACTACGCCTGCGCCCGCGCCTACATGGCCGGGGAGGACACCACCCGCTTCGCCACGGTCGCCAAGCTGACCAGCGGCCGGCTGCTGCGGACGGTCGCGGACCTGTGCATGCAGTTCCACGGCGGCATCGGCTACATGGAGGAGACGTGGACCTCGCGGTTCTTCCGTGACTCGCGGCTCGCCTCGATCGGCGGCGGCGCCGACGAGGTGATGCTGCAGGTGCTCGCGCGGATGGACGGCTTTCTTGTCTGAGGCGGCCGAGGGCCCAGGCAGCCGGCCGCTCGTCGTCGCCAACTGCTCGGGCTTCTACGGCGACCGGCTCGCGGCGATGCACGAGGTGCTGACCGGAGGTCTGGTCGACGTCGTGACGGGCGACTACCTGGCCGAGCTCACCATGCTGATCCTCGGGCGCGCCCGCGCCAAGGACCCCACGGCAGGCTTCGCGCGCACCTTCCTCACCCAGCTCGAGCAGTGCCTCGGGCTGGTCGTCGATGGCGGGGTCAAGGTCGTCGTCAACGCCGGCGGCCTGAACCCGGCGGGCCTCGCCGATGAGGTCCGCAAGCTCGCGGCGGGGCTTGGGGTGCCGGTCAGCGTGGCGACAGTGGCGGGTGACGACCTGCTCGCCCGGATGGACGACCTGACCGAGCGCGACCTCTTGCGTGCGGGTGACGCCGCGCCGGGGACGGCGCGGGTGCATGGGGCGCTGACCGCCAACGCCTATCTGGGCTGCTGGGGCATCGTCCGCGCCCTGCAGGGAGGAGCGGACATCGTGCTGACCGGCCGGGTGACCGACGCGAGCCTGGTCGTGGGACCGGCGGCGTGGCACCACGGGTGGTCCGCAGGGGACCTTGACGCGCTCGCCGGCGCGACTGTCGCCGGGCACGTGCTGGAGTGCGGGGCGCAGGCCACCGGGGGCAACTTCAGCCTGTTCACCGACCTGCTGGCGCGGGACCCCGGCGCGCTGGACCACGTCGGGTTCCCGCTGGCCGAGATCGCCGCCGACGGCAGCTGCGTCGTCACCAAGCACCTCAGCACCGGCGGCGCGGTGACAGTTGCGATTGTGACCGAGCAGCTGCTGTACGAGTGCACCGGCGCCCACTACGGCGGCCCGGATGTCGTCAGCCGCTTCGACACCCTGCGGCTGGAGCAGGTCGGGCCCGACCGGGTGAGCATCAGCGGCGCCGTCGGCCTGCCGCCGAGCGGTTACCTCAAGGTGGCGACCAACCGCCTCGGTGGATGGCGCAACACGATGACGCTGCCGCTGACCGGGCTCGACATCGAGGCCAAGGAGCAGGTGCTGCGCCGTCAGCTGGAGCCAGTGCTGGAAGGCATCGACGAGGTCACGATCAGCCGCGCCAGCACCGAGCACCCAGATGCCGCGGTGCAGGAGGAGGCTGCCGCCGTGCTGCGCGTGACGGTGAAGGATGCCGACCGCGACCGGGTCGGGCGGGCCTTCACCGGGCCGGTGATCGAGCTCGGGCTGGCCAGCATCCCGGGCTTCCACTCCACCGCCGCACCGCCACCGCCCTCGGCGTACGGCGTCTACGCCGCGGCGTGGGTGCCGGCCGGCGAGGTGCCGGCGGTGGTGACGGCCGAGGACGGGTCGGTGCAGGAGGTGTCGTCGGTCCCGCCGGAGGTCCAGCCGGGTGCGTCCGATGACGGGCAGCGCCCCAGCGGCAGCACACCGGATGCGCCCGCGCCCGAGCAGGTGCCGCTGTCGGTGCCGACCCGGCGTGCTCCGCTCGGCGTCGTCGCCGGCGCTCGCAGTGGCGACAAGGGCGGCGCCGCCACGTTGGGGGTCTACGCGCGGGACGACGCTGGCTACCGCTGGCTCGCGGGTTTCCTCACCGCCGAGCGGCTCGCCCTGCTGCTGCCCGAGGCCGCCGGGCTCGCCATCCACCGCGAGCTGCTGCCGAACCTGCGCGCGGTGCTCTTCCAGCTGCCGGGCCTGCTCGGCGACGGCGTCGCGGCGGGCACCCGGTTCGACGCGCAGGCCAAGGCGCTGGGGGAGTGGCTGCGCTCGCGGGTGGTCGACGTGCCCGAGGTGCTGCTCGCGCGGGCGCCCGCCCGGTGAGCGTGCTCACCGCCCAGCCGCTTGCTGTGAACCCAGCCGCCCACGCCAACCGCGCCGCCCTGCGCGACCGGCTCGCCGAGCTCGAGGCACTGCAGGCCACGGTCGTCACCGGCGGCAGCGAGAAGTCGCTCGCCCGGCACCGCGCCCGCGGCAAGCTGACCGCCCGGGAGCGCATCGAGCTGCTGCTCGACCGCGACAGCCCGTTCCTCGAGCTCTCGCCGTACGCCGCGTGGGGCACCGACTTCCCGCTCGGCGCGTCAGTCGTCACCGGGATCGGCGTCGTCGAGGGCGTCGAGGTCGTCGTCAGCGCCAACGACCCGACCGTGCGCGGCGGCACGAGCAACCCGTACACGCTGCGCAAGAGCGGCCGGGCGATGGACATCGCGCGCATCAACCGGATGCCGCTGGTCAACCTGGTCGAGTCCGGCGGCGCCGACCTGCCCACCCAGTCGGAGATCTTCATCCCCGGCGGCCGCGGCTTTCGCGAGCTGACCCGGCTGTCCGCGGCCGGCATCCCGACGGTCGCGCTGGTGTTCGGGACCAGCACCGCCGGCGGCGCCTACATCCCAGGCATGAGCGACCACGTCGTGATGGTGGAGAACCGGGCGAAGGTGTCCCTTGCCGGGCCGCCGCTGGTCAAGATGGCGACCGGCGAGGACGCCGACGACGAGTCGCTCGGCGGCGCCGGGATGCACGCCCGCATCTCGGGCAGCGCTGACCACCTCGCGGTCGACGAGCGCGACGCGCTGCGCCTGGGCCGGCAGATCATCCGGCGGCTCAACTGGCGCAAGCGCGGGCCCGGCCCGACGCTGCCCGCCGACCCGCCGCGCTACGACGCCGAGGAGCTGCTCGACCTCGCCCCGGCCGACCTGCGCCAGCCGCTCGACCCCCGCGAGGTGCTGGCCCGGGTGGTCGACGGCAGCCGGTTCGACGAGCACAAGCCGCTGTTCGGCACCTCGCTGGTGACCGGGTGGGCGAGCATCCATGGCTATCCAGTGGGGGTGCTGGCCAACTCGCGCGGGGTGCTGTTCCGCGAGGACTCGTGGAAGGCGACCCAGTTCATCCAGCTCGCGAACCAGACCGACACGCCCCTGCTGTTCCTGCAGAACACGACCGGCTACA